>Ga0209270_1002477_pt1 | contig 19416 bp, 17 predicted proteins | sample MTBAKSrepl1MetaG_FD_187456 | JGI IMG/M metagenome (GOLD analysis project Ga0209270, IMG submission 187456) | Enrichment culture microbial communities from Arthur Kill intertidal strait, New Jersey, USA, that are MTBE-degrading - MTBE-AKS1... | ecosystem: Environmental > Aquatic > Marine >...
CGGGAGTCCTATCGTGAAGGGGGCCGGGTTAAGAATCGGACCATCGCCAATTTGTCCCGCTGCCGGCCCGAGGAAATCGAAGCCATTCGGTTGGCCCTCAAGCATAAGGACGATCTGTCGGGGTTGGGAGCAAGCCCAGCCTGGGTTGGAGGTGAGGGAAGGGCCGAGTTTAGGGGCCTTATGGACCGTTTATGCTTTAGCTGGGCGGCTGGGTCTGGAGAAGGCCTTGGGGACCGACCGCCAGGGCCGGCTGGCTTTATGGCAAGTTTTGGCCCGGGTTTTGGATCAAGGCTCGCGTCTGTCGGCGGCGCGGCTGGCCGGTTTTCACGCGGCCGGGGTCGGGCTGCCCAAAGCCCTGCCCGGCAGAAACATCCGGGCAGTCACAAGAAAAAGACTCTCCGCCCGCCGGAAAAATACCTGATTTTCCAGAATAAAAACCATACCACTAATACGGGATTGAAAGTGAACTTCCGTTGTAAATAAAGAATCCCTTGTAAAAACGTCTTTAAAATGTTCAAGATAGTGGTTCGATTTCTCCGAGGGCCATCCTGACCAGGTCTCCGATGAATATCAGCGGTATTTCGCGTTGGCGTGCCACCTCTGACAAGGATTGGATGCACATGGGACAAAGGCAGACTATCCCCTGAGCCCCGGCTTCTTGGGCGTCCTCAATATTCATCTCCTGATCGGGTCTCGGGTCGCCTAATTTGAGTAAAAATTTCATTGAACCGCAACACATAGCGCTTTTCCGGTCATACTTTCGCTCCACTCTGTTAACCCCTATCAGATCGAACAGCTCATCGATGAAGTGCTCTTTCTCCGGGGTATGCCGTGAAGCGCAGGGACGCTGGTAGGCCAAATCCAGATTTAAAGGCTTGATGCGATCCGGGTTGGCACGGAGATATTCGACCAAGTATTCGGAAAAATGGACCGGTCGAAAAGGAACTTCAACACCGTATTCAGGGGCCAATTTGCCCAGCATGGCATAACAGTCGTCATGGAAACAGATAATTTCCTTTGCGCCGGTTAAGGCTAGGCGATCAACCAAGACTTGAGCATGTTTCCTTTGAAGACTTTCGGCCCCAGAGTGACTCAATAGCCAGCAAAAGTAAGGTTTTCCTCCAACCAGCGGCAGATCGTACAACTCTCCTTGTATCAAGTGAGCGTCGCTTTTACCAAAAACACAAATGGACATGAGCCTATCGGCTTTGGGGTATTCTTGGAGTTGACCTGTAAAAAGATATCGTTTTTCCGTAGCGTCGATTTCTTCCTCGGTCAGAAAGATATGATATTTTTCCTGCAGCTTGGCAATAAGGTCGAAAGGATTGGCCTGCTGAGGACAAATCTCGTTGCAGGCGTAACAGGTAATACACTGCTCGATGACGGGCGTGCGCTGACCGTCGATCATGGCTTTCATCCACTCAACGGCACGTTCTCGCTCAACTTCTATCCAATGACATTCCACCAGACAATCTCCACAGAGATCACATAACTCTGGCTTAAACATGCTATCCTCCTTCAGATGTATTGGTTTGAGCCTGCCTTACCGTATCAGAGGGATGACCCAGAGACAAGACACCACCGCTGGGGTAGGGAGGGACTTTTTCGCCGAGGGCGGTCGTCCCTGAGAGAATTATTTCCAATCCTTTTCCGGGCTGGCAGAGACCTAAATCTGAATGGCCATGGTGGGACCATCAAGCAATTGCCGGGACATGTCCATGACCGCTTTGTCCATTTCATGGTGGGGTTCGACATGGTTGACCACGCCGATTCGCATGGCATTTTAGGCGTCGCTGACCTCTCCGGTCATCAACAACTCCTTGTCTTTGTTAACCGCGACTAGTGGAGGTCATATAACTCCTCTGTCGCCGCCGGCTGCCAGCCCGACCTTGACCTGGGCATCCCGCCTTCCGGCCCGACGGTGGCGAACGAGACCGAGTTCGAGAACAATCAGCTTAGCCATCTCTTCCGCCGCTTATAGTGCTTGACCTGACGGTAGCTCTTTCGCTTGCCGACGTCGCTAAGACCCAGGTAGAACTCCTTGATGTCCTCATTGTTTTTCAAATGATCCGATGGACCGTCCATGACGATCCGGCCGTTTTCCATGACATACCCGTATTCCGAGACCTTGAGGGCCATCTTAGCGTTTTGCTCCACCAGAAGTATGGAGGTCTTTTCCTTCTTATTGATCTCCCCGATGATTTGAAATATCTCTTTGACCAGTATGGGACTCAGACCCAGGGAAGGCTCGTCGAGGAGCATCACTTTTGGGGCGGCCATCAAGGCCCGCCCGATGACCAGCATCTGCCTTTCCCCGCCGGAGATGTAACCGCTGACCCGGTGCTTCAGCCCGCCCAGTGGCGGGAAATATTCATACATCCGCGCCATGTCCTTCAGGATTGCTTTCACATCCGGGCGAAATTGCGCGCCAACCCTCAGGTTCTGCTCCACGGTCAAATGCTCAAATATCTGCCCCCCTTCTAAAACCTGGACTATGCCCATTTTGACGATCTCGTTCGGGTCCAAACGGTCGATTCGGCGTCCTTCGAACTCGATGCTTCCATCGGTAACCTCGCCGAGTTCGGTCTTGAGCAGCCCGGAGATGGCCTTGAGGGTCGTGGTCTTCCCGGCGCCGTTACCGCCGAGAAGGGCCACGACCTGGCCCTGGTTCAGTTTCAAAGAGACACCTTTAAGAACCAAGATCACATTTGAGTAGATGACCTCGATGTTATTCAGACTCAGCATTAATCGCCTCTGACCTCATTTTTTCTCGGGCGGGGGAAGCAAGGTCAAAGCGGCCCTGGGCTTACCTTCCGACTCGACGCCGATGGCCTCCAGGGTATAGGTTCCGGGTGGCAGCGGCTTGGCCTTTGTGAAATCGGGCTTCATCTGTGCTTGGTCCCAATCCACCTGGAAAAAGCTCATTAAGATGGTCAAGGGTTCGACTATAGTCTTGAGGTTGCCCTGGTCGTCGATTTTCCCGTTGGCGATACCCACGGGATCGCCCGGGTTGATCCCCTTGACGGTCACACCTTCCGGCAGGATCATCTCAACGACCACCATCTCGCCCGGTTTCCAACCCGAGCCGGTAATGACGATGGGCTGCTTGAGCAAGGCCGGCGACAGGACCGTTTTGTCCGGAGTGACCACCAATGTCGGCTCGGCGCCCAAGGCTAGGCTGGTTGAAAAAAAGACGGTCATGATCAGACAGATTAGACTTGAGTAGAATAACCTCTTGCAGTTACTCATTATCATCCCTCCTTTTTATTCGAGACCCTATTTGTATTCACCCAAGGAAAAGCAATCCGGGGTCTCCCGCCAGCCGCCCATGGGCACGAGCTTGCCCTTGGTCCAGCGGTAGTACTTAACTGCTCTGGTCAGGTTGCGCGACTTGGGGCCTAAAGTGATGGGGCCCATAGCGCCCTGGGAGCGGTCCCCCTGGATCTCCTGGAGTGATTGATAGACAGCCTCTCCATTTATCTTTTCGTATCCCACCTTCTTAAGTGCCATTCCCAGTGCTTTCTCTACGACTATGGCGTTGGTTACCCCTATAAGGTATCCACCACTCATCTCGGAGACAGGTTTTTTATTATATTTGGTAAACAGTTTGGAGAAGGGATGCGTGCGTTGTTCATCGCCCAGGAGCCAGGGACTGCCCGCAATAGCCCCTTCGAACACTTCCGGCGGCAGCAGTTTGCCCCCCACGTCGTCTAAAAAGCCGTAAAGCATGGAAATAAATTGAATCTTCTTGGTGAGCCCTAAGTTATAGGCGTCACGGAGGATAAAAGACGGATCCGGATCCACACCTAGGATATAGATGTATTTAGCGCCGGCGTTGTCCAGACGGGTCAGATAGGTGTCGTATTTGAGGGTCCCCGGGGGAAATAATTCGGCCGGCAAAAGATTGATGCCTTTCTCTTTGGCGTATTTATCTGGTCCATTATAGGCCTCCTGGCCTGTGACCCAACCCAGAAAGGCCACGGTAGGCATGCCGGTGTTGCCCTTTTCCTTCCAGTCTTCCACAATCCAGTCCAGGGCCGCGCCAAACTGGTCCTGATACGAGGGGAAAAATTGAAAGTAATAACCAAGTTTGAGGGTGCACGTGCCGCACGTTCCGAACGTGGGCAGTTTGTCCCGGGTGATTAAAGGCAGGACGCCATAGGAGGTCGCTGTCCCTGCCACAAGCATGGAAATTACCCGAGGCGCTTTGCGCTGTCTCATGTAAAATGAGATGGCCCGGGAGACGTCATACCGGTCATCTACCTCGATTACCTTGATTTTGACTCCGTCAACGCCACCTCTATTATTCATTTCATCGAAATAGTTTGTTAATCCCTGGTATGCCGGCAAGGCCGTGGAAGCTCCCGGCCCGGTCAAGGGGCCGGAAAACAAAAAGTTCACAAACTTTTCCGCGGCTAAAGCCGGAGCTGGACTCACAGCCCAACCCATGATCAAGAATAAAGAAATCAATAATATAATCTTTCCTTTCCTGACCCTCATGATCCGTCTCCTTTCCTTTTCTTTTAATTTCGTCTTGTTATAATGTTTCCAGGTTTCCCAATACCTTTTCCCCATACTTGCTCAATAGGCAAAAGGATAAATCCTGTAGGAAGCTTTGAAGATCTCCCAGCGATGGGCCAGGCCCCGGGGTTCAAAGATGAGAAAGATGCCCAGAACGATGGCGAAAACGATCATCCCGATGCAAGAGGCCGGCGCGGCTCCCAGCCAGGGAAGCGTTTGGGCCAGGAGGGGAGAACCGAAAAGGACCAGCTCATTCAGGAGGCGGAGCGTGAGGACTCCGAAAAAGACCCCGGGGATACTACCCATGCCGCCGACAATGATCATTCCTATATACCAGATGGCGTCAAACATGGGGAACTGCTCGGGGTGACCGACCGTGAGTAAATGGACGAACAGGCAACCCGCCACCCCGGCATAGAAACAGGATATAAAGAAAGCCAGCAGCTTATAATAATACAGGTTGACGCCCATGATTTCCGCGGCCAGGTCGTTGTCGCGGATGGCCACAAAGGCCCGACCGATCTTGCTCCGGACTAAATTTCTGGCCCCAAAAGTCATGATGAGCATGACGGTAATGATCACAAAGTACATCCTTTCGTGGCTGTCCAGATTGAAAGCCCCGAGGCTAGGGGAAGAGACGTAGATGCCTCCAATGCCGCCCGTGATCTTGAGGCGCATGATGAGCCACATGACTATGAAATGGATGGCCAGGGTAGCCATGGCCAGATAAAAACCTTTAATCCGCAGGGAAGGGGCTCCGCCGACAACACCGACCAGCCCGGCGGCGAGGCCGGATAGAGGCAAGGCCAGCCAGAAATTCACCCCATACTGACTAGTCAGAATGGCTGCGGTGTAGGCGCCAACGGCCATGAAGGCGGGCTGGCCGAAGGAAATCTGTCCGCAGTAGCCCGTCATGATCTGAAGACCCAGCACGGTAATGATAGTGATGCTCAGCATGTTGATCAGGCTGATATAGTAATAGTCAACACCCAGGACAGGCAGAAGATAGAGCAAGACTACGGCCCCGGCTAGGCTGGTCCAATGGTACCAAGTCCTGACGATGGCCATATCCTTGGTGTAGGTCCGGTCAACAACGCCGCAGGCCCGATACATCTTAAATCCTCTCGATCCGGACTTGTCCGAAAAGTCCGTATGGTTTGACTATAAGAATCAGCAAAAGCATGGCGTAAGCAGCCACCTCCTTGACCCCGCCGCCGACCAGGGGATCGATGTAGCCCGCGGCCACGTTCTCCAGGATGCCCAGGACCAGACCGCCCAGGAGCGCTCCTAAGACTGAATCAAGACCTCCGAAAAGGGCCACGATCAGACCCTTGATCCCCAGGTAAGGCAAGGCAAAAGAGATATCCATGATATTTCCGGCGGCCATGCCGGCCACGGCGGCGACTAGGGCGGACAGGCCCCAGACAAAAGAAAAGATATTCTTGACATTGATTCCGGTGCTCATGGCTAACTGGTGGTTTTCGGCCGTGGCCAGCATGTTGAGACCAACTGTGGTAAAGCGGAAAAAAAGCCCCAGCAGGCCGAAAAGGATAAAGACCGCGATGAAACTCATGAACTCAGACAAGGGAATGTTGATCTGAAATATTTTAAGGTGCCCCGGGGGCAGGAAGTTCGGGAAATCGAGAGGTTTTGCTTTGAGAATGATACTGTATATACCGTCCAGGCCGATGAAAATGGCGAAGGTGATTAGAAAAGCGGCGAAATGGGGCTGCCCGATCAGGGGTCTCATAGCCATGCGGTCAATGACCAAACCCAACAGACAAGTGGCCGCGAAGGTCAGGAGCAGGGCCAGGATGAGCGGAAGTCCCAGCAGGGTATAGAAAACATATAAGAAGAGCGCGCCGAAGGCCAGGATTTGACCGTGGGCCAGACTTGGCACTTGGGTCGCTTTATAGACAAGGACAATGGTTGCTCCGACGAGGGCATAAAGTCCTCCTTCCAACAAGCCGACGATAAAGTATTGAAGAAACGCCTCCAAAGATTCACCCCTTTCTCCTTTATTCGTTACCGCTTTTTGGAAGTAGAGGGCCTCTAATCTATCGATAACATCATCCTTCCAACCTATTGACCTTGATCTGAGTCTTGATTCGAGCCGTCCGGCCGTCCCGATAAGTGACCTGGGCCTCGACGGTCAATTCCCCGCGCTCGCCGTACAAAGCATCGATCATGTCTTTGTACTTTTCCTCGATAAAGGTCCGCCTGAGCTTTTGGGTCCGAGTCAGCTCGGCCTCGTCTGCGTCGAATTCCTTGTGCAGATTTACGAATCGCCTGACCTGGGCCTCTTCGGGCAGGGTGCGGTTGACCTGAGCGATCTCTTTTCTTACCAGTTCTATCACTTCCGGCTTTTGTGACAGGTCGGTAAAAGTAGTGTAATTGATTCGACGGGCGTCGGCAAAGCGCCCCATGTTCTCGATATCGATATTGACCAGGACGCTGACAAAATCCCTCTCTTCGCTGCCCACGGCGATGGCGTCTTTGATATAAGGGCTGAATCGCAATCGGACCTCGATGAACTGGGGCGAGAACTTTTTGCCCCCGGCCAACTTCTTGAGATGGTCCATGCGGTCAATCACAATGAGATGTCCACTTTCATCAAGGTATCCAAAATCACCTGACTTATAATAACCGTCCGCATCCAGGCTTTTCCGGGTGGCCTCGGGGTTCTTGTAATATCCAGTGTACATGTATTTGTTTTTTACCAGGATTTCCCCCTCTTCCGAGATTTTTACATCCACCCAGGGATAGGGACGGCCTGCGGTTTCAGGACGGAGTTCGCCCCCCCAGGGGCTGGATACCAATCCCATCTCCGTACCGCCGTATCCCATTTTGATTTCAATGCCCAAGGCTTTGAAATAGCGGATCATGGCCGGGCTCAAGGACGCCCCGCCCGAATAGGCCAGCCGGACCCGGGACATTCCCAGCCGCGCCCGAAGCTGCCTGAAGATCGCATGATAGGCGATAAAATAAAGGATCCGCCACCAGAGGCCAGGCTTCTTCCGGGCGATATGGATGTCCGCCATCTTAAGCCCGATGGGAAGAAAAGTTTTGTAAAGCAGACGCCTTAAAAAGGTCGAGTCGATCATCCTAGCCTGGACCACGCGATTGACCGACTCCCACTGCCTGACCCCGTAAAACAAGATATGGGGACCAATGATGCGGATATCCTCCTGAACTGTCTCGGGTTTCTCGGGAAAGTTGACCACCAGATCAGTCAGAAGGCCGCCGGCAATCCCCACCAACTGCTCGGTCCCCCAAGCCGGAGGAATAAAAGAGACATATTCGTAATTTTTCCCGAACCAGCCATCAAGCTGGGCCCAATCCACAACATTCTTCACCAGCCACATATGAGTCAGCATGGCCCCTTTGGGCAGACCGGTCGTCCCCGAAGTCCAACTAATGATGGCAAGGTCGTCAATCTTACCCTGTTCAATACCCTCCTCAAAATGATGGGGATGGTCCTTTTCGTATTCACGCCCCAGGTCCTGGACCGCCTCAAAGCTCATCAGGAGGGGATCGTCATAAGCCCAGAGCCCTTTAGGATCCCAGTAAATCACCTTTTTAAGCAAGGGCAGTTCATCCTTTATCTCCATAAATTTGTCCACCTGTTCCTGATCATGAGCCACGGCGAAGGTGGAGTCTGCCGCCTGGACAAAGTACTTGAGTTCCTGGGGAGCGCAATCGACAAAGAGGCCTGAGACCACGCCACCAGCGGCATGCACGGCCAACTCGGCCCAGAAATATTCGGGTTTGTTCTCGCCGATAATGGAGACGATGTCACCCCGCTTGAAACCCAGACTCATCAGTCCCAGAGAGAAATATTTGACGTTTTCGTAGTAGTCTTTCCAGGTATAACTGATCCAGATACCTTGATCCTTGACGCTCATGGCCCGCTTATTCGGATTGGTGAGGTAGTTTCTCCGAAGCAGCTTGGGCAGGGTATCCGCCTCTTGGGATACATATTGCGTGCTTATCTCAGGACCGGCCTGGGCGCCACCCGACATCTCATTCCCCCTCCTCTTCACCAAGATAAGCCCGGATGACGTCAGGATTCTTTACGATCTCATCCGGACGGCCCTCGGCAATCTTCCTGCCAAAGTCCAGGACCAATATCCGATCCGAGATGTCCACGACTATTTCCATATCGTGCTCAATCAGAACGATGGGAATCTTTCTCAATTCAAAGATATCCAGGATAAACCTGGCCATTTCCTCCTTCTCCTCGACGTTCATCCCGGTCATGGGCTCGTCCAGAAGTAGTGGTTTTGGTTCCATGGCCAAGGCCCGGCCAAGCTCGACCCTCTTGCGCTGACCGTAAGGCAGGAGCCCGACCAGCTTTTTGCGGATGGACTCCAATTCGAGCAGGTCGATGATCTGCTCGACCACTTTGCGGTGGGCTACCTCTTCGCGGCTGGCCGGCCCGAAATAAAGGAATGAAGAAAGGGTGCCCCGCTTGAGGTGCATATGGCGACCGGCCATGAGGTTGTCCAGGGTGCTGAGTCCGGTGTAAAGCTCAATCTTCTGGAAGGTCCGCGAGATGCCCAATTTGGCGATACGATGTGTGGCCAGGCGGGTTACGTCCCGGCCGTGGAAAAAAATCTTACCTCTCTGGGGCCGATAGAATCCGTTGATACAGTTGAGCAGGCTGGTTTTGCCGGCCCCGTTCGGTCCGATGACCGCCAGAATCTCTTTCGCCCTTACCTCGAGACTGATGTCTTTCAAGACATTCAGGCCTCCAAAACCGAGGTGCAAGTTTCTGATTACCAAAGGATGTCTTTCACTCATTTTTAACCGGATTATTCTTATTATTCTAGTTCCGTCACCCTATAGCGGCCGCTTGATCAATTCTGATGCAGTGGTCCTCCGGCCGATCAAGGCCCCTGGCCGAGGGTCAATTCTTAGGACGTAGTAAAAGAGGTCACACGGCCTTTTATCTGTTCAGACTAAAAGATAACCCTTCGAATTTAGGCTCTCTCTTTTCGAAAAAGGCATTGAAACCTTCGTGAGCATACTCTGATGTTGCGCAAAGCAGCATAGCGTCAAGCCCCAACTGCATAGTTTCTTTGGTGGACATGTTTTCAGAACTAACTATGCAGGATTTGATTAAAGCCAGGGCAAAGGGGCTTTTTTGGGCCAGCTCCCGGCCCAGGGCGAAAGAGGCGTCCAAAAGTTCCTGGGCCGGGACTCGGGAGTAGAGCAAGCCGAAGCGGTCGGCCTCTTGGGCACTGAGGTGGTGACCCAGCATGTTCATCTCAATTGCACGACCCCGGCCGATGAGCCGTGGGAGACGCTGGACACCTCCGGCCCCGGCCAGTGCCCCCAATAAAATTTCGGGCACGCCGAATCGCGCCCCTTCAGACATGATCCGAAAGTCAGAAGCCATGGCCATTTCCGCACCGCCGCCCAGGGCAAACCCATTGATGGCCGCAATAACCGGTTTTTCCAATGCTTCGATGGAATCGAAGAGTGACTGGACGCGAATAAGATAATCTCTGCTTTCCAATAACCCAAAGGGGCGCTCTTGGGTAAAGTATCTCAAATGGGCGCCACAACAAAAGACTCGGCCCTGGCCGGTGATGATCACGCAGCGCACCTCTGGATCCTTTCGAGCCTCGATCAAGGCCTGTTCCATTTCAGCCATCATTTCCAGGGAAAGCGTGTTCATCTCGGCTTCTCGAATCATGGTGATCAAGGCTATTTTATGGTCCTTCTTTTCGGACTTAATTGTCTCGTAAGGCATGTCAGCTCCTGATATCTAAATCGCCTGGAAGGTAAAATCTGTCAGTCGACCTTGCCGTTCCTCATTGAAAACCGCCTTGACCCTCATCCCGATGGACACTTGCTTCTGGATGCTTTCCAGGCTGTCGAGGTTGAGGCCCTGGATGAAGTGGGCTACGGCTGTGTCGGCCCCATCCAGCTTGACAAAGCCCAGGACGTAAGGCGGCTGGGGAAAGCCAGCGAACTGTTCCATGACAATCGTGTAGGCTACAAGGGTCCCGGTCTCGGCTAGCTCCACCCATTCGTCTATCGGCTCGAAGCAGGATTCGCAGAACGAGCGGGGCGGCATCAAGACTCGCCCGCAGCGGCGGCATCGCGTGCCCATAATCTTCTTGTTGTCCCGGAGCTCTTTGAAAAAGCGGGTAGCGGTCTGGCCTGCGGAGTATGAAAACGGAATCTCCCATCTGCCGGGGATCGTAAAAACTTCCTTATTCTTTTCCACCGGTTGTTCCTCCTTTTTATTCAGGCTAGCTTGTCGGGAGTCTTGCCCAGGACAAAAACGGTGAAGAACTGGGCGGCCCCACCAGCCCCATTGGCCAAGGCCACCCGAGCGCCGGGAACCTGCCTTTTGTCAGCCCGGCCCATGATCTGAAGAGCCGCTTCGGCTACCCGGATCAGGCCGGTGGCGCCGATGGGATTGGCCGTCATTACCCCACCCGACGGATTAACCGGGAGTCTGCCTGTCATCTCGAAAAGGCCTTCGTCAACACAGCGGGGGCCTTCACCTCGGCCGCAAAAACCCAAGGATTCATAGTTCATTATTTCCCCAAGATCACATGGTGTATATAACTCAGCCACATCGATCTGGTTCAGGGGATCGGTGATTCCCGCCATGCGGTAAGCTTCCTGAGCGGCCATGGCCAGGTAATCATGCGTCTCGAGATCCTGAGCACCTGACTCTGTCAGACGGTCACCGTGACTATACGTTCCGGTCCGGGAGCCGACCCCTAAAATCCAGGCCGGGGTATCCGTGATCTCACGGGTCCGTTTTTCAGAGGCCATGATCACGGCGCAGGCCCCATCTGACCGGGGACAGACGTCAAGAAGCTTTATGGGCCAGGCAATGACTCTGGAACGGAGTACATCCTCAACGGTAATGTCGAGTTTAAGGTGGGCGTATGGATTGTTGTGGGCGTTCTGGTGGTTTTTGACCGAAACCTTGGCCATATGCCGTTCCGTGAGCCCAGTCTCTTTCATGAACTGACTTCCCCAGATACCCATGAAGGCAATGATATTGAGGGCGAAATCTTTTTCGTAGATCGGATCCCAGATGGTGCTCAAGATGTGTTGGGCGTCAGGTGTTTCACCTACCCGCTGAAGGGCCACGACCAGGACCACATCGAAGAGCCCGGACTTGACGTGGGTATACCCGGCGTGGGCTGCGGAGCCGCCGGTGTTGCCGCCCGTGTGGATGCGCATGAAAGGACGCCGGGTACCTAACACGGCATCGGCGGACCAAAGGTCCGGACAATGCACGCCCTCGAAAGCGTCCGGCGCGGAGCCAAAGACCACGGCGTCAATATCCCCGGGCTTGAGGCCGGCGTCATCCAAAGACCGCTTGACCGCTTCATGGGCCAACTCCGGGACGCTGACCTCCCGCCGGCTGGTCATATACCTTGTCTGGCCTGTTCCAACAATCGCTACATTGTCCGACATATTCTCACTCTATCCTTCCATGACGACCACGCAATTTTTCTGGCCGGCCATTCCGCCGCTGCCGTGGGCCAGGGCTCTCCGGGCGCCTTGGATTTGGCGCTCGCCGGCCTGGCCCCGGACTTGTATCGCCGCCTCGCACGCTCGGACCAGACCGGAGGCGAAATAGGGGTTTGAAGCCAACAAGCCGCCCGACGGGTTCACCGGTATCCGGCCGCCGGGCAGAGTCGACCCGGCCTCCATGAAAACCCCACCTTCACCCGGACCGCAAAAACCCAAGGCTTCGTAAGCCATGAGTTCGTGATAGGAGGTCCAGTCGTAAACCTCGGCCACGTCGATCTCATCGACGGGGTCGTCGAGGCCGGCCATGTTGTAGGCCCGGCGGGCGGCGTCCGACAGGGAGGTCAGCCGGCTCAAGTCGCGGTCGCCCAAGTAGTAGGAATCAGCGGACCAGCCGATTCCGGAGATCCAGACCGGTGACTGGTCACTTCTTCCGGCCTGGGACTGGTCAGCCAGGACCAGGGCGCAGGCCCCATCGCAAAAAGCGCTCATGTCCGTCCTCGTCAGCGGTGTGGACAGCAGCGGGGATTCGAGGGCCTCCTTGAGAGAGAAGGCCTGTTTCAAGCAGGCCTTATCGTTTTTTAAGGCATTCGATCGATTTTTAACCGCCACCTGAGCGGCCTGGCTTCTTTTGACTCCATAATGATGCATATAAGTCCCGGCCTGAATTGCACTGGCCGTGATGTGGTTAAGAGCAAAGTCCCTGTGAAACAGGGGATCAAAGTTGAGGTTGGTGATGGTCTCGATCGGCCCCTGAGAGCACTTGCTCCAACTGACGACTATCGAGTTGCCAAAATCGCCGGACATGATGCGCATAAAGGCCAGGGCCAGGCCGAATATACCGTCATCGGCCACTTTGATTTCATCTTTGAGCAGGGCTCCGGCCGCGGTGGCCGTGACCATACTCGAGATGCTGATGCCGTCGACCAGGTCCGAGGCGGCCAGCACAATACTTTCCAAGTCCTTCCGCTCCAGGCCGGCGTCACGCAACGCCCCACGGGCGACCTCGAAGATCATTTCATAGAGGCTCTGACCCGCTTTTTCTTTTTCAAACCGGGTCTGGCTGGCACCGATGATCGCCACTCTCTTTCTCATTTCGGTTCCTTTCAGCAGCCCAACGATCGGGCGATGATATTGCGCTGGATTTCCGACGTCCCGTCACCTATCGTCGCCACGCGGATGTCACGGTAATAACGCGAGACAGGATATTCATCCATGTAACCATATCCACCATGGATCTGGACCGCCCGGTCCGCAGCCCGTTTTCCGGCCTCGGTCCCATAGTATTTGGCCACCGAGGCTGCGCAATGCGCCGCCAAGTACTCCCCCTGATCCCTTAAAAAACCGGCCTTGTAGTTCAACATCCTGGCGGCCTCGAGCTCGACATACATATCCACCAGCATGTCCTGGACCCGCTGGAATTTACAGATGGGCTTGCCGAACTGGACTCGTTCCTGAGCATATTTCAAAGAATGGTCATAACAGGCCTGACCCAGTCCGATTGAAGTTGCGGCCAGAGAAATCCGGCCCAGATACATGTCTTTAATGAGTGAGGTTAAGGTGGTATCGGTTTTAAAGAGCAGATAGGACCTGGGGACGCGGCAGTCATCAAAAGACAGTTCCCTGGTGCTGGAAGAGCGCCAGCCCATTTTTCGGTAAGCCTTTGACACAGTAAACCCTGGGGTTTCTGTGGGGACAAGGATAGCACCGAATGTCCCCGGGGTATCGTCCCCGGTCTGCACTATACAAAACAACATGACGAATGTGCTGATGTCAGTGCCCGGATTGGTGATGAAGCATTTGGTTCCATTGATCACGAATTCGTCGCCGTGGAGGCGGGCGGTGGTCTTCATGGAGCGGTTGTCCGAGCCGGCGCCTGGTTCGGTAAGGCCTGCTGCTCCCAGGCCTTCTCCTTTAATTACGGCTGGGATGAATCTTTGTTTGAGTTCTTCAGTTCCATCGGTGTAAATGCCCCAGGCAGGCATGACTGAGCAAAAAATGGTCACGGCCAGGGACATATCACCCCAGGCCAATTCCTCCATAGCCAGAAGCCAGGATATGGTGTCCGCGCCGGTTCCACCGATGTCTTCCGGGAAAAAGAGTCCCATGATCCCGAGATCGCCGCAGCGTTTGACGAGGTCGTAGGGGAACTCACCGGTTCGATCCAATTCCTCTCCTCGGGGGGCGACCTCGTTCCGGGCGAATTTCCTGACCGTATCTCTTATGGCTTTTTGTTCCTCCGTAAAATACAGATACATGCCACCCTCCTTTCGTGAACGCGCTTTAGGGTTTTATTTATTTTTCGTTCGGTTTAGAGATGCCCTGCCATACAATCTCAAAAAGCATGTTAGCCTTGCCGGTCAGGCTTTCCCTTTGTCCCCGGTAGACCCACATTATGAAAGTTCTAATTACAGATCCGTGGATAACGTCGATCAAATCACCGGGCCTCGCTTTATTGCTAAGAATCCCTTCTCTTTGTCCTTGCCGAATCACTTCAAGGAACAGATCGAACAATTCTTTCTGTTTAAATGTTTTACTGGATAGCCAGGATTTCAGTGGTACGGTGATCATCAAAATCTTGCCAATATCAGTATTTCGCTCATAAAATTCGAGGTTAACCCAGATTATTTTACGGATCTTTTCCTTGATATCCTCAAGACCTTTAAGATGATCTATCGTTCGCTCTTTAATCCATTCGAGCCACTTGTTCGCTAAATAAAAGATAAGTTCTTCTTTACTTTCGTAATACTTATAGATTGTAGCCACACTGACCTTTGCCTCCTTAGAAATGTCCCTCATATTTACCTGGTGGTAATCCTTGTCAGGAAATAGGCCTAAAACCGCCTTCTCCAACCTCGCCTCAATTGCAGGCGGAGCTAAAAAATGTGCTTTCATACCAATGTTATAGATATTAGAATCATATAATTTACTGTTTTTATTGGACATTTTATCAATAAACCCCACATCTCCTACTATAATTACTTTTTGCTGAAACTTTATACTAAATAATTTGACTATTGTCAATATAATTTTTTAAAATATTTTTAAGTAATTGATAATATTCATTTATAAATTATTTTATATTCTATAACAATGTTTTAACAGTGACAGCAGGCAGAGCCGATGGTATAAAACTGGACACCTATGAGTGTTAGAATCCTCGGCTGATGAAAGGGAGGATTCTGATGAAACAGAAGCGGTTCGGGCAGGAGCAGATCATCCAGATATTATCTGGACGTATGATTTTTTGTTTGATGGGCTGACCAATGGACGGCGGATGAAAATCATGACGGTGGAGGACGAATTCACCCGGGAGGGCTTGGCGATCAAGGTGGACAAATCGATCCGGGCCAAGGATGTGATTTGTAACCTGGTGATTCTTTTCTCCGAGCGCGGGGCGCCCATATATTTCCGAAGCGATAACGGACCCGAGTTTGTGGCAACAGCGCTCAAGAAGTGGTTGGCCACGCAAGAAACCGATACGATCTATATCGAGCCTGGCAAGCCTTGGCAAAATGGTTTCATTGAGAGTTTCAACTCCCGATTACGGGATGAGTTCTTAAATATGGAGATCTTTACACGGTAAAAGAAGCCCAGGTAAAGGCGGAAATGTGGAGGCAGGAGTACAATCGAGAGCGCCCTCATAGCAGTCTCAGTTACCAGACTCCGATGGAATATCGGGACACCTTCTTTTGGCCGCCGCCTTCTGCCATGTTAAGAAAAGCTCTTTCGCCTATCGGATGAAAGCACGATCGCCGCTCGCCTCAAGGCCAAGCCGAGCCAAGCTCGGTGCTTCGCAGCCTTGACCCGATCGGCTGGATCGTGCTCATAGATAACTGTCCAGTCAATGGGGGCAGACCAGCGCAGATCGAAAGGTATTTAAAGAAAGGGCGGCGTTTCAGATTGTATTGAAACGCCGCCCTCATGTGTTGCTAATAGACTCCGTGAGCGTTCAAAACATCCGTCGGTTCGTGGCGGTTATCGCTTCATGATCATCCGATTTGCAGTTCAGAATACACTTCAGAAGCCCTCGAAGACGTTTATGCTGCAATCAGGCGAGGTCGAAGCGATCAAGGTTCATGACCTTGTTCCAGACCGCTACAAAGTCGTGCAGGAATTTCTCCTGGGAGTCTTCACACCCGTAGACTTCCGCCAAGGCCCGGAGTTGGGAGTTCGAACCGAAGATGAGGTCGACACGGGCGCCGGTCCACTTGAGTTCGCCCGTGGCGCGATCACGACCCTCGAACACGTCTTCGTCTTCCGAGGTTGCTTTCCACGTGGTGCTCATGTCGAGCAGATTCACGAAGAAGTCATTGGTGAGCGTCTCCGGCCGCTTGGTGAAGACGCCGTGCTGGGACTGTCCGAAGTTGGCGTTCAAGACGCGCATACCGCCGATGAGAACCGTCATCTCGGGAGCGGTCAGCGTCAGCAGTTGCGCACGATCAACCAGCAGTTCCTCCGCCGATACGGCGTATTTCTTTTTCTGGTAGTTACGGAACCCGTCTGCAACCGGTTCGAGGACGGCGAATGACTCCGCGTCGGTTTGCTCCTGCGACGCATCCGTCCGTCCCGGCGTGAAGGGAACGGTCACATCGTGACCGGCATTCTTCGCCGCTTGCTCGACACCGGCGCATCCACCCAGGACAATCAAGTCGGCCAGCGACACCTTCTTCCCGCCGGACTGGGCGCTGTCGAACTCCTTTTGGATTCCCTCAAGGGTCTGCAGCACCGTCTTCAGTTGGGCCGGCTGGTTGACTTCCCAATCCTTCTGCGGCGCAAGACGAAGGCGCGCCCCGTTCGCCCCGCCGCGCTTGTCGGAGCCGCGGAAGGTGGAGGCCGACGCCCAGGCCGTCGAGACCAGTTGGGAGACAGACAGGCCCGAGGCCAGTATCTTGCCCTTGAGGGCGGCGATGTCCTTGGCGTCGATCAGCTCATGATCCACCGCGGGCACCGGGTCTTGCCAGATCAGTTCCTCCGCCGGGACCTCCGGACCGAGATAGCGCGAGCGGGGGCCCATGTCGCGGTGGGTCAGCTTGAACCAGGCCCGGGCGAAGGCGTCCGCGAATGCCTCGGGGTTCTCTTGGAACCGCTTCGCAATCGGTTTATAGACCGGGTCCATCCTCAGAGAGAGGTCCGCCGTGGTCATGATGGTGGTCACCCGTTTCGATGGATCGTGAGCAGCCGGCGCGAGATTTTTTTCGTCCGGATTTACCGGGACCCATTGCCAGGCGCCGGCGGGGCTTTTCACCAGATTCCAATCATAGCCGAACAGCATGTCGAAATAGCCCATATCCCACTGGGTCGGCTTCGGCGTCCACGCGCCCTCAAGGCCGCTGCCGATCGCATCGCCGCCTTTGCCGCTGCCGAAACTGCTCTTCCAGCCGAGCCCCTGCTCTTCGAGGCCGGCCGCTTCGGGCTCAGGCCCCACATGGGACGCCGGGCCCGCGCCATGACACTTGCCGAAGGTGTGGCCGCCGGCGACGAGGGCGACGGTCTCTTCGTCGTTCATGGCCATGCGGGCGAAGGTCTCTCGAACGTCACGGCCGGAGGCGACCGCATCCGGTACGCCGTTCGGCCCTTCCGGGTTTACGTAGATCAGGCCCATCTGCACGGCGGCGAGCGGGTTCTCGAGGTCCCGGTCACCGGAGTAGCGTTTGTCGCCAAGCCACTCGGCCTCAGAGCCCCAATAAATGTCCTCTTCCGGCTCCCAGACGTCCTCGCGCCCGCCGCCGAAGCCGAAAGTCTTGAATCCCATCGACTCTAACGCGCAGTTGCCGGCCAGGATCATCAGGTCGGCCCAGGAGATTTTCCGGCCGTATTTCTTCTTGATCGGCCAAAGCAGTCGGCGCGCCTTGTCGAGGTTCACGTTGTCCGGCCAGCTGTTGAGCGGCGCCAAGCGTTGGGAGCCGGACCCCGCGCCCCCGCGGCCGTCGCCCATGCGGTATGTGCCTGCGCTGTGCCAGGCCATCCGGATGAAGAGCCCCCCGTAGTGACCGTAGTCGGCCGGCCACCAGTCCCGCGAGTCGGTCATCAGGGCATAGAGGTCCTTCTTCACGGCCGCCAGGTCGAGTTTCTTGAATTCCTCGGCGTAGTTGAAGCCCTCGCCCATCGGATTGCTCAGGTGGCTGTTCTGATGAAGAATCTTGAGGTTCACCTGGTTCGGCCACCAATCACGAATCGACATGCCTCCGCCGGCAGTGGGTCTGCCAACCAGGCCCTTGGCCGGGCGCTTGCTGTCTTCATTCATAAATTCTCCTCCTTTTGTTTTCTGTATTTATGCACCGTGCGGCTATGAATATAGTGCTGCGGCGCCCATCGATTTAATTAACTTCTGCGGACTAATCAATTGATTTTGTTGATAATGGAAGACTTGAAGGATCGTTGAAAAAACGTCGCACCATTTTTTGAGCGCAAACCCTGGGGCCGACCGGCACGACATTCTGACTATCGGCCACCGGAGCTTCGACGTTATTGGTTGATTTCTTTTTTTTCATTTGCCTCCTACACGGCAGTTAGGGTTTGAACGGTTAAAAAGTTGATTAAGTCTAAAAGGTTACATATATCCGCCAAAATTTACTCTTCATTTTGACAATCGGGACAAATTCCATAGAAATCCAACTGATGCCGCGTGATTTTATAACCGGTCGCTTCACTGATCCTTAAGCTAAGGTCATCAGTTATTATGTGTTCGGGATCCACTATTCGACCGCATTTAGTACAAATGACATGTGGGTGAGGATATGGTTTAGCGCCGTCATACCGCGCGCCCATGTCAGCGAACCCAATTTCCAATACCTCGCCCAATGATTTTAACACATTGATTGTCTTATAAATTGTTGCTAAACTGGTGGTGGGAAAGTCTTTTATTACCTGTTCGTATATTTGCTCGGCATTGGGGTGTCCCTCACTAACGGACAAGATCTCCAATATGGCCAGCCGTTGGGGTGTTACCCGAAAGCCCTGCTTTCGAAGCCGGCTCAACATAACATCCATTCTTTCTTTTGGATTTTTCATTTTTACCTTTTTGATTCGCCTCAGTCCCTAGAATGCCGACAAAAATCAATATTTGTTGATAACTATTATCCATAATGCTAAAGGGTAAGTCATTTTTTGTCAAGTCCCTACTTAAAAATTACCTTCAATCGGAAGTTCATCATTATAATTTTGTTAAGTTATTGAATAGGTTGGTTATAGTTTAATTTTCGGCCGGAATATGTAGTCACTAATATATGAAAATATATCTTGACATAGATGTTTTTATATGATAATTAAGTAGTCATGTATGTCACGGTCATTAAATCCAAGGGCAAGAACAAGACCTACCAAAGCGTCCTGCTTCGGGAGTCCTATCGTGAAGGGGGCCGGGTTAAGAATCGGACCATCGCC
>Ga0209270_1002479_pt1 | contig 19398 bp, 10 predicted proteins | sample MTBAKSrepl1MetaG_FD_187456 | JGI IMG/M metagenome (GOLD analysis project Ga0209270, IMG submission 187456) | Enrichment culture microbial communities from Arthur Kill intertidal strait, New Jersey, USA, that are MTBE-degrading - MTBE-AKS1... | ecosystem: Environmental > Aquatic > Marine >...
TACATAATCATCAGTTGGTCCCAGATCCCAGGTAACGGCAAGGGGGGGATACCCGCCGGTTGAATTGTTGGTATAAGTTACGTTTGAATAAAGGCTGTCGCCTACACAATCGGCTGACCATTCAATTATGGCAACCAATGGTGCAGGTACTATAACAGGACCGGCATCATAAAAACATTTGGAAGGTGTGTCATACATACTGCAATCACTATAATTACATGTCGGGCATGGCGATCCGGTTCCGGGAACCCACTGGGCATAAATGTTTTCAAGCACTACTTCGGCTCCATAAGGCCAGGTAATGATTGATAACAGAACAGTATCAGTTCCTGAGCTCGTAAAATTTCCTAAATGGGTAATAAAATTCATGCTGTAGGATATACCATCAAGATAGATATCGATTACAGACATCAAACAACAGATGCCGTTAGCCCTGTTAATATTTAATTGCCCCATTAGATTGGCAGAAACAGGTTCACCGATCTCGTAAGTACCTTCAGGTACTTCAAGCCAATATCCGGAAAAATTGGCATCACCTGCAGTACATCCTGTCTGGCATCTCGGATATGTTTGTGCATTCACAGCCGCGATACCTAAAAATAAGATGAGCAATGTTAAAATCAGAAATTGCCCTTTTTTAAACCAAAGTAAAATTTTTTTCATAGTCGCTTTTTTTTAATGTTAATTACTAAATTCCTTATGTTACTTTTAAAGTTTATATTAATTGATTTAAACAAACCCTCGCTATCAATTAAATTTAAAATGGATTCATGGAATTTACGGGAAGTACAAAACAGAAAGCGCCCATACTTTTTTATCCTCCCGGAAAAATCAACAAACCCCTATTTTGAGCTACAAGTTACGGCGGAAAAAAATAAAATGCAATTTTTTTTAAGCGTTAACTCCATATTTTTTTTAATCTTGTTTTGAGCAAAGGTTACTTCTGTTTAGCAAGATATATTCCATTAACACTAATTATTTACTAATTAACAGGTTAAATAACAGGAGAAATTTTTAGTTTGTTTCAGAATGGGAAAAATAATCTCATTATTGTAAAATATAACAATCTTCGGTGTTATGTTTTAAAGTATTTTCCTAAATTGGCTGTATTGTTATTCTGTTATGAAAAATTTTATAATTTTTATTCAAATGAAACGATTTCTACTTATTTTTCTTTTGGCTGCATTGATCAGCCCGGCTGCTTTCTCCCAGAAAAAGATATGGGACGAAACCGAAGCCGAAAAAACAGAACGTTTGTCGTGGTGGACTGAAGCCAGGTTCGGAATGTTTATTCACTGGGGCTCCTATGCCATGGCAGCCCGGCATGAATGGGTAAAAAAGCGTGAACGTATTCCTGATGATGAGTACCGGAAGTACTTTGAGATGTTCAATCCTGATCTTTTCGATCCGGCAGAGTGGGCTAAAAAGGCCAAAGCTGCAGGAATGAAGTATGCTGTTATCACAAGCAAACACCATGAAGGTTTTTGCATGTTCGACTCCGACTATACCGACTATAAAGTGACCAATACACCTTATGAGAAGGATATTATTAAAGAGTGGGTAGATGCTTTCAGGGCTGTGGGACTGGGAATTGGCTTTTATTACTCGCTCATCGACTGGCATCATCCTGAATATACTATTGACCGGGTGCATCCTCAAAGTGCAAATTCACAGGAGGAGTACGATAAGCTGAATGTCGGACGCGATATGAATGTATATCGGGAGTATCTTAAAAACCAGGTTCGTGAGATTCTGACCAAATACGGAAAGATAGATATTTTATGGCTGGACTACTCTTTCCCCGGTGAGTTCGGAAAAGGTCGCGATGACTGGGGTTCCGTGGAGCTGATGAAAATGGTAAGGGAAATTCAGCCCGATATTATTGTAAACGACCGTGCTGATCTGAAAGATTACCAGGGAGGCTGGGACTTCACCACGCCTGAGCAGTTCAAGGTTCAGAGCTGGCCTGAGATAGACGGTAAAAAGATACCGTGGGAGACTTGCCAGACTTTCTCAGGATCATGGGGTTATTACCGTGACGAACACACATGGAAAGATAATAAACAGCTTTTGGTATTACTTATCGAATCGGTAAGCAAGGGAGGTAATTTGTTGTTGAATGTCGGCCCGACTGCCAGGGGAACATTTGACCACCGGGCTGATAAGGCACTCAGCGGCATGGGTGAATGGATGAAGTATAACAGCCGGTCTGTTTACGGATGTACACAGGCTCCTGAAGATTTTAATGTTCCGGGAAATACAATACTTACATATAACCCTGAGACCAACAGGCTTTATGTGCATCTTCTCGATTATCCGATGAGAAATTTCCTTATGCGTGATTATAAAGATAAGGTGAAATATGCCCAGTTTCTTCATGATGCATCTGAACTGCAGATTTCTGCTCCGTACGGACACTGGGTGCAGCAGGAGACAGGTGAAAATGACATAAATCTTCTTCTGCCAATAAATAAACCTGATGTGGAAATACCGGTAGTTGAGCTGTTTTTAAAATGACTTGCAGATCATGTTTAAATTTTGGCTGTATTAATAAGGGAGAATATTAATTTTTTTATTAATTTTGTTTTAACATAGGCGATCTTGACATTCAATGTGTTATTACGTAATATAAATTTTTTTCAAAGAATATTTCACGAAAAGTTTGGTGTAATCAAAAAGGTCTTTACATTTGCAGCCGCTTTACTGAATTGTTCATTGAAAATATTGATGCGATAAACAAAAACCGGCAAATGTTGATTATTAAGTAAGTAGGTTTTATATGTTAAATTTACATGTTTTTGTAATATAAATTTTGAAGTGGTTTTTGCAACGAGGATAAATTTTCATATCTTTGTGGCCCCTTATGAAAAGAGGAGATAAGAGTATAGGGAGGAGGATTTTGAGGGGGTTATATTTATTCAGTGAGATTATTGACAGATCGGGTTTCCGGTTTTATCCGGGATCGGGTCAGGACAGATAGAAAAAAAGAAGTTCTTTAACAATATTGAAGCACAAAAAAGCAAGGTGTCCCAACTTTGTTGATTTCTGGAGATTCGCCTTGGGCTGGAGAAATTTAACTTTTTATATATACAATGGAGAGTTTGATCCTGGCTCAGGATGAACGCTAGCGGGAGGCTTAACACATGCAAGTCGTACGGTACTCCCGGTTTCGGCCGGGAACGAGTGGCGGACGGGTGCGTAACGCGTATGCAACCTGCCTTATGCAGGGGGATAGCCCATGGAAACGTGGATTAATACCCCATAATATACTGATACCGCATGGTATTATTATTAAAGCTACGGTGGCATAAGATGGGCATGCGTCTGATTAGCTGGTTGGTAAGGTAACGGCTTACCAAGGCTACGATCAGTAGGGGTCCTGAGAGGGAAATCCCCCACACTGGTACTGAGACACGGACCAGACTCCTACGGGAGGCAGCAGTGAGGAATATTGGTCAATGGCCGCGAGGCTGAACCAGCCATCCCGCGTGCAGGATGACAGCCCTATGGGTTGTAAACTGTTTTTCTACGCCAAGAAACGGTCCTACGTGTAGGACACTGACGGTAGTGTAGGAATAAGCATCGGCTAACTCCGTGCCAGCAGCCGCGGTAATACGGAGGATGCAAGTGTTATCCGGATTCATTGGGTTTAAAGGGTGCGCAGGCGGGGATGTAAGTCAGTGGTGAAAAGCTGCCGCTTAACGGTAGTCTTGCCATTGATACTGCATTTCTTGAGTATGGTTAAGGTAGGCGGAATGTGCAGTGTAGCGGTGAAATGCATAGAGATTGCACAGAACGCCGATTGCGAAGGCAGCTTACTGAGCCATAACTGACGCTGAGGCACGAAAGCGTGGGGAGCGAACAGGATTAGATACCCTGGTAGTCCACGCCGTAAACGATGTTCACTCGCTGTTTGCGATATACAGTAAGCGGCTTAGTTAAAGCATTAAGTGAACCACCTGGGGAGTACGATCGCAAGGTTGAAACTCAAAGGAATTGACGGGGGCCCGCACAAGCGGAGGAACATGTGGTTTAATTCGATGATACGCGAGGAACCTTACCTGGGCTTAAATGTAGAGTGCATGAAGTGGAAACATTTCTTTCCTTCGGGACTCTTTACAAGGTGCTGCATGGTTGTCGTCAGCTCGTGCCGTGAGGTGTCGGGTTAAGTCCCATAACGAGCGCAACCCTTACCGTTAGTTGCCATCAGGTAAAGCTGGGGACTCTGGCGGGACTGCCACCGTAAGGTGAGAGGAAGGTGGGGATGACGTCAAATCAGCACGGCCCTTATGTCCAGGGCTACACACGTGTTACAATGGCCGGTACAAAGGGCAGCTACCCCGCGAGGGGTTGCCAATCCTCAAAGCCGGTCTCAGTTCGGATTGGAGTCTGCAACCCGACTCCATGAAGTTGGATTCGCTAGTAATCGCGCATCAGCCATGGCGCGGTGAATACGTTCCCGGGCCTTGTACACACCGCCCGTCAAACCATGGGAGCTGGGGGTACCTGAAGTCTGTGATCCTGAGCAATTGGGAAGCGGCCTAGGGTAAAACCAGTGACTGGGGTTAAGTCGTAACAAGGTAGCCGTACCGGAAGGTGTGGCTGGAACACCTCCTTTCTGGAGCACAAGGAGAATCAGAGATGATTTCAATGATTTTGGGCCCTGCTTTTTTTATGATATAATTGAATGGCGGATTTCCGGCTGTGAAAATATTTAAATTTTAACAGCAGAATTCCAAATCAATTTGGTAAAGTTCCGCAACTCAACAGATTTTGAGAGAAGGATCGATTGAAATTTATCGGCATAGAGTAAAATTGATGAGTGATTAGAGGGACAATCAACCGGAATCAGTCCCGTAGCTCAGCTGGTTAGAGCGCTACACTGATAATGTAGAGGTCCCCAGTTCAAGTCTGGGCGGGACTACCGCGCTGTTCCGAAGCCTTAGCGAAGGATAGCAGAATACTCAAAGTAGCATAGATGAAGAGGAGGGGAATGTCCTCCTTCGCTAAAGCTACGGAGGACAATGGGGGATTAGCTCAGTTGGATAGAGCGCCAGATTTGCATTCTGGAGGTCAAGGGTTCGACTCCCTTATTCTCCACTCTCAGTCTGCGAAGCTTCAGCGAAGCAGACCAGGAATAAAGAGATAGTCTGAAAGCACAGAATTAAAAGTGCAGAAGATATAGAAGGTGCAGCAACACTTGAAAAGGCAAGCGTTCAAAAAGATATTGAAATATTGATATTAAGTTTAAAGTTTGAATGATGTTTTAGGTCAGTTTGATCAATCTTTAGACTGCTTAGAGATAAGGCTGGTGTCTTAATTGGGGTTCGATTCCCCGGTTATTTTCTTTGTTCACCGGAGCATTATGCTTCTCCTTAGTAATTTTACTATGGAGAAGGAGCGAAGGTGGACCTGACTCACCTACGCTAAAGCTTCGGTGAGTGAGAAAGTTCTTTGGCATGATGGGAAAAAAATTGTAAAGGTGAAAAACAATAAAGAGCATAAAAAGAAACACTGAGTAACGAGGAAAAAGAACCTGCATAAGGGTTCTCTCAATAAGAAAGTTACAAAGGGCGTACGGAGGATGCCTTGGCTCCCGGAGGCGAAGAAGGGCGCGACAAGCTGCGAAAATCTGCGGGGATTGGCAAATACGAGTTGATCCGCAGGTACCCGAATGGGACAACCCATCCCGAGTGATTGGGATATTCTCTGAGTAATCGGAGAAGGCAAACCCGGGGAACTGAAACATCTTAGTACCCGGAGGAGGAGAAAACAATAGTGATTCTCTGAGTAGCGGCGAGCGAAAGGGGATTAGCCCAAATCTGTTCAGTTTAGGCTGGGCGGAGGTTGTAGGGTTGCCGTAAGTTGTATAAATTTGAAGTGGAACGGTTTTGGAAAAGCCGGCCGAAGGAGGTGACAGTCCTGTACACGTAAGGATTTATATGACGGGCAATACCCTGAGTAGGGCGGGGCACGAGGAACCCTGTCTGAATCTGCCAGGACCATCTGGTAAGGCTAAATACTCCCGGGAGACCGATAGTGAACAAGTACCGTGAGGGAAAGGTGAAAAGCACCCCTGACAGGGGAGTGAAAAAGAACCTGAAACCGTGCGCCTACAAGCGGTAGGAGCCCTGATTTATCGGGGTGACTGCGTGCCTTTTGCATAATGAGCCTACGAGTTAGTCGTCACTAGCGAGGCTAAGTCACCAAGTGATGTACCCGAAGCGAAAGCGAGTCTGAACAGGGCGTTTAGTTAGTGGCGTTAGACGCGAAACCTTGTGATCTACCCATGGCCAGGTTGAAGTTTTGGTAACACAAAATGGAGGACCGAACCAGGAAGCGTTGAAAAGCTTTTGGATGAGCTGTGGGTAGGGGTGAAAGGCCAATCAAACTGGGAAATATCTCGTACTCCCCGAAATGCATTTAGGTGCAGCCTTGTAACAGTTTTGCAGAGGTAGAGCTACTGATTGGATGCGAGGGCTTCGCCGCCTATCAAATCCAGACAAACTCCGAATGCTGTAAAATGGTTTACAGGAGTGAGGGCATGGGTGCTAAGGTCCATGTCCGAGAGGGAAACAACCCGGACCAACAGCTAAGGTCCCGGAGTGTATGCTAAGTTGCACAAACGCGGTCCGGCTGCAGCGACAGCTAGGATGTTGGCTTGGAAGCAGCCATTCATTTAAAGAGTGCGTAACAGCTCACTAGTCGAGCGGCCGGGCATGGATAATAACCGGGCATAAGCATACCACCGAAGCTTTGGTTTTCCCCGCTGAGCGGGGGAGAGGTAGGGGAGCATTCCAACTGTGTTGAAGTATGTATGTGAGTATATATGGAGTGGTTGGAAGAGCAAATGTAGGCATAAGTAACGATAATGCAGGTGAGAAACCTGCACGCCGATAGACTAAGGTTTCCTGATCAACGTTAATCGGATCAGGGTAAGGCGGGGCCTAAGGAGCACCCGAGAGGGGAATCCGATGGATAGCGGGTTAACATTCCCGCGCCCGTATTCTGGTGAAAGTGACGGAGTTTAAAAGGTGCTGGGTACTGACGGAATAGTACGCTGAGCTTAGCCTTCGGGCGAAGCGAAGCACTGTATAGACTTCCAAGAAAAGCGAGGGATACGGCCCGTACCGTAAACCGACACAGGTAGTCAAGGAGAGAATCCTGAGGCGCTCGAGTGATTCGCGGCTAAGGAACTAGGCAAAATGACCCCGTAACTTTGGGAGAAGGGGATCCCTGTATAGACTGAACGTACAGTTTGGTTTGTACGGGGACGCAGATAAATGGCCCAGGCGACTGTTTATCAAAAACACAGGGCTCTGCCAAACCGTAAGGTGACGTATAGGGCCTGACACCTGCCCGGTGCCGGAAGGTTAAGGGGGGAGCTTATCTGCCGTAAGGTGGAGAAGGTTTGAACCGAAGCCCCGGTAAACGGCGGCCGTAACTATAACGGTCCTAAGGTAGCGAAATTCCTTGTCGGGTAAGTTCCGACCTGCACGAATGGTGTAACGATCTGGGCACTGTCTCGGCCGCGAGCTCGGTGAAATTGAAGTAACGGTGAAGATGCCGTTTACCCGCAACGGGACGGAAAGACCCCGTGAACCTTTACTGCAACTTCGCATTGGCTCTGGGCAAGTGATGTGTAGGATAGGACGGAGACTGAGAATCGGTTTCGCCAGGAATCGTGGAGTCATCCTTGAAATACGTCCCTTTGCTTGCTTGGCGTCTAATCCCTTTAAGGGGAGACATTGCGTGGTGGGTAGTTTGACTGGGGTGGTCGCCTCCAAAAGAGTAACGGAGGCTCCCAAAGGTACCCTCATGGCGATTGGTAACCGCCAGCAGAGTGTAATGGTATAAGGGTGCTTGACTGTGAGGCCGACGGGCCGATCAGGTGGGAAACCAGGGCATAGTGATCCGGTGGTTCCGTATGGAAGGGCCATCGCTCAAAGGATAAAAGGTACTCCGGGGATAACAGGCTGATCGCTCCCAAGAGCTCATATCGACGGAGCGGTTTGGCACCTCGATGTCGGCTCGTCACATCCTGGGGCTGGAGAATGTCCCAAGGGTTCGGCTGTTCGCCGATTAAAGTGGCACGCGAGCTGGGTTCAGAACGTCGTGAGACAGTTCGGTCCCTATCTGTTGTGGGCGTTTGAGATTTGCGAGGACCTGACACCAGTACGAGAGGACCGTGTTGGACAGGCCTCTGGTGTACCAGTTGTGCCGCCAGGTGCATTGCTGGGTAGCTATGCCTGGATGAGATAAGCGCTGAAAGCATCTAAGCGCGAAGCTCACCTCAAGATTAGATCTCGATTAAGGGCCGTAGGAGACTACTACGTAGATAGGCTGCAGGTGTAAAGGCAGTAATGTCAAAGCCGAGCAGTACTAATAGCCCGAAGACTTTCTGAGAAGAAGAATCCTTTTGCAGAGTTTTGTTTCTTGCTTCCCGTCATGCCATTCTTATACGGGTTCTGTAGCGGTACAGATAAGACCAGGCCGGTGTTAACCGGGGTATTATAATACCGTTTTCCTGGTGAGGAGATATACAGGATCAATGACATGTTGAAAATATTAAGGTAGCTATAGCGGCGGGGCACCACCTCTTCCCATTCCGAACAGAGAAGTTAAGCCCGCCAGCGCCGATGGTACTGCGTAAAGTGGGAGAGTAGGCCGCTGCCGGATTTATCATCAGCCCGTGTTCTTATGAGCATGGGCTTTTTTATTGTTAATTTACGTGAAAAGTATACAACTTTTTAGCTCTGTTATCTTCCTTTTTTTAGCTTTGCTTTACCTTTTTGGCAGATTTATGAATAGTATCAAATTCATTATTGGACTTTTAACAGTATTGATTGTAATGCCTGCTGTTTCGCCGGCCCAGTTACCCTCTGGTGGTAGTATGGATCAGGTGCCTTTAGAGAATATAAAAAGCGAAAAAAATATTAAACCCCAACTTAAATGCTGGCAAACAGATGGTTTCGGAGCATTTCGTGATTCTGTCGTATTAGATACACTTCAAGATTACTATCATCTGTATCATCCTGTTTTTAAAGATGTTATAACTGCCGGATTTGTTGGTAATTACGGAACTCCATATCAGAATAATAACTTTTTTGACCGTAACTCTGACGTTGATTTTATGTTTCTCAGATCGAGAGAGGCTTATTTACTGACACCGTCAAAAGTGACCTATTATAATACAACAACTCCTTATACCGTGCTGGATTATACCCAGAGTGAGCATCGTACGAGAAAAAATGAGACACTTTTCAACATTCTTCATACTCAAAATATAAATCCATACCTGAATTTTACTCTCAGATTTGATCAGGGAAGGTCAGCAGGTCAATATAAAAATCAGGCTTCAAAAAATAACTTATTTACTCTCTATTCCAATTATAATGATGATCAATTCAGCATTCATGCCGGTTTTATTACAAACAGCATCGAAAATGACGAAAACGGAGGGCTTACTCAGGATGAGCTGATATTTGACGATGCTGATACTGATTTCTTAAATGTTAATCTCACTGAAACAAGTTCTAAATTCTCAAACAAATATTTCTATGCAACTGCTGAATACCGTATAGGTAAATATGTTGAACCTGAACCAGGTACGATTGACAATGAAGATGAGGAAGAATTGCTGTCTGAATTCAAGCCACTGTTAGGTATACTTTATTCTTTTGAATATCAAGGCCATAGAAAAGAGTTTGTTGACATGGAGGATACGACAAATACATTTTTCCCTGAAACATATTATGGCTACGATTATGTGAAAGATTCTGTCCGGTTCAGAGTAGTAAAAAATATTCTTCAAATTAAACAATATGAAAATCCAGATAAAAAATGGAGTTTCGGTAAGCGTATTTTCCTTGGCCAGGAACATACTAATGCCTCCATGCCCGGTCCTTTAACCGATTATTTCCGTAAAAGAAAAAGTTATTCGAATATCTGGGTAGGTGGCGGTCTGTTTAGGGAAGAAGGTCAGTTCTGGAAATGGAATGCCGGGGGGAAAGTGCATGTACTCGGAAGAAATATCGGACAAACCGAATTGACAGGTTCGGTCAGTAAGCCTTTGTCTTTGCTCGGCGACTCCCTCATGTCATTAAATATAAAAGGAAATATAAGTAATCTGGTTCCGGAATATTTTCAGGAGGAGTTTTATTCAAATCACTTAAGGTGGAGCAATAATATTAAAATGGAGCAGAGAATGACAGCTCAGGGAAGCCTTTCTGTTCCAAAGCGTAAGCTGGAGCTTAGTGCCAATTATGCTGTGATTAATAATTTTATCTATAATGATACCCTGGGAATACCATCCCAGGATAAGGCTCAGTTGTTGGTTTTATCTGCTTTTGTTGATAAAGATTTTAATTATAAGAATTTGCATTTCAGAACACGTCTCCTCTGGCAGAAAGCATCCAATGAAGAGGTAATCCATCTGCCGGATTTTTCAGCGTTCGTCTCCCTCTATTATAAATTTATAATTTCAAAAGTATTATTTACCCAGATTGGAGTTGATACAAGATATTATACATCATATTTTTCCGATGCATATGATCCCTCTACCGGTTTATTCTATTTGCAAAATGATATTAAGACCGGAGATTATCCATATCTGGATGCCTATGCCAGTCTGCGCCTGAAAAGAACGAAAATATTTTTTAAGATGATTAATATTGGCACAGAATTCATGGACAGAGCCTATTTTACAGTGCCTCACTACCCTATGAACCGCAGAACCTTCAGATTTGGGGTAAACTGGGTATTTTATGACTGACAATTATCTCCCGGAACTTCAGATAAATCAAAGAATTTATTGGTTAGAAGAAGATTTTCCCCGTGCTGTATTTAAAATATTAATCGAACCTGATAGTTTTATCAGGTGATATTCTGCTAATCAGATAACTCGGAATTACAAGTATTAAGGTTGTGGCCAGCAAGGTTCCGGCGTTTAAGAGGATCAGGTGCAGAAATGAAAAATTCACAGGAACCACATCAACATAATATGTTACCGGATTGAGCTTAAAAATTTCGAAGGTATCCTGTATAACTATCAAAAGAACAGCGATAATATTACCCCAAAGCATTCCGCGTGTCGTAAGAAACATCGATAAATACAGAAAAATTTTGCGTATACTTTTATTCGGACTTCCAAGTGATTTTAATACTCCTATCATTTTGCTTCTTTCCAGAATAATCACCAGCAATCCTGAGATCATGTTAAATCCCGAAACCAGGGCCATCAAAATAAGAATGATCCAGACATTCATATCCAGTATCGACAGCCAGTCAAATATCTGTGGGTACTCACGCATGATATTTGTTGTCCTTAAAATAGCGTCATTTTCCCTGCTGTAATTTAAAACAGCATTCCTGACTGACTGTTCTATTTCGTCTGTCTTGTTATAATTATCAACACTAACCTCAAATCCGCTTATTTGATCAGATTCCCATCCGTTAAGTCTTTGAATCTGCCGGAGATCACCTATAATGAAAATGTTATCCAGTTCCTCAAGTCCGGTTCGGTAAAGCCCGCTTATCTCTAACTGCAACATGCGGGGTGTGCTTTCATTTTCATTGATAAAATAGAGAACAACTTCATCTCCTGCATCTACCTCCAGCAAATTTGAAACCTGTTCTGAAATTAATATTTCACTGCTTCTCTCAGGATTGGACAGGTCAGGCAAATCGCCTTTTGTGAGGTTTTCCCTGAAAAAGTCCCAGTTATACTCCTCTTCAACTCCTTTGAAAACAATTCCCTGGATATACTTATCGGTTTTTATCATACCTGGCTTGGTACCAAACACATTGACAGATTCAACCCCGTCAATAGTACTCAGAAATTCTGAAAAAGATTGTTTTCTTGAGACAGGCTGTGTTTCGTAAGAGTTATTAGAATCAAAATTGATGATCTGAATGTGTGAGCCAAATCCTATGACTTTATCACGAATCTCTTTTTTGAAGCCGGTAATAACAGCTACTGAAATTATCATAACAGCAAGACCGAGTGCTATTCCAGCCAAAGCAATTCTGATTATCCTGTGCGATAACAATTTTTTATTGCTTTTCTCAAAAAATAATCTTCGCGATATAAATAGCTCGGTATTCATGAATTGTCCTGTTTGTTCAGATAAAATTTCTATTTGCCGGCCATTTGTACTTCTGCCTCATTTCTGCGGTTTATAAAAGGCAGGATTATTAATGATACGGCTCCGATAATAATTATCATTAGTGTCATTGACGAATGTGCTACAAATGCAAAAATGACCCCGTTATCTTTTGCTACTCCATATAATGCCAGACCCTCTATCGCCATAAAATGCCATGCACCTATTCCTCCCTGAACCGGTGCCACCATTCCGAAACTTGAGAGGACAAATGTGGTCAGTCCGGCCAATGGTCCGAGATGACTGGTGAATTCAAAGGAAAAGAATATTAAATATAACATCATATAGTATAATAACCAAATCATGACAGAGTGAAAAATGAACCAGCCTTTTCTGTCAATAGAGCGGATTGAAATAAATCCCTCTTTGAGATTGTTCACTACCAGAGCAACTTTTCGATATAAAATTGTGTGTTTGAGAGTTTTTCTGAATATTATTATTAACATGAAAGTTATAACCACTCCGGCCATAAGTATTGGCGAAGTGACAATGGAAATAAGCCTGGATTCTATTTCAGGATTACTGTGCAAAAATCTCAGCATCTCTCCGAATTGCGATATTACGGCAAGAAGCAGGAGCAGAAGAAGGCAAACCATATCAACAGCCCTTTCAGCTACTACTGTTCCTATAAGTTTTGTAAAAGATATTTTTTCATACCTTGCCAGAACACCGCAGCGGGATATTTCACCCATACGCGGAAATGCAAGATTCATAAGATACCCTGTCATTACTGAAAGAAAAGTATTAATAAATCTTGGTTTATGACTTACTGGTTCAATCATAAGTCCCCACCTGATAGTGCGGCTTATATGACTGAACAGACCTAAAATCAGGGATATGATGATCCACAGGTAATTTACATCATTGGTTAAAACAGATTTTATTCGTTCGATATCCTGATCTTTATAAATAAGCCAGAAGATAAATGCTCCTATCATGAAAAATATCAGGAACTTAAGAATTTTTAAAGTCAGTTTTTTCAATTTTTAAAAAATAAACAATATTAAATTCCTAATTATTATACTTTTAGACATTAATAGTTATCTATATGTAAAATTAGGGTCATAATTTTAAATCAAGTAGCTGACAAAAATATAAATTTGTTTGATTTTATAAGAGTAAAATTGAATTAAGTAATTAACCGGCAATGGATAAAGCAGAAGACAATGACAGTTGTCAGACCTAAGAAGAGCCTGGGTCAACATTTTTTAAGAGATCAGAATACAGCCCGGAAAATTGTTGACAGTCTGGATGATTCTGTTAAGGATGTTCTGGAAATCGGAGCAGGTATGGGTGTGCTTACACGCTATCTGCTTGAAAGGACAAACCTGAAGATTCATGTTGTTGAAATTGATTCAGAGTCTGTCAGATATCTCAATGATCATTTTCCGGAGATTTCTGAGAGGATTTACCATGCTGATTTTTTAAAATGGGAACCCGGTGGCTTTACCGGTAATTTTAATCTGATTGGTAACTTTCCTTATAATATTTCATCGCAAATTTTTTTTAAAATATTGAGAATGCACAGAAGAATTCCCCAGGTTGTCGGGATGGTCCAAAAAGAGGTGGCCGAACGAATCTCTTCAGGCCCGGGCAATAAAGATTATGGGATTCTGAGCGTTCTGTTAGGTGCTTTTTATAATACCGAGTATCTGTTCACGGTTTCTGAGAAGGTTTTTTTTCCTCCTCCGAAAGTAAAATCAGCAGTGATAAAATTAAAGCACAATAATGTATATGAACTTCCCTGCGGGGAGGATCTGTTTAAAACTATAGTTAAGTCTGCCTTTGGACAGAGGAGAAAGATGTTAAGAAATTCGCTGAAGAGCTTCGGGTTTGATATTCCGCCAGGATTTGCTGACAAAAGGCCTGAACAACTCTCAGTTACAGATTTTATAGAGTTAACATGTGAATTGGAAGGTCAAAAACAGGCTGAAAATGCAGTTTGAAATTTTATAAAACTAAACATCTGTAATTTTAAATAGATATGAGCTGTTTTTTTTATATTTGCGAACAAATATGAATATTATAATAAATGGCTGATAATAAAAAAATTAAGACTGCTCTTATTTCTGTTTTTCACAAAGACGGTCTCGAAAGCATTATTAAGAAATTGAACGAATTGAATATTAACCTTATAAGTACCGGTGGCACGAAAAGTTATATAGAATCACTGGGTATGCCAGTCACCTCTGTAGAGAGTCTCACCGGTTATCCGTCTGTTCTGGGGGGAAGGGTGAAAACTCTTCATCCAAAAATTTTTGGCGGCATTTTATCGAGGCGCGACAATGAAGGGGATGTCAGTCAGCTTAGTGAGTACGAGATCCCTGAAATAGATCTTGTGATAGTGGATCTTTATCCTTTTGAGAAGACAGTGAGCAGTGGTTCATCTGAAGAGGAGATCATTGAAAAGATAGATATAGGAGGAATTTCTCTTATCAGGGCGGCCGCCAAAAACTATAAAGATTTATTAATAGTTGCCTCACAGAATGAATACAATTCCCTTCTTGAATTACTGAACGAAAAAGACGGGTCGTCATCACTGGCCGACAGAAAATGGTTTGCTTTAAGAGCATTCGGAGTTTCATCGCACTATGATGCAGCTATATTCAATTATTTTAATAAGGATTTGGAAATTTATGCCGAACGGATCAGTCTTAATGAGGGCAAAGTACTGCGCTATGGTGAAAATCCTCATCAGAAGGCTGTTCTCTACAAATACAATAATGCACCGGGAAACGATCTGATTGCAAATGCTGAAATTCTTCAGGGTAAGGAAATTTCCTATAATAACATGCTTGACGCAGATGCAGCATGGAAAGCGGCTGGTGATGCATATCATTCCGTTTCGCATATAAAAAACAAAGTTGCCGTCTCTGTCATTAAACATTTGAATCCTTGCGGACTTGCAGTTACCGGTGACATTATGGAATCGCTGGAGTTAGCATGGGCAGGAGATCCGGTAAGTGCTTTCGGAAGTATTATCTGTTTTACCTCTCTTGTTACCAGGGAGGTTGCAGAGTGGTTCAGCAAAAAATTTGTGGAAATTATTATTGCTCCGGAATTTACTGAGGAGGCTTTGGAGGTTTTTGCTAAAAAGAAAAATCTCCGTTTATTGGTTATACCTGTAAAAAAAGAGATAACAAATGAGAAACTGTTTCGTTCTGTAAGTGGAGGAGTTTTGGTGCAGGATGAAGATGAAGGCACTGACAGCAGCTTTGAAAATGTGACATCAATAGAATTTGATCCGGAAAAGCTGAAGTTGGCAAAATTTGGAGTTTCAGCCTGCAAGCATTTAAAAAGCAATGCCATTGCCATGGTCACGGAAACAGAAAAAGGATCATTCTGGCTTACAGGTTGTGGCATGGGACAGCCTAACCGTCTCGATAGCCTTCGTCACCTTACTATACCGAGATTTAATTTAAAGGAGGGTGTATCTGTTGATAACTCTGTGCTCATTTCCGATGCTTTCTTCCCTTTCAGGGATAGTATAGAAGCAGCTAATGAGTATGGTGTTAAATATATAGTTCAGCCCGGAGGAAGTATTCGCGATCAGGAGGTAATTGACGCATGCAACGAATTTGGCATTGCGATGATTTTTACCGGAAGAAGACATTTTAAACATTGATATTGTATTAAATCAGATATGGGATTATTTTCATTTTTAACACAGGAGATTGCCATTGATCTTGGAACAGCAAACACAATTATTATCCATAACGATAAAATTGTGGTAGATGAACCATCAATTGTTGCGATAGATCTGAAAACTGAGAAAATGGTGGCAATAGGTGAGAAAGCCAGGCAGATGCAGGGGAAGACTCATGCTAATCTCAAGACAATCAGGCCGCTAAGGGATGGAGTAATTGCCGATTTTAATTCGGCTGAACAGATGATAAGGGGAATGATTAAAATGATTAATCCCAAATCAAGAATCTTCTCTCCTGCTCTTAAAATGGTTGTTTGTATTCCATCAGGAAGTACTGAGGTTGAAGTCAGGGCAGTACGCGACTCTGCGGAACATGCAGGCGGTCGTGAAGTATATCTTATTTATGAACCAATGGCGGCGGCACTTGGTATAGGAATCGATGTGGAAGCTCCTGAAGGAAATATGGTAGTGGACATCGGGGGAGGCACAACCGAAATAGCTGTAATTTCCCTGGGAGGTATAGTAACAAATAAATCTATTCGTATAGCAGGGGATGATCTTACTGCCGATATTATGGAGTATATGCGTCATCAGCATAATATTAAAATTGGAGAACGGACTGCTGAAGAGATCAAGATACATGTCGGATCAGCTTTATCGCAACTGAAAGATCCTCCTGCAGATTATATTGTGCAGGGACCAAATCAGATGACCGCTCTCCCTGTTGAGGTACCTGTATCATATCAGGAGATTGCTCACTGTCTGGAAAAATCGATTTCCAAAATAGAGACTGCTGTTCTTAACACTCTTGAACAGACACCGCCCGAACTTTATGCTGATATAGTCGTAAGAGGAATATGGCTGGCAGGAGGAGGAGCCCTGCTGAAGGGACTGGATAAGAGATTAACTGATAAAGTGGGGATTCAGTTTCATGTAGCAGATGATCCTTTGAGAGCCGTTGTCAGAGGAACCGGAATTGCTTTGAAAAACGTGGATAAGTTTTCATTCCTTATCAGGTAAAGCCATATTTTTAAAATACTCTTATTGATTTGATTTTGCTGTTGTAGTGAAAGGCAAAAGTACAGGTATTAAATTAATTTTAATTACTTAATGATCGCATGAGAAGCCTGCTCAGGTATTTGGTAAAGCATTATCCTTTAGTACTGTTTTTATTATTGGAAACAGCCTCTCTGTCGATGGTGGTGAGCTATAACAGCTATCAGCGGATAACTTTCCTGAATTCAGCTAACAGGGTAACGGGCAGTTTTTATAATACTTTCAGTTCGGTAAGGGATTACTTTTCACTAAGCAAAGTAAATAAACAGCTTGCAGAAGAGAACGGAAGATTGAGGTCATTGCTTGACCTGCCGGCGGAAAGAGATGATTTTGAAGACATATTTGCAGATTCAGGCAGATATAATTTCTTATACAGGTATACCCCTGCTAAAGTAATTAATAATTCCGTCAATAAACCTTTTAATTATATCACCCTTAACAAGGGAAGAGAACATGGTATTAAACCTGACCAGGGAATTATTTCTGCTTCAGGGGTTGTCGGAGTGGTTATAAAGGTTTCAAATTCTTATTCAGTGGGTTTGTCACTTCTGAACAGCCAGTGGAGTATCTCAGCCATGCTTAAAAAAAACAGCTATTTTGGTTCTCTCGTATGGAACGGACCGGATTATCGTATTGCCAGTTTAAGGGAGATACCGTTGCATGTCAGTATATCAATAGGAGATACAGTAGTTACAAGTGGTTTTTCTTCAATTTTCCCGGAAGGGATCATGATTGGTACTATTGCAGATTTTTCCAGGCCCGGAGGAGATAACTATTACTCGATCGACATTTTGTTGTCTACTGACTTTAAAAATCTCTCATATGTAGATATAGTTGAAAATTCGGATAAGGATGAGATAGAAGAACTGGAAAGGATAAGCGGCAATGATTCATAATTATGTTAAATATACTTTAATGTTTGTATTTCTGGTGATAGTTCAGGTTTTGATACTAAACCAGGTACAGTTCAGCGGATATATTAATCCATATATGTATGTTTTGTTCATTCTTTTGTTGCCTGTCACTGCACCCCCCTGGCTGGTCATTCTGGCCTCATTCCTTATTGGAATTGTGATAGATGTCTTTTCAAATTCAATGGGAATACATGCTGCCGCTTCTGTCTTTGCAGGTTATTTCAGGCCGGTGGTTATAAGGTTCATTTCAAGCCATGATGAAGAGTATAATGAATATCCGGGATTACTGCAAAATAAGTTTTCGTGGTTCCTGCTCTATACTTCAATAATTGTTTTAATTCACCATGCCGTTTTGTTTTTTCTTGAAGTTTTCTCGTTTGCTGACTTTCTTATAACTTTTTTTCGACTGCTTTTGAGCTCAATATTTTCTGTTTTTATTATAGTTTTGAGTCAGTTTATAATCTTTAGGAAATAGGATATTGTGAATACATTTTCAAAAAGGAGCTATGTTATAATTGCATTTTTTGTAATAACAGGATTGTTATATGCTTTCAGATTATTTACACTGCAGGTACTCGATTCTGATTACAAAGTTTATGCGACAAATAACGTATTGCGTGAGGTTGTCCAGTATCCTGCCAGGGGATTAATATATGACCGGAACGGGGAACTTCTTGTATATAATAAGCCTGCTTATGATTTATTGGTTATACCGCGTGAAGTTGAGCAGTTCGATACTACTTATCTGTGTGATTTGCTTCAGACTTCAAAGGAAGATCTTGTAATCCGGTTAAGGGAGGCAGGTGAGTATTCAAGGTATAAACCATCAGTAGTGGTAAAACAGATCCCGCCTGAGACATATGCTGTTCTGCAGGAAAAGATTTATAAATTTAAAGGTTTTATGACTCAGTCGAGAACTCTCCGGGAATATGCCTTTCCGGCCGCTGCACATTTGCTGGGATACGTTGGCGAGGTTAGTAATGACGATATCAATCGGGATAGATATTATCGTATGGGAGATTACATCGGACAGAGCGGAATAGAAAAGACATATGAAAACTATCTGAGGGGCATTAAAGGAATAAATAAATACCTGGTTGACGTTCATAACCGTATTCAGACAAGTTTTCTTGACGGAAGGGAAGATATTCCGGCTCAGATCGGCAGTGATTTAGTATCAACAATAGATATAGATCTGCAACTGTATGCCGAAAGACTCCTTCAAAATAAAAAAGGCAGTGTTGTTGCCATTCAGCCATCAACAGGCGAAGTTCTGGCACTTGCGAGTGCTCCTGCCTACCATCCCGGACTGCTTGTGGGCAGGGTCAGGAGCAGCAACTTTAACAGACTGCTGTCAGATTCTCTGAAACCTCTGTTTAACAGGGCTCTTCAGGCTGAGTATCCCCCGGGATCCACATTTAAAATTATGAATGTTTTAGTAGCTTTACAGGAGGGTGCAATAACTGAGAATACATATTTCTCCTGTTCCGGGCGGGCCTCTTATCCAATACGATGTACTCATGATCATATCACACCGCTGAAGGTCGTTGATGCAATCAGGGAATCATGTAATCCATATTTATGGAATACCTTCAGATCAACTCTTTCCCATTTTGAA
>Ga0209270_1002480_pt1 | contig 19394 bp, 17 predicted proteins | sample MTBAKSrepl1MetaG_FD_187456 | JGI IMG/M metagenome (GOLD analysis project Ga0209270, IMG submission 187456) | Enrichment culture microbial communities from Arthur Kill intertidal strait, New Jersey, USA, that are MTBE-degrading - MTBE-AKS1... | ecosystem: Environmental > Aquatic > Marine >...
ACGAAAAAAGCTTCTGCGTCGCCGGTCAAACCGATCAGCAGGGGGAACAGGCCGCCGCCGATAATGAAGCCGAACGGCACCGTAAAGGAGACGGCCACGTTTTGAATATCCGCCGGGACTGCCCGTGACAATGCGGCAAAGCCGGCCGGAAAGAAGCAGGTCGCCAAAAGCGGCTGCAGGATGACGAAAAGAACGAGCCAGAGGTTGTGCGCTAACCCCAGAGCGATGGTTGCCAGCCCGGTGAGGAGAAAGACGCCGAAGATCGTCCGGTGGGCGCCGAACCGGTCCGAACTCCAGCCTGCCGCAAAAACGATAGCGGGGCAGCCTATTCGGGAAATGGAGATCAGCATATTGGCCCAGTTTCGATCGAGGCCCTTTTCAACGACAAGATAAAGCGGCAGCATGGTGTAAATACCGATGGTACCACCGATGCCGAGGCCGAACAGGAAGAGCATGATCCAAAAACCGCGATTTTTGAGCAGAACCCGGAAGGTTTCCAGTTTGGGCGCTTTCCCTGAGAAATCACCCCCCTTGCCGTACTTTGCATAGGCTCCCCCCAATAACAGGGAGACGATGCCTGTTGCGGCCAAAACGCCCCGCCAGGACAACCAGTTCAGCAGCCCCTCTGCAATCAGCGGAACGGTCAAAAAACTCAGTGTGGGTCCCAGTTCATGAATGGCAATGGCTTTGCCCCAATGGCTGCTATCGAGCTGCGCGGTCAGGGTGGCGATTCCCGATGCCAGATAGAGACCGGCAAAGAGACCCAGAAGGACGATAACGGCCCAGAAGGCCCATAGACTGTTGCAGCGGGAGGATGCTATCAGCGTCAGGCCGAGAGCAATGATAGAAATGAGGATCGTCTTGCGATGCGTAAACCGCGAAGAAATAAAGCCGGAACCGATAAGGCCGACGAAATACCCCAGGGACAACACCAGGAACAGGGAACCGGCTTCGCCATGGGAGAAGTGGAGCTCCTTCTCGATTGTCGGCATCATCGGCGCTATGATGATTCTGGCAACAAAATTCAGATAAAAGATTGCCGCAAGAAAAAAAAGCGTTCCCAGCTGGGAACGAAAAGGCGGCATCCGGTTTTGGCCGGGTTCAACGGTATGGGTGGGGATCACGGATAAATTTCCTTTCAGATAATGCCCCCTGTCGCTGCCTGAGCCGGAGGGCTCCGGAACCCCGCCAACGGGATCTTTGAAAGATGCCAAGGATGATGCCGGTGTTGACCTGCTGCCAATCCCGCCATGGCGGGACGACGCAGGTACCGGGGTTCTCCGGTTTCAGTTGCAACTCTTTGATGAAAAGTCAAGCGGGATTGGTTTTATCTCGGAGTTTTTTGATAGAAATTGCCGGGAGCTTTCCGAACGAAAGTACCCGCTGGCATCAATTCGAACAATGAGGCTCGAATGTCAGTTTTAAAAGGGCGGTTAAATGAAATCCCGGTATGATCAGGTCGGACCCGTTACTGGCCGTCAAAGATAATTTGTACAATTTGTCAACATGTCCCGTATTCCAAGCCCAATTGGCTAAGATGCTGAATTCCAGCCAATCGAGGGTTGCCAAAATGGAAAAGGGAGATCCGAGCGTTTCTGTTGACCTTCTTGTCAAATCATTGCTGGTTATGGGGTCGGATAAAAAAAGTATTGCCAAAGCTATAGCGTGAATCAATTCCATCTGTCTTCTATGCAGCACCCGCCCGGTATAGGTTATTACAGATAAAACTTCACTTCCAAACTTCGGTTGTGCCAAAACCTTGCGACAATGTAATTAGTACACGTGGTCAATGTCCCCCTTTACAAAACCCCGCATCTCGATTTGAGAAACGGGGTTTATTATTCATATAGCCTTTCTCCCTTGGTTAAGGTCGACGAAAACTATCAAATGAACAATTCAAGTATCATTAACATGGCGATTGTCAAGGATATTATAATGTTCGATGATGAAATGCGGATGCTCACCTATTTCCACTTAACACTTGCAGACCAAAAATAATGTCGATTAGGTCAAGCTTATTATCTCCATTCAAATCAGACATTGCAGAAATCTGGTTGTTTTTGTCTGAAATGGTCTGTTCTCTCGCTGCAATAATCACATCTTTAGTTGCTGCGATGTCATTTACTGCTTGATCAAATTGTTCTTGATTATACATTGATGAAATTGTCGAATTCAAATTTGATATAGTTTGGTTTTTTTGAGCTATGATCGCATCTTTTTCCTGCGTAATACTATTTATGTCTGCTTGGGTATACACGCTATTAGTTTTTTTGAGATAAACTGTGGTTGTACGATAATTGTAATAAGCATCATGCGACCTGTGGTTCAAAGTCATATCAGGGGATGAGAAGATATATGGCATTGACTGATAGCCGAAAACCTTTCCATATAAATTAATCTTATCTGTCCCAAACGTATAAGTCCCAAAGTCTGAATCAACATAGGTATAAGAGCTGTGAACATACCTCATACTAAAAATAATCATAGTATCGGTTATGACGCCACGACCATAAAGCCCTGTAGTCTCGCTACTATAAACAATTACGCCATTATCATACCGGGATATCCAGCTAACAATATCATAAACCCCTATTATATCCTTTTGGGTAACAGCAAGTACACTTGGAACTATAGATATCAGGAAGAACAAAACTACGAGTATAGACAAACATAATTTCTTCGCCATTTCAATCTCCTCTGCTATTCGAATGCCGAGTTATTGTTCATTCGTGATTTCTATGTGCCTAATTTCACTGCCCTTAACCTATGCGTCTATTTCAACACATTCCATACCATTCTCAAAATGGTTTGTGCCTCGTCTGTTTCCTCTGTCTTCCCATCTGCCATAGACAGGCAGTCATCCCTCAATTGCTGAAATCTGTCATCATTAAGTTGAACCAACCTATACTGGAGATACCGCCTCAAGGTCATTTCAAGGATCTTAATCTCATCTTCTTCAAGGTTTGCAACCCACCCGTGAAAAAGGGGACGTTGTGAAAAAGGGGACATGTTGACAAACCGTACTAACTCTTTGGTATTGTCCGCAAGCCTCACTGAAAACATAAAAACCCCGCATCTCTATTTGAGAAACGGGGTTTATTTTCCATATAGCCTCTCTCCCTTTGTTAAGGTCGACGAAAACTATCGAATGAGCAATTTTTTGAGTATCATTAACATGGCGATTGTCAAGGATATTATGATATTCTTAGTTATCCGTAGTTCCAGGGGTCGCGGACGTCTGCAAGTGGGATCACCCGGATCCTTTCAGTGAGACGATAAGCCGCTTTCCCGGGATAGACGACCCACAGCCGCTTTAATTTAAGGTCTGCAACTGCCGTCTGCATGGATCGGGTCAACCGGGGGGCGTCTTCATACTTGAATTCCACTCCCCAGCCTTGTCCACGCGCCTGCCAGAAAAGATCGAGTTCCGCGCCGGCGTGGGTGTTCCAGAAGTAGAGATCCCCATCTTCCTTTTCCAAGGTTCGGCAGACGCAATCCAGGGCAAAACCTTCCCAGGACGCGCCGAGACGGGGAGAAGCGTGCAGTTGCTCCGGGGTTTCAATAGACTGCAAGGCATGGAACAGCCCGGAGTCGCGTAGGTACAATTTCGGCCGCTTCACCAGACGTTTCCCGAGGTTGACAAACCAGGGCTGGAGGATGCGGACCATGAACGTACCCTCCAGAATATCGCAGTATTTCCGGACGGTCATGTCGGAGACGCCGAAAGAACGGCCCAGCTCCGCATAGTTCAGGATATGGCCGTGGTAATGGCTCAGCATGGTCCAGAAGCGGCGAAGCGTCCGAGCGGGAATTGTGATCCCCAACTGGGGAATGTCCCGTTCCAGAAAGGTCGTCACGTAGTGATTGCGCCAGAGCAGGCTCTCCTCGTCCGACGCCGCCAGAAATGACGGGGGCAGCCCTCCGCGCCACCACAGGGTCTTGATGGCATCAGGATCGATATCGCTGAGGCGGAACCCTCCCAATTGGAGATAGGCGATCCTCCCGGCCAGGGATTCCGAACTCTGGCGAATCAAATCCCGGGAGGCGCTTCCCAGGATGATGAACTTGCGACTTTTTCCCTGATCAACCAGATAGCGCAGAAGTGGAAAAAGGTCGGGCAACCGCTGAATCTCGTCGATGACGATGAGTCCCGTCAGGTCTTCCAGTGCGAGCTGCGGCTGTTCCAGACGGGCAAGATCCTGGGGATTTTCCAGATCGAAATAGGAATCGGCAGCGAGCGTTCGAGCCAGTGTCGTTTTTCCGTACTGCCGGGGGCCAAGAATCGCCGTGACGGGAAATATAGACATGAGCTTGGTTAATGTGGCCTGATCCGTTTTTCTGTCGATAAAGTTCATGGGTGCAGCCTAAACCATGTGCCTTGAAAAATCAAGCTCCGTATATGATATTTCAATGAAGAGGAACGGATTCCGGATCCGCTGACAGGGAGCAGCTTGTGTTGAGCAATTAAGTTAAGTGTATGTCTTCAAGACCGGCCGGAGATTTTAGCTGTCGCCAACGAATTCAGCAGGTGAATCCGATCCGGATCAGCTTTTCCGGGAATGTCATCCGCTATGGATATGATATTGACACTTCCGATGTCCCTTTGTTATGGTGACACGAAAAAAATCCCTATTTGTTATAGATACTTAGTCATTCAAAAGGAGTCCGTCCGATGAACATAGGCGAATGGATTTTCAAGCGGGCCCTGACCTGCCCGCAGCGGCCTTTTTTAAAAGATGAAGGCCGGGCATATACCAACCGGGAGTTCAATGCCCGGGTGAACCGGACCGCCCGGGCTCTGGCGGCGCTCGACGTTAAAAAGGGGGAGCGGGTGGCTGTCCTGATGGTCAACGCCAGTGAATTTCTGGAAATCTTCTTTGCCTGCGCCAAAACCGGCGCCGTCATCGTACCCATTAATTTTAAACTGACGCTGCCGGAGATCCGTTACATCATCAGGGACGCCGCGCCCCGCGCTTTGGTCTATTCCGCCCAATTCGCTGAAAAGGCGGAGGGGCTCAAAGCCGTAGCGACGGCGGTCAGACATTATTTAAAACAGGGCGGGGACAAATTAACGGGCGATCCCTTGCTTTCGGATTTTACGGCCGGATTTACGGATGAAGAGCCGGTTCCCGCGGCGGAATTGACGCTGCAGGACCCTCTTGTGATTATGTACACGTCCGGGACAACCGGCGATCCCAAGGGAGCCGTGCTGTCGCATGAAAACTTCCTTTTCGGGGCGATCCATTCCCTGATCGGCTACGGCATCGATCACACCTGCAAATCCCTTGTAATCGCCCCGCTCTTCCATATCGGAGCGCTGGCCGCCTCGGCAACCCCGGTCATTTATACCGGCGGCTCGCTGGTCCTCAAAAGTTTCGACAACCCTTCGGAGGTGGTCCAGCTTATTTCCTCGGAAAAAATCAATTACATGTTTGCCGTGCCGGTGATGTTCGACATGATGGCCAAAACCCCCGCCTGGGAGGCGGCTGATTTTTCCCACGTGAATTTTTTCATCGCCGGCGGCGCTTCCATGCCCGTTCCCCTGATCCGCAAGTATCAGGAGGAAAAGGGCGTCCGCTTCGCCCAGGGGTACGCCATGACCGAAACGTTGCGATTGACCTCTCTCGATCTCGATGACGCTATCCGCAAGGCCGGATCGGTGGGCAAGGAGGTGTTTCACACCCATTTGCGGATCGTGGATGACGGCGGCAGGGATGTGCCGGCAGGGGAGGTGGGCGAGATCGTGGTAAAAGGGCCGACGGTTTTTTTAAAGTACTGGAATAAAGAGCAGGTGACCCGGGCGGCTTTTTGCGATGGGTGGTTCTACAGCGGCGATCTGGGGAAACGGGACAGCGAGGGGTTTCTTTATATCGTCGGCAGAAAGATCGATATGATTATCAGTTCGGGTGAAAATATCTATGCTGCCGAAGTAGAACGTGCGATCGAATCGATCCCCGGGGTAGCGGCGGCGGCGGCGGTCGGGATGCCGGATCCCAAACGCGGTGAAGCGGTGGCGGCCTTTGTTGTGCCGAAGGACGGCGCCGCGCTGACGGAAGAAGCACTGATCGAAGCACTCCATGAAAAGATCGCCCATTTTAAGATTCCCAAAAAGGTCGTATGGATAAAAGAACTTCCCCGCAACAGTTCCGGCAAGGTGCTGAAAAGAGAACTCAAGGCCGGGCTCGATCCGGGCTTCCCGCCAAACGACACATCTGCCTAATGGATCATCGAAACGATTGGTTCTGAGGTAGGTTTCAGGTATGATTATTTCATGCTGTTTGCAATCAGGCGGACCTGGGCGGTGAGATTCAGGAGAAATGCCGCTTCAGGCTGTTTGCCTCTGCGAAGGGTATGATACTCGGCCGCCTGGATATGCCGCACGACCGTTTCTGCATTCATCCCGGCTTCTTTCAGGTAGTGTTCGATCATTTCCCGAAAAGCCCGGCAGTCGGCCACCGCGGCGTTGAAAAACCTTTCACATTCCGTCGCACGCACCACGGCGTGATGCCCCGGTACGATGATTTTCGGTTTTTTCCTGCGGATCCGCTCGATGGAGGCAAGATAGTCCTCATAGCCGGAGAGAAACTGGGGCGCCACCCGGAAATCATCGCCCGGAATGATTCCGAGGGTGTCGCCTGCCAGTACGGTCTCCAAATGGGGTAGAAAGAAACTTAAGCTGTCGGACGTGTGGCCGGGGGTGGCGATGACTTCAATGGATGCCCCGGCTCCCAGGTCGATCCGTTCCCCGTCTTTAAGCTTGCGTTCAACCAACAGCGCGCCATAGTCAAAATCCCCGGGAATAAATTCACGGCCCCTGTTGCTTTTTCCGATAAGCGCCCGGTTGAGATCGGCGATGCTTTTGCAGGTCAGCTTCTGAGAAAGTCGCCGAGCGAACCTTTCGCTGCCGCCCAGCCTGATTTCGGGAAAGTGCCGCTGCAGAAAGGGTGCGCCGCCGACATGGTCGAAGTGGCAGTGGGTAAGGAAAAGAAAATCAGGCCCGCGACTGTTGCCCGGCAATTGCCGGATTTCCTTTAGATACACCGGCCCCATGAGGGCGGGCCCGGCATCGACCAGGACGATGCGATGGCCTCCAATAACGAGAAAAGCCGGAAAGCGGGAACTTCCGAGGCGATAAAGCCCCGCCGCAATTTCATCCATGAAAACCGTACCCTTTTAAAGTTGTTGAGTTCAATCAACACGTGAACCCCTCGTCTTGCAAACGGGGGGTATTCAGTTGGTATCAAAAATTCCGCCCTGAAACAATAAACATCGGGTGATATACGCGGATTGGAGTTTGTTGTTGACACCCATCGGAGCGGGGCTATAATCCAGCCCGGTTTTTACAACAGATGGGTTTGGGCAGACCCTGCGGGTTCAGGAGGTGAAATATTATGAAGAAGCCGATATCGAAACGCGCAGCAATGATCCGGATGCTGTTAATCTGGGTGTTGATCGCCGCCGCTCCGGGTACTGCTGCAGGTAAGGAGCTGAAACTGGCGCATTTTATGCCGCCGGGACATATTCTGCACCAGAAAGTTTTTTTGCCGCTGGCCGAAGATCTCGCCAAAGCCACCGGGGGAGAACTCACGATAAAGATTTATCCGTCCGAAGCCCTGGGAAAAGGAGCCATACAACAGTATAAACGGGCCGTCGAAGGGGTTGCCGATATTGCTTTCTGCATTTCGAGTTATACAGCCGTTTTATTTCCGCGGACCCTGCTGATCACCCAACCGGGGGTTGCCCGCAACGCTGAGGATGGGACCCGCAAGCTGTGGGACATTTATGACGGCCACCTCAAGGATGAATACCGTGAGATCAAAGTGCTGGGGATATGGGCCATGTCGCCCAAAGCCATTGTTGCCAGGACCCGGCCCGTCAGCACGGTGGCGGATATCCGGGGGATGAAAGTTTTCCTCAGTTCGCCCAGCGACTCGCAATTCATCCAGGCGTGCGGCGCGGTGCCGGTGGCCATGCCTGTGACCGAGGCCTACAACGCGCTCAATACCGGGATCGTGGATGCCGTTCTAATACAGCCCAGCGCGCTGTATAAACCCTGGAATCTTGCCGAAGCGGCCGAATATGTCACCGACGACCTCCCCGGCCCGACTTCCATCGTATTGCTGGCCATGAATAAAAGTTGCTGGAAGGGCTTGCCTGCCGACCACCAGACGGCCCTTGACAGGCTCACCGGACGGGAATTCAGCCTAAAGGCCGGCGTGATTTGGGGAGCTTTGGATGTGGACGCCCTTGAGAAAGCCAAAACCGATCCGAAAATAGGTTACATCAGCCCCACCCCGGCGCAGCGGGCCGGTTTCGAAGCCGCCGCCCGGAAGGTCATCGAGGCCGAACTGATCCGGCTTGAAAAAGACGGTGTGGCCGCAAGGGATATGTTCAAGGCTGTCAGCAAGTAAAATCCTGAATTTTGAACAAACCATGACGGAGCCTATCAAAAGCATAACGAAACCACGCCTTGTTCGGCTGGACCGGACTGTCCGCGCTGTGGCCCTCTGGGGCGGGGGCCTGATGCTGGTCGGCCTGATGGGGTTGACCGTCGTCGATGTGGTCCTGCGGTATCTGTTTAATTCTCCTGTTTTCGGCGCCCGGGATGTGGCCAAATTAATGCTGCTGATCCTGGTGGCCTTCTCGGTTGCTTACAGCGCCCGCACGGGCGGGCAGATTTCAATAGAGGTATTTACTCGCATGATGGGGCCGCGGGTGCTGCGATGGACCGAAGTTTTTGTCCGTTTTATCGCGGCCGCCATGCTGCTGGTGCTGACGTGGCGACTGTGGTACAGCGGTCAGAACGCCGGCAGGTTCGGCGAAGCGTCCCTGGCCCTGCAGATACCGTTTAAGCCATTTTATTTCATCTTAGCCGTCGGCATGCTCCTTTACGCACTGGTGTTGATTGCGGAAATCCCGCTGTGTTGGCGCAGCCGCTCAACCGGCAGCACATCTTCCTCCATTTAAGGTCGACCCGCCATGTCCCCTGCAATGATCGGAATTGTCGGCCTGATCGCATTTTTTGCGTTACTGATGTTGCGCATGCCGGTTGCCATGGCGATGCTGGTGACCGGTTTTGCGGGAATTGCCGCGATCAGCGGGCTGCCGGCGGCCTATGCCACGCTGAGCGCTGAATCGTTTGAAATTTCATCGTTTATAGAACTCAGTGTCATCCCGCTGTTCGTTTTCATGGGAAATCTGGCCGGTTTGTCGGGTATGAGCGCGGACCTTTACAATGCCGCCTATGCCTGGGCCGGTCACCGTCGGGGCGGGCTGGCCGCGGCCACCATCATCGGGTGTGCGGGTTTTGCCGCCCTGAGCGGGTCTTCCTTTGCGTCGGCCGTGACCATGGGACGCGTTGCCCTGCCGGAGATGAAACGGTTTAAATATGCCGACAGCCTGGCCAGCGGGAGTGTCGCCGCCGGCGGCACCCTGGGGATTCTGATCCCGCCGTCCTCGGGTTTTGTAATTTACGCCATCCTGACCGAACAATCGATTGCCAAGCTGTTCATAGCCGGTATATTTCCGGGCATCCTGCTGACCCTGCTCTTTCTGGCGGCGATAGCGATCGTTACCCGCATCCGGCCGGGACTGGGTCCGGCCGGCACCCGGGCGAACCTGGGCGAGAGGATGGCCACGCTGCGGCGGGCCGGCGCCATCGTCCTGATTGTCGTGGTGACGATCGGCGGGATTTACGGAGGCGTCATGACGCCGGTGGAGGCATCGGGGATAGGCGCATGTCTGGCGCTGGCGGTTGCGCTGATCCGCCGGTCGCTGTCTCTGGAAAATTTTAAAATCGTCATTCTGCAGACGCTCCGAACGACCGCCCTTACGTTCATGATACTGATCGGCGCCTATGTGTTTATCCCCTTCATGGCGCTTTCCAGTATCCCCGACACGCTCGTGACCTTTCTGACCGGCCTGGACGCCGGTCCCACGGGGATTCTTATGATTGTGCTGGCAGCCTATATCATCCTGGGGACATTCCTGGAAGGGATCGCCATGCTGGTCCTGACGCTGCCGGTAGTGTTTCCGGTGATGCTTGAGTTGGGATACGATCCGATCTGGTTTGGGGTTATGGCGGTAATCGTTCTGGAAATGGGCCTGATCAGCCCGCCGGTGGGGGTGAATGTGTTTGTGGTGAAAGGGGTTGCGCCGGATGTGCCCCTGAACACCATTTTCAGGGGAATCTGGCCGTTCTGGCTGGCGATGCTGGCATGCCTGCTGATCCTGGTCGCGTTTCCGCAGATTGCGCTGTTCCTGCCGGACCGGATGTTTTAAGTGTCTTCCAGAGCCAATCAAATCTCAGAAGAAGAAAAGTAAGTCAGACTAATCACCGGTTTTGGCGGCGGCTGATATCCTTTGGATTGCGGGAGATATATAAGGAACTTGGGATTGGCTAGACAAATCTTTAATAATTTTTTGATCATTTGAGGTGTCAATCAAAGGCAGGAAGCATCGATTTTGCCAATTTGAAGGTTTGGTTCCGATATCATATCTGCATGAAATCGAGTTAGCCTTTTGCCTGATTCCATTTTTTCTATCATATGTGTATGATCAACATATCCGATATTACCACAATGTATATTTAACTGCTAGAATTCAGAAAAAAATATTATGTAATTTACTTCACAATATTGGGCAATTCACTCCATAATTTCCAAAAATTTATCCTCATTTCTTGTTATTGGGAACATAATAGCATATTATAACTCATTGATATTTCATTCGATCAAAATATTTATACATTATTCGTTGATATTGCACGATTTTTGCTATATTCAGGGAATAATTTCGTCTTTTCTTTATAGAGTTTTTAAAGTCCTGCTATTTACATTTGCAAGTTATCCCCCTCTTTTGAGGGTAATAAATAAAAAAGTTCTATCCTTTTAGCATGAACATCCTGTTCGTGATGCGTCAGTACGTAGAAAAAGTTATTTTTAAATTTAATCAAATCGAGAAGGCAGGAGGAGATTATGACAAAGATTTTTCTTCCGATCATATCTTGCGTAGCAGCTTTAATTTTTAATATTTGCATAGCATCTGCCGTTGGTCAACCGCCAGCATTTCAGGCAAATCTTGTTATGGCAGTCTACAACAATAATCAATATTATCTCGTACCATATGTTGTACTATATGATCCTGATACAATTACCTATAATTCTCATGTTGTTGAGATAACGTATCCGGATAGTATAACTACACAAACAATAAGTTACAGCAATTTGTTAAATATATATGATGGTGATGTACGACAGGGAATTTTTAGGACATCATTCCCGACCCCTGCAGACCAATTTCAAAGCGGGCAATATAAGTTCAAAGCAACTGATCGTGAGGGGAATACAGTATATGCTTATCAAACATTTGGTCCCGATCTTTTGACCAGCGTTCCGATTATTGAATCCCCATTACAAGGTGAAACCGCAACTGATACAACCCCGACAATTAGTTGGACACCGGTGACGGGTGCAAGTCTGTATCGAGTTGAAATCTGGATTCCTTCCGATAATGACATGGATAGAAGCAATGATATGAATAGGAGAATTTTGAAAAAAGATTTGGTTGAAACAAATTTCAAAGTGCCTGAAGGTATTCTTTTGTCGGGATGCCGGTATGAGTTTTGGATTATTGCTTTTCGTGATGGCAACTTGGGTTCAGGTTCAAATAATTATTCTGTCAGTGAAATTAGATCTTTTTATACACCCGGACAAACGAATAATTATCAAATAGATACTACTACAGGTTATCTCGAACATCGTGTTTATCCCGAATATAGTTGCTATAGAGTTAGGTTTTCTTTACAGACAGCTGCTGGTGATTACCCAACCCAAGACGTACTTTCCACTGCCAAATTCTATGGACCCGACGGAAATCTGGTCCCAATTTCTCACACAAAGTTTTGGGATATAATTGAACTAAAAGGAAACTATGACGAACAGAAGAGGGAGTGGAAATACGAAAATGAATTTAAATATCGTTCTTACTACTCAAATCATATTCAGTCCGAACTGACACCTGGTCCTTATCGGCTTGAGGCAACGGATGCATGGGGTAATACGTCTTCAAGGAACTATTCCTTTAGCGGACTGGTTACTTTACCTATTCTCCCCATAAACTCTATTCAGTACACATGGAAAGAAAACGGAGATCTGAACACATGGTGGGATGCATCTTTAGTTCCAAACGACATAGACACCATGACTATGTTCATGATGTCTTCCGTGGACGATGTGGCCGAAGTTAGAGTTATGCCCACAGATCTTGGGAAAGCGTTCATTCCTGCATACATAGTTCAGATGTTTAGAGAGGGTTTCGGTGAAACGGTCGAATTTAGTATAGAACTGCGTACGGTGGATCAAAGTAATCATACCCGATATCTATTTTCTGATTGGCTTAAAAACATTCAAATCCCGGTATTTGATTCTGATGGCGACGGAATCTTTAATGTAGTCGATGTCGGGGACAATATTTTCAGTGATGGAGTTACAAGCGGAACTATCCAGAACCGAGGAAATCAATCGCTGGTCATTACGGACGCGACAAACCCAAGTTCCGGTGTACTACTTGCTGCTTATGGCGGAACAGAACCGGTTATTGTCAGTGTTTGTGACGGTTCGGCCCAATTATCTTTAAATGAAAGTGACGTTATTGAAGTGACTTGCGGCAGTGCAATAGTAAATGTAATTAGCGGTACGGTAGAAGTTGTATTTACAAGTACTGATGGCAGCAAAGCTACAACTAACCTGATAGCTGGAAATACATTGGTGTTTGATTCTTCAATCTTCACCATAACTGCTCCCCCAAGTAATTCCAACACTGTTATTATTGTAATAGATGGGAAAGAAGTCTATCTCGAACCTGGTGAAAGTAATAAATATGCAATTAATATTGATATTAAACCAGGTGATAGTAACAATTGCTTTAACCAAAACGATCACGGGGTTTTTCCAGTGGTTATTTTTGGCAGTGCGAACTTCAATGTGAGCGATATTGATATTGAGACCCTGTCGCTACAAGGTCTCGCTGTAAAAATGGCCGGAAAAAGCAATAAATATTTAGCCCATACAGATTACGTAAATAGTGATGAATTTCTCGATGTAACTGTTCAATTTGAAGATAGCGATGGATGGATTTCTTTCGGAAGTGATTATGCTTTGCTCACCGGCAAACTACTTGATGAGAGGTTCATCGAGGGAAAAGATACTATTTGTATTGTTCCATAAATTTATAAATCAGAAATTAAAATTAAAGGCAGGTCCTCATACCCTGCCTTTTTATTTTTTATCCTCTTAAAAATGTTTTTAAACGGCTATGAGCTCCCTTCTGGTTTTATATGTTAATGATATGTATTACCCATCATTATATTTCGTATACTTCAAAATCGGTGATTCCTTGCCTTGATCGGTTGCTGGAAGCTTACCAATTTAGATTTTGATTACGGTACCAAATCTTCAATATATTTTTTGGGATATCGGATATAGATCATCAGTTTGTAACATGACCTTTGATAAGAGGATAAAATCAAAAAAATTTGACTGGTTGATTCCAGCATCAAGCAGGGACACATTTTTGCAGGGATGCAGGGTTCTTCAATCCCCGCCCCCTCCTTTTTAGAGCAGAAAGATGAGGGGGAAACGGCTGCCCAAGAAAAAAATTAAAACCCCTAAAGAAACCACAAAGAAGTGATCCTGACGGCCCTAAAAAAACAGCCCACTATCTGCCGGACAGGATGTTCTAAACTTCTCATGAGAACCGAAAAAGAACTTTTTGAAAATTCCTTATCTTTTGGTTGTGGAACTCGATCCCTTCATCTTTGAGCATTTTTATTTTTTTCGCTATGGCTGTTCCCGCTGTCTTTCCTTGAAATCCACCGATCCGACCGGATGCGGCAACCACCCGGTGTCAGGGAACCTCGGGCGCATAGGGGTTTCTGCGCATGGCCTGCCCGACCCCCCGATAGGCTTTGGTTTCCAGGGCATGGGCAATTTCCTTATAGGTTGTTACGCGCCCTTTAGGCACCTTCCTTAAAAGATCGTACGCCTTCTCGGCAAATGTCTTCATTTTTCGCTCCTCTTTTTGATACTTTGAAAATATCTGGACAGCTGCATTTACTAACGTGGCAGCTTGGATGCAAATCCGTTTAATTCAGGTTCAGGGACTGTAAGACAGGTTTAAACCGGCGGCTGCTTGATACAATTTTTTATCGTGGGTCCACATCGGCACGGCCGCCAGCTTTGCCGCTGCTAAAAGATGGATATCGACGAAACCGATTCCGCTTCCATGTAACTGGTTCTGTTCAACAAAATACAGATATTCATCCAGATTGACGGCCGGGGCCGAAGGAAGGGATCGAAGCAGGTTCAAAATCTCATTGCGGTTAGCCATATTACCGCACGCAAGCTCCCCAATAATAAACGGATGACACGCAACCTCCGCATCAATAAGAAGCCTTGCGAGGTAAGGCTCTCCCTGCCTCAAATGATTGACCCAGACAGATGTATCAACGAGCACCACTTTTAAAGATTCCCCGGTCGGCGACGCGGAATTGAACGTAGATTCTTTTCCGAGCCGCCCAGTTGGGCTAAGCGCTTGCTGCTTTCCTTTGCGATCAGCGCTTCCAGGCCGAGCCGGACAAGGGCGGTCTTTTCGGTGATTCCCGTCAGGCGGGACGCTTTTTTCAGGATTTGGTCATCTATGTTTAATGTCGTTCTCATATGCATCAATATGCATTAAAGATACATATATGTCAAGAATCTTGTTTTCATCATAAAAACGTTTCGGCCGTCAACGACAGGGGAACCTCAAACAAAGAATCTCTTCGGGATATCCATCCCCGAAGTTTACCCCGGTGCATTTTAAGGATGGGGTCGATGGCTGCCATATCAGACCATCCCGCCGTTGACCGAAATCACCTGGCCGGTGATGTAGGAGGCGTCTTCGGAGCAGAGGAATTTCACCACCCTGGCGACTTCCTCGGGTTTGCCGATGCGCGCCATAGGGACCAATGCTTTCAGGTTGCCGACGGGGGCATCTTTTAACATTTCGGTTTCGATGAGCCCCGGTGCTACCACATTGACCCGGATCCCAAGCCGGGCGACTTCGGACGCCACTACGCGGCTGGCGGCGATCAGGCCGGCCTTGGCGGCTGAATAGTTGGCCTGGCCTCTGTGTGCGATCAGCCCGGCAACCGATGCGATCGATACGATCGCCCCCTTTTTTTGGACGACCATTTTTTCCAAGACGGGTTTGGTCATGTTGTAAAACCCGTGCAGGCCGACATCGATGACGGCCTGCCAGTCCCTGCGGGGCATGAGTACGAACAGGCCGTCGGCGGTGATGCCGGCGTTGTTGACGAGGACATCGATGCGCTCAAAACTTTTCAGAACCGCATCTATGGCGGCCTGGGCGGCCGCATGATCGACCACGTCAAACTGCATGACGGTGCCGTCGCCGCCCTCCTTTTTTATCAGGTCATGGGTTGCTGCAGCCCCCTTTTCATCGGAACGATAATTGATGATTACATGGTATCCGCACCGGGCGAGTTCCAGGCTGATGGCGCGTCCGATGCCCCTGCTGGCGCCGGTAACAATAGAGACCTTTTCCGTACGCTTGTCATTCATGGGGAGTTGACTCCATAAATAAGGTTGTATAAAAAGTTATAGAGGTACTTAGACTGAAGGCTGAAGGGAAAAAAGGGAACAGATGCCGGGTCAGAGATCAGGCCGTTGGAGAATCCATCCCGTGTCCTGATCCCTGGTCCCTGACTCCTGGAATCTCCCTCAGCCTATTCCGACTGCATCAGTTGCAGCCGGACTTCGGCAATAACCGTTGATGCAATTTCACCCGTACCCCAGATTTCGATATAGCCTTTGAAATCGAACTGGTTCTCCGTACGGGTGGTGATCCGGGTATTCAGCGGTATGACATCAAGGTGGAAAACCGCCTGCTTGATTCCTACCAGCCAGCCCCGGTTGACAAATTGCTCGCCGTGTTTGTTGATTCCCTCCCGGCAGTTGCTGATGCCTGCAGTCTGGGCCGCCAGCTCAATGCACACCAGTGAAAGGACGGCTCCTTCTTTATAAAAAGGCCATTTGTCGGTCACAGTCGCAAGGGTAACAGCCCTTTTTTCGTCTACTTCAATAACTTCGGCAACCAGTTTCATCCGGCCGCGATGAGGCAAAAGATCTTCAGGCCTGATACCCGTCCGCTTCATATTTGTTCAGCCTTTTTCCCGGTATGAAAAAAGAGTTGAAAACAGATAGAAAAAAGGATAACTAAAATCTTTTAACTTTTACGAAGCTGTACTATAAATCCGTACGGGTGTAAAGCCATATGAACAATAACAGGGAGGCTTGCAGGATTCCTGTTTAAGAAGGTGTAAATGTGCCGGATGGGGAGTATAATGGACAAATTGCTGAAAGATCTGAAAATTAAAATTATCGAGGTGCTGAATCTGATGGATGTACAGCCGGAGGATATTGCAGACGACGGACTGCTGGTCGGCGGAAACCTCGACATTGATTCCATCGATGTCTTAGAGCTGGTTATCATGATTGAAAAGGACTATGGCGTTAAAATCGATAACAGGGAACTGGGGGCAAAGGTATTCGCATCTTTACGGACCCTGGCAGAATATATTTATAAAAATTCGAAAGTGTTGGCTGCTTGACCGGGATTCGGGCAGATATTCTTTTTCTGAATAAATTTACTCAGCCGCACCAAAAGCCCCTGCCGGATGGTTAGATCCGCATGAAAATACTGCTTATTTCCGCAAACACCGTAACGGAACCCTACCCGGTTTATCCCTTGGGGTTGGACTATGTCGCCGGCGCCATCGCAGATCGGCACGAGGTCCGGGTCGCGGACATCCATACACATAAAGGGGAAAGGCTTGCCGATGAGATCCGGCAGTTTTCACCGGACATCATCGGGATTTCCCTGCGAAACGTCGACACGACGGACGCTACCCAGCCAAGGGGGTTTATCGGATCTTACCGCACCCTGGCCGCGACTATCCGTCAGCATTCAAACGCCGTTATTGTCTTAGGGGGTAGCGGGTTGACGATATTTCCCGATGAAATCATGAAGGCCCTTGACGCCGATTATGGGATCATGGGGGAGGGGGAACGCATCACCCGCCTGATCGAAGCCATCGAAAATCATGCGGACACATCCGGAATTCCGGGCGTCATCACCCGGGATTCTTTCAGCCCCATGCCCGCTCCCTGGGAAAAGAACATCGTCAGAAAATTCAACCGCAAAGCCGATCACCTGGCATATTACCTTAAGAACGGCGGGATGCTGAACCTGCAGACCAAACGGGGCTGTCACTTTAACTGCATCTACTGCACCTATCCGCACATTGAGGGACGCCGGCTGCGGCTGGCCGACCCGGCGGCGGTTGCCGAAACCGCCAGGAGCCTGGAGGCGGCCGGGGCTAAATATCTGTATATGACCGACGCGGTATTTAATTCCGACAGCGATCATAATATCGCCGTGGCGCGGGCGCTTAAAAAAACCGGGGTTGCGATTCCGTGGGGCGCTTTTTTTGCACCCCTCAAGCCGCCGGCGGATTACTACAGGATTCTGGCGGACAGCGGCCTGACCCATGTCGAATTCGGGACCGAGTCTCTTTCGGATCGCGTCTTAACGTCGTTCCAAAAACCGTTTAAGGTCGGTCATGTCATGGCCGCACACCGGGCGGCGTTGGATGCGGGGCTGCATGTGGCGCACTACCTGCTCCTGGGCGGCCCCGGCGAAACCCGGGAAAGCCTTGACACAACGCTCCAATATGTTGACAAGCTTGACAAGGCCGTTATTATATTTTTCTGCGGCGTGCGCATCTATCCCCATACGCCCTTATTTGAGATTGCGGTAAAAGAGGGGCAGATTTCAGAAACCGACAGTCTGCTGGAACCTGTTTTCTACCGCGCGGCCGGGATCGATCCGGCTGAGATCGGCGAGCGCGTGGCCGGATTGGCCCAAAGCCGCCCCAACTGGTTGGTCGGCGCCGGAAATTCAGACACTGCCGGCAGAATAATGAAACTGTACCGTTATGGATATACCGGCCCGCTGTGGGAACGCTTAATTACCTGATGGTTGAACAAATAAGATGTGGTATGTTATAAAGAGCGTCGACAATTCCAATCCGGGGGAAATATCACTGGTCCTTCAGGCCCCGCCGGAATCCAACTGGTTTTCAGGCCACTTTCCGGGAGAACCGATCCTGCCGGGAATTGCCCAGTTGGGAATGGTTTTTGACGCCATCAACCGGTACGAGAACCGGAAATTTAAAATAACCGGAGTCCGGCGGGTCCGCTTTAAGCAGATTATCAGGCCGGATGATCCGTTGCACCTCACGGTTAAACCTCAGAAAAACGGTGAAGGGGCCTATGACTTCCGCATCCAGGTGAATGCGGAACTGGCATGCAGCGGGGTAATGACGGTTGCGCCTTGTACGTAAACGGGGTGCGGGACCTTTGTAAACAGACTGCGGTATCAATGGGATAAAGGAGATAGTAAGGAATGTCCATGAAAACGAATATCGAAGAAATCATTCTACATGTCGCCCAGGTTATGATCGAAGAACTCAAACTGGAAGACATCACGCCGGAAGGATTCGATCCCGACATCGATCTCGTCGATGAAATCGGAATCGACAGCATGGATCTGGCGACGGTTGCGCTGGTCTTGCGGGATCATTATGCGATTCGCATCGAGGAAGACGATTATCCCAAACTGACCAATGTGCGGCTGATTGCCGAATATATCGATCAGAAACTGAGTGAAAAGACCGTGGCTGCGGCCAATTAGAATCGGAGCGCATGATGAGCCGTATTTCCGGCAATCAGACCGGGGTAGAAAAAAACGGTTTCGGAAAAGAATGGAAATTTTCTGAGATTATTGCCGAACCAGGCGTCAGGGAGCGGTGGGAGAAGGTCCGAAAATATTTTTTTCTGCGGGAATCGACCTATGATATGACCCACCGCTGCAACATCCGCTGTGAAGGCTGCTATTATTACGAGGGCGATAAACAATTTGCAACCGAAAACGCGAACCCGGTCGATTGGCGCAAGCTCATGCAGGCTGAAAAAGCCAGGGGAATCACCTATGTCGTCCTGGCCGGTGCAGAGCCGTCCTTAGAGCCCGAACTTTGCCGAATCTGTTTCGAGGAATTTCCGCTGGGATCGATTGCCTCCAACGGTCTCAAGGCGATCCCCGCAGACATCAATTTTAAAATTCACATTTCCGTCTGGGGAAATGATGATACCAGCGCCCGGATCCGCAGCGCCAAAAACATGCTGGTGCGCCAGATCGATAACTATAAAGGCGACCCCCGGGCGGTGTTTGTTTATACATTTACCAGAAGCAATATCGATCAGGTTCATGAA
>Ga0209270_1002482_pt1 | contig 19387 bp, 15 predicted proteins | sample MTBAKSrepl1MetaG_FD_187456 | JGI IMG/M metagenome (GOLD analysis project Ga0209270, IMG submission 187456) | Enrichment culture microbial communities from Arthur Kill intertidal strait, New Jersey, USA, that are MTBE-degrading - MTBE-AKS1... | ecosystem: Environmental > Aquatic > Marine >...
CTTTCTCCAATACCTCCCGCCCCTGTGCTTGTCTGGCCATATGCTCACCTCCTTCGTGGTGAGCATATTATTACATATTTGATTTAGAAATGGAATAAATAGGTTAAACGCGGGAAGGCCTCCGCTCCCGCTCCAGGGCTCTGCCCTGGAACGGGGAATCGCATCGAGGCTCCGCCTCGACGCCTTTATCGTCCGAACGATTTGGAATTGCCAGGAAAAATACGAGATGAAATAGGTTAAACGTCGGATGGCCTATCCCGGCAGGTCCTAAGACCCTTGCAGCCGGGCGATGACCCTCTTGACGTCCTCCCAGACCGGCCGGCGCAGGTTCGTATCTTTCAGAATATCTTCGGGATGATAGGTCGGCAGCAGGCTGAAGCCGCGGAAGTCGTGGAACCGGCCGCGCAGGCGGGTCAGGGGCTGGTCGGTTTCGAGCAGGGCCTGGCCGGCGGTCTCACCCAGGGTCAGGATGACCCGGGGCCGGATCGAGGCGATCTGCCGCATGAGAAATGGTCTGCAAGTCCTTATTTCCAAGGGTAAAGGCGGGCGGTCCCCGGCCGGCCGGCACTTGACCAGGGTGGTCAGATAACACGCCTCCCGGTTAAGGGACAAACCCTTGACAATGATGTCGGTCAGCAAACGGCCCGGCTCGCCCAGAAACGGCTCCCCGGCGGCGTCGTCCGGCTCGCGCGGGGCTTCGCCGATCAGCATCAGGGGCGCCCGAGCCGCGCCTTGGCCAAAGACGACGCTCTGCCGGTCCGCGGCCAGGCCGCACCGTGTACATTTCCCCAAGTCCTCACGAATTTCTTCAAGAGATTCCAATACATGATCGAGCGCGTCGTCCGGCAGGGACACGCCCTCGACCGTGGGCAGGCGGGTGACGCCCAGACCTTCAAGGTACGTCAAGTAGGTCCGAGTCTGGCGGGCCAGGCTCAGGAGTTCACGAAGCCTGGGGCTGACCGCCACGACGTTCCTGGACCAGGGCCGCGATCCGGTCCCAGATCAGCCCGGCCACCTCGTCCTTGGACAGGAGGGGCAAGGCTTCCGTATGGCCGGCGCGGTCGATGAGGGTGACTTGATTGGTTTCCGTGCCAAAGGCCGCGCCCGGAGCGCCGATCTGGTTAGCCACGATCAGGTCCAGGTTCTTGCTCTCCAGCTTGCCCCGGGCGTACTCCAGCAGGTTCTCCGACTCGGCGGCGAAACCGACCAGGATACGGTTTCCCTTACGATTTTGGCCGATGTCGGCCAGGATGTCCGGGTTACGGGTCAGTTCGATGGGCGCCGGGACCCCGCCGACCTTCTTGACCTTGCCCGACACCCGCTGGGCCGGTCTGAAATCGCCCGGCGCGGCCGCCTTGACCACGATGTCCACGTGGTCCAGCTCGGCCAGCACCGCGGCCTGCATGTCCCGGGTGCTTTCCACGGGGATGGTCTTGATACCATAGGGGCTTGGCAGCGAGGTCGGTCCGGTGACCAGCACGACCTCGGCCCCGCGCTGGCGGGCCCGCACGGCCAGGGCAACGCCCATGCGCCCGCTGGACGGGGTGCTGATGTAACGGATGTCGTCCCATTTTTCCCGAGTCGGCCCGGAAGTGACCAGGACCCGGAGACCGGCCAGGTCCTTGGGACTGAGGGCGCAGCGGATTTCTTCCATGATCTCGGGTGGATCTGGCAGTCGGCCTTGCCCCACCGTGCCGCAGGCCAGTTCGCCATGGCCCGGATCGACGATATGGTACCCAAAGGCGCGCAGCCGGGCCAGGTTGTTTTGGACAACTGGATTGTTGTACATGTTCACGTTCATGGCCGGGCAGACGAGCACCGGGGAAGTGACGGCCATGAGGAAGGTGGACAGGAAGTCGTCGGCGATGCCGCTGACGATCTTGCCGATGATGTTGGCCGTGGCCGGGGCGATCACCACCGCGTCGGCCCGTTCGGCCAGGGAGATGTGATTGATTTCAATGGCTTCGCTCGGCTGCCACAGGCTGGTGACCACGGGCCTGCGGGTGAGGGCCTGGAAGGTCAAGGGCGTGACGAACCGGCAGGCCGATTCGGTCATGACCACGCGCACTTCGGCCCCGTCGGTCATCAACAGGCGGGTCAGTTCGGCCGCTTTGTAGGCCGCGATCCCGCCGGTCACGCCCAGCACCACGCATTTGTCTTTTAGCACGCTCATTGCCTGGTCCTCGATGAAAAAAAACCGCCGTCCCTTGCGGACTTCCGGGCCGGTCAGCGCCTTAGCGCGACCCCCGGCCGCCGGCCTGGGGACGAACGGGCGAAACCCAAATTTCCACGCGGACTTGTTTCAACTGCCCGGCGGGATTCAACAATATCAGGCAGTTCTTGCCTTTTTTCTCGAACAGCAGCACGGTCTTGTGAAAGGTGAAGACGCTGGCCTGCCTCCAGTTGTCCCGAGCCATGTTTTCCTGAAAAAAAGCAACCAGTTCGGACATGGGCAGGGAGCTGGTCAAGACGAGCACGCCCACACGAACGTTCTCGGTCTGATAGATGTAGGACTCGTCCCGATTCAGGGCTGCCCGGGCCGGAATCTGGACATCGTCGAAGTCCAGGTAGGTGCCGGTCGGAGCCGGAGGGGCCTGGGTTGGTTCCGGTTTGTACTTGATCCAGGGACCCTTGCTTTGACAGCCCGCCAGGACCGCCAGGACCGCCAGCATCGGCAGTATAATACGGAACAACTTCAAATAGCTGGTCATTCGAGAGAACCCAGGAAGGGATTGAACTGCCGTTCCTGCTCCACCGTGGTCATGGGTCCATGGCCCGGCAGGACCGTGGTGTCCTTGGGAAGCGTGAAGATTTTGTCCCGGACCGATTCGCGCAAGGTCTCCATGTTCCCGCCGGGCATGTCGGTCCGGCCGACCGAGCCGGCGAAAAGCAGGTCCCCGGCAAAGACCACCTCGGCCTCGGCCAGGTAGAGGCTGATGCTGTCCGGGGAATGCCCTGGGGTTTCAAGGACCTTCAAGGAGTGTTCCCCGAAACGGACCACGTCCCCTTCCTCCAGCGTATCGTCCGCGCCCAGGCCGGACCCGCTCGACACATGGCTCAGGATCCGGCCGCCGGCCAGACGCTTCAAGTCGGCCGCGCCGGCCGTGTGGTCCCAGTGGCCGTGGGTCAGGATGATCGTACCCAAAGTCAAAGCCGCCCGCTCCAGCTCATGGGCGATGGCGTCGGCGTCGCCGCCCGGGTCGATGACCAGGGCCTCGCCCGTGTTTTCGTCCCCCAGGATAAAGCAGTTCGCCGCCAGCGGTCCGACTGCCAAGTGCTTAAAATACATTATCTTTTATCCCCTTAGCGTCATGGATGCCGCGCCCTGCCCGGCTTTTTGAAGACTCGCATGCTCAAAAACCTTACCAATTGCCTTTGGCCGGCGTCAAGCAAAAACCCGGACCGGCGCCAGGCCGTGCAGCACGCCGTGGCAACGGCAGGCCGTGGCCAGCAGAGGCGGCGCGGTCCCGGCCTGGTGATCGCGCTCCAGATCGAGCAGGTCCGCGGGCGGGAAGCCGCCCAGGCCCGGGGCAAGCTGTTGGCTCCGGATGACCGTGACCCCATATCCCTGGCCGTTCAGATCGGCAATCGCCTCGTGCAGCGCCTGCCCCCGAGGCTCGCCCGTGTTGGGGCAATACCCCTTGGGTTCGACACAGTCCAGGGGGCATAGCGATCGCGCGTAGCTGAGCAGGAAACCGCCCATGGCCGCGGGCATGGGATTCGGCAGTCCGGCCACGGCCCGCTCCGGTACGGCCCCCGGACCTGCCGTCCCACCCAGCCGGGCCAGAAGCCAGGCAAAGGCCAGATGAACCGGCAAGGCCGGCACGACCCAGGCCGGACCGGTCTTTTCGGTCAGATTCCGGGCCAAAAAATCCACGCCGTCAGCCTTGCGGGTCCAGACGCCCGGACCGCTGACCTCCTGCAAGGCAAAGGGGTCCACGTCAATGACCATCAGCCGCCAGGACGGATGAAGGCGCCGCAGGGTTTCGACCGCCTGCCTTCCGAAACGGCCTCCCCCCACGATCCAAACGTCGGCCACGCTCACGTTCCACCTCGGACTGCTTCCGGTAAGCCGGAATTATAGGTCATAATGCGAAAGCTGCTCCAGCACGTGGTCCCGAATATCCGTGGCTTGGGGATACACCTCGGGCAACGGCCGCAGGAGTTGTTCGGGCTTCCCGCCGCAGTCGCAGGCCGGCCAAGGCTCCTGCCCGGACCCGGCATGGGGCAACACCCGGGTGGTTTGGCAAACCGGGCAGCGCCAGACGTCCTTGCTCCCGGACATCTTGCCCCGCTTGGCCCGCGGCCGGCCGTCCACCTCGACAATGTCCATGGAAAAATCCAAGACCGGCGCGCTGGAAATGGCCGTACCCACGCCAAAGGAATCCACCAACGGTCTGAGTTCGGCGATCTTGGCCTCGTTCAAACCGCCGCTGACCGTGATCTTGACCTCCGGGAAACCGGCCCCATCCAGTTCCCAGCGCACCTCTTCCACGATGTCGGCCATGCTGCCCCGCCGCGATCCGGGCGTATCCAAGCGGATGCCGTAAAGGCGGCCGCCCATGGCCCGGGCCACGCTTAAGGCCTCGAATTTCTCGTCGTTGAGCGTATCGATCAGGCTGATGCGGGGCACGGCCGGGTCGATGATCTGATCAAAGGCCAAGGTAGCCTGGACCGTGTCGCCCATGATCAGGATCAAGGCGTGGGGCATGGTGCCGATGGGTTCTTGCCCCACCAGGGCCGCGCCAAGCCCCACGGCCACGCCGTCGCAGCCTCCGATGAAAGCGTTCCGTTCGAGCATGGGAGCCAGCACCGGATGCATCCGCCGGGCGCCGAAGCTGTACAAGGCTCGGTCCCCGGCCGCGAGACGGCAGCGGGCCGCGCTGGTGGCCACGCCCGAGGCCTGGCAGATCAGGCCCAACAGCGCGGTCTCCAAATGGCCGAATTCCAGATAGCGCCCTTCGATCTCCAGCACGGGCATCCAGGGTGAAACAATGGTCCCCTCGGGCGCGGCGCGCACCTGAACGTCCAGGCCATCGAGCAGGGAGGCCACCTCTTCAAGCCCGGCCAGAACCCCCCAGCCCCAGCCGTTCGGAAACCCCTTGCAGACGAACTCGGCCCGGACACGCGCGTCGATCCTTTTCGCCTTCAGAATCTGCTCGGTGCGCGTGAAATAAACGTCCACCACCTCACCGCGCCGCACCTGTTCGAAACTGGCGACCTGAAACATCGCGTTTCTCCTTGAAAACTCTCGCTTCAGTATACCACGCCGCCCACGGGCTGTTAAGCCGCCCTGCCCCGCGGTTCCCGGTCATGCCGCGATTTGAAATATCAAAGCGTTTGACCCCAAATGTTCAAAGGGCTACCATAAGCGCGTTGGTCTTCCATCCCCGGCCGGCCTGGTTTCAGCCGGCTCTTGCCCGCGAGGTGCCCCATGCCCCCTGTCTTGTGCTTCATCGACGACTCGGCCTTTGAACGGGACGTGTTTGAGCGATGTATTGTCCCGGCCGCCCCCCATCTCGAATTCGTGCTCGGTTCGACCTATGACGACGCGCGCGTGGCCCTGGGCGAACGCTACCCGGCCGCCTTTATCCTGGACCTCTACGGCCTGGACCCGGACCTGCCGGGTTCCAGCTTGCCCTCCTGCCAAGAAATGGAGGAGGAAGCCGCCCGCATACCGGGTTTGGACCAAATTTACCAGGGCCTGGACGATTTTCCCGGAGACCGGGTGAACGAATATCTGAAACGGTTTTTTCACCTGATGGACGCTTGGCGGAAACTGTTCACCCGGGTCTTTCAAAAGGCCGGTCAGAACACCCGCTACGGTCTGGGCAACCTGGCCCGGGCCCGCCAGGACTACCCGGCCGCCGCGGCCGTGGCCTACACCCGCAAGTCCATGATCCAGGACGCGATCCAGGCCCTGACCCACGGCGTGGACGGGCTGGACCTCAAGCCGGACGGCCCCACGGACGAGGACATCCGCCGGGTCACGACCCAGGCGGCGCCGGCGCTGATCCAGAAATGGTCCGGCCTGTCAGCCCGGCGCGCGGCCGACCACCTGAATCAATTGAAGCTGGCGCTGTACGAAGCCGGGTTGGGGGAAGAAGCCCGAAGCTTGGCCCCGGGCCATGGACTCTCGGTCGAGGCCCGCCGGATTTTGGGAACTGGCGCGGCCCGTTTTCTGGAAGCGGCCGCCGCCTGGGAAAAAGACCTGGGGCGGACCGCTCATTAGGATCGGCCGTCCTCTTGCCTTTGGACCGGCCGGCGCCCGGCCGCCTCAGCGCATCCGGGTCACCTTTTGGACGCACTTGAGCCGCTTCAGGCGCTGAACCACCTGCCGCAGGTGTTCCTTGTTGGTGACGTGCACCGTGAAATCGCAGAGCCCGTGCCCATCCGGCGAGGTCTCCACATGGGCGAAGGAGATGTTGGCGTTGGCCTCGGCGATGGCCCCGGAGAGTTCGGCCAGGGTGCCTTTGTGTTCCTCACAGGCGACCTCGATGTGCACCGGGTAGGTCGCCTCCTCCTCTTCGCCCTGCCCGATGTCCCACTCCACGTCGATCTTGCGCTGCGGGTCCACCGTGCTCATGTGTTTGCACTTGACGGAGTGAATGGTGACGCCGCGCCCCTGGGTGATGTAGCCGATGATCTCCTCCCCGGGCAAGGGATGGCAGCAGGCGGCGAAACGGATGAGCACGTCGTCCACGCCATGCACCTTGACCGCCTCCCCGCGCTTCTTGCCGCGCACGGCCTTGAGCATCCGGTTCATGATGGAGGGGACCTTTTCCTCCTCCTGGGGCCGGATTTTGCCCAAGATCTGGTTGGCCGTCAGCTTGCCGAATCCCACGGCGGCCAGCAGGTCTTCGGACCCGTTCAAGGAAAATTTTTGAGCGGCCTGGTCCAGCTCGCCGTTTTTTAGAATTTCGGCGAAACTCAGCCCGCTCCGGCGCAGGGTCTTTTCCAGAAGCTCCCGGCCCAGGGCCACGGAGCGCGTTCTTTCCTCGACCTTGAACCATTGGCGTATCTTGTTTTTGGCCCGGGGGGTGACCACGAAGTTGAGCCAGTCCTTGGACGGCGTATGGCGCTTGGAGGTCAGGACCTCGACCGAATCGCCGTTGTGCAACTGGTAGCGTAGCGGCACGATGGCGCCGTTCACCTTGGCCCCGGTGCAGCGATGCCCGACCTCGGTGTGCACGGCGTAGGCGAAGTCCACGGGCGTGGCGCCTCGGGGAAGCTCCTTGACGTCGCCGCCGGGCGTGAAAACATACACGTCGTATGGGAAAAGACCTTCCTTGAGATTGCTCAGAAACTCGGTCGGGTCTTTGAGGTCCTGAATCCATTCGAGCAGCGAACTCAGCCAGGCGAACCGCTCCGTCTCGTTGTCGGCCGATTGGCCGCGGTCCTTGTACCGCCAATGCGCGGCGATGCCGTTCTCGGCGTACTGGTGCATCTCCTCGGTTCGAATCTGAAACTCGATTCTTTCGCCCATGGGCCCCACCACGGTGGTGTGCAGGGACTGGTAGCCGTTCTCCTTGGGCAGCGAGATGTAATCCTTGAACCGGCCCGGAATCGGCTTGTACATGGAGTGGATGATGCCCAGGCAGGCGTAGCAGTCCCGCACCGAATCCACGATGATGCGGCAGGCCATGATGTCATAGACCTGGTTGATGGGCAGGTTCTGCTGCTGCATCTTGCGGTAGATGCTATAGAGGTGCTTGGACCGCCCTTCCATCCGAACCGCGATATTGAACTCGGCGGTCTTGGTCTTGATCTGCTCCATGGCCTCGCGGATGTACCGGTCCCGCTCGCCCCGCTGGCGCATGATGTTCGAACGGATTTCCTGGTATGTTTCGTGATCCAGGTAGAACAGGGACAGGTCTTCGAGTTCGGACTGCACCTTGTGCATGCCCAGCCGGGAGGCGAGCGGCGCATAAAGGTCCAGGGTCTCCTGGGCGATGGCCGTCTGCCGCTCCGGAGCCATGAATCCCAAGGTGCGCATGTTGTGCAGACGATCGGCCAGCTTGACCAGGAGGACCCGGATGTCCGTGGCCATGGCCAGGATCATCTTGCGCATGTTTTCGGCCTGATGTTCGGCGTGGCTGGCGAAGTTGATCTGGCTGATCTTGGTCACGCCGTCCACGATGTTGGCCACCTCCGGGCCGAAGGTCTGGGTGAGTTCTGGCAGGGAAGCGATTGTATCTTCCAGGGTGTCGTGCAACAGGCCGGCGCTGATCGAGGCCACGTCGAGCTTCTGTTCGGCCAGGAGGCCGGCGACCTCCAGGGGATGGGACAGGTAAGGCTCGCCGGACAGACGCACCTGTCCCTGGTGGGCCTGGGCCGAAAAAACGTAGGCCTGTTCGATCAGGGCCAGGTTAGCCCCCGGGTGGTACTCGGATACCTGATCAACGATATCGGAAAGCCGACGCAAGGCCTAGACGCTCCTCCGGGGGTCCTCGATCAGGGCGTTTCGGATTTCGAGAATTTTCCCGGGCGCTTCATCCTGCTGGAAAAAGCGGGCCTCGGCCGCGGCCCGGGGCTTGAACTCCACCTCGCCGCGATCGAGCGTGCGACGGCTGACGGACAGCCGCAGCGGAATCCCGATCAGGTCCGCGTCCTTGAATTTGATGCCGGCCCTTTCGTCGCGGTCGTCGAGCAGGGTTTCGACGCCCAGGTCCCAGAGCCGCCGGTATAAATCCTCGGCCGCCCGCATGACCGCTTCGTCCTTGGCCTGAAGCGGCAGGACCACGGCCTGGAACGGAGCCAGGGGCATGGGCCAGATGATGCCGTCCTGGTCGTGGTTCTGCTCGATGGCCGCGGCCAGGGTCCGGCCCATGCCGATGCCGTAGCAGCCCATGATGATGGGGTGTTCCACCCCGTCGGCGTCGGCGTAGGTGGCCTTCATGGGCAGGGAGTATTTCGTGTCCAGCTTGAAGACGTGCCCCACCTCGATGCCCCGCCGAATGTTCAAGGCGCTTCCGCAGCGGGGGCACGGGTCCCCGTCCTGGGCCACTCTCAGGTCATGGTAGGACGTGGGCGAAAAGTCCCGGCCGGGCGCCACGCCGGTCAGGTGATGGTCGTCTTGGTTGGCCCCGACCACGGCCCAGGGCATGGCCCGCACCGCGTGGTCCGCCAGCAGGGTGATGTTGAGGCCCACCGGGCCGGCGAACCCGACCCGAGCGCCGGTAACCTGCTCGATCAAGGCCGGATCGGCCAGTCCGGGCTCGCCGCCGCCCAGGATGTTCTTCAGCTTGATCTCGTTGACTTCGTGATCGCCCCGTGTCAGAACCGCCACGGGCCGACCGTCCGCGGCCCGATAAATCAGGGTCTTGATCAGGTCCTGGGGCCGGACCTTGAGAAAGGCGGTCACTTCCTCGATGGTGCGCATGTTCTCGGTCAAGACCTTTTGAAACGGCGGAAGGTCATCCGAGACCGGTGGCGGGTCAGGGGGATTCAACTCGGCCTTTTCGGTGTTGGCCGCATAGCCGCAATGAGCGCAGGAAACCACGGCGTCCTCGCCCGTGTCGGCCAGGACCATGAACTCGTGCGAAAAACTGCCGCCGATGTCTCCGCTGTCCGCCTCCACCGAGGAAAAATTGAGCCCGCACCGCTCGAAGATGCGGGTGTAGGCGTCGAACATATCACGGTAGCTCTTCTCGGCTCCGGCGTCATCCAGGTCAAAGCTGTAGCCGTCCTTCATCTGGAACTCCCGGCCGCGCATCAGTCCGAAGCGGGGCCGGATTTCGTCCCGGAACTTGGTTTGAATCTGATAGAGGTTCACCGGCAAATCCCGGTAGGAGCGCACCTCGCGGCGCACCAGGTCGGTGATGACCTCCTCGTGGGTCGGCCCCATGCAGTAGTCGCGGTCGTGGCGATCCTTGAACTTGAGCAGCAGCGAGCCATAGGCGTTCCAGCGGCCGGATTCGATCCACAGCTCGGCCGGTTGGACCGAAGGCAGCAGCACCTCCTGAGCGCCGGCCCGCTGCATCTCCTCTCGGACGATCCGCTCAAATTTCCTGAGCGCCAAGAGCCCCAGCGGCAGATAGGAAAAAATGCCCGTGGCCAGTTTGCGAACGCACCCGGCCCGGATCATCAGCTTGTGGCTGACGACCTCCGCGTCGGCCGGGTCTTCCCTGAGAGTGGTCAGAAACAGTCTCGAAACCCGCATGAAGCCTCCTTAAGTCCTCCGCTTGTCTTCTTCCACCATCCGGCGCACTTCGTCGATCAACACCCCGGCCAGCTCGCCCTCCGGAACCTTGCGCACCAACTGACCCCGGCGAAACAGAATCCCCTGACCCCGGCCGCCGGCCACGCCCACCCGAGCCGCCTTGGCCTCGCCCGGACCGTTGACCACGCAGCCCATGACCGCCACCTTGATCGGCTCGGTCATGCCGGCCAGTCCGGCCTCCACCGCTTCCACCAAGCCGAACAGATCGATCTCGCACCGGCCGCAGGTCGGGCAGGAGATGATCTCCGGTCCGCGGTGTCTGAGGTCCACGGCCCGCAGAATCTCATAGGCCACCCGGACCTCTTCCACCGGGTCGCGCGTCAGCGAAACGCGGAACGTGTCGCCGATGCCCTCGGCCAGGAGCATGCCGATGCCCAGCGCGGATTTGACCGTACCGGCGATCAAGGTCCCGGCCTCGGTCACGCCCAGATGAAGCGGATAGGGGCAGGTCTCGGCCATGAGCCGGTAGGCGGCCACGGTTTCCAGCACGGACGAGGACTTGAGCGAAACCTTGATGAGGTCGAAGCCGGCCTCTTCCAGCAGAGCGATCTCGCGCCGGGCGCTGGCGACCATGGCCTGTGGAACGGAACCGCCGTGCGCTTCGAGCAGCCCCTTTTCCAAGGACCCGGCGTTGACCCCCACCCGGATGGGCGCCTGGCGGGCCAAGGCCTCGGCGGCCACGGCCCGCACCGCCTCGGGTCCGCCGATGTTGCCCGGATTGAGGCGCAGCCCGTCCACTCCCTGGTCGAGCGCGGCCAGGGCCAGACGGTGATCGAAATGGATGTCGGCCACGAGCGGCAGGCGGATGCGGGATTTGATCGCGCCGAGCCGGTCGGCCGCCTCCTGGTCGGGCACGGCCACGCGCACGATCTCGCAACCGGCCATTTCCAACCGCTCGATCTGGGCCACGGTCGCCGCCACGTCGCGCGTGTCGGTATTGGTCATGGACTGCACCGACACCGGCGCTCCGCCGCCCACGTCCACCGAACCGATCCGAATCCGCTTGGTTTTAAGCCGCGTGATCACCGCGTGCTCCTGAGGGACGCCCATTTCTGGGTTGTCCGCGCTTTGTTTTGATATTTTTAGGCCGGTGCCGGACCTTTGTCAACAACGCAAGCCGCTTGGAGCCCTCGGCCGATCCGGCGTCCATGGACCGAGTTGCCGGTCGGGGATAAAAAAGGCGGCCCTAAGGCCGCCGAGTAAACAAAAAATTCGCGCCGGGCGCTCAGGTCGCGGACTCCGCCTCCGGTTTGGGCCGCGGCGTGGGCTTGTGCACCCGACCGGACTTGATGCACTGGGTGCAGACCTTGATACGCTGCACCCGGCCGTTTTCCTCGTGCCGCACGCTTTGCAGGTTGGGCAGCCAACGCTTCTTGGTCTTGTTATGGGCGTGCGAGACATTGTAGCCGACCACCGGCCGTTTACCGCAGATATCGCATACTCGGGCCATGTCCATCCCCCTTGGGCGCTGAGTTCTATTTTCGCGGCCGCTTGGATCCGGCCGGCTCTTTCCGGCCGTGGGCTGGAAAGATTGAATAAAGATATATGTCAGATACATGGGAAAAAGGCAAGTCTTTTTTATTATTACTCAGAGCGACAAGCAAGTTGTATGGAAAATGACCCGGTACATGAACGGAAGGGAAAGCGAAGACGTCCTGGACCCTTGATTCAATCACGCCAGGGTGACGGCTTTGGGAACCCCGGAAACCCAACAACGTCATTCTGGCATGTTTTTAGCCAGAATCCAGAAATCATCTCGTTCCAGGGTTCCGCCCTGGAACGCCACAAGGACTTGAGGCTCTGCCTCAAGACAATTTTTTCCCAGTAATTCCAAATCGCTCGGACGATAAAGGGGTCGAGGCAGAGCTTCGATGTCCCGCCGTGGGCGAGATTCCAAGGCGGAGCCCCGAAACGTAAGCGTCATCAATGAAATGCGGTCCTCGAACTGAACGGCTTATCCCAGGCCCGCCCCGGCCCGCCCCGCGTTGACCCCTACCCGGCCCTTGGCTATACTTGTCTCAAGCAGCCGTGGGTTTGGATCGAAACGAATGACCGGTCCACCTGACCCGCCGATCCCAGAGAAAGGGGAATTTTTCATGGAGCGAGGAAAAGTCGCGCGCAGGCTAGCCGGCGTGGTTCTGCTCGGCCTCCTAGGCTGGCTCGTTTCCTGCGCCCCGAACCCGGTGACCGGCGAGCAGCAGTTGATGCTCCTGTCCGAGGCGGACGAGGTGCGGCTCGGCCAAAAGACGGACCAGGAGATCGTCCGAACCTACAACATGTACGCGGACCCGGCGCTGGACCAATATGTCAACCGGCTGGGACGCCGGCTGGCCTCGGTGTCGCACCGGCCGCAGCTTGCCTACCATTTCAAGGTGCTCGACACGCCGGTGGTCAACGCCTTTGCCGTGCCGGGCGGGTACGTGTACCTGACGCGGGGCATTCTGAGCTATCTCAACGACGAGGCCGAACTGGCCGGGGTCATGGGCCACGAAATCGGACACATCACGGCCCGGCACAGCGCCCATCAGTACAGCCAGCTTCAACTGACCCAACTGGCCTTCAGCCTGGGCGGGGTCCTGGGGGAGAGTTTCCAGCGCTTCACCGGTCTGGCCGAAGTGGGCGTGAGCATGCTCTTTTTGCGCTTCAGCCGGGATAACGAGCGCCAGGCGGACGATCTGGGCATGCTCTACGCCACCCGGGCCGGATGGGACGCCAGCCGCATGGCCGACTTTTTCGAGACCCTGGAGCGCCTCCATCCCGCCTCGGACCGGAGCGGCCTGGACGCCTGGTTCTCCACCCATCCCAATCCGCCGGATCGCATCCGGGTGGTCCGAATCCGCGCCCCGGAACTGGCCCGGGTCCAAGGCCTCAGCCGCCCGTTGATCAACCGGGAAGCCTACCTGCGACAAATCGACGGACTCAAATTCGGAGAAGACCCCCGCCAGGGCTTCGTGGACCAGGGCGTCTTCTACCATCCGGATTTGCGCTTTCAATTTCCCGTGCCCGAAGGCTGGGCCCTGCAAAACACACCGCAGCAGGTCCGAATGGCCGGCCCCCAAAAAGACGCCCTCATCCTCTTTGCCCTGGCCCCGGGAGACTCGCCCCAGGAAACCGAGCGCCAGTTCGCCGCCCAGACCAAGGCCAAGGTCTTAAGCGCGGAGACCCTCCGCGTGAACCAGCTCGAAGCCCGGCGGCTGGTTTCGGACCTCGATTCCTCCAACGGGTCCCTGCGCGTGCTGAGCTACTTCATCCAGATGGAAGGCCGCATGTTCATGTTTCACGGCGTGACCGCCCCGGCCCGCTTCGACCAGCACCGGAACGCTTTTCTGAGCACCATGAACCACTTCCAGAAACTGGCCGACCCCAGACATTTGAACGTCCAACCCGATCGTCTCCGCGTCCTAACCGTAAAACGCACCGCTCCTCTCCGGCAGGCCCTGCGCGATCTAGGCATGACCGAAAGCGGGCTGGAGGAAGCGGCCATTTTAAACGGCAAGCTGCTCGACGACACGATCCCGGCCGGTTCGCCGCTCAAGATCGTGAAATGACGAACCGCGCTCTTAGAGCGGGTGCGAGAACCTTGTGGATCAGGCCGCGCGGATTTTCTGTTTGATTTCGGAGTAGAGCCGGTCCAGACGCAGGATGCGCCGGAATAGGGACAGGCAGATATAGCCGGTCAGGTGGAAGGCCAGTTCCGACCGGGTCTCCACGAGGCTCTGGAAGGCGTCCTTGCCGATGAAGGCCAGGCGGGCCGGGGTGATCGTCTCCACCGTGGCCGAGCGTGGTTTGTCGTCGATCAAGGCCATTTCGCCGAAAATGGCGCCCTCACCCAGTTCCCCGAGTATAATTTTGATCCCGTCCGGAGACATGGCCGTGGCCCGCAGTTTGCCATCGAGAATAAAATAAGCCCCGTCCCCGGCATCTCCCTCGGAAAAAATACGGCGGCCGGCCCCAAAATCCCGCACCTTTTCCTGGATGGCCATGATCTCGTCTTGGTTGAAGACGGCCAGAAAATCCGGCTCCCCGACCTGGATTTCCATCTCGATCGGGCTGTCGATGTCCGGCATTTTGAGAAGATTGCCCTCGTACAGGATATTGAGGGCGCGGATGATGGTCTTGTACTTGTCGTTGAGGTTGCGCAGCCTCTGGGGCAGGATGTGGTACAGCCGTAGCACCAGGTCCTCGGCATAGGGGCGCCGGGCCCTGAAGAGATGCTCCAGGCCTTCCCGGCTGAGCACGCCGACCCGGGTCCGGTCCCTGGCGGCCATGATCGTGGCCGAGCGGTTGATGTTGTAAAAGAGGCTCATTTCGCCGAAGATTTCGCCTATTTTCAGGCAGGCCACCAGGGAGTCGTCGATGTGAACCGAGACCTCGCCCTCTTTGATGTAATACATCTCCCGGCCCGGCGTGTTTTGACGACAGATGATGTCGCCGGTGTTGAAAACCCTCTCCTCGACGAAAATCTGCTCCATCTGCTCGTTGGCGGTGGTGTTGAACAGACCGGCGTCAACGTTCTGGCAGATCAGGTCCAGCTCGCTCTTGGCGATGGCCCCGCTGTCGCTTTGCAGAGGCAGCAGGAGATCGTCGATGTAGGAGGTTAGGTCAACGCGGAACTTCTTGGGCATCTTCATGAAGTCCTGGGAGATGCGCTTGGCCTCATCGACCGAGAGGTGCTTTTTGTCCTGAATCTTGCGAAAGACCAGATATTCCCTGAGCGCCGGGACATCGGTCAGGCCGACGAAGAACTGGTAGGCTTCCTCGTCGATGATCTCCGGCCCGAGAAAGGCGTCCAGTCGGATCGACTCCAAGGCCTGGCGACCGCGCGCCACCAGCGCCTGGTATCCCAATTTGAAGGAATGGGTCTGGGCGCTGTGAATGGCGGTGATGTCCTCGGTGGTCAGGGGCTGAATCTGCTCGGCGACCACGTCGAAGGTCAGTCCCATGCTGCGCAAAAGCTCGATGATCTTCTGGTTGTTGATGCCCCGGCCCGAGACGTTGCTGTGCACGTCCGCGCTAAAGGCCGGCGGCGTGAAAAGCAGGTCGCCATAATTGTCCGTGGCGTGGACCCGCAGACACACGCCCTTGTCCAGGCACCATCGACCGACCCTCCGCGCCGCCACCAGCGGATCGTCCCCTTCGATATTGAAATGGCCCACGTCCAGGGTGAGGCCGAAGTTGCGTCGGGCCACCTCGGGCGAAAGGCAGGCCAGCACCGCGTCCATGGCTCCGAGATAATCGTTCGCGCACTGCCGGCTGCCGGTCTGGCAGTAATTTTCGAGCGTGACGCGGACCGAGGAACCGGCGGCGCGCTCGACGAGCCGCGCCAGGTCTTCAATCCGCTGGGGATTGATAAAGTGAACCACCACCGCGCCGGCGCCGATGTCCTGGGCCAGGTCCACGGTCTCCTGTTGCACGGCCAGGCAAGCCAGGGGATTGTAGAAGCACTGCTTGCCCACGGCCGGATTCGGGGAAGGCGCGTAAGGTCCCACAATGGGCGCGTGCAGGTCCAGCTTGAAGCCGGTGCGGCGGCAGGTTGTTCGAATCTGTTCCCGCAGCAGGGGCGAAAACTCCTCGGGCAGCAGCCGGGCATAGTTGAAGGGATGGAAGTCGATGCTGAGTTCCACGCCTTCCAGGCGGTCCTGCCGCGTCTTTTCGATGATCTTCAGCGGATGGAATATGCGCCGTTCCCAAAAGGTGGTGCTGAGTACGCGCCAGGGGGCGGCCACCCGGGCCCAGGAATCGGTGGGGACCTCGACGTTCAGAAATAAGGATTCGTATTTGGAGGCGAATTCGAAGATGAGTGCGTCCAGGCCGTGGAGGTCGTGTTGACCGTACAGAATGAAATACGGGGCGTGCTCGTAAACCCAACCGGCTTTCATGAGAAAAAACGGAGCACGGGTCAAACGGTATAAAGCGGTCTCCTCCCCCGCTTCCTTGGCCGCTCCCAGGATATGAAGCAACGTGTCCGGCGACAGACCATAGCCGTATTTTACCTTGGATTTGTAGAGAGCCAGCAGAATCAGGGACTCTTCCGGAGTCAGACCCAGTTCGGTCAACCGGACCTGGCTGGCGGGCTGGTGGAAATCCGTCTCGGCCAGACTGTCTTCCAGCACCTGGGTCATAGGCGCCGTTAAGTGGGATGGAACCGCCATTGTTTCAAGGAAGGACATCAGTCCACGTCCTCGTTTCGGACGCACATGGTTTTAGGGGACGCCGGATCACGCCTTGGCTTGCAAAACAAACGCGAACAGGTTCTGGTGTTGGAAAGATAAAGTATCATATGCGTTGAATAAACGGTAGGAAAAATTAGGTAGTGGGTTAGTTTGGGAAATTCCATGCCCCCTTCCTAGGAATTCCTGGGTCTTCGCGCTCACCGGGGTGACGTGTTTTCCCTTTTCCGCAGTTCGAAACGTCATTCCCGCGAAGGCGGGAATCCAGTCTTGGACAACTGGGAGTCCGAACTGCCTCGCAATGAAAACCACGGCGGCCAAATGGTTTTTGGGAGGCGCCACCTCGCTGGGAGGTTTCACGCCTGGATTCCCGCTTCCGCGGGAATGACGAAATGGGCTTGGGTGGCGGTGAAAAACAGGTTGCAGTCGAATCGGGGCATTTGGCAAGGGAAACAACTGAACCCTTAAATTGACCCACTACCAAAAATTACGCAACATCTTGAGGGAAAGGCAAAAACCGCATCCGAAACCGTCAGGACCGGATCGAGACGCTTGGGGTCAAAGAACGATCCGCCTTCTCACGGCCCCACCGGATTGACGCCGAAGCTGAACAGCCCCTGAACGCCGATCAGGGCCGGCGAACCTTCCCAGGGTTGCATCTCGGCCAGGCGGCGCGCCTCTTCAGGCATGGGAACCAGTTCATCGAGTTCCCCGCTCCGCCACAACTGTTCGAGCGTCAGGCAGGCCTCCCAGACCTGAGCGCCATAGCTCGACAGGGCGTCGATCTGCAGCTCGGTCAGGATGCGGGGCCGAAGGGCGATGGGGATGGGCTCGCCCTGAAAGGTGAGACCCTGTTCCTCGGCCATAAGCTTCTGCAAGCGGATCACCTCGGCCACGTCCCCGGGCTGCATGGAGGCGATCACGTCGCCGACCCGGGAGACCGCCTGGGTCAGGTTCATCTCCGAGCGCAGCACGGCCAGCGGCTGGAGGCCCCCGCCCTGACCGTAGGCGGTCGGCACGCCGCCCATGCGGCTGCTTAGACCGATCAGACCCCGCGGCCCGATATAACAGCGACACTCCGTCTGATACCGTCGGAAGACCGCCTGACCCTCTTGCACGTCCGGGATATCCTCGGCCCAAAAAAGGAAAGGCACCTTTTCCTGGACGATGTACCCGCCCCGCTCCAGGGCCAAGGCGACGGCCGCGTCCGCATCCTCATGCACGCCGCCCACGAGCAGGCCTTCTCCAGCCCGGCCGCGTTCCGGCTTGAGCGCCAGGTCCAGCCAGTTCTCACGGGTCCAGGCGACCAGGTCCGGAATCGTCCCCCCGCGCGGACCCTCGGTCTTACGCGCATAAAACCGGCGCGTCCAAGGCGTGCGCAGTACGATCTCGCTGCTGAATTGGGACGAATGAACCCCGGTAACGGCCTCGAAAATGCCTTTATTCTGGATGGGGGCCAAGCCCAGGGGATTGACGATCCGGCCTTGTCGAGCCGCCTCGAACAAAGGGGCCAGGTCTTGTCGATCCGATTTGAGGAGCGCGTCTAAATCCAAGTCCGAATAAATCAGGGAGACCGGCCGCCCGCGCAGGCGGATTTGATTCCGAACAAATTCCAGCTCGGCCGGCGTGATCAGTTCCGCCTCGACCCCGTCCATCTCGGACAGTTTTTGAACCAGGTTTCGGAACTCCCGGGCACTTTCAGGCGCGTCCCGGTCGGTCACCACCGCGATCAGACCCGGCTCCTCGGCCTCGTTTTGGCCCCGGGCTTGAACGAGCATCTCCGCCAGCCCGTTGGTGGGAAAAAACAGGGGATGATCGAAGTCCAGCTCGACGCCGAAACGACGCACCAGGTTCAAGCGTTGCCAAGCGGCCCGGCCGATTTCCTGAGCGGCCCGCTGGTCGTCCCAACCGGCGGGAGTGCCCGCATCCCAGGCCGCGTGATATCCAAAAAAACCTCTCACCGCATTCTCCCTGAAACAAGCGCGCCGACCGTTCCCTAGCGGCCGAGTTGATGTCCGTTCTGGCTGTAGCACACCCAGGAACTTGCTTCAACGGAAAACGTCTGTCACGGCTCAAGGTTTCCTTGACACTGATAAGTAAGATCGATAATCTAAAAGCACTTGACGATCCGGGCCAGCAAGACCGGATCGTTTTACATAGGCGCATTACACTCCATCCCAAAGAGAAACCTTATGAAACCCGTGAAGCTCATTGTCTATTCGGATTATCTCTGACCCTGGTGCTACGTGGCCGAGGTTCGGCTGAAAAAAGTCCAGGCAGAGGTGGGCGACGACCTGAACCTGGTCTGGCGAAGTTTCCTGCTTCGACCGGAACCCGATCCCAACCGCACCATCGAAAAATTCATGGAATACACAAAGTCCTGGGGACGGCCGGCCCGCATGGAGCCGGAGACCGTGTTCATGCCCTGGGAATCCGGCGAAGAGGGTCCGCCTTCCCACAGCTTCCCGCCGCACCAGGCGGCCAAGATCGCGGCCCGCATCGGACCCGAGGCCTTTGCCAAGATTCACGAGCGGCTGCTCAGGGCCTATTTTTCGGAGAACCGCAACATCACCCGCCGCGACGTTCTGGATGAACTCTGGGTGGACGTGGGCTTGCCGCTTGAAGACTTGGACGACTTCGACGATCCGGAGATCGTCCGGCAGATCATGAGCGAGCATATGGAATCCCTGCGGCATGGGGTTTCCGGCGTGCCCGCCATCCGGCTCGAACAGGTGGAAGGCGTCCTGGTGGGCGCTCAAGACATTGACGTTTACCGGCGGCTGGTGCAGAAGGCCATCACCGAAGTCTAGCCCTTTCCGCCCGCGCTTCTTGTCGGCTCGTTTTCAACCCAGGGCCAAGCAGGGCGCCGGTGCGGCATCCCCAAACAAGGACACGATCCATGAAGGTATATGTCTCCGCGGACATCGAGGGCGTCACCGGCACGACGCACTGGGACCAGACCGAGGCGGGTAAAAACGGCTACCAGGAGGCCCGG
>Ga0209270_1002495_pt1 | contig 19271 bp, 12 predicted proteins | sample MTBAKSrepl1MetaG_FD_187456 | JGI IMG/M metagenome (GOLD analysis project Ga0209270, IMG submission 187456) | Enrichment culture microbial communities from Arthur Kill intertidal strait, New Jersey, USA, that are MTBE-degrading - MTBE-AKS1... | ecosystem: Environmental > Aquatic > Marine >...
AAAGAAAAAACGTTCCTCTGAACACTCGGATGAACCCGTCGCTTAAGGTTACGAAACGTAAAAATTGTTAGAAAAAACTGCAGAATTTAACTCCGCGCTTGACAAACTGTTTGCAATATCAAACTTCAAGACATAGATTTCAAAAATGGGATCGTCACATTATTCGATTTTAAAAATGAAAGCTACTATAAAGGGTTTTTATCTCAAAAAACAATGGAATTTTGTAAAGAATGGTCATCTAAAAATCATTTCAAACGTACTGATTATATTGTCAGTTATGACGGTAAAAGATTATTTGTTAAAGACGAGACGACAGAAGAAGTCAAATTTATATCCAATCGAATAAAACCTATTCTGAATCGCTTATTTAATACTGGAATTGATCCCAGCAACGCTATCGACCGTACAGTAATTCATACACTAAGACATACTTTTGCAAGTCAATTGGCAATTGCCGGTACTCCAATTTTGACTATACAAAAACTCATGAACCATCAAGACATCAGTCAAACACTCCGATATGCAAAACTGGCAGAAGCAACAGGGAAAGATGCCGTTCTTTCAATGTCCAACTGCTTATTTGAATTATAATAAGCAGTTAATATTTCTTAATATTGATGAAATTCATCTTCTTTTTGATTCATAATCAATACAAAAAGCCAAAAAGCCAAAGAGGAATTTTTCGTTCATCTCCAATTTCAATGTCATCCGCTGCAATATATCCGTTTACATTGCCTTCCAATTGAGATCCTTTTTTAGAGCTCCCCCCTATTTCAAAAACATATTTATCGTTCACGATAAAATCACCCTTGTCATGATAATGAATTTGATTCGACATCGTTAGCTGGGAAACAAAAAAGCTTTCGCGTATCGAACCGATATCGGCGGAAGCACATAACACATTAAACATGTTGGGATTATCCAACAACAGCTTATCAGGCTTGTTGACTGCTCGCATACCGCTTCCCCCGCGAACAATATGTATTAAACTACCCGCATCCATTCTCTCTAAATATTTTGATAGAGTCGGCCACGATGTACCTACTGCTCCACTAAGCTTGGAAATATTTAGTTCATACGGTGAAGTTGAACATAGCATGTACATCACTTTTTTGAGCTTATCAAGTTTGGAAGGATCAATATTGAAAATACCGCACAAATCAGCATCGATGGTAAGAGATATTACTTCAAGAAGTTTTTGTGGATAATCAATGCGAGATTCTTGGTAAAATGGATAGCACCCATGGTCCAGATAATTGTTAAATTGTTCCAACGGACGAATCCGCTTCATAATTGTGGAGGCAATGTCGTAATGGTTGCTAAGTATTTCTTCAAGACTATAGCTTTGGAAATCTTCGCCTGTCTCAATCTCGATGAATTCACGCAAAGACAATACTCCCAAATAATGGACCACAGCACGGCGGGAAAGGTCTCCTTGTGCGTGTTCGAGTCTCAGTGCCGATGAGCCGGAAAAAATAACTTGAAGATCAAAAACATCGTAAATAGCTTTCAGTGCTGTAGAAAAATTTTCACTTTTATGTATCTCATCAATAATCAAAAGCTTGCCACCACGTGCATAAAATGCTTCGGCAATATCGTATATACTCTCATCAGCCATAGCCGGATGATCACAGCTGATAAACAAAATTTTTGATGACTCAATACCGCATAATGAAGCATACTGACGCAATAACGTACTCTTCCCTGCTCCACGAGGACCCTTGATACCAATCAACTTACCTTTAAAATCTATTTTTTTATAGAGCCATCGTTGATAAGTCGGTATGGGTCTACTGAGAATCTGAGCGGATATTTTTTGTAAAATCGGTAATGACATAAACACCCTTTGAACACTATAATATGTATTTTACACAAAGATAGCTTTTTGTATTAAATGTATTTTATACATAAAGTGGTTGAATGTCAAATCAAAATTAGAGCAAAAAGTTTAATTCTTATTCTTCATACACTAAACTTATCGTATTTTTGATCTGTCAATAATATCTCTAGCAGAAATATAAGACGGTAATTGTTCATTCAATGGATCCATATGATCGGCTTGTTTTTTTGCCCATTCAAGCCAGTCTGAGAGTTCTTTTGGATAGTCTGCATCTAGAAACTGCATTCTTGCCCTTCGCTCAACAGCGGATATATATTCTCTGATTCTGGAACTGACGGCCATGTCATTTGATTGCTTAATCAATTTTTCTATCAATTGATTTTCATATTGAGCGCATTGTTCTTCATAAATTCTATTTTTACGACGTTCCTCTGAAAGAAGGTATTCTTGTTCTCTACGTTTATTTTCATTTTGTCTCACAACAACAATTGCAAATACGCTGTCTATAAAACCATTCAATAGTTCCTCTATCGTTTGCATTTTGCCATCAGACCAATTGGTTTGTATCATGCTGTCGTAAGTGTAGGTATTGATTTTAAGTGTTAAATCTCCAGAGGGCTTATATTCGCTGTGTTCATATCCCCAATGACTTTTTACTTTTCCAGACACTTTTGATTTTTCAATAATTTCAATCTCAATATCGATGCCATCAACTACAAGTATGGTTCGAGAATTCTCATTAGATGGCTTTCTAACGCTATATCCACGTTTTTCAAACCATTTGAAAATTGTGTCCATAATCAATAATGCACGTTTGAGATTATCGCGAGAGACATTGACAGCGATGGTTCTTCTTGAACTCAGCCGTCCGTATTTATCTGGTGAACATGCTTTTAATTCTTTGTGTGCTTTTTCTACCAAATAGTGAGGAGTGATAAGATTTTTTTTAACGACAATGCCATAATCTACTTTTTTAGGAGCCAAGTCAACAACTCTGATTGGTTTATGCATTTTAGCAGGGATATCCACTAGTGTTTGAAGCGATGTTTTTGCGGAAGTTTTCTCTTTACTCCGAATCGTGCACGGTATACAATTTCTACATACAGGCAATGGTTGGATCTCTTCGGATTTTCCAAAAGAGAGTTTAGCCCAATACCCGGATTTCGGCGTTGGAATTAAAAAACGATCACATATTTTTTTAAGTTCATAATTTTTGATCCCATAAATAGGAGCCAATTTAGTCATAGGTATTTTCCAGACTTGCTGATGCAATTGTTCACGACTAATAAAAATTCTCATTATATGTTCTCCTGGTACGATTAACGCACATAAATGTATCTGAATATGATACAATTAATCCATGCAAACGTATCAAACCTATATCTGGCAAAACAGCGATTGGCCACACTTTACCTATGACCTGACAAAGTTTCATGCTCTGTTGCAAGAAATCCGATACCAACAGGGATTGCTGGAAGGGATATCCAAAGGGTTGAGTCAGGAACACTTGTTGGAAATGCAAAGTGAAACCCTGGCCCTCGATGCCCTCACAACATCCGAGATCGAAGGTGAAATCCTCTCCCGTGATTCGGTTCGATCGTCGATCTTTAAAAAGCTGGGTATTGCCAGCGAGATACAGGACCGGTCTACCATTCAGACGGACGGACTTGTCGATATCCTCCTCGATGCTTCTGGCAATGCTTCACAAACATTTGATGAAGATCGACTTTTTGGCTGGCATGCGGCATTGTTTCCAACCGGCTATTCGGGATTGCATAAGATCAATGTCGCATCTTATCGTGGCGATGAACCGATGCAGGTGGTATCGGGACGTATCGGAAAAGAGAAAGTCCACTATGTCGCACCACCACGTGACAGAGTCGAAGAGGAGATGCAGCGGTTCTTCGATTTCCTCGAAAATCACAGCGATGAAAACGGTTACATTCGCGCAGCCATTGCCCATCTGTGGTTCGTTATTATCCACCCTATGGATGATGGTAACGGACGTATCGCACGGGCACTGTCGGACATGATGCTCAGCCGTAGCGAAAACAGTTCTATCCGTCTGTATTCGATGAGTTCAGCAATCAATGAGAACCGCCGAAGCTATTATGACGTTTTGGAGCAGACGACGACGGGAGCGATGGATATCACTGCCTGGATCGGATGGTTTTTGCAGATTATTCTCACTGCGCAACAAAATGCCCATGCTATCATCGAGAAGGTAGGTGCCAAAGCACGGTTCTGGCAGCTTCACATCCACGATGATCTCAACCCGCGCCAGAAGAAGGTACTCAACCGTCTTCTCGATGCCGGTAATGAGGGATTTGAGGGGGGAATCAACGCCCGAAAATACATGTCGTTATGCGACTGCAGCCGTGTCACCGCGAGCCGTGATCTAAGTGATCTCCTCGAAAAAGGATTTATTGTTAGCCGAGGTGCGGGTGGACGAAGTACGAGCTATGATATTGATTGGATAAATTAAGTGTCTAATTCTGATATCCTCTTCATCGATCTCGAAGTCGGAACCAATAGCCATAAAATTCATGCTGTCGGTGCATTGTACAAAGATGAACACTACAACGGACAAAGCGTAAGTGCAATTCGAGATCTTTACTTCAAATACACACCCGAGTTTATCTGCGGTCATAATTTTATCAATCATGATAAACGCTTTTTAGTCGAGACCTCATTTAATCCAATTTTTGACACGGCTAAAATCATCGATACCTTTTTTGTGTCGATGTTGGTTTATCCAGACAAGCTTTCTCATAAGCTATCAAAACCCTACAAAACCGAAGCCCATATCCAAAACGATCCATTCGGAGATTGTCTTTCAACCCAAGATCTATTGGAAGTGATGATCGAGAGATTTAATACATTCGGACCTTCACTGAAAGCTTTATTGGCATCTTTACTCGGTAAGAATGAGTATTTTGAAGGCTTTTTCTCTTACGTCAATGTAGAACCTGACAAGATCGATATTTACGAATTTTTCAAAGATAAGGTGAAATCACCCAAAGAACGCTTTAATCAGCTATTAGAACAATATCCTGCTGAAATGGGGATATTATTGGTCTATCTGATGACCAAAGAGCGAACTTCACTTTCCTATGCAGTTTTACAGACTTTCCCCCATACGGTTAGATTATTAAAAGAGCTTCAATACGATCCAACTTCGATCGATTTAGATAAATTTGCCCTAGATGAATTCAAAATTCCAGGCTTTAGAGATTTTGAAGCACGTGACAGTGGAACCGATTTGCTCAACCTGGATTCAGATCGAATCTCTCAGCGCGATATCGTTCAAGCCGCATTAAACGGTGAATCGTTGCTCGCTATTCTCCCTACCGGGGGAGGAAAAACTTTTACTTTTCAAATGCCTGCATTGATCAAAGCTGAAGCGTACAAGGGATTAACCATCGTCATCTCTCCTCTGCAAGCATTGATGAAAAACCATGTTGAAAGCTTCCGTGAAAAGAACCAAAATTTCAAAGTGGCAGCGATTAGCGGCTATCTCAGCCCTATTGAGAGACTCAATGCTATTACCGAGGTAGAAAACGGCATTATCGATATCCTCTATCTCGCCCCCGAAGCATTACGTTCTAATTCGATATTTAATGCACTCAAAAAACGGATTATAGAGCGATTTGTCATCGATGAGGCACACTGTTTCTCCTCATGGGGACATGACTTCCGACACGATTACAAATACATTGCTACGTTTATCAAAGATTTACAGGAGAGTTCTCCCTTTCAGGGGATTATTCCTGTATCGTGTTTAACTGCTACCGCCAAACCCGAAGTATTAGAGGATATCAAACGCTATTTTGAAGATCGTTTGGGCCTGACACTGTCTGATTATCTTGCATCTGCCAAGCGGACAAACTTGCACTATAAAGCAATTGAAGTTGCTGATGACAAAGAAAAATACGACACCCTTGTCAAAGAGATCATTCGAATAGGCAAAAAGCCGACCATTATCTACATCCCTCAAAACGCCCGAATGTGCCGCGAACTCTCTGAGAAACTTTTACAAGATCCACGTATCATTACCATGGGATTAGAGATTGAACCGTTCTATTCCAAGATTGATAGTGAGATTGAGGAAGGGAAGCGTCATGGACGTAACAAATCCGATATCTTGAATGATTTTATATCAGATGATATTAATATTGTTATCGCCACGACAGCGTTTGGGATGGGGATCGATAAACCCAATATTCAGGCAGTTATCCACTATGAGACATCCGATTCACTAGAATCGTATCTCCAAGAATCAGGACGTGGTGGACGCTCAGATGAAATTGATGCCGAATGTATCGTTCTATATGCCAACAGTGATTTCGATAAGCTATTTAATCAACAAAACCGCTCGAAAATCGAATACGCCGAAATCAATCGTATCCTCAAAGAGATCAAAAAAGAGAAACGCAATCCGGTCATTCTCTCGACCAAACAGCTCGCCGAAAAAGCAGGTATCGATACCGAAGACAGCTCCAAAGACTACGATGTGATGATCAAAACTGCTCTTTTGGAGCTTGAAGAAGCCGGTCTCATTCAACGCGGACGCAATACCACTAAAATCTATGCTACATCGGTTAAAAAAGACGAAGACACCAGCACCATGGAATACGTCCATAAAGTGCTCGATCCTCACAAAGAGATACTAGAACTATACGATGAGATGATTCGGGTCATGGCAGCTATTATCGGACGCAGTAAGCTTGACCCCATAGAAGTAGATGATTTATCGGACAATACCGGTGTAAACCGAAGTGATGTTCATCGTGTGCTTTATAAACTCGCTGAATTTGATCTGATCGCAATGGAGAATGATGTAAGTGCTTACATAAGCCGCACAGTCCAAAAAGAGCTCGAATCGCACTTTGTACTTGAAAACAAACTCATTGACTTTTTCAAAGCCTTGCCGGACTATCAGAATGAGTTTGATTTACGTGATGTTAATGATATGCTCTCTGAAAAAACAAACCATATCCGACTCTCCAAAAAGATCATCCAAAGCTTCTCTCACCTCTCATCACTGGCAAAGAAAAAGTTTAAAGTCAAATTTCACAAAGATATCTGCCGTATCCATCAAAAAGAGGATTTAGCCAAAGTGATCGAATTGGTACAGATACGTCAAAAAGTTGCTCGTACTGTAGTATCAACACTGCTCGAACTGCATAAAAGCAGTAGTGATGAAGTGGAATTCTCCTCCACCGAACTCCAGCAAAGTGTTAATGAAGTCTCCAAAATTTCCCTGGAAGGGTTTCATCATACGTTGGTCTATCTGCACGATACCCTCAAAGAGTTCAAACTCCGACGCGGGCGATTGATCTACTATCAAGCATTCGCACTACAAAAGAACGAGCGTATCGAGGAACAAACACCGTATCAGCGTCGTCGAGACTATAATAAAAGTCTCAAAGTCTATTATGAGCGTAAAACCGAAGCGATCCATATCCTCATGGCATTTTTCAAAAAACTCTTACGCGAGGGGTGGGAGAAATGTGTCAAGTTCATCAGTGACTATTTCTCGATGGAATATAACGCATTTAAAAAGCTCTATAAGTTCGATGAAAAGATGATCAAACTCCCCTTGACGGAAGAACGATATCGCCAAATAGTCTCCGATCTCAATGAAGAACAATCCAAAGTTTTCGAGGACAAAACCAATCGTGCCATTATGGTTCTCGCTGGTCCCGGAAGTGGAAAAACCAAAACATTGGTGCACAAAATCGCTTCTCTCATCACTCTTGAGAACCACAAACCCGATCACTTTCTCATGCTTACCCATGGTAGAGCCGCCGCCGCTGAGTTTCGTAATCGTCTTGTCAAACTTATCGGGGGATTAGCATACGAAGTAGATATTATGACGTTCCATGCCTATGCCCTGCAACTTATCGGCAAACGTATTTCAGATCAGAACCGTCTGGATCAGGCGATTGAACTAGCAACACAGTCCATTGAACGAGGTGAGATCGAAATCCCTTTTAAAACCATGCTGATACTCGACGAATATCAAGATGTTAGCCTCAAGACTTACCGATTCATTACAACATTGTTCAAAAAGATGGAAGCCAATAAACGGATCATTGCGGTCGGTGATGATGATCAGTGTATCAATAATTTCGATGGAGATGATCGTGCCGAAGTCGCATTTATGAAAGCGTTCGAGTATGAGTTCAATGATGGTGTCGCCATCGAAGAAGAGGATGAAAATTCCGGAAACTTTGCTCGATATTCGCTTCTCAACAACTACCGCAGCAAGTCCAATATTGTGACGTTTGCCAATACCTTCGCCAAAACTATCCCTGATCGGCTCAAACTCGATGATTTGGTGGCCAATGATCCAGATAATGGCTACATTCAAATCATTAACTATCCTCTCAATACATCGATGATACCAAACATCACCGATCTCGTTGCAAAAGATTCTTCCGACAATATTGCCATTCTCTGCAAGACAAATCAAGCGGTTTTAACCATCTATTCACTTCTTAAAGCCAAAGGTATCAACGTCAAATATTTGACTGCCAAGGATGGGTTTCGATTGGGTCAATTGGTTGAGCTACAAGGCTTTTTAGAGGCTTGGAAACAATCAACGCTTGAAGATGCATCGAGATGGATGGATGAGCGTTACAAGGATTCTATCAATCTCTCATTGGCACAAAAGGTGATTGAGAGGTTTGTAAATGAAACGGATGCTGAAAACAACTCCTCCGAATACTTGATAACTGCATTTGAAGAATATCTTTTTGACATCGAGTTTGAGGAGTTCGAATCGACTAAAGCAAAGGTGATCGTCTCCACCATGCACAAAGCAAAAGGTAAAGAGTTCGATAGCGTCTACGTTATGGTTGAAAATAATTTCATCCATGATGACTACCAACGACGTCTTCTCTATGTGGCTCTCACTCGTGCGAAAGAAAACCTCTATGTTCATACGCAAGATCAATGCTTTAAAACTTTTGAGACTCTGGCCAATGATGTTTCAACTATAAATCAAATACACGAAAAACCTAATAGCATTGTGTTTACGATGGGATTAGGCGATTTATCTTTGGCTAGTGAAGCGGCTGCAAAAGGGATTCGTTTAGCGAACCCGATAGCCGGTGAGATCGTTATGATTGAAAAACAAGTCAATGATGATGGAACCGTATGGTTCAAGCTGACAAAGAATGGTCGAACGATAGGCGTTTTTTCGAAAGCGAATGAAGGTAATAATCGCATTAGTACGAAAATTTTACAACAAGAAGCTCAAGGGTATATTTTAGACACTAAAGCCGAGATTGAATATATCGTCGTTCGTAAAGATTCGACAACCCTTGAAACTCATCTACAAGTACTTTGTAAAATTCAAATGAAACGATAAACGTTTATTTTTAATTTTCAAGGATCATTGAGCTATAATCTATCAACTTTGATAACGGATAAACTATGACCATCGCTCAAATCGAATCGAATCTCCAAGAACTCATTGAAAACTTTACCCCTCAAACCTTCGTATTTGACTTATTATCGGGATACGGATTCCCTAAAGCCGCCATTGCACGTTTGGAAAAAGGGGATCTTAATCAACTCGAATCCAAAGGCGAATTGATCCATCGAAAACAACTTTTTTTCAAAGTGGCGTCGGCTGATGGACTTCATGCTCTCATCGATGAACTTGCGAACGATCAGAAAGTATCCAAAAACACCCCCCGTTTTATCATCGTCACTGATTACGAAACACTCCTCGCCGTTGATACCAAGACCAATGATACCCTCGATATCAAACTGCTTGATTTGACAAAGCATTATGATTTCTTTTTGCCGTGGGCGGGGATGGAGAGAGCGCAACACAAAGACGAAAATCCAGCCGATGTTAAAGCGGCGGAGAAAATGGCAAAACTCTACGATGAGATTGTCAAAGAGAACGCCCCGAAAACCCACGATGAAGTCCATGCCCTAAACGTCTTTTTGACACGGTTGCTGTTTTGTTATTTCGCCGAAGATACCAATATTTTTGCTGACAACCAGTTCACCAAAGCGATTGATGCTCATACTCAGGTTGATGGTAGCGATCTGGATGCCTATCTCCAACGTCTTTTTGATGTTCTCAACACCAAAAAGCGTGACGAATCACTCCCCGAATACCTTAAAGCGTTCCCGTACGTCAACGGTGGACTTTTCCGTGACCGAGTTGCACTGCCACACTTTACGATGAAATCACGCACTATCATGATCGAAGTAGGAACCCTCAATTGGTCGGAGATCAACCCCGATATTTTCGGCTCGATGATCCAAGCGGTCGTCACCCCTGAACATCGTGGGGGTATGGGGATGCACTACACCTCTGTCCCCAACATCATGAAAGTAATCGAACCATTATTTCTGAATGATCTCTATGAAGAATTCGAGCAGAGCAAGGAGAACAAAAACAAACTCCTCGCCCTCCACAGCCGGCTCACAAATCTCAAAATTTTCGACCCTGCCTGCGGAAGTGGTAATTTTCTCATCATCGCCTACAAAGAGCTTCGCAAACTGGAGATGAAAATTTTCAAACAAATCGATACTCTCGCATCTCAGCGTTCATTTGTATTCTCCGAAATCAAGCTCTCTCAGTTTTACGGTATCGAACTCGATGATTTTGCCCATGAGGTTGCTATCCTCTCTCTTTGGCTCGCCGAACATCAGATGAATTTGGAGTTTTTCCGAGAATTTGGTCGAACCTCTCCGACATTGCCATTGCACCAAGGGGGCAATATTGTTCAAGGGAATGCGACGCGATTGGACTGGGAAGAGGTTTGTCCGAAAGAAGCGGGTGATGAGATTTACATTTTGGGGAATCCGCCGTATGTAGGATATAGCGATAGGGATGAAGTTCAGAAAAATGATATGGATAATGTATTTGAGAAACTTGGAAATGTGAAAAGACTTGATTATATTGGTTGCTGGATTAAAAAAGCAACCGATTATATTAATCATATCAATTCTAAGTATGCTTTTGTTTCAACTAACTCAATTACACAAGGAGAACAAGTTAGCCTGATTTGGCCCTATGTTTTTTCTAAAAATCAAGAAATAAACTTTGCCCATTTATCTTTTAATTGGACGAATAATGCAAAAGGTAATGCAGGTGTGACGGTTGTTATTATTGGTATCCGTAATCAATCAAATGAAGCAAAATATCTTTACAAAGGTACTTATAAACAGCAGGTAACCAATATAAGCCCATATCTTATTCAAGCCAGCAATGTAATTATGCATCAACGAAATACATCGATTTCAGGTTTTCCTGAAATGGCCTTAGGTAGTAGCGGAATTGATGGAGGTTTTTTATTATTAAGCTCTGATGAACGACAAAAGTTTATAAGTTCAGATAAAAGAACAGAAGAATTTATTAAGCCGTTTATTGGTGGTGGAGATTTTTTGAATGGATCAGAAAGATATTGTCTTTGGATTGGTGATGATAAAATAGAATTAGCTTACACTATACCATTGATAAAAGAGCGTATAGATCAATGCAGAAATTATCGAATGAACGCTGGTCGAGATGCTAAAAAAGCTGCTGATGTACCGCATAGATTTTTCTACAGAAAATACAAAGAGCAAAACGCTATTGTACTACCAATGACAAGTTCTGGTCGCAGAGAATATTTACCAGTTGGTTTTATTGAACCCGGTATAGTCGTAAGTAACGGTGCATTTGTTATCTATGATTCTGATATTCACATTTTTACTATTTTATCTTCTAAAATGCATAGTATTTGGATGTCAATTACAAGTGCTCGTATGAGAAACGATTATAGATATTCTGTTAACTTAACTTACAATACTTTTCCATTTCCTTCAATATCAAATCATCAAAAAGACATTCTTACCGAACACGTTTTCAACATCCTCCATGAACGGGAGCAACACTCCGAAAAAACACTTGCTCAACTCTACGACCCCGATAAAATGCCATCAGGTCTTCGTGAAGCTCATCATCAACTCGATTTGTCGATAGAACGATGCTACCGTGCCAAACCATTTGAAAGTGATGAAGAGCGACTCGAATATCTCTTCAAAATGTATGAGGAGATGACGGGGAGAGAGGGAAAAGCATGATTGAACAATCTTGGTTTGAGATGCATGACATACGCCGAAAAAAGCTCAATAATGCTGTTTGGATTCCGCTAAGAGCTATGATTACTTCCAATAAAACTGGAAAATTCGGTTATGTTGGATATCAGAAAGAATTCTTTGGAATCGGTAGCTTGGCTGTTCCGATAGAATTGAAAGAGCAAGCTTTACAACTTGGTTGGTCTGACATAGGTATTTCACACCATCACCGAGGATATTGTGAGGATCAAACTTATATTACTTCTGATGAATATCAATCTTACCGTGGAGATTTCAAAGGAATCCATCTTGTTTTAGAGCAATTGGTTAATAGTCAAGAACCAAAAGTATGGCATTTGCATCAAGACTTTGTTGTTTCTTTGGGATTAATTAGAGAGGGTGATATATGGGTGGCTCCTGATGAAGGATACATTGATGTCGCAAAATTAATACGTGATGAACATGGTAATCCCAATGTATTAGAAGTACGAGCTGAACATTTAAAAGATTATTTATGTGCTCGAAATATGGGGCTTTATACAACAGCTTATTATGATAGAGATGCAATTGTTGAAGAGATCTCATTTTTAACATGGAAAAATGAATCTAATCAAGAAGATATCGTAAGTGCTCATTGGGAAGGTCGTTATATGGCGATTCATGAGGGAGGAGAACCTTATGGAGAGAAAATAGCTGTTTTCCATTGTGCAAGAACAGATATTGATCCAAGTGATGATATTCCCGACCTTTCTGTGCCGCCCAATGATGAGAATACGATTTCATCATCATGGGAAAAAGAATTTGAAGGACGAAAGTTGTTTCGAGTTATGGGAGAACTTTGGAAAAATGAGTGGATTGAACCTTCAAAAATAAGCCCTCGAGTTAGAAGAGATGAACTTCCGGCTACAATATTTTTCATTGTTGATGAGCAAGGTACTAAAGAAAGTAAAGAAACTTTAGAATATGCAGAAAAATGGTTATGGTTTAAACCAGATGTGATGATGGCATTATCACATAGAAGAGGTGGAAATCTTGGTTGGTATACTCAAGATACTGGCAGTGTTAGATGCTCACCTGATTATAGTGTGCATTTTGGAATCAATAAACTTGGGCTTATTAACGTCTATGCACAAGATATTGCGAGATTACCTGATTGGCAACAACAAATATGGGCTGGGTATAACATAGCACCTGAAGGTGGTGTTTCGGAAGAATTATTAGCATCTCAAGTTCAAGCACAACCCGCCAGAACTAAAGCACCAGAAGCATTTTTATTTGAAGGTATCGAATTACTTAAAGAGGTGGCAGTTTCTAATTTAGGTATTAAGTTATTGCGGGAACATGAATATATTTCGGAGTTAACTTCTAAAATACATCGTTTTCGTGCAATAGATATTGCAGGATTGTATGCATTATCGAAAGACTTAGCCAGAATTACGGCTGATAGTCTTGATGCTTCGGCTATGCAGTCAATTGTACCTCCACCTAAGGGAACTACTTGGGGTTCGTTGAAATCATTAGAAAATTTACTTGCATCTAAAATTGAGAGATCTCATGCAAGGCAAATCACAGCACCTTTGGTTGGAATTTATGAGCTTCGTTTAGCAGACGCTCATTTACCTACTGTAAAAATTGATGAAGCATTTGATCTATTAAAAGTTGATAGAAGTAAACCATTGATTTTTCAAGCACATCACATATTGCATGCTTGCGTTACAAGTATATATACGCTGATTGATATTCTTAAAAATGAAAAGGAACATTGATGGATTCATTCATACATTTATTAGATGTTTTTAATAAGTATTCATCCCTGATACTGGTTTTGGCTACGATTGTATATGTTGGATTTACTATTGTATTGGCGAAAGAAACAAAAAAACTAAGAGAAGTTGAAACTAATCCCTTTATATCATTAAATTTTGATACATTTCATGGGGGTGGTAGATTAAAGCTGATTATAAAAAATATAGGCAAAGCACCTGCCTATAATATTTCCTTTGATATGGAAGATCGATTTCGTTCTTGTTTCGATTATAACTTCAAAAATAAGATTAGTTATTTTGCACCTAATCAACAAATTACGATTATTGCACCAACTTATGAAGCCCTGCAAAGTTTAAATGTTGAAAATATACCTATTAAAATGACATACAGCTCTAAAGAAGGATTGCAAATAAATGATAATTTCTTCTTGGAATGGGATTATCTAAATCATACATTATTAGGTACAGATACCTTTGAAGGAATAAAAAAAGCTCTCGATGGTATTCAAAAAGAAATAAGCAATTTAACAAAAGTTGCTAAAGACAAAAATTGTTTCGTAACTAATAAATTGATGATATTAGAGCTTGCAAAAGAAGATGAATATACACAATTTATTTTTAGTAATGGATATATTGGAAGAATAGCTAATAGCGACATTTCAAAGATAGGTATAACTGATATAAAGAATATTTATCGTGATGATGGAGATATACTTGATACATCAACTAATATGAAGTTTTTAGCCGAAGAGATATATCAAAAATTTACAGAAATTAATGAACAAGAGGTTTAGCAAATGCCCAATATCGTTGATGTCACCTACGCCCAAACCGGAGAAAGCACCTCTGTCAATCAATACGGAATGCGCCAGATGCAAGAACGGGCTTTCGCGGCACGAAATGCTCAGTATCTTCTCCTAAAAGCTCCCCCCGCTTCAGGTAAATCGAGAGCATTGATGTTTGTCGCTCTCGATAAGCTCATAAATCAAGGGATTAAAAAAGTGATCGTAGCCGTGCCGGAACGTTCTATCGGTGGGTCGTTCGGAACGACCAATCTGATGATGCACGGGTTTTATGCCGATTGGGAACCCAATCCGATTTATAATCTCTGTACCCCAGGAGGTGATGGGAGCAAAGTCGAAGCATTTAAGAGCTTTTTGAACAGTGATGAAAAGATTCTCATTTGTACTCATTCGACACTGCGGTTTGCATTTGAACAACTCGAAGAGAGTAAATTTAACGGTACATTATTGGCAATCGATGAATTTCACCATGTTTCTGTTGATGGGGATAGCCGACTGGGTGAGTTGCTGCGCTCCATTATGACCAAATCGGATGCCCATATCGTAGCGATGACAGGTTCGTATTTTCGTGGAGACAGTATCCCAATTCTATTGCCGGAAGACGAATCGAAATTTACCAAAGTCACCTACAACTACTATGAGCAGTTGAACGGGTATGACTATCTCAAATCACTGGGGATCGGGTATCACTTTTATAAGGGGAAATACACCACCGCAATTGGCGAAATCCTCGATACTGATAAAAAGACGATTCTTCATATCCCTAACGTCAATTCGGGTGAATCGACCAAAGACAAACACAAAGAGGTCGATACGATTTTGGATATCATCGGTGTGGTTGAACGTGTCGATGAAGATGGAGTTATCTATGTTAAACGTCATGGAGATGGCAAAATCATCAAAGTAGCCGATTTGGTCAACGATGATCCAAAAGAGCGTGAAAAAATCGTCACCTATCTGCGAAATATCGATTCAGTCGATGATATGGATCTCATCATCGCGCTTGGAATGGCGAAAGAGGGATTTGACTGGCCGTATTGCGAACACGCTCTCACCGTAGGGTATCGTAGCTCTCTGACCGAGATTATCCAAATCATCGGTCGTGCGACACGTGACAGTGACAACAAAACCCATGCCCAATTTACCAATCTCATCGCCCAACCGGATGCCACCGATGTAGCGGTAAAACTATCGGTCAATAATATGCTCAAAGCGATTACGGCTTCATTGCTAATGGAGCAGGTTTTGGCTCCGAATTTCAAATTCAAACCACGAGCCGATAACGATACCGAGCCAAATCAACCCGGAGAGATGAAAATCAGAGGGTTTAAAAAACCGACCAGTAAAAGAGTTCAGGACATCATCGAATCCGACCTCAATGATCTCAAAGCGACGATTTTACAAGATGATACGATGCTCAAAGCGATGCCGGGGAATGTCGATCCCGAAGTAATCAATAAAGTCCTTATCCCTAAAATCATCAAAGTCAAATATCCCGACCTCTCCGAAGATGAAGTCGAACAGCTCAGACAGCACGTAGTTGTCGATTCGGTCATTAAAAACGGAGAGATCAAAGAGAGCGGCGGCAAGCAGTTCATCTCTATGGCAGGGAAATTCGTCAATATCGATGATTTGCATATTGATCTGATCGATAGTGTCAACCCGTTTCAAAGAGCCTTTGAAATTCTCTCGAAATCTGTGACGACACAAGTGCTAAAACTCATTCAAGAGTCCATCGAAGTGACACGGATTCAAATGAGTGAGGAAGAAGCGATTATCCTGTGGCCGAAGATCAATGCGTTTATCAAAGAGAAAGGTGTTCAGCCTGATATCAACTCGTTTGACCCGCTTGAAAAACGGCTCGCTGAAGCAATCGTTTATCTCAAAGACCTCAAACGGAAGATGCAAGCCTGATGGACAATACCGCTAAATTGCTCGAAATATTTTCCAATGACCCACTAGGGCTTTTGGAAATCAAACCAAAAACTTCTGGTATCCAGACAGCTGATGAACGATTAAAAGCTTCGTTTGAAGATATTAATACTTTTATTGACAAGCACCAAAAAGAGCCTCAAAAAAATATGAAAGACATGCAGGAAATGCAACTTTTTTCAAGACTCAAAGGTTTACGTGAAAATCCAGAAAAAATGGAATCTCTCCGTGCGTATGACCGACACAATCTATTTCCGACTGAGAGTGTGGTCGAAGTCAATTCCATCGAGGATATCTTGAGCGGTGATATGTTTGGGATATTGGACGATGCCGAGGATATTTTTACTCTTAAACACGTTCCAAAAGACATTCAAATGCCTGACTACCGTGCGAATCAAAAGCCATGCAAAGAGTTTGATAAATTCGAGCATCTATTTAAAGAGTGTCATTCGGATTTATCAAATGGAAACCGAAGAATGATGATTTTTGCGAATGAACAAGATATTCAGCAGGGATCTTTTTTCATTCTCAAAGGGCTAATGGTCTATATTGCCGAGAAAGGGAAAACCGAAAAGGTCAATGGAAAAACGAATGCAAGATTGCGTGTAATTTATGAGAATGGTACGGAAAGCGATCTTCTATTACGATCACTTTCAAGAGAACTCTATCGAAACGGTCGGCGTATTACAGAACACGATGAAAAAGTTTTGGATAAATTAGCCGGTATTACCGATGAAGATGAATCAACTGGCTATATTTATATCCTGAAATCCAAAAGCACCAAAAGTGAAATCCAATCGTATGAGCACCTCTATAAAATCGGTTTTTCAAAAGTGGATGTCAAAGAACGTATTAAAAACGCTGAAAACGAACCAACCTATCTGATGGCTCCGGTTACTATCGTCAGCGCATTTGAGTGCTATAACATGAACCCGCAAAAATTGGAGCAATTGCTTCACCGATTTTTTGGAGAGGCGTGTTTGAATATCGATATTTATGATCATGAAGGGCAACGCCACATGCCGAGAGAATGGTTCATCGCCCCATTGGACGTTATTGAAAAATCAATAGAGATGATTTTAACGGGTGATGTATTGGATTATCGATATGACAGTGAACGTCAGATGATAGTGGGGAGATGAAATGGCAGATATAGCTTTTAAATTAGGTACGACAGAACGAAAAAAACATTTTAGATCGAAGCAATCACTAGAACAGTTTTTTCAAGATGAACAAATTTTCTGGCAAGAATTTTTTAATGATAAGATTCCTACTAATCATGCTTTACAAACAGCACTAAATCGGATTCATTCGAATGTACTCCAAGAATTCACTCAAGTGCAATCTATCTTAAATACAGTTAATGAGGATTTAGTTAATATTGAAACACCCCAAACACAATTAGAGCAAAAATATCTTAATCGCCAACTCCTATATTCAAAAAGTGCTTTTAGTAAATTTCTACAAGAGAATCCAAATCCTGTTCTATCAATTTTTATTCTTGGTAGCTATATAAATAATGCGTATAAAGAGATAATGTTTGATTCTTACGGCAATATCCATCAGCAACTAAAAAATTTTGCTCAACAAACAATCCAATACATGAGCGAAGCAACCACGCAAAAAACATTATTTGAATATGGACTGATGAGTAATATTGAAGCTGAAAAATCTGCATTGAGCGAAATAAAAGAAGAATGGGGAGTCCTAATTGGTCAGGGTGAGCGGGATTTACAAAACATAAACAGTAATTTTACAAGTGAACAGGAAAATATTCAATTTTGTCAACAAAAGTCTAAACAACACTTTCGTATTCTCACTGAAAAATTTAATCGTTTCATAAACAAGTCTAAACAAGAGATGCAAGAATTTGAAGCATTTTATGAAAAAGAATTGGCTATGAAATCTGCTGTCAAATATTGGAGAGACAAGAAACATGCTTCTTTGTGGATAGCTGGAGCTTTAGCACTATTTATCGGAATAATAGGATTCCAAAGTATAAAATATTTATTCACAATTTCAGAAACTATTGGTCGTACTTTACTTGATTATAATACATCAGCTGTTCAAAATGGCATAAATCAATCAATTCATTATATGCCTATATTGCATTTTGCTATTATCTCAATGTTTTTAGTTTGGTTTTTGAGGATCGCAGTCAAAATTTTTCTTAGTAAACTCCATCACGCAGAAACCGCAAGCGAACGGGAAATGTTTATCAAAAGTTATCTTGCATTAATGAATGAAGAAAAAGGAAGTATTGTTGATGACCAAGATCGACAGCTTATATTACAGTCTATTTTTAGACCTGCCAATGATGGAATTGTCAATGAAGAAGGACCAAAAATGACTGATCTGTTCAATTTAATCAATCGTGGTAAAAATCAAAGTTGATTAATCAGAAACTTTATTTTTAGCCACATTTTATACATTTTTTTCTTTTTCAATCTTCAATAACTCGTCAAAATTAAGGCCAAATCTTCTCTCTATTTCTTCAATTGCTCTTCGAATCCCTTTTAAAATATGTAATTCGTTAGCACCAAATGCATAATGAGCAGACTCATATCTATGTTCACCAAGAACGCAGCTTGCCATTTCACCTTCAACGCTTTCAGTATATGGATTTCTGGATCGATATGTTTCTTTTTCCCCATTTTTATTAACAAATCTTACAGGGTATCGAAACGACCGTCCTTCACCTTTCCACATTCTATACTGCCACCATTTGTCAAGACAGGATTTTGAGAAATCATCTTCCCACCGCCGGCTAAGTGCCTAACCAACTTTTTTAACTCCTTCCAGATAGACGTTCATCGGTTTTTTGTAGCCCAGTGCCGA
>Ga0209270_1002513_pt1 | contig 19143 bp, 13 predicted proteins | sample MTBAKSrepl1MetaG_FD_187456 | JGI IMG/M metagenome (GOLD analysis project Ga0209270, IMG submission 187456) | Enrichment culture microbial communities from Arthur Kill intertidal strait, New Jersey, USA, that are MTBE-degrading - MTBE-AKS1... | ecosystem: Environmental > Aquatic > Marine >...
TACAGAACGGTACTTCTTTTGGCGCTCCCACCGAGCTTGAGATTGAGTTGGCCAGGATGGTAGTGGATGCGGTTCCATCAATTGAAAAAGTGAGAATGGTAAGTTCCGGGACGGAAGCTGTTATGAGTGCCATAAGACTTGCCCGCGGTTACACCAATCGGGAGAAGATTATTAAGTTCCATGGCTGCTATCACGGTCACTCGGATAGCCTATTAGTGAAAGCGGGCTCGGGTGTTACTACTCTCGGTCTTCCCGACAGCCCCGGTGTTACCAAAGGTGCGGCGGAAGATACCATCAATCTTCCCTATAATGATTTAAAAGCGGTAGAAGAGACAGTCAATCAAATCGGGGATCATGTAGCCTGTATTATTCTTGAACCAATCGCCGGAAATATGGGAGTGATTCTACCTAAGCCGGGATTTCTGGAAGGTTTACGTAAAATAACCGAGGATGACGGTATCGTATTGATTTTTGATGAAGTAATTACCGGTTTCAGAGTTGCACTGGGAGGCGCCCAGGAATTCTATGGTATAAATCCTGATTTAACTTGCTTAGGTAAGATAATCGGAGGTGGTTTCCCTGTAGGTGCTTTTGGGGGCAAGAGTGAGATCATAGACTGTATCGCCCCTGTTGGCTCAGTTTACCAGGCAGGCACGTTATCAGGAAATCCAATTGCTATGACAGCCGGGATTGCCGCATTAAAGATTTTATCAAATAGCGGGATATATGATGTTCTTAATCAGAAAGGTAAGATACTTGCCGACGGATTGGAGCAGAATGCCCGGGAATCGGGTGTAGATGCGTTCTTTACAAGAGTGGGTTCCATGTCCTCTATGTTTTTTACTTCTCAGGAAGTCATCGATTATGAAAGTGCGATGACATCTGATACTGAAAGATATGCCGGTTATTTTAAAGCGATGTTAGATCAAGGCATATATTTAGCGCCTTCCCAGTTTGAAGCATGTTTTGTTTCTACCGCTCATTCTGATGAGGATATAGAACATACAATTGAAGCCAATCGACGAGCTTTGCAAATAGTCAGCTAAATTTGCCGATTTGCCGTGGTTTTATTTTATATAAATGCTCCGCTTGCGATATTTAAGCAAGGACTTTTTGTCTTTCCTAGCGAATCTCTCAAGAAGGTATGATTCATTAATCATTTTTAGTTATTAAACTGTGCAAATTTTGTATAAATTTTCTTAGGTGAAATTGGGTTGAAATTTTATGGGTAGATATAAAATAGCGACTGTTTTTGGTACTAGACCGGAAGCAATAAAGATAGCCCCTGTCCTGCAGGCTTTAGATAAGAGGGGCTTTGATCCTGTTGTAATTGTAACTGCCCAGCATCGAGAAATGCTTGATCAGGTTCTTGATCTGTTCTCGATTAATCCGGACTATGATTTGGATATTATGCTGCAGAAGCAGGATTTATTTGATATTTCCTTAAATGCCTTACAGGGGTTGCAGTCTCTTTTAGAAAAAGAAAAGCCGGACGTTTTATTGGTACAGGGAGATACAACCACCACATTTATTGCAGCTCTGGCTGCTTTTTATTTGAGAATAAGGATTGGACATATTGAAGCGGGACTGAGAACTTTTGATAAAGATAATCCTTTCCCTGAAGAGATGAACAGGCAACTTACCTCAAGATTAGCTGATTTTCATTTTGCTCCAACAGAAATTGCTCAAAAAAACCTGGAAAGAGAAGGTATTCCAACCGGCAATATATTTATAACCGGTAATACCGTTATCGATGCGTTACTTAAAACAGTTAGAGAGGATTATTCTTTCACAAAACCGCTTTTAAATGAGATTGATTATATTAAAAGAAAAGTCATTTTGGTCACAGCTCATCGACGTGAAAGTTGGGGGGAACCTCTTCAAAATATTTGTTTAGCTATAAAGAAATTAGCAGAGCATTTTCCGGATACTGAGATAGTTTTTTCTGTTCACTTGAATCCACAGGTACAGAGAGCAACAAGGTCAATTCTAGATGGAACTGAGAGGGTGCATTTAATCAATCCACTTGACTATGAACCTTTCGTACAGCTTATGAATAAATCTTATCTAATATTGACTGATTCGGGTGGTATTCAGGAAGAAGCTCCATCACTCGGTAAGCCAGTTCTAGTGCTACGAGAGGTTACTGAAAGACCGGAAGCAGTTAATGCTGGGACAACCAAAGTGGTAGGAAGGGATACTAACCGAATAGTTGCCGAGACTTCGCTTTTACTTTCTAATGAGACTGAGTATCAAAAGATGGCAAAAGCAAAAAATCCCTACGGTGATGGTAAAGCTGCTGAGAGGATAGTGGATAATTTATGCAACTATTTTTGGGGATAGAAAAAGGGGGTGGAACTTGAAGAAAATTTGCGTAATTGGAATGGGATACATTGGCTTACCGACAGCTAGTATCTTTGCCGCAGAGGGTTTTGATGTAATTGGTGTAGATATAAATCCAGGGATAATTGAAACTCTTAAAAAAGGAACTAGCCATATTAATGAACCGGGCTTAAAAATGTTTGTCCAGGCAGCTTTAGATTCCGGCAAGCTTAAACCCAGTTTGCATCCTGAAGAAGCCGATGTTTTTATAATTGCTGTACCCACTCCTATAACAGCAGAGAAAAAAGCTGATTTAGACTGTGTAGCAAAGGCAGCGGAAGAAATTGTGTCATGCTTACGCAAGCAAAATCTAGTTATCCTTGAATCTACTTCTCCACCGGGAACTACAGTAGATTTTCTGGTACCTATTCTAAAAAAATCAAAATTGAGGATTGGCGAAGACGTTTTCGTGGCTCATTCACCTGAGCGTGTTCTACCAGGGCAAATTCTAAAAGAATTATGTGAGAATGATCGAATTATTGGAGGAATAAATCAAAAATCAGCAGAGCTTGCTAAGGAATTGTATAGTAGCTTTGTGGAAGGAAAAATCTGCTTGACGGATGCTACGACTGCTGAGCTGGTAAAACTACTTGAAAACACATACCGCGATATAAATATTGCATTAGTAAATGAGCTAGCGACTTTTTGTCCCGATCTAGGTGTAAATATCTGGGAAGTGATAAAACTAGCCAATCTTCACCCTCGAGTTAATTTGCATTATCCTGGGCCTGGTGTAGGTGGCCATTGTATCTCAGTAGATCCCTGGTTCTTAATTGAGAAGATGCCGGATAATACCAAATTAATTCAGCAAGCGCGGCAAATCAATGATTCAATGCCATCATATGTAGTTAAAAATATCGTAGAGATGGTAAAGGGGATTGAAAAACCGAAAATCTCTGTTTTAGGTGTTAGTTATAAGGGCAACGTGGGAGATACTAGAGAAAGTCCGGCCATTTCCGTAATTGAGCAATTAAGGAAAATGGATTATAGCGTAGCTGCCTATGATCCGCATGTGAGGGATTTTCAATATGAGCTTGTTGGTTTGGAACAAGCTTTTAATGGGTCTGATTGTATTGTATTTTTAGCAGATCATCAGGAGTTTAAGCATCTGAACCTAAAACAATTAGGGAAACTTGTGAGGACAAAAAACGTTGTCGATACAAGAAATTTTCTGAATTTTAAGGAGTGGTTGGAACAAGGATTTACTACCAAGCTTCTAGGAAGGGCATGATTAAGCAATTATGTGTGGAATTTGTGGGGTTTTTAACTATGCAAATGATGGGAGCATAGAAGAAGACATAATTATTAAAATGCGGGACACTATGGTACATAGAGGCCCCGATGACAAGGGGGTCTTTATTTCTTCTAATGGTTCAGTTGGCTTGGGCCATAGAAGATTGAGTATCATTGATCTTTCAGCTTCTGGTCGTCAACCTCTTTCAAATGAGGATGGGACAGTTTGGGTAGTCTACAATGGCGAAATCTATAATTATCAGGAGCTGATGATAGAACTTAAAGAAAAAGGTCACGAATTTAAATCACGAACGGATTCAGAAGTCCTAGTTCACTTATATGAAGAATATGGGAAAAGTCTGGTTAAAAAACTAAGAGGAATGTTTGCCTTTGCCATCTGGGATAGTAAGAAAGGACAACTTTTTTTAGCACGGGATAGAATTGGTATCAAGCCGCTCTATTATGCTATGCAGAATGGCTGTTTTATATTTGCCTCGGAAATAAAGGCAATTTTAGAGCATCCTAATATACAAAAAGATGTGGATGAAGAAGCCTTTTATCACTATTTAACTTTTGTTGTTACTCCGGCACCTTTGACTCTATTTAAGGGAATAAAGAAGATGGCTCCTGGCCATCTTCTGGAAATTGATGCAAATGGCATTGTGGAAGAAGAGTGGTATTGGGATGAACTAGATTTTATAACCGATAATTCTACAAAGGCTCAGCCTGAAGAGTTCTACACTAAGAGAATCATGGAGCTTTTGAGAGAATCAATTAAAGATCGAATGATTAGCGATGTTCCTTTTGGCGTCTTTTTGAGCGGGGGCATTGACTCCAGTACAAATGTTGCTTTAATGGCTGAGCTAATGAATAGGCCAGTAGATACATTTTCAGTCGGTTTTAAGGGGCAGGAACAGTATAACGAATTTGTATATGCTCGGGAGATCTCAAAGAAATTTGGCACAAATCATCATGAGATAATGATTGGTCATCAAGATTTAGTTGACTATGTTCCACAGCTTATTTATCACCAGGATGAGCCAATTGCAGATCCGGTTTGCATCCCTCTTTACTATGTTTCTAAATTAGCAAGAGACAATGGAACTATAGTAGTCCAAGTTGGGGAGGGAAGTGACGAGATTTTTAGCGGTTATGAGTCATACTTTAAAATTTACAATTTTTACAAAAACCGCTGGAGATACTATGAACTCCTTCCCAGCATACTAAGAAAATGTATATATAGCATTCTAGCACCGTGGTTTGAAAAAAAGAAGAAGTTTGGCGCTTTAGATTATCTCCAAAGAGCTTCTCTGGATAGAGGTGTTTTTTGGGGCGGAGCAATTGCTTTTTCAGAACCTCAAAAAGAGACACTTTTATCGGAGACGTTTAAAAAGAGAATGGCAAATATTGATTCATTTGAAGTTGTTAATGAGTATCTGGGCAAATTGGATGCTGTTGGAATAGGGATTGATCAGCTTGTTAAAATGATTTATTTAGAATTAAAGATCCGTTTACCGGAACTTCTGCTAATGAGAGTTGATAAGGTCAGCATGTCGACTTCGATTGAAGCAAGAGTTCCTTTTCTTGATCATCGTCTCGTTGAGTTTGCCATGTCAATCCCAACAGAAATGAAGATCAAAGGTGAGCCAAAATATATTCTTAAAAAATCAGTTGAGGGATTGATACCCGATCATATTATCTATCGAAAAAAGCAAGGATTTGGTGCTCCGATAGGTGAGTGGTTTCAAGGTGAATTAGAAGAATATGCCACAGATGCTATTCTAAATTCTAAAATTAAAGAGAGAGGTTTCTTTAATTACGATTATATTAGGCAAATACTAGATTGGCATCGCGGCGGTAAGGATGATTACAGTTTTTATCTTTGGAATCTTTTTAATGTAAGTTGTTGGTATGATCAGTGGTTTGCGTAAGTACTTGTAAGTTATTTGTTAATGCTGAAGGAAAATATGCGTTTAGCGAAAAGCGTGTCTATAACATTTATTTCAAAAATAATAATAATTTTTCTAGGTCTAATTTCAAGTGTAGTTATTGCTAGAACTTTAGGTCCGTCGGGTAAAGGGGTTTTTGCGGTTATCTCGGTCATAATTGGAGTTGCTGTTCAGTTTGGCAATGTGGGTCTTCATTCGTCAAATATCTATTATGTCTCGAGGGACTCAGAGAAATTACCTCAGATTGCAGGGAATTCACTTTGGCTTAGTATTGTTGGCGGATTATCTGTTGCATTGCTTACTTTCGGGATATGTAGATTATTTCCCAATCTTTTCTTGGGTCGGATTCCTGCAGTCTTCTTAACTATTTCGTTAGTATCGATTCCATTTAGTTTTATGGCTCTTTTTTTTCAAAATATACTATTAAGCCTACAAAAGATATATGAATATAATTTTGTTGAAATCGCTGGTAAATTTATCTACGTTCTGTTGGCAATCGTCTTCCTGGTTTTTCTTAATCGTGGTGTATTTAGCTTAGTTGTAATTTTCACTGTAGTGCCAATTATTATTGGTCTGGCATATTTGTATTTGCTACATAGCCTAAGTCCTATTTCTTATGGATTTAATAAAGAACTTTTTTATGAAATGTTTAAATATGGTTTTAAAAGCTATATGTCTTGTTTTTTTGCTTTTTTGATAATTAGGTCTGATATGATACTGGTAAATTACTATCTTGGTATAGGTGAAGCAGGTATATATTCAATTGCAGTTAATTTTGCTGATCTCATCTACCTATTACCGACTGTTATCGGGCTAATGCTTTTTCCTAAAGTCTCAGCAAGTCAAGATGAAAGTGGCTATCTCACGAAGAAGGTTTCAAGATTTATGACCTTCTTAATGCTTTTTATATGTATTTTTGCCTGCTTGATTAGTAAGTTTTTAATTGTAAACATGTATGGTCCAAAGTTTGAGTCCTCGGTTTTGCCTTTCTTATATTTAATACCAGGGATTTATTTCCTTTCTTTGGAAACTATCTATATGAATGACTTTGCGGGTAGAGGTAATCCTGCAATTGTATATATAGCTCCAGCTTTCGGATTTGTGTTAAATTTGGTGCTGAATATATTGCTTATTCCTAAACTGGGTGTGAAAGCTGCAGCCATAAATTCTACAATTGCTTATTTCCTAATTTTTATATTAACACTTGAATACTTACGACGTATGACGAAAAGCAACTATTCTGAATTGCTTGTCTTGAATTTAGTCGAGATTAAAGAAATACTTGCTGGATTTAAGCAACAAACCAAGAGATAAATTACTTCTATAATAATAGAAAAGATTATTGTTTTCTTTTAACACAAATTCTGATGATTTATTTTGTATATTAATTAAAAAGTGCTTGTTCAACAATTGTGTAATGAAGGATTGCTGATGAAAAGCGATAATTCTCAAAGTAGTGTATTTAGTCTAATTCTCTCAAATAACCCTAAAAATTTGATTTCGGTCATTTGTAGTGTTTGCCGTATACAGAACCCAAGGGTTATTCACGAGTCCGAATTAAGGAAAAAGACGATTTTGCAAATTTTTAAGACATTAAGAGAAATGCGCTGCAAGTGCTTTATTATTGGTTGCGATGACCTGGTTTTTCAGAGACGGATAGCACTACTACATGCTCTTTCGCTATTGGTTCCTACTAGAAAAAGAATAATTATAGATAAAAAGGGAAATGTACTTGTTTTTTCTCGAGTTAAGTTTGTTTTTATTAGAATTCCCCAGCTGTTCATGGAGATAGTTGCTACATTACTAATGCTGCTATTTACATATTTGTTTTTGATTAGTTTGTTTGTATTTGCTGGAAGAGAAAGGAAGTTATTAGATATAAAATGAGGATCGCTTATTTAAGAACTGACTATTATCACACAACTCGAGAAGGTGGGTCTTTTTCTCACATGAGAGGTTTTTCTCAAGGAGTATTGAAGTCAGGTCATAGTATTTTCATTGTAACTAGTGGGGAAATGGAAGGAATATGCACAAAAGAGATACCGTTATATACAATAAAATACCCTACGTTTTTCAATCTAATGCACGAAACACCTGAAATCGCATATAACTACAAATTTATCCGGGAAGCCTTCACTATTCTTAAAAAAGAAAAACCGGATATGATATATCATCGGCATTCAGGTTTTAATTTTTCTAGTGTTGTATTATCACGATTGCTAAATATTCCCCTAATTCTTGAAGTAAACAATATCGAGGTATGGTTAAGGGAGAATTGGGATGTTTTGCACCTAAAGAATCTTTGCACATTTACTGAAAAGGTTGTTTTTAAAAGTGCAGATGCCATAGCCGTAGTCTCAGATATTTTGCGAAATGACTTGGTGAGGTTTGGAGTAAGCGCCAACAAGATACTGGTTAATCCTAATGGAGTTGACCCGGATTTTTTTTCTCCTAATGTTGATGGAACTGAAATCCGAACTAAATACTCTCTGAATGATAAGATAGTAGTTGGGTTTGTAGGTTCATTTGGCGTATGGCATGGAGTAGATCTTCTTACCAAAGCTATTAAACCAGTTGTACAAAAAAATAGGCATATTCATTTTCTTATAGTTGGTAGCGGTGATTTAAAAAATACAGTCGAAGAAGAGATTGAAACTATGGGAATGAGGGAATATGTGACATTTGCTGGGACGGTTCCTCACAATGAAGTACCAAAATATTTAGCAGCTTGCGATATCTTAGTCTCTCCTCATGTTCCTATGAAAGATGGATCTGAATTCTTCGGTTCTCCAACTAAGCTTTTTGAGTATATGGCGATGGCCAAAGGCATTGTTGCTAGTGACCTTGGTCAGATTGGGAAAGTATTGCAGAATAATGAAAGCGCAATTCTTGTTGAGCCTGGAAACAAAGAAGAATTAATGAAGGGAATATTAACATTAGCAGAAAACAAGAAACTAAGAGAAAAACTAGGCGAAAGGGCTAGAGAAGATGCTATCAATAACCATACCTGGCAAAAAAATGCCGAGAGAGTCGTCAAGAGCTATGAACAATTAATAAAAGAAAGTAAGCTGAAGTGAATCAGAAAAGAGATCTTCAAGCTGTAAAAACAATTATAGTTATCTTTATAGTTCTGCTTACTTTATTAGAACCTACAGTGCTTATCTGGACAAAAAAGGTTTTGCCATTAGGGATCGCGACTGTTCAAAATACTTCTAATATCAAGGATATCTATTGGGATGTTGATGCTAAAGAAATGAAATCCCTACAAAAACAGACAACCTTTGGTAACCTTGAACCGGCAGAGAAGCAAGAATTGCAGAGAAGAATTAGGCCGGTTATTAAAAACTGCCAATCGGATTTGGAAAAATATGTTGCTATAAGAAAATGGGTAAGAAGTAGGGCTAGAAAAATCAGTCCGGATATTAGAAGCAGTGATCCTCTTGAAATACTTGAAGAGCTAGAGAAAGGGAAAGGCGCTCTTTGTGGTGAATTGGCTTGCTTAATGCTTGCGTCTTGTCATAGCAGTGGATTACCGGCTAGATACGTTCGGCTATTGAAAGAACCTGATAGTTTTCTAGATAGTCATGATACTGTAGAAGTGTGGGTGAATGATGAGTGGATAGTAATGGATCCCACGTTTAACTCGTACTTTACGATTGAAAGATCTCCCGCATCAGCTTTTGAAATCCATCAGCTATTAGAAGAGAATACCAACTTGAAGGAAAAAACTTCTCGTCTTCATCCGGTTAGAGATGGGGCCAAAACAGAACCAACTATTGATTCGTACTATATTAATCCCATCCTGCTATATCAGCACACGCTTTATTTAATCGAAAGTGGTTACAATTCGAGCGATTCACTTATTCCTAAGTTATTGGATATCATACCTTTTCAACCCTTTGGTAAAAGAAAAGTGTACTACTATTATAATAATAGTAAAAATAGAGCTCCTTTTAAAGTTTACCGCATGTTAAGGATATATTTAAACTTTAATCCGCTAGTAATATTATTTCTAATTACATGCTATATTAGTCTAGCTACAATCCCCAAAAAGCAAGGAGAAGAAAGAATAGCAAATGGTTCTCCGGAAAGCAAAGAAAGTAATAAAACTGCCACCTGAAGTTATCGCGCTTAAGCTAAAAGACAAGACTCATAATAAAGCTCGAAAGATAAAAGCTAGGTTGTTTGATACCTTTCCATCTGACAAGCAATTTTACTCTGCCCTGAATCTAAGTGAAAAAGGCGAATCTCTAGTTAGCTATTTTCAAAAGAGAAAGGAACCGCAATTCTTTATTTCTCATAAGGAAAAGGATTCTGTCGTCGCAATGCTAAGGGAAAAATATGCTGAATCAGTTGAAAAGACAATCAAGACAGCTGATGAAGTATGTAACCACAGATTTAATTTATTGGGATCGGGTGTAACTTTTTTGGGAGAAGAGATCGATTGGCAAAGTGATTTCAAGACGGGGATTGGATGGGAACCAAAATACTACACCGATGTAAACTATGTGGATCTACGCGATGTCTCTGATATAAAAGTACCCTGGGAACTATCAAGATTTCAACATTTTGTAACACTGGGCAAAGCATATTGGTATACAAAAGATGAAAAATACACACGGGAGTTTTGCCATCAACTTGCAGACTGGGTAACAAAGAATCCTCCTCAATATGGTGTTAACTGGACATGTACTATGGATGTGGCAATAAGAGTTGTAAACTGGATTTGGGGCTATTATTTCTTTGCTGATTCTCCTTCTTTTTCTAAAGATACTCAACTTATGTTTTTTAAAAGCTTACTTGCACATGGAAGACATATTGCTAACAACCTTGAATACGGAGAGGTTAATGGCAACCATTATCTGTCTGATATTGTAGGCCAAATCTACCTGGGTATCATGTTCCCGGAGTTTAAAGAATCAAAAGAGTGGCTTGATAAGGGCATGAAAGAACTAGCGGGTGAAATGGAACAACAAGTCTATTCTGATGGTGTAGACTTCGAAGCTTCTATTGGCTACCACCGTCTTGTTTTAGAGTTGTTTTCGTCAGCGGCACTTCTAGCTAGATTAAATAGTATTCCTTTGCCAGATAGATTTATGGATCGCCTGGAAAAAATGTTTGAGTTTGTAATGTATTATACTAAGCCTGATGGAGATGCTCCTATTGTTGGTGATGCAGATGATGGACGGCTTCACATTCTTAGTGAACATACAAAAGAAAACATAAATGACCATCGTTACTTGCTTTCTATTGGTGCTGTAATATTTGAGCGGGGCGATTTTGCAAAAGCTGCTGGAAAGTTTTTTGAAGAGGCTTACTGGCTTTTAGGACTTAAGGGGATTGATCAGTTTGATAGAATTGATTTTTCGAATGAATCAGAGTCGGCGTCAATAGCTTTTCCTGAAGGAGGATTCTACATCCTTCGAGAAGATGATTTATACTTGATTTGTCATTGCGGAGACATTGGATTAAGGGGAAAAGGCGGACATGGTCATTGTGACCAACTAAGTTTTGAATTAGCAGTTGGTGATACTTCTTATATTGTCGATCCCGGAGCTTTTGTTTATACTGCTTCTCCTTCTGAAAGAAACCATTTTCGAGGGACTGCTTACCATAATATCGTAGAGGTAGATGGAGAAGAACAGAATAGAATTAGTGAATTTAAATTATTTGAAATGAAAAATGATAGCCGGGCAAGATTGCTAAAATGGGAGATAAATCAAAGCATAGAAACCTTTATTGGTCAACATATTGGCTATACGCGTTTAGCAAGACCAGTAAAGCACCAACGTAAGATTACTTTTAATAAACAATCAAGAGTGTGGGAAATAGACGATTTATTATATGGAGAAGGGACTCATAGTTTTAAGTGGTATTTTCACTTTGACGTTGGTATTGTTGTCGTCAAGCAGGGTTTAACAGTTCAGGCAAGTGGGAAGAACGGAAGATTACAACTTAGTTGCTGTTATCCGGAGGGAGTAGAAGTTCTGATTGAAGAAGGCTGGATTTCAAAAAGCTATGGTGTTAAACAGAAAGCACAAGTTATAAAATATCAAATGGAGTGCAAAGTGCCGGTAGAAGTAAAATTTAGAGTGGAGGTAGATAATGAAACAGGTGTTTAGTAAAAGCGGGCAAATTGTTATAGAGGAAGTTCCTCCTCCTTTCTGCCCCGAAGGACACCTTTTAATAAAGAATGCTTACTCTTTGATTAGTTCGGGAACTGAAAGATTGAGTTTAGGAGGTTCTTCTGAGGGACTAGTGACAAAAGCTTTGAAAAGGCCCGACCTTGTTAAGAAAGTGATTGGTAGGGTTATTAAAGAGGGTCTGAGCAAAACAGCAGGTGAGGTTCGCGAAAAGATACAAGATGTTAATCCACTTGGATATAGTAGTGCGGGGCATGTTATTGAGATAGGTAACCAAACATCGGGATTTATGGTTGGCGATCAAGTTGCTTGTGCGGGAGTTGGTTATGCTTCTCATGCCGAAATTGTATCAGTTCCAAAGAACTTAGTTGTAAAAGTCCCTACTGGGGTTAAGCTTAAGAATGCATCTTTTGTTACTCTTGGATCAATTGCAATGCAAGGTGTAAGACGCGCTAGAGCTGAGGTGGGAGAAACATTTGTAGTAATCGGATTAGGATTGATAGGGCAACTTGTAGCTCAAATACTTCGGATTGCGGGTTGTCGTGTAATTGGTATTGATATTGACAAAGCAAGAGTGGAGTTGGCAGAAAGTCTCGGTCTGGATATAGGTATAGTTGCAGTTGGCGAAAAAGATTATATTGATCAGGTTATGGAGCATACAAATGGTATTGGTGCAGATGCGGTAATAATATCAGCTGCAACAAAAAGCAGTGAACCGGCCAATAGTGCTTTTAAAATGGCTAGAAAAAAGGGACGTATTGTGGTTGTAGGTGCTGTTGGGATGAATCTTGATCGTGAAGATTTTTACCACAAAGAACTTGATTTTCTTATATCTACTTCATATGGTCCGGGTAGATATGACAAGAACTATGAAGAAAAAGGACTTGATTATCCTATTGGCTACGTACGATGGACTGAGAATCGCAACATGCAAGAGTTTATGTACATGTTGGCAAATAAAAAGATAAATGTGGAAGAATTGATTGACTATGAATTTGAGATTGATAGTGCGGGGGATGCATATAAAACGCTGATCGATAAGAATCCATTAGGAATAATGCTTAAATACCCTCTAGAGGAGATAATTGAAAAGAAGATTACTATTCATCCTCAGCCTACTGATAAAGACGTTCTTAATGTGGCTATTATAGGAGCTGGATCTTTTGCCAGAGTGACTCATCTACCTAATTTGGCAAAGATTGATGAATGTAGGTTGAGAGCAATTGTAACGGGTACCGGTGTAAATGCCAAGCAATTGGCAGAGAAACATAGGGCTGCCTATGCATCTTCAGATTACAAAGAAATCCTTGCTGATAGTGATATCGATGTCGTATTAGTTGCAACTCGACATGATCTTCATGCAAAAATTGCTGTTGAAGCTGCAAAAGCCAGGAAAGATATTTTTATGGAAAAGCCGATGGCATTAAATCAAAAGGAACTCGAAGAAGTGATAAAGGCGATAACGGAGAATAAAGTTAACTTCACGGTTGGATTTAATCGGAGGTTTTCACCTCTCTCAGCACAGGCTAAGGAAGTGTTAGAGCACAGAAAGTATCCGATTGCCATGACATATCGAGTTAATGCGGGTAGTCTCTCACCTGATCACTGGGTAAATGATCCGATTGTCGGGGGTGGACGGATCGTTGGAGAGGTTTGCCATTTCCTAGATCTGATGTACTGGTTTGCTCAGTCGCCGATTAAGGACATTGGAGTTAAAAGCTTATCTAGCGAGGATGCTTTTATGGAAAGCGATAATAATGTTTCAGTTAGCATTAAGTTCGAAAATGGTAGCATTGGTAACTTACTTTATACAACCTTGGGTGCATCTAGTTTTCCTAAGGAGCGGTTAGAAATATTTTCGGATAGCTTAGTAATTGTTATTGATGATTTTAAAGAACTACAAATCTTTAACAAAGACCAAAAGAAAATACGTTTGAAAATACAAGATAAAGGCCATCTCCAAGAACTGATAGTATTTTTTAAGCAGATCAAAGGAATTTCTGGTAATAGCGTTAGCTTGGATGAGGCGGTTTCCATTACGGATTGGACCTTTAGAATTAATGAGGCTTTGCATAAATGAAAATGATATTTACTGAAAGCTCTACCTGGGATTCAGAATTCAAGGTAGGAGGTCATAACTATGTAAAGATTTTCCTAAGAGAAAATTGGGATGTATTTTGGTTTTCTTATCCTATTTCTCTTTTTCATTGGTTTAATTTTATTACAGCGTCGGAAACTAGAAAAAGGTTCCATTCCTGGTTAAATGGTGTTCAAAAAGACGGGCAACTTAATACCTATGTGCCTTTCACCCTTCTTCCCTATAAAGATTACCCGCTATTAAGAAGCAGATGGGTAGGAAGTAATACAATGAGATTTACGTTACCCAGGATTGACAATATTCTGAAAAAAAACAATTTCTCTAAAGTGGATTTGATATGCATTAATAATCCGACAATGCTTTTTTTGCTTGATAAAATAGATTATCAAAAGAGCGTTCTACGTATTACCGATGATATGGGTAGTTTTAAGGGAAACCCAGATTCCATTGTTGAACTTGAAGAGAAAGCGATACAAAGAGTTGATACGGTCTTTACTACTTCTCTATCTCTTTTAGACAAACTTAAGAATGTTAGAAGTGACATATATTATTTACCCAATGGTGTTGAATATGAATTTTTTGCTAAATCGACGGGCGCTATGCCTCCCGAATACAAGGATATTACTTCACCGAGGATTATATACGTCGGTGCAATAGATAACTGGTTTGATGTGGGATTGTTAAAAGAAACAGCTAAAAGTCTTCCTGATTATTCCTTTATTCTAATTGGACCAATTCGGACGGATGTTGCGGAGTTAAGAGTATTACCCAATATCTTCCTACTAGGACCCAGACCGCATGAACAAATCCCGGTCTATTTTAACTTCGCGGATGTTGGCATTATTCCTTTTAAGAAGAATGCATTGGTTGATTCAGTAAGTCCTATTAAGATGTACGAGTTCTTGGCGGCTGGGCTGCCGGTTGTCTCTACTTGGTGGAAGGAATTAGAGAGAGTCAAGCCTCCTATTGATATGGCGCTGGATTCTATACAATTTGCGGCAGCGATAAGGAAAGCATATAAAAAACGGAGTCATAATATCGAAGAGCGAAAAAGGTTTGCCAAAGAAAATTCTTGGGAAGCTAGATTTTTGGAATTCAAGAGGACGGTTGGCATATAAGAATAAATAAATCTATGAGAGGACAGATATGAGAATAGGATTTGACGCAAGAATGATTGACTGGACGGGAGTGGGTACGTATTCCTACAACTTGGTGAAGTCTTTAATTGAGATTGATAAGGAAAATGAATATATTCTCTTTTGTGACAAAAGAAGCATCTCTCAAGTTCCGAGTGCAGACAACTTCAGTAAGCGAATAATATCGGAGTCGGTTTTTTCACCTTCTCATCAATTGTTCTTTTCAATAACTCTGCGAAAACAGGAACTTGATATCTTCCATTCTCCTCATTTTATCTCCCCTCTTTTTTTATCTTGTCCTTCTGTAATAACAATTAACGACCTAATTCCTCTCATGTTTCCTCCAAGTATGCCCTCGAAGATTGGTCAGATCTATTACAGAAGGACAAATAATAAGGCAATACGCAAAGCCGGGAAAGTGATTACTGTTTCTGAATCGACCAGAAGAGACATTATTGAGAACTTTAATATTTCTGAGAAAAAGGTGCAAATTATCTACGATGGAGTCGGAGAAGAATTCGATATTATTAAGAATAAAAACCTTATAAACAGGGCAAAGGAAAGGAATAAAATCAGTTCTCCTTATTTATTAAATGTCGGGAATCCCAAACCGCATAAGAATTGGATTAGACTAATTAAAGCTTTTGCTTCCCTGGGGAGTATTGTGAAAGACCACCAACTTGTTTTGGTTGGCAGCCCTGATCCCCGATATCCGGAAATTACAAGGGCAATAAAACAACTTCGTCTGGAAGACAAGGTTATTATCACCGGATTTGTTAAAGAAAATGATATGGCTCTTCTCTATAATGCAGCGGACGCTTTAATTTTTCCCTCTCTATATGAAGGATTCGGACTGCCGGTTTTGGAGGCAATGGCTTGTGGAACTCCGGTTGTGTGCTCAAATACTTCATCATTGCCGGAAGTTGCGGGCGATGCTGCTTTAATGGTTGATCCTGCTGATAAAGAAAGTATAGCCGAAGGCATAAAGCGAATCCTATCGGATAAAAAACTGAGACAAAGCTTATCCGAGAAGGGTTTGAAAAGAAAAGGACTCTTTTCATGGACAAAAACTGCCCAACAGACTCTTGATGTTTATAATAAAGCTCAGGCAGGTTAAATAAGGTAAGGAGTCTTTCATTGCATCAGGAGTTATTTTATGAATGTATTAATGGTCAACAAACTCTATTATCCGGTAATCGGCGGAGTGGAAAACCACATTCGTGATCTGGCAACGTCAATCTCGTCAGTCTCGGATAATGTTAATGTTCGTGTGCTAACTGCCAATACATCAGGTAAAACAGTTGAGGAAATAATAGATGGAATTGAGGTCACTAAAGTTGCCAACCTGGTTACGGTACAATCGGCCCCGGTTGCTCCGTCTTTTCCGCTCTGGTTAAGAAAACTTAAAAGCGACATTTATCACTTTCATTTTCCTTATCCGGTTGGGGAGCTAGCTTATCTAATGGCCCGACCCCCAGGAAAGCTTGTGGTTACTTATCATAGCGATATTATTCGTCAGAAGCTACTTCTCTCTCTTTATAAACCGTTCCTCAAGTCTTTTTTAAAAAAAGCAGACCGCATTCTTGTTTCATCGCCAAACTTAATTAGGTATTCTCCTGTACTGCGGGAATATAAAGATAAATGCGAAGTAGCCCACTTCGGAATTGAACTTTCCAGGTTTGAGATGAATGAGCAGATGAAAGAAAGAATCAGGCAGATAAAAAAAGAATACCCCGGTAAAATTGTTCTGTTTGTTGGCCGCCTCATTTACTACAAGGGGGCTAAATACCTAGTAGAAGCTATGGAAGGCATAAATGCGCATCTTATTATTGTAGGTGAAGGACCACTTGAGAATGAGCTAAAGAATCTTGCGTCTGAATTGGGTATTTCGAGTAAGATTAGCTTTATAGGATCAGTGTCGGATAAGGATCTGCCTGCTTTTTATCATGCCTGTGATATCTTTGCGCTACCTTCAATTGCACGAAGTGAAGCATTTGGTTTAGTCCAACTAGAGGCGCAAGCATGTGAAAAACCAGTTGTAAGCACTGATCTTAAGACAGGTGTTCCCTACGCAAATTTGGATCAAGTAACAGGATTAGTGGTTCCGCCTAAATCGAAAGAAGACCTAAGCAAAGCAATCAATCAATTACTACAAGACAGCGCTCTTAGTAAAAAATATGGCGAAGCAGGTAAGAAGCGGGTAGAAGAGGAATTTTCTAAGGAAGCAATGGCAGAACGCGTTTTGCAGATTTATAAAGAGACTCTTTCTTGATAATATTAATGCAAGTGTTCAATCCTTTATACAAAAGAATATTCATATGATTGCATTACAAGGCGGTTCTAATGTCTCGAAGTAGATGGATTGTTATATCTGTTTTATTTGATGCACTTTTTATAAATATAGCGATTATTCTAGCATTTTTGTTGAGATTTGCTGGAAAGATACCCCTTTTCAATTTTAGGGCGTATACGAATCTTGCAGTTCTTATTACACTCATTCATTTAGGCTGTTTCTATATTTATGATCTCTATTCTGTTGAGAAAGTGCAGAGTGGGTGGGATACGCTTTATCATGTTTTTAAAGCTGCAACGCTGGGTGCAACATTAACGGTTGGTTTGACTTTTTTTTATCGCTTCTTTTCTTTTCCTCGAACTGTTTTTATTCTTTCATGGTTATTTGTGATCATTCTTATTACTGGCTGGAGGCTAGCGGCTATAAGAATTCTCAAAATAAAATGGCCCGTCCAACGCATATTAATTGTCGGAACCGAGGATATTGCAAAAAATATTATCGAGGAGTTAAAAGATAAATCTCAATGGGGTTATAGAGTAGTCGGAGTTGTATCAAGGGATCCTTTAAACCAAAACTTAAAGGGAAACAATATTAACATATTGGGACACACAAAAGATATCCCTGCAATAGTCAAGGACTATTCAATCGATAGACTAATCATTACTACGCCTGTACGTGAGAGAGAATTAGTTGAAAATCTAGCTGTTTCTGATCTAGAAGATTTAAGTATCGAGGTTGTTCCAGATCTATATGAAATTTTCGTTGGTAAAGTTGACCATAGCACCTTAAGTGATATTCCACTCGTTCAATTGACTGCAGATCCGATTGCAGATTGGACTAGGTTTTTGAAGAGAATTATGGATATAGTTGAGGCTTCGCTTCTATTGGTTCTCACCTCACCTCTTCTATTACTCGCAGCTATTATTATTAAACTCAGTTCCCCCGGCCATGTTCTTTTCAAGCAGGAAAGAGTAGGCAAGGGGGAGAAAGTATTTAATTTATATAAATTTAGAACAATGATTAAAGATGCGGAAGCAGAAACTGGTCCGGTTCTAACAAGCGAGGATGATCCACGCATTACTTCAATTGGGCACTTATTGCGAAAATATCGCATTGATGAATTACCACAGCTCTTTAATATTATTAAAGGAAATATGAGTTTTGTAGGACCACGACCGGAACGTCCATTTTTTGTTGAAAAATTCAAAGAAGAAATTGCCGGTTACTCGGAAAGATTTAAGGTGAAACCGGGTGTTACAGGACTGGCACAGGTCTCTGGTTTTTATGCCAGTACGGCAGAGACAAAACTCAAATACGATCTTATTTATATTTATCATCAGTCGATTTTCTTGGACATAAAGGTCATTTTTCACACTCTTAGGGTTGTCCTTACCGGTAGAGGTGCCCGTTAAGTAGCAGTCTAAGAATGTGGGATTATCGGTTTATTACGGAGACTATATGGCTGAAACCGTCGATACTATTGAGCATGAAGATGATTCGGATTCTGTAGATTATCGGGAGCAACCCTGGGATAAATGTATCTACTACGGTTTTATTATCTTAGTTGCAATCCTTCCTCTGATTATTTCCTATAAAATTACCTATGACCAATTTGACCTCGCCAAATTGACGTTTTTGCGAATAACCACGGTTTTCCTAGTGTTCTGTTATGCGGCGAAATTAATAACTGAAAAGAAAGGGGAGATTAAGAAAACCGGCTTAGATTATCCTATCCTGATTTTCTTAGGGCTTGTTTTACTATCAACTATTTTTTCAGTTCACCCAATGACCAGCTTATTTGGTAAGTATCGGCGTTATGACGGTTTATTAACCTATCTGAATTATGGAATCATTTTCTTTCTAGCAGCTCAATTTTTTAAAGATACCGATCGAATAAGAACAGTTGCTT
>Ga0209270_1002517_pt1 | contig 19087 bp, 15 predicted proteins | sample MTBAKSrepl1MetaG_FD_187456 | JGI IMG/M metagenome (GOLD analysis project Ga0209270, IMG submission 187456) | Enrichment culture microbial communities from Arthur Kill intertidal strait, New Jersey, USA, that are MTBE-degrading - MTBE-AKS1... | ecosystem: Environmental > Aquatic > Marine >...
ACCTGGGTAGAATCATAAAGAGAGAGAAATGCATACCTTTCTGTAAGGGTTGGATCCTGGATAGATTTGGCCAGGTGCTGTCCAAAGGGTTCCACCACCGGGAAAATTATCCTGCCCCTGTTGGAATTAACCGTAATCCCTTCAATATAATCGAAAAGTCCGTCTTTATATGGATCCCTCTGCTTGTTTAGCTGATCCAGCTTCATGACCTCCAGCAGTATTGTACCGTTAAGCCTGCCTTCAGGAAGATAGTTTATATATGTTCCGGTAGAGTCGTTCTGATAAACTATATTCAGGATAAACTCATCGCTGGTAAGCTGATAGGCATCCAGGTTATAAATATTTTTCATCATCAGGTCCCAGGTGGGCAGGGTTGGCGACAGGTTTGTTCCCTTTATAAGTTTTAACACAAGAGTCTGAGGAGCCTCCACTCCGTCAGTTGAAAATTCACCAACCTGATAAACCTGTCCGCCGGACGTATAACTGTATGCTACAGCCAGCACTTCATCCGCATTTAATGCAGAATTCAAAGATATATAACCCAGCCTTTCATTTACTGTATACTCCGAAGGAGACAATTTACGGGCCTGCTCAATTTTTTCAAAATCCTGTCCGCCGACAAAACCCGGACTGAACTGGGCCATTACACTGTTGATATTTTGTGAGCTTCTAATATCACCGTAGGTGCTTATTATCTCCTGGTACAGCCTGTTAGCGTCGTTATGCGGAAAAGTGTTCTGCGGATATGGAAGTCCCATGTTCTCCCGGAACCCGGGAATTTCATTGAAAATATATGGTTCATGCTCCCCCAGGTCCTGGAAGGCCAGTATATTACGCGACTCTGTAAAGTTATTTGACTTGTTGGTAACCCAGATCTCTATCTTGTTAATATTGACAGGTGATAGAGGTACAGCAGTATTTTCCAGCCACTTGTCGTAGTTATTCCGAAAGAACTGTGAGAGGAAAAAATGCCTGTTGGCATCATAATCGGCTGCAGATATTTCAAAATTGGTCACCTGTGCTCCTCCCTCAGTTTCCACAGTCTGAGTCTCTCCTTTATGCTGGGAGAAAAGAGTTGTAAGGGTAAGACGTCCAAACTGCATTTCGGCCTTTACACCAAAAAGATTGGAAGCGCCTGTAATCAGTGTACCATTAAGGGGCAGTGAAACATTACCTGCCTCAATACGCTTGATTATTTCATCCTCATCTCCGGTATACTCAAGATTCATCTTATTCTCATAATCAAACGTTGCCTCGGTATTATAATTAACACGCATATTCATTTTGGTGCCGATCTGGCCCATAACATTCATCTGGATCTTTTCATCGAAATCGAATGTAGGGACTCTGCGCAAACGTTCGGGAATAGCAGGATTCTCAGTTGCATTCATCTGGTAACCGAAGCTCACTTCAACATATCCCTGGGGCTGTATATTTACAACATTACCACCGAATACCCGGTTAAATGCCTCTCCTCCTATGGTGAGTTTAGGAAGAAGACCGCCCCTCTGATCCATGTCCTGCAACCTGCTCCTCTGCCGCCAGTAATCTTTCACCGACTTCTCAAAATCATAATCAATATAATTTTCAAGAGACATTGTCTGGGGCAGGCGGTAATTCAGTGCTCCGACTTTCTCATAGAAGATATATTGCCCTGTTTCAGGATCATACTCAATTTCAAAATCTATATTATCCGGCTTGTTGAGAAAAATTTTAGCTGAATCCTGCCGTGTTATGCCAAATGCAGGCTGATCATTAAAAGGAAAGGGTAATACACCAGTAGTATCGATATTTAAGGTATCAGGTTGCTGAAATGAATTGAAATTGCTGAATCCCGGATTAATGGCATAACTGTTCCCGCTTAATATAAGTAAGAAGGCAAACAGGTATATATATATTCTGTAAGTCCGGGTAAATTTCATTCCTTTTTATAACCTTTTTAATGCTCTTTTTATCACACTTTCGACCGTAGCCTCAGGATCTTCACGGATAATATTGGAAACAACCTTTTCGGCATCTTTCCTGGCAAATCCCAGCATGACTAAAGCAGATAACGATTCATTTCTGGTTGTATTGTCTGAAGGAATCAAAATTTGACCCGTTTCGGGCATTTTACCAAACTTATCCTTCAGATCAATAATGATCCGCTGAGCTGTTTTAATTCCTATACCCTTAACAGACTTCAGGGCATCGGTATTTCCGGATACAACTGCCGAGATTACCTCATCTGTAGTTAAAGACGAAAGCATCATAATAGCAGTTCCTGCTCCGACACCCGAAACAGATATTAAATTACGAAACAACTCACGTTCCCTGTTCTCTGCAAAACCGTAAAGCAGATGAGCATCTTCGCGAACTACCTGATGAATCAGCAGTGTCGCTTCCTTTTTCCCGTTAACCTTAGTGTATGTGTTAAGGGATATATTGATAAAATAACCTATACCTCCGGCCTCTATTACCGCACTTGCCGGATTGAGGTCGGCAACCGTACCCCGGATAAATTCAAACATGATGGAATAAGTTTAGTAATTTTGATCATCCCCGGCCTCTATGTCTATGCTCTCATCCTCCTGGTTCGACGTGATATCATATTTCTTGAGGGGATTGCTGGAAATTTCCTGATAAATCTGCCTGTTGTTATAAATATCAATAGCCATATAGAGAGCCTGCCTGAATGAATCGGGCGATGCCTTGTCCTCCCCGGCCAGCAGATAAGCAGTGCCGTGTGCCGGTGATGTCCTGACAATTGGGAGACCTGCGGTATAATTAATCCCTCTGTCGAATGATACGAGCTTAAAAGGGATAAGACCCTGATCGTGATACATTGCAAGAATAGCATCAAATTTCATATAATCCTCTGATCCGAAAAAACCATCGGCAGGATAAGGCCCGAAAGCTAAGATACCCTCCTTTTTTGCCTTCTCAATGGCAGGGATGATGATCTCTTTCTCTTCAGTGCCAAGGAGCCCGGACTCACCGGCATGAGGATTCAGTCCGAAAACTGCAATACGGGGACGTGTAATTGCAAAGTCCTTCTGCAGCGATCCGGAGATAATTTTTATTTTTGATAAGATACCTTCACTTGTTATATTCTTTGCAACTTCGGATATTGGCAAATGAGTGGTAACAAGACCAACCTTCATAGTCTCGCTGACCATAAGCATTACATAATCATCTGCTCCGAATTTCCGTGCAAGATACTCAGTATGCCCGGGGAAATTGAATTTTTCACTCTGTATGTTATCTTTATTGATAGGAGCTGTAACGAGAACATCTATCAGTCCCTTCTCAAGGTCTTCGGTTGCTCTTTCAAGTGCCATGAAAGCTGCCTCACCTGCCATAGGTGTAGACTTTCCGAGTTCAACACGGACATTATCATCAACACAGTTAAGCACATGAGCCCTCTTTGGTCCGGCCTCCCTGGGAGACCGGATATGGTTAAGACTTAAATTGTTAATATTTAATGCTTTCCTGTGATAGGCAGCAACTTTCGGAGAACCATAGATTATGGGTATGCACATCTCAGAGATACGGGGATCGAGAAGTGTTTTTAAAATCACCTCATAACTGATTCCGTTAATATCACCGTGAGTTATTCCGACTTTTATTGTCTCAGACATTCTTTTATATTCTATCAGGTTATAATATAGTCCTTTAAAACAAGCAACAAAGTTACTCTTTTAATTGAATTTTTTCAAAAAGTTGTATAACAGTCTGGTACCGAAACCGGTTCCTCCGGCGGGATTGTAAAAATTCTTTTCATTAAAAAAAACAACTCCTGCAATATCCAGGTGCAACCATGGATAGTCAGTAAAGTGCTCCAGAAATTTTCCCGCTATAGAAGTTTGTCCTTCTCTATCACCCAGGTTGTTCAGATCGGCTACAGACGATTTAAGAGATTTTGCAAACTCTTCCCAGAGAGGCACTTCAATAATCCTTTCACAGGTCTCTTCGCCTGCCTGACTGAGTCTCTGTAAATAATCCCTGCTGTTACCCATTGCTACGAGTCCGTGTGAACCTGAGATCATCCCTGCAGAACCGGTGAGAGTTGCAACATCAATTACCAGGGAAGGTTCATACTTCTTTGCGTAACTGAGGGCATCAGCCAGGATAAGACGGCCTTCAGCGTCTGTATTTTTTATCTCAACCGTTGTTCCGTCATACATGGTTATTATGTCGCCCGGAACATAGGCATTACCATCGGGCCGGTTGTCGGTTGCAGGGATCAGACCAACTATATGCAAAGGCAGTTTGCATTTAGCTGCTGCATAGATCACTGCGGCAACGACAGCTCCTCCGCCCATATCCGACTTCATGTAATCCATCGACCTGGGAGTCGGCTTTAAACTGAGCCCCCCGGTATCAAAAACAATTCCCTTACCTACCAAAACCAGGGGTTTAACATTTTCTGCATCATCAGGCTTCCACTCCAGTATACTGAATGTCGGGGGATCCGGGCTTCCTCTGTTAACAGCCAGTAATCCGCCCATCCTGAGTGCCTCTATCTTTTTTTTGTGAAATATTTCCACATCAAAGCCTGCTTCAATGCCCATTTCCTTAATCTCTTCAGATAACCGTTCAGCCGTAAGGTATGATAGCGGTTCGTTTACAAGGTCACGTGCCCGGAAAACAGCTTCTGCAATAACCTTTAACTCCAAAATTACTTCGTCTGTGATTAAATCTTCGGGTATAAAAACTACTCCGGGATTAAAATCATCCTTTTCCTTTTTATATTTGGAGAAGCTGTAACCCGCCAATAGCAATCCTTCCAGAAAACAGGAGATAAAGTTATGACTTGTGTAACTTGTTAACTGCACTGAATTAATCTTCTCCGTTTTCAGCAAATCAAAAAATACGGAACCGGCCTTTCGCACGTTTTCTGTCTGCTCAAAAAGTGTACCCTCTTTGATTGTGTGAATAAATATTATATGAGGATGTATGTATATTGTACAGTTTTCACCGGTCTTTAATCTTTCTGCAATATACTCCTTATCAATACCGGTAAAAAATGAGTCAGGAATTTGGTCCTGACTGTTAATTAAAACAGCCGTTGTAATTTTTTGCTTTAATTCTTTTATTTTTGAAACCTTTGGAAGCATAGCTTTCATTTTTTGTCAAAAATAATATAATATTATTTGTATGTTGCATTAATGCAGTTTAACAGCCGAGTGATATAATAAGTTTAAAATGAATTCTGATAAAATAATAGATAAAGCTCTGAATCTTGATCCTCTGACCCTGGAAGAGGGCCTTCTGCTTTACCGGGACCTTCCGACAAGCGAACTGATGATGACAGCCGGAGAGTGCAGGCAGTTGCATGTGCCCGGCAACAAGGTCGGATGGATTACAGACAGAAATGTAAATATTACAAACGTATGTATATCCGGATGTAAATTTTGCAATTTCCATTGCACCATAAATTCTGAAAAACAGTATATTACAACCATAGAGGAGTATTGCAACAAAATTGACGAGCTTATTGTAAAAGGAGGAAGACAGCTTCTCCTTCAGGGAGGCATGCACCCCCGGCTCGGATTAAAATTTTATACTGATCTCTTTACAGAACTGAAAAGGCTCTATCCGGATGTCAGGCTGCACGCACTTGGTCCTCCCGAAATTGTCTTCCTGTCGAAAAAGGAGAGAAAAAGTTACAGGGAGGTACTCATCAAACTAACAGAAGCAGGAATGGACAGTCTGCCGGGAGCAGGCGCCGAGATCCTCTCCGACAGGGTAAGAAGTCTGATCTCTCCGGGAAAATGCAAAACCGGAGAGTGGCTGGATGTAATGCGTGAAGCCCACAGGATGAACCTGGTGACATCGGCTACTATGATGTTCGGACATATAGAGACTCATGAAGAGAGAATACAGCACCTTATACATCTCAGGAATGTGCAAAGCGAAAAACCGGAAGGTCATCACGGATTCGTAACTTTCGTCCCGTGGCCTTTTATGGATGAGGGAACTGTTCTCAGAAATGAAGGAGTAGTTAACCGGACCACCTCAAATGATTATATCAGATTAGTGGCAATAAGTCGTATTATGCTGAACAATATAAAAAATCTGCAGGCATCCTGGCTTACTGTCGGCACCGAAACGGCACAACTGTGCCTCCACGGAGGAGCCAACGATTTCGGATCTGTTATGATAGAGGAGAATGTTGTTTCGGCAGCAGGGGCAAGGTATAAAATGGATGCAGACGGAATCCAAAGGGCAATACGTGATGCAGGATTTGAACCTCAACACAGAAATCAGGCATATGAGCCCGAAGAGTATCTGAAATATTGATTTAACTGAAAAAAACCGGGAAAGAATTTTTTTTAGCGGAGTGTTATTCTATTTTTGTATTCAATTTTTAAGAATACAAAATCACTATGTTTACAGTCGGCATTTTTACCACTCACCTCCCCTACATAGCTTTTGTATTTTTTTATGCCTTCTTTTTCCTTGTCGGAATACAAAACAATTCTGATGAAAATCCAGTCAAAGAGAAGCATTATCTGCACTCCCTGACAAATAGTTCTTCAGACATTACATATGACGTCGACAGTAATTACAATATAAAAAATCATTGCCCCGGAATCCCGCAGGTTAATGCCCGTAATTTTTCCGGAAAGGAAATATTTGAATATTATTATCCCCCAAACACATGCCTTTACCACGCTGATATTCAGTTTGAGCTGTACAGCCGGCCTCCTCCTGCCAAATAATTTCTCATAAATGGTTTTTGTGCAATTCGGGTAAAGATTACCCTGATTCTTATTTTAATTCAATAACATATTACTATAATGAAAAAATTAACGGCCATTCTGGTGCTTATTACATATTTCAGTATTTCAGCATATGCCGGCGGTTACGAATCCGACACGCTGAAAAACTACAAACTGGACGAGATAATAATTAAATCCCCCAAATACAACAGAAATATTTTTGAAATACCGGCTTCGGCTTCAATGGTTTCGGAGCGAGTCATTGAAAACAGCCGGATAGAAAATCTGACAGATATATCCTCGGTAGTTCCAAACTTCTTTATGCCCGATTACGGATCAAAGCTGACATCACCTGTTTACATAAGGGGAGTCGGTAACAGGATAAACACTCCCTCGGTAGGTCTGTATGTCGATGATATCCCCTATTTTGAAAAAGCAGCATTTAATTTTGATTTCTTTGATATTGAAAGGATTGAAGTCTTGCGGGGACCACAGGGAACTCTCTACGGAAGAAATGCAATGGGCGGATTAATTAACGTCATCACCAACAAGCCTGATGACAGTCAGTCGACAACTTTATCAGTCAACTATGGAAATTTCAATCAGGTAAACTCAAATATTACCCATAATCAGCCAATCAGTAAATCATTATCAATTATTGCCGGTCTTAATCAACGGCACAATGACGGTTTTTATGAAAATACCTTCACCCAATCCCGGGTCGATAAAATAAACAGCTATTCGGGCAGATTAAAAGCTCTGTTCACTCCATCCGCAAGATTAAGCGTACTGGCTAATGTTCAGTACGAGGACAGCCGTCAGGGCGGTTATCCGTATGCAATCTTCAACGACGAGACAATGGAAGCCTCAGAAATAAGTTACAACAAAGAGAGCATTTATAACCGCAAGTTGTTATCCTCCGGCATCAGCCTTCAGTACAGTGCTACTGAATTTTTGGTCAGGGCAGTAAGCAGTTATCAGTCACTCGACGACCTGCAGGAGATTGACCAGGATTTTACACCTGCCTCTCTCTATTTTGTTATTCAGGATCAACAACTCGGAATGTTTGCCCAGGAGATTACTGTTGAGTCGGCCGGCGACCGTATCTATAACTGGCTTTTTGGTACATTCGGATTCAACCAGGTACTCGACAAATCCGTTACTCTTGAATTCGGAGAAGACAGGCCTGCTCCATATGATTATTATACAAAAACTTATGATAATATAAATTCCGGGATCGCATTTTTCCACCAGTCGACCGTTGACATAGGAAAATTCACCCTCTCCGCCGGTATCCGTTTCGACACGGAGAAGGCTACGCTCGATTACAATCACGACATATTTAATAACGGTAATCCGCAAAATGCTGATATGGTTAAAAGTGAAATGGATACTTTTGAAATACTCCCTAAAGTAGCTTTGAAATACAGCATTAACAGGTATCTTGTCCCCTACCTCACAGTAGCAAAAGGCTACAATCCGGGAGGCTTTAATTCAACCTTTGAACGTGAAGAGGACAGGTCGTTTTATCCGGAACGATCCTGGAACTATGAAGCCGGAGTAAAAACAAAATGGCTGCAGCAAAGGGTTTATGCGGATCTTGCATTTTTTTACATCGACTGGACAAACCAGCAAATTTACCAGGCAGTGCCCAGCGGAACAGGGTCAATGCTCACAAATGCGGGAAAGTCTGAAAGCAAGGGAGTGGAGATGGAGTTAAAGGCTCTGCCTGCAAAAAACCTGGAGACCTGGATAGCTTTTGGGTACAATAAAGCAAAGTTCATTGAATATGTTAAAGATGAAGACGAGGATTACAGCGGTAATTATCTGCCCTATGTACCGCGTTATTCTTTCAATCTGGGCGGTAATTATCAACTGGATGTCAAGGCATCATGGCTCGACCGGTTAAGATTTCACCTGACTTACAACGGATTTGGAAAACATTACTGGCACGAATCAAATGAAGCTTATCAGGATTACTACGGATTACTGAATAACAGGGTAAGCTTTGAAAAAAATAATATTACTCTGTCGTTTTGGGGCAAGAACCTGCTTAATACTGAATATAATTCCTTCTATTTTCAGGCTATGGGAAAATCATATGCCCAGATAGGCAGACCGGCAACCATGGGTATGAATCTTAAAATAGTTTTTTAACGGATGAAGTTAAGGGCAACAAATAAGTATATAACACTGCTGAGTCTTTACCTGGCACAATCGATCCCGATGAGTTTTTTCTCAACAGTTGTGCCTGTCATAATGCGCCAGGAGAACTATTCACTGGAGGCGATCGGATACCTTCAGCTGATTAAACTTCCCTGGATAGTAAAATTTTTATGGGCACCCATGGTTGATAAAACAAGTGATAACTCCCGCACCTACAGGAGATGGATCTTAGCGTCCGAGCTGTTCTATGCAATAGTCATATTCTCAATAGGATTTCTGAACCTGGAGACAAATTTCACTACAATAATAGCAATGATGCTTATTGCCTTTACAGCGTCAGCCACACATGATATCGCCACTGACGCCTTTGCCATACTTATCCTGAAAGAGAAAGAGAGAAGTCTTGGCAACAGCATGCAGTCGGCCGGAAACTTCCTGGGTACCCTTACAGGCAGCGGCGTACTTCTTGTTATCTACCACTACTGGGGATGGAAATACCTGCTCTTTTCGCTGGCTGCCTTTGTGGTTGTTGCATTAATACCCGTCTCATTTTACCCTGTCCGGGAAAAAAAGAAGCTGGATAAATCCCGCAAAAACGTCTCATACCTTGAGTTTGTCTGGTTTTTCAGGCAGAAAAAGATCCTCGGCCATTTGATCCTGCTGTTCCTGTTTTATTCAGGACTGATCGGCATACTTACTATGATAAAACCATACCTGGTAGATTTAGGATATAATGTTAAGGAGATAGGTTTCATTTCCGGAATCTTTGGTACCGCATGCGGCGCAATCATGACCATTCCTGCCGGACTTCTCATCAGGAAAGTAGGATTGACCAGGTCGGTCTGGATATTTCCCACCCTCAGTTTCCTGGCGGCTTCATACTTTTTTATACTTACTTTTACAAATCATCAGTTATACCTTATATACATTGGTGTTGCCCTGCTCTGGAGTGCCTACGCCATGTCATCAGTGTTTATATATACCCTGTCGATGAAGGTTGTAAGGAAAGGCCGCGAAGGAACAGATTTTACAATCCAGATAGTGATAACCCATTTTAGCAGTCTTATTATTGCCGTGATGAGTGGTAAAATAGCTGATGCCATTAATTACAGGGGACTTTATTTAATAGAGATAATCATCGGAGTGCTGATTTTTATACTTATCCCGTTTATATTTAAAAATAATTTTTATCAACAATATGGAGATTCCTGAAAATCTGACAAATAAATATAATCTTCCAGTTCCCCGGTATACCAGCTATCCGCCGGCAAATTACTTCAGTGACGATTTTGGGGAAGAAGACTATATTAAAGCTGTTGATGCTTCAAATCAGGAGTGGCCGGAAAATATCTCGATATATATTCATATCCCCTTTTGTACAAAACAGTGTTATTTCTGCGGTTGTAATGCACATGTAACACATGACAATCACAGAATCAGTAATTATATTGAAGCTTTAAAAAAGGAGATCCTCATGGTAAGGAAGCTTCTGAGTCCGGACCGGAAAGTTTCACAGATTCACTGGGGCGGAGGTACTCCCAACTCACTACCGGTTGAGATGATAACTGATATCATGGATCTCATTACCGGCAACTTCAAGTATATAAAAAATCCGGAAATCGCTATAGAGTGTCATCCTGCACTACTGGATGAGAATTATATCAGACAACTTGTTTCTGCCGGTTTTAACCGGTTCAGTCTTGGTATACAGGACTTCAGACAAGATGTACTGACCAACGTAAATCGTGACTCCCCGGCAGTTCCGGTTGAAGACCTTGTCGCCTGGATCAGAAGCTTTGAAGGTACAGGAGTAAATCTTGATTTTATATACGGATTGCCATTTCAGACCGTAAAAACATTCTCTGATACTATGGAAAAGGCTGCAGAGATATCACCCGACCGGCTGGTAACATTCTCGTATGCACATGTGCCATGGATCAAAAAAGCACAGAAAATACTGGAAAAAAGTGGTTTGCCTGAGCCAACAGAAAAATTAAGAATGTTCGGAACAGGATATAAAATACTCAAAGAGAACGGCTATACTCCAATTGGTCTTGACCACTATGCAAAAAATGAAGATGAACTGAGTATAGCCTTGAAAAACCGCAGGCTTCACCGCAATTTCCAGGGATATTGTACTCGTGAAACAACAGGTCAGGTTTACGCCTTCGGAGCTACCGGAATAAGTCAGCTCGAAAGTGTATATGCCCAGAATGAAAAGGACCCTGACAGATATACAGAAATAATAAACAGCAACCGTTTTGCCACAACAAAGGGATACAGGGTGAATCAGACTGAAAAGATTATCAGACATGTTATCACAGAAGTTATGTGCAACCAATATGTATCATTCAGGGAAGCAGGAAATGTTTTCGGCTTATCGCCGGATGAGATAATGAAGGCTGTTAACTTTGAGGAAAAGAGATTTGAAGAGTTTGTCAGTGATGGATTACTTGTTATTAAAAACAGCGAAATTTTTAAAGTTACCGAAACCGGAAGATTCTTTATGAGGAATATTGCATCGCAGTTTGATCCTAATTTACAGAAAGGAGAAAAACGTTTTTCGAAATCACTGTGAAATTCAAGGACACAACTGAACAGATATATAAGTTATGAAATTGGGTTGCCGGTATAATTCAGGATAGTACATATTCCTGCACTGATTGGTAAAAATAATTTGAGAGGACTGCCCGGCTTAAAAACATTTTAACTTTTTAACAGGTCATTTCAGGGAGAAGAAACCTTAGCATAAACATTTGAATATAAATGATTAATAAAGAATTACACAGATGGAACAGAAGGTACAAAATGTAGCCATTATCGGTGCCGGACTAACAGGTCTTACAATAGCATTTTATCTTAAAAGGGCAGGAATAAATTTCCGTGTTTATGAAAAATCGGGAAGACCGGGGGGTGTAATTGAAACCCTTCATGAAAAGGGATTCACATATGAATCGGGACCTAACACAGGAGTATTAAACCGGCTGGAAGCGGTTGAACTTCTCGAAGACTTAAAAAATGACTGTACTGTTGAGGTTGCTGATGAAGCTGCAAAGGCCAGGTGGATATGGAAGAAAGACCGGTGGGAACCGCTACCTTCAGGAATTATAAAGGGAATAACAACGCCACTTTTCACATTCCCTGATAAATTACGGCTGTTAGCTGAACCTTTCAGAAAAAAAGGAACAAATCCTGATGAGACACTGGCCGAACTGGTCTTGCGGAGAATGGGAAGAAGCTTTCTTAATTATGCCATAGATCCGTTTATCCTGGGTATATATTCCGGTGATCCTGCACGACTGGTAACCCAATATGCTTTCCAAAAACTTTACCGGCTGGAACAGGACTACGGGAGTTTTATCGGTGGTGCCATAAAAAAATCTTTCGAGTCAAAAGATGAAAAAGAGAAAAAAGTAACAAAAGAGATATTCTCGGTTGAGGGGGGATTGAATAACCTTATTAATGCTCTGGTAAAAAATACCGTCCGGGAGAATATAAAACTAAACTGCACCGGACTGAGTTTCAGGTACGATGGGAGCAAGTTTGTCTCAAACTGTGAAAATGAAGAATTTACCCATGTCATATCAGCAACAGGCAGTTATGAACTTTCAGGATTGTTCCCTTTTATTGATTCTGAAAAGTTACGGGATATTAATAAAATGGAGTATTCGCAGGTTGTGCAGGTTGCATTGGGATTTAACAAATGGGAGGGAATTTCTTTAAAAGCATTTGGCGGACTGGTACCATTTATTGAAAACCGTCCGATACTGGGAATTCTTTTCATCTCATCATTCCTGAAAAACAGGGCACCGGAAGCCGGAGCGCTTCTTTCTGTCTTCCTGGGAGGCATTCGTAAGCCTGAGATTGTTGAACTGCCCGACAGTGAAATTGAAAAAATTGTACAAGACGAAGTTATGGTGACCTTGGGACTGAAGAAATTCAATCCTGATCTGATGAAAATTTTCCGCTACAGACATGCAATTCCCCAATACGGAATTGAATCGAAGACAAAACTTGATACTATTGATAGTCTTGAAAAGGAGTTCCCGGGATTTATACTTGCCGGAAACTTACGCGACGGCATAGGTATGGCTGACCGCATTAAACAGGGAAAAAATGTTGCAAAGGCTATTATCAATGATAAATCATGAAGCATATAGTCAAATTCATCTATTTAACTAATAATAAATTTTCAAAGAAAAAGCCGGATCATTTTGAAATAATTGATCGTTGAGTTCAATTAAAAAGTTAAAATCTATATAATTCCTGTAATTTCTAATTTTATAAACTCTGCATCCTTTACGTACCAGAATAATTTGTTCAATTTAAATAATCACATAATTGCCTACATGTAATTATGAAGTTTTTCAAATAATCTCTTACCTTATTACAAATAAAAATTAAGTTTAATTATCTTCATGACTGAAATTAAGCTGGTAAATGAAAACAGAAAAAACAGCAATATTACTGATGAATGTGGGGAGTCCCGACCGGCCTGCTATATGGCCGGTATGGAAATACCTGACACAGTTTCTTAACGATAAATATGTCATTGACATTCCCCTAATTCCCCGTATGCTGCTGGTTAACCTCATAATTATTCCTTTCAGGGTCAGGCATTCAACCAACCTTTACAAACAGTTATGGACAGACAGGGGATCTCCGCTTATTTACCACTCGCTCGATTTGCAAAAAAGACTACAACAAAACCTGGGCGATAATTATAAGGTATTTTTAGGAATGCGCTATGGAAATCCCGGCTACAAGAAAGCAATTGACAAAATAATAAATGAGGGATTTAAGAGGTTACTGGTCTTGCCTCTCTTCCCGCAGTATGCTATGTCGACCAGTGAAACTGCAATAGCAGCCATAAACAGAGAGGTAAAAAAACGTAAAACAGATCTTCAGATTATATTTAAAAAGCAATTTTACAATGATCCTGAATTCATAGAAGCCTTTGCAGAGCAGGTAAATAAATATGATCATACAAAATATGACCATATCATTTTTTCTTATCACGGACTGCCCGACAGGCAATTGGAGAGATGTCATCCCGGAATTAAAGTTGGTGACTGCCAATGCCAAAACTCTATGCCGGAATGGGGGAAATATTGTTACCGTGCAACCTGTTATGCCACCACAAGATATATAGTAGATAGATTGAATCTCAAACGCGGTAATTACAGTGTTTCGTTTCAATCGAGATTATCCAAAAACTGGATGGACCCTTTTACTGATGAGGTAATTCTGAAAAAACTCAGCGAAGGAAAAAAACGGATCCTAGTTTTAGCCCCCTCCTTTGTTACAGATTGCCTGGAGACCAATATTGAAATTGGCAGGGAGTACCGTAAAATGTTTTTAGAAAACGGAGGTGAAGAGTTACAGCTTGTTGAAAGTCTTAATACCAAATCCCGTTGGATAGAGGCATTGTCGGGTATAATATTAAAAACTGAACAATCCGGCAGGAAACAAGCTATTGCTAAAGGATAAATGTTTTCGACAGAATCAGGGTAAATCCCGGAGACGCTCCAAGTTGAGTACCCTTAAAGTTCTGATAAACCGGAATATCAACCATTCCGGATAGATACCACTCCTCTTTAAGCACATAATTCAGTTGAGGAGCAATAAAAAACAGTGTACTCCCGGATGAAGGCTTGGTTTGTCCGTTGATCTTATCAACTGCCCTGATTTCATTACGCAGTTGGACAATTGCAGTCCAGTCGCCTTTTAACCATGAGTACATCAAATGCTTAGACAAGTACAGAGATGTATAGACTGAGGAGCCCGGCTTATAATCTTCTTTATTGGAACCATTTATTTCAACTCTGTTTGTAACAAAATACCGCATTCCCGTTGCTGAATACTCTTTTATAAGGGAGGCTCCGAAAACTCCTCCGTAAGCGCCCATTGTTGGCTGCACCTCAACCGGCAGTTTAACGTTTCTGGACCACTGGAGCTCTCTCGAAATGGGAATTTTGACACCGGCTGAACCGGTGATATAAAATCTGCTGTCGTAATTGGTATAAATACTGTGTTTACCCTGAAGAACCAGATTTGACAAGCCTCGTCCCGTAAGGGAGTATGCAGGATCCAGGTTATAGTTTTGAGTCTTATTGAAAAAATAACCAGTCTCGGCTTCCAAAGTAAGCTTAGTCGTCAGACCGTAACCTATTGTGGTGGAAAGATAGTTATAATAAGCTTTGTTTATCAGATTGAAATCAGATTGTTCCGTTCCTTCAAAATAATTATTTCCCTGTCCGTATTTATAAAAAGCAATAACCCGCAAGGAATTTTTCTCCATAACAAGAAGGTTATTAGTGCCACCCACAGGATTAACAGAAGAGAGACATTGTGCAAAAACGGCCGGTGACAAAATTATTAAGGTCAGAAAAGGTAAGAATATCTTATTCATAAACAACAATATAAATACTTTTAGTTTCAGATTGGTTGGGCCCGTTTGTTATTTTACAGGTTATCTGATTTTTACCCACCTGGCATGGAGAGGCAGCATAAATAACTTCGGAACCTGAATTAAGAATATCTCCAAGTGATGCTGACCAGTAGTACTCCAGTTTGCTTCCTGTCGCATTGGCTTTAACTTTCACCTGTTCCCCCGGAGCAATGGTATCTCTTTCAGCCACCAGCGAATGGAATACAAGATCATCAGGCACTTCCTCCTCCTCACCACCGCAACAATAGATTAATCCGGTAAAAACCAGGAGAAGTAAAATATGTAATATTTTGTAATTCATATGATTAATACTTTTTTAAAGACATTCTATTGTTTTCCCCGGTCTAAACCAGAGTGATCCTTATACAACCCATTCATTCTCCTGTTAAATTTACAAATTAATATCAATCGTCTTTAACACAGCGAACAGAAAATCCATAACTCTTGGTAAATGTATTATAGCGGCCGATTGTAGACCGGCTTGATGAAAGACAGCGTCTCCACGCTGAATTTCCATACTCAGTGGATGTCCACATGTATTCCCACTGATTCAGCAGGCTAAACCGTCCGTTGTAATGCTGACCTGCCATATATGCATCATAACCCGACTCACCTCCTGCTTTTAATTTGGTGCCGACAGAAGAACCGCGCCATACATTAACCATATTTGCTTCTGCTTCACTCATTCCCAGCGACATTTCAAGGATTTTAAACTCCTCATCAGAAGGAATATGCCACCCGTCCGGACAAAGTCCCTGAGCTTTCTCTTCGACAGAGCCATTCATTGCATCATTCCAGGAATATAAACGGCCATACTTTTTTGCATACGATGTGTCATTGTTATACACATAACTGGTAATTTCGGTGCTGTCGGGTGCTTGGGTAACACGAAGATTCTGATTCATCCAGATCTGGTCACCAATTCTGACAAAGCCGTATGTATTGCCATCAACATCAGTAACAACATCAATAAGTGTCACAGTATCGTTCACTGTCTGGCTCCGACTGTCATTTACTGTCAGGATATACACGCCGGCAGTCAGTCCGTCAATATTTTTAGTTGTATCACCATTTGACCAGAAAAAACTATACGGAGGAATTCCTCCGGTAACCTCGGTTGAAACAGATCCGTCATCTTTCCCTGTTTCCGAGGGATCAGTGATCTCAAAAACTATTTCAATCGGTTCTCCCTGGTCAGGAGCATCATCTTTCGTGCATTCAGAAAAACCCAATAATATTAATACAGCCATTAATATATGAAAGAAGTTGCCCATTATCAGAGTTTTATAACTTTTGTTCATATCTCTGTTCTGTATTTATCTAAAAACCTTTATTTTGCAATATTCAAATTTAATAAATCCTGAGCAAAAAAGGTTATCCTGAACAATATTTTTATAAAATTATTAACGCTGACGGTCGAAGTGTCATTGTAAATTTCTGACCTGTTATGGTTTCAATTGTCTGATATTTATTGATTATACTTTACAAAAGCTGAAAAATGATAATTTTTCAAAAAAAATTTTTTCTTTCCTGAAAAGCTGTTATTTTTGCATCGCTTTTAAAAAGAACAGTTCTTTTTAGTAAACAAAAATTCCCTAGTAGCTCAGTCGGTTAGAGCGGCGGACTGTTAATCCGTAGGTCGTAGGTTCAAGTCCTACCTGGGGAGCTTCATATTAAAATAACTCACTGAATTTCAGTGAGTTATTTTTGTTTAAAGACAGATTCAAAGACAGAATAATGAATTACTTTCCAGCATATTACACAAAATTTTAAAACCGTAATTACGAAACAGCCACAGGGCGGTGCGGGGCATGTTGTATGAATGAATGGAAAATTCAGCGATTTTTACAGGCTAAAACGTTGATTTTCAGGCAAAGTTCAGTTTTTGTACTGGAAAAGGGTGTATTATTTAAAATGATTCTAAGTACGATTTTTAATAACCATAAAAAAACCGGCTTTTTATTTAAAACCGGCTGCTTAGTTTCATTCAAAAAAAAATAACATTTAATTTAGTTCAGAACTGTATTTAGTTCGTAACTTTTGCTTTAAAGAGTCCAGATTTTCAATTTTCTTACGACCAATAACAGATATGTCTGTTGATGGTTCCAGTTCCAAGGGTATGATATCTGACCATACAGGGATATCCGGATCATCCTTATCCAGTTTATGGACTTTAACCAGTGCCTCACCTGCCTTTATTAGTGTCATTGCCTTTTTTAAATCTAAATTGTTTTTTGCGCTTTCTGCCAGTTGATATCCCTGTAAGATCATATCATTTGCCCGGTATCTTTGAAACTCCTTACCGGCATTTTCTACATTTCCAATTAATGACTTAACATTACCAATATCAGTATATGCCTGGCTCTTTTTAATTCCAAACTCATTAACCAGGTAGTTAATCATTTGACAATCCCTTAAATGAGGTTCGGCCAGCCATTTTATAAATGCAGCCCTGTATCTTAATATAATATCCTGTTCTTCTCTATTAAACAGGATAGTAATTTTATCCTGGCTTGCAAATAAATGAGTGTGCAATTTGCCAAAAAATGATGTTCCTTCCATTTTACAAATATTCGTTTCTAATTCGATTAAACGCTTCAGCAAATGTTTCTTCAGCAAATGTTTCTTTACTAACACTCACAGCTCCCTGACTATTTGTATTTTTCCGGTAACCACCTCTTTTATAGTTATCCAGGACATAATCAATTATTGCTCCGGCTACATTCTCACCGGTAACCAATTCAATTCCTGAAAGTCCGGGACATCCGTTAACCTCAATTATATAAGGCTTATTATTGTCTGTTGAATCTCTCATTATGTCTACACCATGCACACCACCACCTAATAAACGGCTGGCAGATAAAGCCATTTCTTTTTCCTCATCTGTGATCTTAACCTTTTCACCTTTTTTTGATATCGAATAGTTACTTCTGAAATCAGAATCAACTGCAAATCTCTTATAAGTAAATATTTTTGGACTTTTAGTCTCGGCCCCGATAGTAATTATCCGGATATCACTGGCAGGGTTACCGGTATTTATAAACCTGGTTAAAACAACATCTGTATTTGTTTGCTCCAATGCACGCAATGCAGTACTGGCAGCCAAAACATCATTAAGAATAAAGACACCGGCCCCTTGGCTCCCTCGTTGCAATTTTGAAATACATGGCAGGCCTCCAACTAAATCAATCAACTCCTTATAATCGGTTGGCCGGTGTGCTAATGCTTGACGTGGAACTCTTAAGCCGTTTTCGGATAATACCTGGCATGTAAAAAACTTATTAGAACAAATCCGCAACCCGCTGTCGGTTCCAGTTGAAAAAATATTTAAGTTCCTGTTTAAGTGCCGTAAATTCACAAGCCCGAAATCAAAACCAATACCGGCCAGACGTGGGATTATGGCCTGATAGTCCCTTGAGATCAGTTTAGCGCTCTTTTGTGCGCCTCTCCTGTAAATTCTGTCATGACCCCGGGTTATTTCACTACAATAGCTATAAAGGTCATAAGCCTGGACAACCTCACCAATTATTTCCTTTGTTTTGTCTCTTTTATTCGCTTTGTCAATTTCCTGCATCAATCTTTGAGTACTGTAACCAGGCTGACTGGTGTAAATTAAAATTTTCATAATATTAAATCATTTAATGTATTAATTTATAATACCCGATATAAATATACCATTTTCTCCCATAGCTGAAACTGACATTCAAAAAAATCTGAATCCGCAGATTACTTTTTGCATTTAGCTGTCATTTTCCCGGAAAGA
>Ga0209270_1002518_pt1 | contig 19071 bp, 10 predicted proteins | sample MTBAKSrepl1MetaG_FD_187456 | JGI IMG/M metagenome (GOLD analysis project Ga0209270, IMG submission 187456) | Enrichment culture microbial communities from Arthur Kill intertidal strait, New Jersey, USA, that are MTBE-degrading - MTBE-AKS1... | ecosystem: Environmental > Aquatic > Marine >...
ACCCGAAAAGCGGTGGAACTGGCAGGCGATCTGGACCGGCTGCAGGCCCTGAGGGCCGGGATGCGGGGCCGGTTGAGAAAGTCCCCCCTGTGCAACGGGCCCGGTTTTGCGGCCGCAATGGAAGCGGCTTATCAGGCAATGTGGCGGACCGCCGGGACAGGGGCGATTCTTGAGACAAGAGACGCAGCCATGGGATGAGAGCCCATGATGTCGAGCAAGCTCAACACAGCCAAAGACTGCCGGGAAACCGGGGCATGGGACAGGGCGGAGACCTGCAACCGGGTCGGTGCGGCCCTTGGGGAAAAGGGGGATCTGGAGGGAGCTGTTCATATGTTCCAGCAGGCCCTGGACCTGGCGCCGGATTGGGCCACGGCCTGGAATAACATGGGCGCAGCCCTCAAGGGCCTGGGTCGGGTTTCTTGGGCCATCCGCTGTTTCAGACAGGCCATCCTGTGCGACCCGGGTTACGGGGAGGCCCATTGGAACCTCTCCTTCCTGCTTCTTTTGGTCGGGGCCTTTGAGGAAGGGTGGAAAGAATATGAATGGCGATTCCGGAAAAAGGCGTGGTCCGACGCCCTGCGAGAGGACCCCGGTCTGCCCCGGTGGGACGGGACCTTGTTTCGCGGAAAGCGGCTCCTGGCAGTGGGCGAGCAGGGATTCGGGGATGAGATCCAGTTTGTCCGATACCTGAGGTTGGTAAAAGACCTCGGTGGAACGGTCGTTTTGGAGACCCAGCATCCCCTGACCCCCCTGTTTCGTTCCCTGCCGTGGATCGACGGCCTTAGGGAGAGGAGTGGCGACCCGGGCTCAGAAGGGCCGTTTGATCTCTGGATCCCCTTAATGAGTCTCCCCGGGATTTTTCAGACGAACCTCGAGACCATCCCTGCCTGCGCGCAGGTCCCGTATCTCTATGCAGACCCCCAAAAGGCCGCAACCTGGCGAAGACGGCTCCTGGGAAACCGGTTCAAGGTGGGCCTGGTGTGGGAGGGAAAGGCCACGGACCCCAACAGGGCCTGTCCCCTTCGCCTCCTTGCCCCCCTGGCGCAGCTGGACGGGGTCATGGTCTATGGCCTTCAGAAGGGGGAGGCCGGCAAACAGGCAAAGGACCTGCCCGAGAGCGCAACGATCGTCAACATGGGGGACATGCTGCATGACTTCTCGGACACGGCCGCCTTGATGGAAAATCTGGACCTGATGGTTTCGGTGGATACGGCAACGGCCCATCTGTCCGGCGCCATGGGCAAAAAGACCTTTACCTTGCTCCCGTTTGCCCCGGACTGGCGCTGGCTCCTGGGCAGGGAGGACAGTCCCTGGTATCCCACCATGCGCCTCTTTAGACAGGAGGTTCGGGGGGAGTGGGAAGCTCCGGTAGACCGCCTGATCAGGGCCGTCAGGAATCTGGCAGAGGCATGGCCCGGCCGGGAGATCGTTCGTGTCCGGTCAGAGGAAAATGATGCGCCCTTGGTCCCACGGGATCTGTTTCGGGATCCCAGGCAGGTCATGGCTGAGGCGGTCCGTCTACATCGATCGGGTCGCCTGCACGAGGCCCTCTTTTCCTATTCAAAGGCCGTTCAGATGAAGCCCGACATGGCGGAGGCCTACTGCCTGATGGGGGATGCCTGCCGTCAGATGGGGAGCCTTCAAAAGGCCCTCTCCTGTTACCAAAAGGCCTTGTCGCTGAAGCCGGACCATATCGAGGCCTGCCACAATGCCGGGCTGGCATTGAAAGACCTGGGCCGTTTCGGGGATGCCGCGGCTTGCTGGCGAAAGGCCCTGCGAATCAGGCCTGACGTGCCCGAGTTCCATTACAACCTGGGAAATGCGTACAAAGAGGCAGGCCGTTTTTGCGAGGCGGCGTCATGCTATCAGAGGGCCATTGATCTCAAAGGCGACATGGTGGAGGCCCATTTCAACATGGCCAACGCCCTCAAGGAATCGGGGGCACTCTCTGATGCGATTTCCCGGTATGAGGCGGTCCTGGCCATGGCGCCCCGGCATGTGGAAGCACTCAACAATATGGGGCTGGCCTATCGCGACAACCAAGAGGTGAAAAAGGCTATTGACGTGTTCCAACGGGCGCTGAGACTGGATCCAGGGCATGTGGAGATTCGGTGGAACCGTGCCCTGGCCCTCTTGTTGTGCGGAAGATACCATGAGGGCTGGAAGGAATATGAGGTCCGGTTTCAGAGAAACGATCTTGCCACAACCTATCCGAGACGCCTCGACAGGCCGAGGTGGGACGGGTCGTTTCTGCGTGGACAGACAATCCTTGTGCACCATGAACAGGGTCTGGGAGACACCATCCAGTTTGTCCGATATCTTCCCATGGTCAAGGCAAGGGGGGGACGGGTCTTGCTGGAGGTGCATGAATCGCTGGCCAAGCTGTGCCGCACTGTGGCGGGCGTGGATGAGGTATTTTCCTGTCCCCTGGATCAGGAGATAGACAGGCCGTTTGACTGCTGCGTCCCCCTGATGAGCCTGCCCAGGATATTCCGAACCACCCTTTGCGACATACCCGCGGATATCCCGTACATAAGGCCTGATCCTGACATGGCGGCGATGTGGGGAGAAAGGCTGACCGGGCCCCGTCTTAAGGTGGGTCTGGTCTGGTCAGGGAACCCGCGACACAAGGATGACCGCAACCGTTCGTGCCCGCTGAAGGCCTTCGGACCCCTTGCCCGGATTCCGGGGGTTCAAATTTATGCCCTGCAAAAACAGGGGCGGGAAGGGGCGGAAGAGGAGCTGCAGAACCTGGGGATCGTGAACCTGGGGAAAGAACTTGATGATTTCTCGGTCACAGCAGGCATCCTTGCGAATCTGGACCTGATCATTTCAGTGGACACGGCGGTGGCCCACCTGTCCGGGGCCATGGGCAGGCCTGTCTGGATCCTGCTCCCGTTTGTGCCGGACTGGCGGTGGCTCCTGAAGGGGGAATACACGCCGTGGTATCCCACTGCACGGCTTTTCCGGCAAAGGCGGCGGGGGGACTGGGAAGAGGTCGTACAACGGACGGCCGAGACCCTCAGGACCCTGGCGGTCCGGAGATCAGGACAACGGGTCAGGTCTCAGGGGGGTGATAAAATTGCAAAGGCAGGTCCCTCGGGGATGGTCCAGGCCGAGGACCTGGTTGCCGATGCCGCTGTCCTGTTCCAGGAAGGCCGACCGCAAGAGGCCCTGGCCCTGTGCCGGAAGGCCCTCCGGACAGACGGCAGGCACGCGGGCGCCCTGCACCTCAAAGGCCTTATACACCGTCAGGCCGGCGAGTATGACGAGGCCGTGCGTCTCATCTCCCGGGCCGTCGAAATCGACCCGAGCCAGCCTGTTTTCCATAACAGTCTGGGTGCGGCTTGCCAGGAAAGGGGGGACGTGAAGGGCGCGATTGCTCACTATCAGGACGCCATCCGACTCAAGCCCGATTTTGCCGAGGCCTGCTATAACCTGGGAAAGGCATGGTCCCGGGCGAGACAATTCCAGGAGGCCCTCTTGTGGTTTCAGAGGGCGGTGGATGTCAGGCCTGACTACACAGAGGTCTACCCCAAGATGGGGGCTGCCCTGCTGGAACTGGGACGGCCTGAAGAGGCCATCGCCTGGGCCGAACGTCTGCTGGCGCTTTCCCCCGACTGCGCGGACGGCCACTATATGATGGGAAACGGGCTGAAGGAGAAGGATCAGTTTGAGGGGGCCGTCAGATGCTATCAGACAGCCCTGAAACTGGATCCAGGACATGTGCAGTCCCTGGTGCACATGGGGATCGCCTATCAGTCTGTCGGGCAGATGGAGGCGGCCGCAGAAGCCTTTGACCGGGCCGTGGCCATGGCCCCGTCTTACCCGGAGGCCCGCCTGAACCGGGCACTCCTTTGTCTCCTTATGGGAAATTACGCTGAGGGATGGAAGGAGTATGAGCGGCGCCTCGAGACGGACGGCTGGCGACGCCTACATCCAGGCCGACCCCGCCATCCCAGATGGGACGGCTCGGCCCTTGAGAGCGGAACCCTTCTGGTCCATCACGAACAGGGCTTAGGGGATGCCCTTCAGTTCGTGCGCTATCTTCCTCTCCTCCGGGTCGGGGATGCCAGACTGGTCTTTGAGGCGGACAGACGTCTCTTGAGGCTCCTGAGAGGGCTGATCGGAGCCGAAGGCATTATCATGAAGGCGGTGGGCGCTTCCCGAGGACAGGAAACGACATGCGAGATGCCGCTTATGAGTCTGCCCGGGCTTTTGGGAACCACGCTGGACACGGTCCCTTCAAACATCCCCTATCTGCGGCCGGAACCGGATCGGGTCCATTTCTGGGGCCGACGGCTGCGCCGCATGGAGGGATTCCGGATCGGGATTTCCTGGCAGGGCAATCCTGCCTATTCGCATGATCGGCATCGGTCCATCCCGTTAATACACTTCCGGGATCTGGCGGGCATGGAGGGGGTGACCCTGGTGAGCCTCCAAAAACGGCATGGGACAGATCAGGCTGCGCAACTAAAGGACAAAGTCCCCATGGCTGACCTGGGCCCGGGGGTGGATCAGGGACCCGATGCCTTTGTGGATACGGCAGGGATTATGGCCAGCCTGGACCTGGTCATATCCTCGGATACGGCCATCCCACACCTGGCCGGGGCATTGGGGACGCCGGCATGGGTCGCCCTTTGCCATATCCCTGATTGGCGATGGGGCCTTTCAGGAGAGACCACCCCCTGGTATCCCGGCATGCGTCTTTTCCGACAGACGCGACTGAACGACTGGAAAGGGGTGTTTGACCGAATTTGCAGGGCCGTTCAGAAACGTATGGGGTTGAATGTCAGATGAAGGTCTGTGCAGAAATCTCGCCCGGCGAGTTGTTTGATAAGATCGCCATCCTCGAGATCAAAAAGGCCCGAATCCAGGATGTGGAGAAACTGCGCCATATCGAAACCGAACTGGACCTCTTGAAAGAGGCGATGTTCCGCCAGATTCCTGCATCGGCTGCCTTGAGCAGTCTCTATCGCGAGATCAAAGGCGTGAATGAATGCCTCTGGGAGATCGAGGACGCGATTCGGCGATGCGAACGAAACAAGGATTTTGGTCAAGATTTTGTCCGTCTTGCCAGATCGGTCTATCTGACCAACGACAGGAGATCCCGGATCAAGAGGGAGATCAATGAACGCCTGGGGGCCCGCATCATGGAAGAGAAGGCGTATGAGCCCTATTGAGATGCACAGGGACGATGCGCTCGGTCATGGGAAAGGGGGATTATGAGGATACTGGTGGTCGGAGCGGTGGAGGGGGGGTCGGTCCCGGTTGGAAAGGCCATTTATGGCGGGTTCCAGGAGATTGGGCAGGAGACCCGGTTCCTCGACTACTCCGACTTCAAAGACGATTTTGTGAAGGCGGTCAAGACAAAAGACAGGGATCTGTCGGCCCGTTTTCTTCTGCGGTGCGACATCCGGCTCATGGAGACGGTGCTTGATTTCAGGCCGGATGCCATGCTGGGGATTGCCCAGTCCCCCATGTTCAACCCGGAGCTGTTGATCAAGTTGAGAAAAGCGGGCATTATCCTCTGCTTCTGGTTCGTGGAGGACTACCGCATCTTTTCCTACTGGCGGTCTTATGCCCCTTTTTTTGATCACTATCTCACCATCCAGAAAGATCCGTTCTGGGACGAGCTGCAGCAGATGGGGTGTCGCAATTTCTACTATCTCCCTCCGGCCTTTGACGCCAATCTAAGGACACATGAAACGGAGCAGCTTCCAGCGATCCCTGTTTCCTTTGTAGGGGCCCCCTACCCCAACAGGATCCATTTCTTCAGTCAGCTCGAGCGGGCCGATTTCCAGATATACGGAGACGCCTGGGTCGCTTGCGGGAACGGGTCTGTGGTCATCGGCGACCGGTGGATTTCGGATGAGGAGGCCCGAAGCATTTATCGCCGCTCGCTCATCAATATCAATCTGCATTCCTCCCGGCGTCCTGCATCGTTCGGAGAGGGTGATTTCGTGAATCCAAGGACCTTTGAGCTGGCAGGTCTTGGGGCGTTTCAGCTGACGGATATGCGCCAACTGATGCCCCTTCATTTTGATCTGAAAGAGGAGATAACGGCCCTGACCTCCTGGGAGGAGATGACAGGGGCCATTGACCACTTCCTTGGATGCGAATCCGAACGTCGGGAAATGGCCCGAAGGGCACAGGAACGGGTCCTGCGGGAGCACACCTACCGGCATCGGGCAGAGGAGATCGTCAGTCTGTTGTCGTGAGACAAAGCTCCTGGCCGATCCAAGGTTTCGAGACCCAACACAAGGCGGCAACAGGAACAGGAGACTATGGAGAAGCGAATCTGGGCAAGCCTTGACGATTACCTGCCCCCTGCTCAGGCACGGAAGCTGGTGGGCAAGGGGGTTGCCAACTATCATTTTTTTGAGGCCCTCCTGCGTTACGGGCATTTTGACGAGTACCATTTTTTCCTTGTCAACCAGGCCCACAGGAAGGCGTTTGAGGCGGCTCACGCCGACCTGTTTCGACAGGTGAAGGCCGGATCCCGGGTGAAGGTATTTTACCGGACCCAGTTGCCTGATGCGGTTCAGGCCTATGACTACACAGTCTTTCACCAGACCGATCACATCGTCCATTATAATGCCCTCTGCCACTTCAGAAACCGGACCGGATCATTTCCGGTCACCTCCTTCACCCATTCCATCAGCTACCCCTCCATGATGCTGCACCTCCAGGAAATGTCCTTTGGCGGCGTCACCTCCCAGGATGCCATTATCTGTTCGTCGGATGCGGGGAAAAGGGTCTTGAGGGACTGGTTTCAGCAGATTGAGGAGATGCGGCATATCCCGCCGCCGGATGTGAGAATGGAGGTTGTCCCCTTCGGCTTTGACAGTGCTTCCTTTGACAAGGTCGACCGAAAGGAGGCCAGGGCCCGCATCGGCCTCTCGGAAAACGAGGCGGCAGCCCTGTGTTTCGGCCGGTTTTCTGAATACGACAAGATGGATCTTTTCCCTTTGCTGCAGGCCTTTCACAAAGTGCATCGAAAAAGAAGGCCCTGGCGGCTCATCCTGGCAGGCGCGGCCCATCATCCTGAATACGTCTCCATGGTGGACCTGTGGACAAAGGCCCTGGGTCTGCAAGGATCGACCGTCCTGAAGACCGATATCTCGGAGTGCGACAAGGCGGCCCTTTTCAAGGCGGCCGACTTTTTTGTCTCTCCCAGCGACAACCTGCAAGAGACCTTCGGGCTGACCCTTGTGGAGGCCCTGGCCGCAGGGCTTCCCTTGGTTGTCTCCGACTTCAGCGGGTATCGGGAGATCGCGACGCCCGAGGTCGCCCGACTTATCCCCACGCGATGGAGCCCCCTGGAGCTGTTCTCCGCCATGGAATTCGGACCCCTCGCAGACGAGGCAGCCCTCCATCGGTACGTGGCGCAATCTGTGTATGTGGATGTCGACAAGCTGGCACAGGCCATGGCCGAATTCTTCTCGCACCCTGAGCGTTGCCGTCAGATGGGGGCACTGGCCAGGAAACGATTCGAAACCCATTATGATTACCGTCTGATCATAGAGCGGCTGGAGGATTTATGGCTCAGGATGAAAACAGACTTTGTCCGGGATGCCTGCCCCGCCTGCCAGCAACCCCTTTTTCCCGACTATTTTCGGTCCTTTTCCCATTACTTCACCGGACATGTGCGTCCTGATGACCGGCTGAGAAACACCGATTTTGCCGAGGCCCTGCTAACGGCAGGCCAGGACTATCCGCTCTTGCCGGGCATGGATCAGGCGGTGAACCCGGATACGGTGCGGGGCATTGCCTCGCTCGCATCTGAACCCAGATCGCTCCAGGAAATCATTGGTCACATGGGGTCCCAGGGAGGAAAGGTGCATTACCAGATCATGTGGATGCTCAAGCACGGGCTCCTGGAGACCGTTGAGGAAGAAAAGCATGAATATCCTTTCGTTTAACTGGCACACCCCTTATCTGTCGCTCCTCGCCCGGCTAAATCATCAGTTTGATGTGGCGCCTGCCAACAGGCAGGGCCATATCCACAAGGAACCCTGGCACGAGAACATGCGGCCCCTCACGCCGAACGTGACCCCCATCGCCACGGCGGAGGCCCTCAAGCGGCTCAAAAACAACTATTACGACCTGGTCCTGGGCCACAATGTGGCCGACATCGCATTTACCAGAGCGTTTTCTCTGCCCAAGATCCTGGTGTTTCACACCCGGTTTTTGACCGAGCCTCAGTACAGGGACAGGCCGGAAATGATCGAGGCCTGCCGCCGGCAGATCCGTGAGCTCATATCAGGGGTCTATTGCGTCTTTATTGCTCAGACGAAGCGTTATGACTGGAACCTTCCCGGAGAGGTCATCATGCCGGGCATTGATGTATCCCTTTATGGCGGTTATACGGGGGAGAACCCACGGGTCCTCCGGGTGGGCAACTTCATAAGGCTGCGAGATGAGACCAGCGGCTATTCCATGCAGGAGGCCGTGCTGCAGGGCCTTCCGAGCCTGGTCATGGGAGACAATCCCGACATACCGGGAGCGAGGCCATCGAGGGACTGGGAAGACCTGAAACAGGCATACCGCCAGAACCGGCTTTTCTTGAACACCACCATACCCAAATGGGAAGACGGGTACAACCTGGCCATGCTGGAGGCCATGGCCGTCGGCATGCCCGTGGTGTCCCTTTCAAATCCGGTCTCACCGCTTACCGATGGGGTGGATGGGTATGTGTCGACGGATGTCTCCGGGCTCCGCCAACGGGTCCATATGCTCTTGGAGGATCTGAGCCTGGCAAAGACCATCGGGTCGGAGGGGAAACGGACAGTGGAGCGCTTTTTCCCCATGGGGCCGTTTCTGGAAAAATGGGACCGGGCCATCCGGCGGGCCTGTGCCTGGCATCCGCACCCGCCCGGCAGGATTTTTTCAAAGGAGGGCACGCAGGGATCCGGGCTGGAACATAGGGGCCGCAGGGCCTATCAGGACGGAGACCTAACTGAGGCCGAGGCCTGTTTTCGCAGGCTCGTTTCCTTGCACGCCAAGCCCGAGCATAAAGGGATGCTCGGCGCGGTCCTGTTGGAGGCAGGCCGATTTGCAGAGGCCGAGCCCGTTTTGGCCGAGGCCGCGGCCGGCGCCTCCCCAAACCCAGTCTGGCTCATGAACCACGGCAATGCCCTGCGCGCCCTGGGCCGGGAGGATGAAGCTGCCCGGCGCTTTCGGGAAGCCCTGTCTGCGGATCCGAAGCTTGCTGAGGCGGCCGTCAATCTGGGAGACCTTCTCCACGGACAGGGGTTGTGGCGCGAGGCCGATGACGTCTGGGCCAGGGCAGAGGCCCTCCGGCCCGGAAAGGCCATGGTCCAATGGAAACGCCTGTTTGCTCCCCTGCCTGCGGCGCCCACATCAGAAGAAGAGATTGAGGGTTGCCGCATGGAATTCAAACAACGTCTGGAAGCATTTGCCTGCCATATACCCCCTGATTTTTCCCTTGAAACGGTGGGGCTTGCCCAGCCTTTTCTGCTGGCCTATCAGGGAAGAGACGACAATGACCTCATGCGGCTCTACGGGGGACTTGTTGAGGAGGCGGCCCGCCGGACATTGCCTCACCATCTGAGACCGATCCGGCGTCCCCTCCAGAGGGGCAAGCGGATGAGGGTGGGGTTTGCCTCGGCCTTTTTTTGCAGCCATTCGGTCTGGAAGATCCCCCTGGCCGGGTGGATCGAGGGACTGGACCGGACCAGATTTGAAGTATTCTGCTACCACCTCGGGGTCCGCTGTGATGAAATTACAGATGGGGCGGCGGCTGCGGCCGATCATTTCAACAGAGGTCCGAGACCGGTTTCACAATGGGCAGACATGATTGCCGGGGATCGGCTGCATGCCCTGATCTATCCGGAGATCGGCATGGACGGCCTGACCATACAACTGGCCGCCCTGCGGCTTGCCCCGGTCCAGGCCGTAGGCCTGGGCCACCCCCAGACCACCGGCCTGTCCACCGTGGACGTGTTTCTCTCATCCGAGCTGATGCAGCCGGACCGGCCCGAAGAATCCTATAGAGAAAAAGTCGTGCCGCTTCCGGGAATCGGCGTGGCGTACAGGCCCCGGCCCACCTGGCCGCATGCTGCCAGCCGGAGGGGTCTGGGTGCGGATGAAAAAACAGTCCTTTTCTGGTGCTGCCACTACATCAGCAAATATGAACCTCGCCATGACATCCTCTATCCCCTCATTGCCAGAGCGCTCCCTCAAGCCCGGTTCCTGTTTCTGGGTCCGATGCGGGGAAAAGCAGGCTTTGAGATCCTGCATCGCCGTCTGCATGCGGCCTTTCTTGACCAGGGGCTGGAGTTCGACCGGCATGTGCGGATCCTGCCCCGGATGAACGCCGAGCAGTTTGATGCAGTAAGCCGCGCATGCGACCTGTTCCTGGACAATCCCGGATGGTCCGGATTCAACAGTGCCCTGGAATGCCTGGCCGTCGGGTTGCCGGTGCTGACCTGCCGGGGTCAGACGGTGCGGGCCAATCATGCGGCCGCAGTCCTTGAGCGGATCGGCCTGGCCGATCTTGTGGCACACACCACGGAAGACCTGGCCCAAATGGCCGTGCGCCTGGGGAAGGATCGCGGCGCCCGCGCCGACCTGTCGGCCCGGATTGCCCAGGGCCTGCCAAGGCTTTACGAGGATCAGGGACCTGTGCGGGCACTTGAGGAGTGGCTCCTGTCAATCTCCCAGAAACCGGATGGGTCAGGGATCTAATGGGCTGCCAGGTGTTTCATGGAATTGGGGTTTCACCGTGAGCGGGCGCCGCAGTCTTTCTCCGATCGCCTTCAACCGCATCTCCATGATCCCGGCGATATGCCTGTGGCTGAAGCGGACCGCCGTCTGGCGCGCACTCCTTTTTATTTCACTGAGGTCGGCCTGACCAAGGCATTGCATCATCTTCCCGGCAAGGTCGTTCACGTCCACGTAGGCCCACCGCATCCCCTTGTCAAGCAGGCCGGGCTGAAAGCGCAGGTCCTCTTCTCGAATATGGGTAAGGGCATACGTCACGGGAAAGGAATTATCCTCACGCATATACTCCATATTTCCCGAATAGCCGGTGGCAACCGCCAGATTTCCAAAAGACATGGCGTCTGATATGCTGAGGCCCCATGCCTCTGCACAGTGGGAAGAGACATAACAGTCACAGAGCGCATGGAGGGCATGTATCCGTGCCTCGCTCAGATCCTGGGCTATGCTGATCACGTGGGGCAGGGACGAGAGGTAGGGGACGGGCTTTCGGTACTGCTTTACCACAAAAAAGACCTTTCGCTGGGTCATGGGCTGGACTTTCAGGAACGCTTCCACAGCCGCAAACAGGTTCTTCCTTGGGTTGATCGCGTCGGCAATAGTGTAAAAATAATAGGCCTCCGGATCATAGTTCAAGAGATCTTTTAGATATTCCACATCCGGCCGGCTCACCCTGTAAGCAGGGACCACGTGGGGCACCTTGTACACATTGTCGAAGTGCCTTGAAAAAACCGTCCGGGTGTATTCGGAACAGGTCCATATCTCGTCCACCAGTCGCAGACCTTTCAGGTATGCCTGGGGAAGGATGTCTGTTTCCCATACCGCATAGGCAATGACGTACTTGTGTCTTAAGACGGGAAGACGCTGGAAATAAAGGGGATAAGATGGGGGTTCGTCATGGAGGATGACCGCGTCCGCGGTCTCTGGATCGCTGACCGTTTCTACCCCCAGGAGCCTGAGGGCCTTGATGTATTCGGCCCCGGCCTTCAGGTGAGACACATATGAGCTCAAGAGATATCCGACTTTCATGCGTCGCGAACCCTTCCCATTATCATAGTGGCCGGACGAAAACCCTGATATTTTCTTTCAAGTGCCCATAGAATCCCCGTTGTCCCCCTTTACGAAGGGGAAAGCCGGTCAGGCATTAGAATCTTTGTCTGTAACTTCTCTGCAACATGCGAAAAAGTTTGCCCGTGGGGGTCTCTGCCCAAGGGCTGCGAAAACCGAATACAGCTCATGGGAACGGCAGCAGGGCTTTAAAATACAGTCTGTTTAAGCCCCAAGGACGCCCTTTCACCTGCCCGCCATGCGAGTGAGGCGAGTCAGGCGGGTCGATAGGGATTCCTTGCTGCCTTTCAATAAAGAATATCCCGGGCCCGGGGGCGGTCGCCGAACGAATGAACGCTTTTATTGCAGCCCTTGGGCAGAGACCCCCACGGGCGGGCAGAACGCTGTTTGGTTTCGGCTGTCAGGCCGCCTTAGATAAAAAGACCGCAACTCACCCAGTGAACCATTCCTTGATAGCGAAGATCAGCGGCAGCGGCCAACAGGCTGCCTCTGTCAGCATCGAAGTATAGATGGAAACAGCTATCTTTTCAACTGCAATGGCCTGTGGGCCGTCATCAAAGGCTTTACACGCTCCCGGCGCCGGCCGCATGGCGGTCCGTGGTCGATCTTGCCCGCCTTTGCCACAGCTTTTTATGGTCGTTTTCGGTTAGCTCAGGTCAGTATAATGCGCTCTGGACGCTTTTCTTGGATTTGGCTTGACAAAAGCGACCGGTAGTCATATATCACGTTTGATCGATGCAGGGCCTACAGGCGTGCTTGCCTTCTTTCTCTGATCTGGATTCTGCAGCCCGTAGGAGATGGGCATTGTTTACTGAGGGTGGATGATTTTATATGGAGCATCTGATTGTTGCAGGATATGCGGCTGCGGGCATCCTGTATGCCGCGACCCTGACGGCCTCTCTCTTCAAGCGCGAAGGGATCTGCCGGATGGCGTCCGCAGGGGCTGTGGCCTTCAACGTCCTGGTCCTGGCGGTCATTTTTCTGGTGTCCGGTCAGCCGCCCGTCTTTGAAATTTTCGGCGGATTGTTGTTTTCGTCCTTTGTCCTGGGGCTGCTCGGGGTGTTTGCCTGCCCAAGGGGAGAAGAGAGGATGGGTGTGGGCACATGGGTCTGGATGGAAGTCCTCCTGCTCTTTGCGGTCACCCTCTTTTTTCAAAAAGAGCCGCCTGCATACAGATTTCATCACTCCTGCATCTGGGTGATCCTGTTTCACGGCTTCCGGGGCCTTGCGCTCGCCTTCGCCCTGTTTTCAGCCGCGCATTTTATCCGGTTTCGAATGGAACCCGAACGCAGGCGGGCCGGCAACCCCCTTTTTCGGCAGGGCCGCAATTTTCTCCTGTTGAGCGCAGTCGCCTTCCTCTGCGGCGAGTACGCGGGGATCGTCTGGTGTCAAAAGGGATGGGGGGATTTCTGGCACTGGAGCCCGGCCTTTTTTCAATCCACCCTGATCATCCTCTGCCTTATGTTCGCCTTTCATGTCCCGGGCAAGAACCCCCGGTCCGATGATCTCAGGTCCATCATCGCCGTGCTGACGCCCGTATTGATGCTGACCGTGGCGATTGCCAAGGGGGCGTCATGAAACGGCCTGCTGAACGGCTTGCCTCCCTGCAGTTCACCACGGTCATCCTCATTGTCCTCATGTTCTGGTTTGCCTGGGGAATCGTTATGGCGGAGTCGGATCGCCTGACCGAGGGATTCAGGGTCATGAACAGCCTCTTGGCCCCCGAATGGTTCGCCGGGTCCGGAAATCTCCCGTTTTTACTGAAGCTCTGGTTCGTGGGCGTCTGCGCTGTCATGACTGTTTTGGGGATCAATCTGATCTTTTGCTCCTGGATCAAGATCCTCAGGCTCATGCGCAGCCGGCAGGCCGCGTCCAAACTGATCATGCTGGTCATTCACGTGGTCTTCGGCCTGGTGGCGTTGGGTCATTTCGGAAGCTTTGTACTGGGCTATCGATACGAACACGTCACCCTGCGCGAGGGCCAGACATTTCCCCTGCCGGAAGGTTACGCCGTTGCAGTCAGGGCGATCCACGTTGAAGACCATCCCATCCTGTTTGAGCGGCCCAAGGAGCGGCGTGCCGGGGCATTTGACCCAAAAGCCAACTTCTGCGAGGTGGCTTTGATGCACAATGGAACCCAGGTGGGTCAGGGTCCTGTTTATTTTTTGAGGCCCTTTGTATGGAAGGACATTCAGGTGACCTTGAAGCGATTCACCCTGCTCAAAGGGACAAAAAGCCGTGACGTCACTGACGCAAGACCGGGGGTCCGGCTGATCGTGAGCCGAAATCCCGTGAGGCTGGCGGTTTTTATCCTGTTCCCGATCATGATTGGGGGAATCGGGATCTATATGCTGATGACGTGGCGCCCACGTCCAAACGAAAAGGGAAATTCCTAAGTCGGCCTGACGGCCGCAACCAAAAAGCGTTCTGCCCGCCCCTGGGGGTCTCTGCCCCAGGGCTGCAATAAAATGCGTCCGTATCGTTCGGCGACCGCCCCTGGGCTCGCGATGCCATTTATTGAAAGGCAGCAAGGACATACCGTCCCATGAAAGAGTGTCCTTGGGGCTTAAACAGACTGTATTTTAAAGCCCTGCTGCCGTTCCCAGGAGCTGTATTCGGTTTTTGCAGCCCTTGGGCAGAGACCCCATGGGCAAACTTCTTCGCACGTTGCAGAGAAGTTACAGACAAAGACATTAAATAAAAAAGGAGGAAAGGAAGATGAAACTGAAAAGGACGCTTGTCATATCGACGGTGGCCCTCCTGATGACCGCTGGTTGGGCCGCTGCCGAGGAAGAGGGTGAAAAAAGGCCCATCCGCGAGGTGGGGAGCGTGTTTTCCCTGGGAGAGGTGGTGGTGACGGCCCAGGACGATGCCGTAGGAAAGATCGCCACTACGGAGATCATCGATGAGGAACAGATCGATCTGACCAATTCGGTGAATGTCTCGGACGCCCTGGACACCCTTCCCGGCGTGTTCCTGAATGTAGGGACCAAGAACGAGCGGAATTACACGGTTCGCGGGTTCAACCAACGGTATGTGCCCATATTCTTCGACGGCATCCCCATCTATGTGCCCAACGACGGATATGTGGACGGGGGAAAGCTTCCCACATCCAATATCTCTCAGATTACCCTGACCAAGGGAAACAGCTCGGTCCTCTACGGTCCCAATGCAATGGGCGGGGTCATCAACATCATCTCCAAGAAGCCCCAGCAGAAGATCGAGGCCAAATTTGATCTGGGAGGCCGGCAGTCCAACGGCTACAACGCCAATGCCTATGTGGGTTCACGATTTGACAAATTCTATGTGACGGTCAATGCCGGAGTCCTGGATTCAGACGGCTTCCGTGTCTCCAGCGATATGAAGGTCGGTCCCAACCAGGGCCACGGCACGCGGAACAACTCCGATGTCACTCAGACAAACGGCTCGGTCAAGTTCGGATTTACTCCCGCGGAAGGCCACGAATATGCCATCGGCGTGAGCCACATCGACAGTGAATGGGGCATCCCCCCCCATGCCTATGCCACTTCCCGGCCCGACCTCAAATGGTGGCGCTTTACGGACTGGAAGAAGGACACCTACTATCTGATTGGCGATTCCCGGATTACGGACAAGGTTTCCACAAAGATCCGCATCTACCGGGATACCTACTACAATGTGCTGGATTCCTATGACGACAATACCTACTCGAAGCAAACTAAAAGATATGCATTCCACAGCACCTATGATGATCACACCACCGGCGGCTCCCTAACGGTGCGCACCACCTATATCCCCCGCAACACCACCAGCTTTTCCTTCCATTACAAGGACGACGTCCACAAGGAGCAGGATGACAGGGGCGAGGCCTGGGAGAAATATGAGAGCGAGTATTTTTCATTCGGGCTGGAGGATGATTACAAGATCCTCGACAATTTGTCCTTTGTGGCGGGGGCCAGCTATGACATCCAAAAGCCCAAATATGCCAACGGGGCCCCGGTGCGGGACGAAGACAACACGTTCAATCCCCAGGCCGGGCTCCACTACACCTGCCTCAAGGACCTGGGGCTCCATTTCTCAGTGGGCAAAAAGACCCGGTTTCCGACCTTGGTGGAACTCTATTCAGGGCTTCTGGGCAAGAACGAGCCCAATCCCAATCTGTCGTCAGAGGAGTCCATCAATTACGAACTGGGCGCGGAAAAGCCGCTTCCTGGCAGAAACTTTGTGGGCCTGAACCTTTTTTACTCTGATGTCAAGAACCTCATTGTCAAAAAGGAGCTTCCCAGCGGGCTGGACCAGTATCAGAATGTGGGGAAGGCGGTCTTTAAAGGCGTGGAATTCAATTTCAAATCCCTGTTCATCCCGCGCAACACCTTTGAACTCAACTATACCTTTCTGAAGTCAGAGGACCGGTCTCCGGACCGGACCAGCGACCACCTGGAGGAGAGGCCGGAAAACAAGATCTATGTGAGCGATCTCTATCAGCTCACCGACTGGCTGGGCCTATACGGCAAGCTGGAGTACTACTCCAAACAGTGGTATGAGGACTCTGACAAGGGATGGCAGGAACTGGACGGATTTGTGACCTTTGACTTCAAGGTCATTGGCGCCTTTTCCGATACCCTCACCCTGGAGGCTGGCGTCGAAAACCTGTTTGACGAAGACTATTCCCTGTCCGAGGGCTACCCCAGAGAGGGCAGGACCCTTTTCGGGGTGTTGCGAGTGACGCTTTGATTGAGACCGACCGATCACGGGGGAGACGGGCAGGCCCCCGTGGTCGCCTGTGGTGAAATGACCGAAAATGGATGATGGGAGAATGTCAATGAAGAAAATATGCATGTGGCTGATGACGGCTGCTGTGGTCTTGACGGTTGGCAGCGTCTGGGCCGGCCCGTCGCCGTCCCTCAGCATTACCGGACTGGTGAAGCAGCCCATCCGCCTGTCGCTGGAGGATCTGTGGACATATCAGGGCATTGAAACCCAGTTCAACGAGCTGTACGTGGACGGCGCCTATCGGGGCACCTTCCTGTACCGGGGGGTCCCCCTCCGCGTCCTGCTGGAGACCGCCTGCATTCGCAAGGAGGCCGGCGGCTTTGACAAATCCGTAGATCTGGCTCTGGTCGTCAGGAACCGGGACGGGAAACAGACGGTGCTGTCCTGGGGCGAGGTGTTTTACAAAAATCCCGGGAATATCATCATGGGCCTTTCAGCCCGTCCCATCCTTCCCAAAAAAGACTGCACCCGGTGCCATAAGCCGGAGGTCTATCAACCCCGGATGGATCAGTTTTTCCGGCAGATCGGCTTTCCCAAGCTGATGGTCGTCAGCGACCAGTATGCGGATCGATGTTTGGAGGATGTGGTCAGCATCGAGGTCCGCGATCTAAGGCCCGAGCCCGCTGGAAAAAGACCGGACAAGCTTTTTTCGCCTGATTTTCGCATCACAGGAGCAGTGACCGCTTCCCTTTATGTGGCAGACCTGTCCCCATATCCGAGGCAGAGCGTCAAGACCAGGCACCTGGGCGAAGGAAGGGGATATCATGGGGTGGACCTGATGGAGGGCGCTCCCCTCAGGTCCCTGCTGAACAAGGCGGGGATCAAGGCGGACGTCAACACCGCATTTTTGATATCGGCGCCCGATGGCTATCGTTCCCTTTTTTCATATGGGGAGGTCTTTCTGGATCCGGGAGGGGACCGGCTGATGGTTGCGGACAAGATGAACGGCAAGCCCATTGACGCGGGGGGCCGGTTCTTCTTTGTGCCGCCCGACGACCTCCTGGCCGACCGGGACGTGAAAGCTGTGGAGAAGATCGAGGTCATCTCCGTCCAACAGGACCCAAAAATCTATGTGATTGGTACAGGATGCGGAGATACACACCTCGTCACCCTTGAGGCTGTCTCCGCTATGGCAAGGGCCGATGTCTTTGTCTCTCCGCCGGATCTGCAAAAAGGGTTCTCCAAATACATGGGCAATAAGCCGGTTCTGGCGGATCTTTACCAGTTTGTCCCGCCTGTCATGAAAAAGAAGCACCCGGACCTCTCTGCCGATGACCTGAACCGCCTGATAAAAAAGGAGCAGGCCGGGGCGGCCAGGATCATCCAGGGCGCCCTGGACCAGGGCAAGACAGTGGCCCTCCTGGAATACGGGGATCCTACCATCTGGAGCGGCTGGCGGTATATCTGGGATTTGTTTCCCGAAGGGACCGTCCGGATCGTACCCGGGATCAGTTCTTTTAATGTTTCCAATGCCCTTATCGGGAAAGACGTTGCCTGCAACGGCGCCATGGTCATTGCCACTCCAAGGGCCCTGAAAGAAGATCCGGACATGGTGAACGCCATCGCCAACAAGGGCGAAACCCTCTGTATTTTTATGGGATTGAAGGATGTGGAGGATCTAACGGCCTTCCTTTTGAAATGGTATCCGGAAGATACGCCGGCCTGCATCGTCTATAGGGCCGGTTATTGGGCCGGCGAGAAACTGGTCCACACCACCCTCCACGGGCTGCCCCAGTCTGCACAAGAATCCCCCGAGAAATTCTTGGGTCTCATCTACGTGGGGCCGTGTCTTGAAAAAGGATAAGCGGCCAAGGGAACCCGGGTCGGTACGGTCTTCCAGCCGGAACCTTTAGGATGCCGGACCGGGTTCCCCTGAAACCGGGATCGAGGATGCGGGCGCCCTTATCGGCCATAGGGGCTGTAAGGGCGCCGCCCTCCATCCTGCCCTTCCCCCTGACGTCTGAGACCCTCTACCGCCTCCCGGGTTGAAGTCTCTATTCCCGGACACCCCCCTTGAGTTAACGACATTGAGGCTAAGGGGGCTTGCAGCCGCAACCCAACAGGTTCCCCCACAAGTCCCACAAGCGTTCTGCCCTCCCGCAGGCAAACTTCTTCACACGTTGCAGAGAAGTTACGCACAAAGAAGCGATACGATGCCGGTTATTTACAGGCCAGGGGCCCCTGGTCGTCGATGGGTTGCGAGGAATCTTTACACAATCCTAATAGAATGCTAAAATTTTGCTCTTAAATTAAAGCCAAATTGGGAAGAGAAAAGGAGCGCTATGCCCAAAGAATGCATCCTTGTGGTGGATGATGAAGAAGATATCCTGGAGCTGGTCAGGTTCAACCTCTCGCGGGAGGGGTATGCTGTTCTGACGGCGCCCACTGGTGAAAAGGCCGTGGATATGGCCAGGGAAAGACGGCCGGATCTCATTGTGCTGGACCTGATGCTGCCCGGAATCGACGGTCTTGAGGCCGCAAGGATCCTCAAAACCCATGCAGAAA
>Ga0209270_1002527_pt1 | contig 19001 bp, 18 predicted proteins | sample MTBAKSrepl1MetaG_FD_187456 | JGI IMG/M metagenome (GOLD analysis project Ga0209270, IMG submission 187456) | Enrichment culture microbial communities from Arthur Kill intertidal strait, New Jersey, USA, that are MTBE-degrading - MTBE-AKS1... | ecosystem: Environmental > Aquatic > Marine >...
GTCGCCGCAAGGAGGACACGATGGAATTCAGAGAATCCGCAAAACGCGATCTCGAAGAAACGATTTCAGAGATCGCCTCGATCCTGGGAGAAGGCTACCTTCGCTACCGACGGGGGCGTCGGCTGCCAACATCCAGCCCGGATATGGCCGGCAATGTGGTGCAAACCAAAGAATCCTAGGCGTTTACAGAGAACCTACTTGATTGTTCCGCCGATAGAAGCCTTCATTCATGCAGCGGTTAACGCCGAGAGACGACCGAACCGCCGTTTTTTTTCGGATACTGACCATTAAACCTTTGGAGGTTGCCATGAATGAAACGACGTATCAGCAGGTGCAAGCCCTTTCCCGAATGACTGTCGGGGAACTCCGGGAAAGGTATATCGATGTCTTCGGAGAGGAAACAAGGTCCCACCACAAGGATTTTCTTCGTAAGCGTATCGCCTGGCGGTTGCAGGCCCTGGCCGAAGGCAGCCTGTCCGAACGGGCCAGACGGAGGGCCGAGGAGATCGCCAATGACGCGGATCTTAGAATCCGCATGCTGCGGGACCCTATCAAACCGGGATTGATGGAAGTCAGGGAACGGTCGGTGAGCGGGAGGCTGCAACCGCAACGAGATTCCAGGCTGCCGCTTCCGGGAACATTGCTCGTCAGGGAGTTCCGGGGCCGGGACATTGTGGCAAAGGTGCTGGACAAGGGCTTCGAATATGACGGCCGGTGGTTCAAGTCCCTGTCCGCAGTCGCCCAGGAGGCAACCGGGAGCAAGTGGAATGGCTTCCTCTTTTTCGGACTGGTGGAGCCCAAGGGACCGCAAGATCAAGACGACAAGCCGGACGGGAGGAACGAATGACCAGGCAATACGAAAGAAACAGTACCCACGCCCACCAGTCTATGGATAACCGGCGAGCGACTGTGCGCTGCGCCGTCTATACCCGGAAATCCACCGACGAGGGTCTCGACCAAGACTTCAACAGCCTCGACGCCCAGCGGGAATCCGCGGAGGCATACATTGCGAGCCAGCGGCACGAGGGATGGCTGTGCATCGCCGATCGGTATGACGACGGCGGATTCACCGGCGGCAACATGGAGCGGCCTGCCCTCAAAAGACTCTTCGCCGACATCGAGGCCGGCGACATCGATTGCGTGGTCGTCTACAAGGTGGACCGGCTGAGCCGCTCCCTTCTCGACTTCGCCCGTATCATGGAGCTTTTCGACAAGCATGCCGTGAGCTTCGTTTCGGTCACGCAGCAGTTCAACACCACCAGTTCCATGGGGCGGCTCACCCTGAACATCCTTCTGTCCTTTGCCCAGTTCGAGCGGGAAATCATCTCGGAGCGGACCAGGGATAAAATGGCCGCGGCCCGGAAGAAGGGCAAGTGGGTCGGAGGCATGCCGGTCCTCGGCTATGACCTGGATCGCAAGGGAGGACGGCTGGTCGTTAACGAGGAAGAAGCCCAGCAGGTGCGAGCTGTCTATGATCTTTACATGGAGCACAAGGCGTTGATGCCTGTCGTCCAGGAACTCGAGCGCCGCAAGTGGGGTGTAAAAAAGTGGACCACCCAAAAAGGAGAGGAACGCGGGGGGAATCTTTTTACCAAAAGCAGTCTCTTTCGACTGCTGACCAACATCATTTATACAGGCAACATCAATTACAAGGGCACCGTCTACCCCGGAGAGCATGAGGGGATCGTAGCCCCGGACCTTTGGCAGCGGGTCCAAGATACCCTTCGGCACAATGGCCGCTCCGGCGGCAAGGAAATCCGAAACAAATACGGCGCGCTGCTGAGGGGGCTGCTTTACTGCGCGCCTTGTGGAACCGCCATGGTGCATTCTTATACCGCCAGAAAGGGGAAACATTACCGCTACTATGTCTGCCTGACCGCTCAGCAGCGGGGATGGGCGTCCTGCCCGACCAAGTCGCTCAACGCTTATGAAATTGAGGACGCAGTGGTGGATTATATTCGAGGCTTGGGCGCGAACCAGGAGGTCATTTCGAAAACGGCTTCCCAAGTTCGGATTCAAAGTGAAAAGCGTCTGGCGGAACTTGAAACCGAGCGCCGTGCTCACGAACGGGAACTCAAACGGTTGGACGCCAGGCTCCGCGCCCTCGTGGGAGACTTGCCGCCCTCGGAAACGGACCAGGGGTTGGCAACGGATCAGATGGCCGACCTCCAGGACCAAATTCGTTCTCTTGAACAAAGGATGACCGTGATCCGCGAGGAAACCATCGCCGTCCAAAGAGAAACACTCGAGGACGAAGACTTGGAAAACGCACTCGCGGCATTCGACCCCATCTGGCAATCGCTTGCCCCGGGCGAACAGGCGCGGGTTATTAAAGCCCTTGTCGAGCGCGTTGCCTACGATGGCCGTGATGGCAAAGTGACCGTGACGTTTCGCTCCCCCGGCATCAAAGCCGTTTGCCTGGGACAGGCAGCCCTTGGAAAGGAAAACAGCATATGAAACCGACTATGCATAACCTTGGAAGCGACGGGCGGCTGGAGGTAAGTTTCACGTTCCAGCCGCGAAACAAACGAGGTAACGTCAACCCACAATCGGACGGCCGACGCGGATCAACCGGCAAAGGAAACATCCCGCGGGTTGCGAAGCTCCTGGCTTTGGCAATCCGCTTTGAAAAACTGGTCAAGCGAGGGGATATCCAGGACTATGCGGACCTTGCCCGCCTGGGCTACGTAACCCGTGCGCGCATCACCCAGATCATGAACCTGCTCAACCTTGCCCCGGACATCCAGGAGGATATCCTCTTTCTTCCGAATACAATGAAGGGTCGAGACCCGATCCTGGAAAAAGACTTACGGCCGGTCGCCGCCGTTCCCCACTGGAGCCGGCAGCGGAAGATGTGGGCCCAAATGCGCAAAGACCGCCTCGGATAGTTTTATCGTGCAACAACTCAGGTCCTCCTCAGAAAACCATTGTCCTCACCTCTTACCTCCTTCTTCAAGGATTTGACCGCTTTCTCTGATACACCCCCATACATTTTTTGAATTGACCTGACACTTGTCAGTGTAATATAATAATTCTTTGTAATCTGGCCGTAGTGTGCCCCTGTGCAGACGCTACGGCCGATGTCGTTCATATGGTTCTAAAGACCCAAGAAAACCGAGGTCATCGAAATGGAAAGTAAAGGCAGAGGCCGACGCCCTGTTGAAGATATTACCGATAAACAACACCACACCTTAAAGGAAATACGCCGCTTCATGAACAACCGGGGTTTCCCTCCGACCATGAAAGAACTCGCGGATATCCTTGGGATATCCCATGCAAGCGCTCATGGACAGGTGAGCCAACTCGTGAGGAAGGGATACCTCAAACGTGAGGCAAGAAAGGCCAGGAGTCTTGCCATCGTTCGCGAGCCCGAGGACACGCCTTCGATCATGACCGCCGTCCCCATCGTAGGACGTGTGGCCGCAGGGCAACCGATTCTGGCTGTGGAAAATATCGTCGGCGAGATCATGATCGAAGGCAGAATCGCCCGGTCGGGCAGGTGCTTCGCCCTTGAGGTTGTCGGGGACAGCATGGTGAATGCCGGGATCAAAGAGCACGACTTGGTGGTGGTCCGGGAACAGCCCGTGGCGGAAAACGGAGATATTGTAGTTGCGATGCTGGATGATGAGGCGACGGTGAAGCGGCTATTCATCCGTGACGAGAAAATTGAACTTAGGCCGGATAATCCGAAGCATCGACCGATCCCGGTTGGGCCCGACGACGGACTGCGTATCCTCGGCAAAGTCGTTGCTGTCCGGCACAAACAAGGGAGGTAAGAAATTATGGGGAAACTCAAGCATCGAACGTTCAACGCGGACCGGTTTCTGGACAAATTCCAGGGCCAAGAGATCATCCTCCGCAGCTTCGTCGGTCTATGGGATGGCCGACTCGGGCTCGATACCACATCGCTTGATGTTCCCCACTTCAAGGAATATCTCGTCAACGGAGACGGGGATGGCAAAGATGACCTGCTCGAAAGCCTCTACATGGCCTACGATCTTTGTACCGAAAGAGGACATGAGGACCTTGTGTCGGCCTGCGACGAATGCAGCTATTCTCCGAATGGGAATGGCGAACTGCCGGTCGAATGCCTGAGCCTGAAAGTTAGAACGGAAAACGAGGATGCTTTCACACTGGCATATGACCGGTATAACCTTTGGAGGGCCGAACGCTTCACCATATTTAGCGGGAAGTCGGCGGCAGGTATTGTTGACGCGGGTGCGGCTTCCAGCGCCTTTCAAGCAAAACTCGCCGAAATCTTTAAAGATCACAAAAACAGCGACCGGGTTCTCGTACGCCACTATCAAGAAGGTGCGTACACGAATTTTATCGTCTACCACGAGAAACGGGTCAAAGCGGAATTGATATTCAAAGGAACCCGCATGAGGCCGAAAGTCTCGCCGACCATCCTCCGGCCCGCGCAGCAGGACTTCATCAGCTACAACAACGAGACCGGGCAGTTGGAAATCGAAGCCGGCTTCGAGAAGGAGGAGACCGCCCTTCGTAAGGCATTTGCCGAGTGCTGTCTCAAAGACGAGGACTTTTTTGACTCGCCAGGATCATCAGACCGCCTCAATCTGGCCAGGATAGCGGAGGACGACTTTGACATGCCGGTTGACGAAGATCATTCGGCCCTCCTTGCTGAGCTCCATTTCAAACTTCACCAAACTCACGGACCATCCTTCGTCGTTCGTTCAAAGAACGTGATGGAAACACTGGAAAAAAACTATCTCCGGAAGCGTCTGGCAGGCGGTACGATCCGCCGGGCTGTATTCAAGATCATGTTCCCCGACGACCGGCGGGGGAAACGAATCGAACTCTCCGGCACCAACAAAGTCAAGTTCAAGCGGGCCACGCATGCTGAAGACGTATTCCGATATCTGAAGAACTGGGGGATCGTCATTGACTGAGACGCTCCTCCACTTCATTCTCCAGCGCCTCGATCAGATCGAATGCCCTATTTTTCTGCACAGGGAGTTGGAGCGGTTTCCGGAAGATGAACTTTGCGCTCTTCGTGCGGATGGAATCCTGCGTGAAACATCGAGAGCCACTGAGATTCCACGGCCCAAAAACGCTCCTCCCGGCGGAGATCTGATTGTCCGCCAGACCTCGAAGGGGATATTCGGAGTTGCGGATGAGGAAGATTATTTCGACCCGATCCCGCTCACCGAGGACGACGTCCGGCAGTATGAAATTTCTCTTCCAAAACTCACGGCAGTGATCCGCCAAGCGAATGGAATTGGAGACTCCGGGTTTGTGAATCATCACGGCCTAGTTCCCATTGGGAAAAAGGCGGTCGATGGCTTCGGGAATTTTGATGTGTTCTTTTCGATGCCAAACCTGGATGAAGATGAGTTTATCACTCGGTGTAGGAGGCTTGAACAATTGCGCGATGCTTCCGGGATCGTGATCTTAACCCCACGCAATATCGCGCTCTCCCCGGAAGACCGACAGCAAATGAAACGACTTGGAATCATCACGGTCGCCATTACAACAAACTCGTCTCCTATTGCGTTATCTCTGGACTGGCTTGCCATTTCGAGGCAAGCGAATTCGCAGGTGGTCCATTATGCAGACGCCGGCGGTCAAGTATCGCTGGAGGATGATGCCATAAAGGTCCCGGTCAACACGATTGCCGAAGAAGACAAGATCGTTCTTGAACGCAGAGAGGTCAACGAAAGAATCCACTGGTTTGTAAACGGGGCGGATAAAGGACACATTTTTGTCCGCAAGGATTCCTACATCGCCAAGATCACGGAAATCCTTTACGATCAGATCGGCCACGGATGGGTGCCGCATAAGACGTTCATGAATGCGTGTGCTTGGAAGGAAGATGAGTATTTTGCCGCTTCGGGAGAGCCCGGCCGCATGCAGAGGCAACTGAACATAATCCGGAAAAATCTTGGCGTTGCTATAGAATTCCGGAAGGGAAAAGGCGTCCGTTTCGTCGAAAACATAGTCAAGTCCAAATAACAGTCCAAAGAAACATTTCTCAAAAAATATTTCCGCTTCAATGAGGCCGCAGGCGAAAAACCTGACGGCCTTTTGTTTTTTCCGGCCCACCGGTTGGACAGTCCAGGAACAAGTCCAGAAAACAAGTTCCCCTGAAATCCGGGTTTATTCTGCCTTCCATGAAGATCATCAACCGATTCATAGGAGGCGGAATTATGACCAAAAGCGATCTCTCCCCACCCAAACAGCGACTCATCGGCCTGATGCAGCGAATCAATTTCGGTTGCATCGAGGGACTTGTCGTTCATGACGGCGATCCGGTTTTCGCGCCATCACCCCGCGTCATCAGGGAGGTAAAGTTCTGCGCGGAAAACGGCCCGCGCCCCGAGGCCGCCAAGCAGGATTTCACGCTGAAGAAAGAGGTTCGCGATCTGTTGGCGCGAATCGAAGATTTGCGGAACGGGACCATTCTCACGCTGGAGGTCAAACACGGACTCCCGTTCAAGATGACCCTTGAGGAGGATGCTGCCTGAGAACGGGGCCGGCTCCCTCCTTTTGAATAGGTCTTTTCATTTATCCAAACCTGACAACTAACCGGCCACAAAGTGGAGGTGTTGTGGGTGCCGCTTACGCGGTGCACCTGCAACGCCTTCTTGGCCGGTCACTGTTTAAGTCGGCACCCACGCCCTCCTCGGCCCCGAGGAGGCTCAAATGGGTTTCGACAAACGCTACGAAGGAATCGACGAGTATGCTGTTCGGATCATCAAGTTCAAGGCGAGACAACTGGTCGGACGGGTGGGTTTCACCGAGTCCGACCGTGAGGACTTGGAGCAGGAAATGATGCTCGACCTGCTCCAACGTCTGTCCAAGTACGACCCGGAACGCGCCCAGCGCAACACCTTCATCGCCCGCGTGGTGGACCACAAGATCGCCACCATCATAGAGGCGCGGAAGGCAGGCCTGCGGGACTACCGGCTCTGCCGCTGTTCCCTGGATGATCGATTCGAGTACGGCGAGTATGAAGACAGCTTCTGCATCGAGCGCATGGAGATCATAGACCAGGAAGACTATCTCATGCGCACGGGCAAGATTTCACGCCCCCCTTCCGAGTTGCGCGACCTCTCCATCGATGTCCGTCAGGCAATCGAAAAGCTGCCGCCGGAGCTGCGCGAACTGTGCCGGCGTCTCGACACGGACACGGTAACGGAAATCTCCCGCGACACCGGGATTCCGCGGGGGACGATCTACGAGTCCATCAAGAAGCTGCGCGCGATCTTCGAGGACGCCGGGCTGAGGGACTACCTCTGATCGTCCGACGGTCCGGGTCCGCCTCCGGTAGGTAATGAGCGGGTCGGATGCACGGAAGGCGTCCGAGAGGTAGCCGAAAGCATCCGGCCCGGGCGCGCCCTCCAACAGACCTTACTGAACGGAATGGAGGCATCAAACATGAACCGAGAACTTTACCGATACAACTTCGACTCCAAGGTCCCGATCCGGGACGTCGAGGAGTCCCTGCTTCTGGCGGTGCTCGCTGCCGAGAGCCTTCACGGCCGATCGCTCGTGCGGCTGGACGCATCCTTCTGCCTGGATTCGCACAAGCAATCCTGCGTCGTGGATGCGGCGACCGAAGTCGGCCGCGCCATCGCCCGCATCTTCACCGGTTTTCTCACCCGAGAGTTCGGCGAAGAAGCCTTCAAAGTCGAACGCGTGGGTGACGGCCCTGTGGTCGGCCCCGAACTCAAAGCCACGGGGGCCGCGTGATGGAAACGAAAACGACCACCACCTATTCGATGTGGAGCCTGTTCCGCAACTGCCGCAAGGCCTGCGAGTGGCGCTACATCCAGGAACTGGTTCCCCTGGAACGGGACCACAACCTGGCCTTCGGCACGGTGATCCACAAGTGCCTGGAGATCTGGCACGGCGGCAGGGACCTGGGACTCGTCCTCGATTTCATCGACCGGACCTACGCCAACCGCGCACAAGAGGAAGACCAGAAGCGGGACTGGCATCTGGCTTCGGCGATGATGAAGGGCTACGCGGTCTGCTATGCGAGCGAGGAGTTCGATGTCGTTGCCCTCGAAAAGACCTTCGAGGGGAGCATCGTCAACCCTGCCACCGGCGCTTCATCCAGAAGCTTCGTGCTGGCCGGAAAGGTGGACGGTGTCGTCAGGATCGGCGACGAGCATTTCCTGCTCGAACACAAGACCGCCTCGCAGGTGGACGCGGACTATTTGGAGCGACTCTGGACCGACTTCCAGATCGTCCTCTACTCCCGCTACGTGGAACAGACGCTCGGCATCCGCGTAGCGGGCGTTCTCTACAACATCCTGGTCAAGGCCCGTCTGCAACAGGGACGCGGTGAAACCGAGGCCGAGTTCGAGGCGCGGCGGGCCGATCTGATCGCCAAGTCCAAGACCGGCAAAAGCAGCGCCAAGCGCAGGCTGCCGGAGAGCGACGACGAATTTCAGGAGCGTCTGGCCGCCAAGTACACCGAGCCGGGCATGTTCCACCGGGAGATGCTCTATCTCTCCCGTGACCGGTTCGAGACGCTGCAGTCCGAACTCTGGGAACTGACCCAGGCCTTTCTCGACGCTCGCCGGCGCGGCGTCTTCTACCAGAACACAGCCTTCTGTTTCCACTACCGCCGGTCCTGCGCCTATTTCCCGCTCTGCCGCGCCGACGGCAGCACCAACGTCATCGAGAACTTTTATCGCAAAGTCCCCCCGCACGAAGAGCTGCGGGACGAGGCCTCGTTCGAAGAGGCTTCGGCTTTTTGAGGACCCCATAGAAAAGGAGAACCGACATGTTGCCTACGAAGAAAAGTCCCCCCAAGCAAGATCACGCCGATCTCACGGTGCTGGTTTACGGCCCGAGCAAGATCGGCAAATCGACCTGGTGTTCCCGGTCCGAAGGCGCGCTGTTCCTCGCCACCGAACCGGGGCTGAATTCACTGGATGTCTTTCAAGTCCCCATCAGGAACTGGGAAGAGTTGCTGGCCGCCTGCGGTGAAATCGCCGAGGGCAAACATCCTTATAAGACCGTCATTCTCGACACGGTCGACAACGCCTACCGGATGTGCAGCGATTACATCTGCACGAAGTTCAAGATCGAACACGAGTCCGACCTCGGCTATGGCAAGGGTTGGGCGCTGATCAACAACGAGTTCCACCGTGTCCTGACCAAGCTGGCCTTCCTGCCCTACGGACTCGTCTTGGTATCCCACTCCCAGGAAAAGGAAATCGAAACGCGGACCGGCAAGTACATCCGCATCATCCCGACGCTCCCCGACAAGGCCCGCAAGATCGTGCTGGGCATGGTCGACTTGATCCTCTTCTGCGACCTGGAAGTGACGAGCGACGAAAGCGGCAAACCGGTCTACCGCCGCGTCATGCGCACCAAGCCCAGCCCGCACTACGAGGCGGGCGACCGCACGGGACGGCTTCCCGAAACCATCGACCTCAATTTCCAGGCTTTCATCGAAGCGTTCAACAGGCCGGCGGCCGCGCCGAGGGCGAGTGCCCCGCGGTCGGTGCCGGCACCGGGGGACGGGCAGGACAAGAAGCCCGCACCCGCCGGTAAATAAAACCCATAGATGGAGGAACAGACAATGCAGAACGAAGACTACGGACATTTCGACGAGCCCCGCGGCACCGAGGACATCGACCTCGCACAGTTCGACGACGATTTCGCGCATGCCGAGGTCGAAGAACGCGAGTTCGAGACCATCCCGGACGGCAAGTACCAGGTGAACGTCGAGCGGGTGGAACTGACCCGTGCCCAGACCTCGGGAAACCCCATGCTCAAGTGGACGCTGCGAATCCTCGCCCCGAAGTTCCGGGGCAGGCTCCTGTGGCGCAACAACGTCATGGCCACCCGCGAAAACATCAAGTGGCTCAAGACGGACCTGCACACCTGCGGGTTGAACCTGGACAAGCTCTCCGAGCTTCCGGCCAACCTGGAAAAGCTCATCAACGTCAAGCTCGAGATCACCAAGCGCACGCGCGGCGAGAACGAGAACGTCTACATCAACCGGCGCATCGTGCTCGAAGACGGCGGAGACGAATACGACGCGGCTGCGCAGAGCGCCCTGGCCCCGTTCTAACGTGGACCGGGTCACCGTCGTCGTCGACACGCGGGAGCAGGAACCCTACACCTTCGAATCCGGTTGCACGGAGGTCGTCCGCCGCGCCCTCCCCGCCGGGGATTACTCCGTCGAGGGGCATGAGGATTCCGTGGCGGTGGAGCGAAAGACTCTCGAGGATTTCGTCTCCACCGTCATCCGATCCCGCAAGCGGTTCACCAGGGAGCTGCGCCGTCTCTCCGAGTACGACGCCGCGTGCGTCGTGGTGGAAGCGGACCTCCGGGACATTCTCGGCGGCCGCTACCGTTCCGGAGCACATCCCAACGCCGTCCTGGGGGCACTGCTTTCCATCGTCGTCGATTTCGGCATCCCGGTGTTTTTCTGCTCCGACCGGCAGGCTGCCTGCCGGTTCGTGGAGGAATTTCTACACAGGTATCACCGGAAGGTATCGAGACGATGCGAACAAGATCAAACAACCAATCCGTAACCGTCCGCGGCCGCGTCGAGACGGTTTTCTACGCCGGGCCGCGGTTTTCCGCAGGCCGTCTCGTGACGGCCGACGGCGACGAGGTGCAGTTCGCCGGACGGCTCTTCGCTCGTGAGAACGAACCGGTCGTGCTGAACGGCCGCTGGGTGACACACCCGAAGTACGGCCGACAATTCGAGGTCGAAGGCATGGAATACGACCTCGATCTGGACGCCGACGGTCTCGCCAACTACCTGGCCAACCACCCGGAGATGAAGGGCATCGGTCCGGTCAAGGCCCGCTTGATCGCCGAACGCTTCGGTCACGATTTCGACCGGATCATCACCGACGAGCCCGGACAAATCGCCGAGGCGGCCAGGCTGTCGCCGGATGCCATGCGGAAGCTCCGCGCGGAGTGGCTCAAGACGCGGGAGACCAACAAGGCGATCACCTGGCTGGCCGCCTTCGATCTCACCCATCACCAGGTGACGAGTCTGGTCAAAAAGTTTGGCAACGACGTGCTGGGACTGCTCAAGGCAGATCCCTACATCATCGTGCGCGAGGTCCGCGGCTTCGGCTTCAAACGGGTGGACAAAATCGCCCGCAAGATCGGCACCGCCAAGGACGATCCCACGCGCATCCGGGCCGGCGTCCTCCATTGCGTGAACGAATCGCTGGACCAAGGCGATTGCTGGATCGAGTTCGAGGAGCTGGTCGATCAGGCCAACGTGCTGCTGGTCATGGATGTCCTCGACAGCCGGGACCGCATCGAGCAGGCGCTTGACCGGCTCATCGACGAGAAGGCCTTGGTCTGCGTCTCCCACGGTGGGAGGTTCATCGTCGCCAAGCCTGAAATCCGCGCAATGGAAGAGGACCTGGCAAAGGTCTTCCGGAACGGCGGAGCGCCCAATCCCCACTTCCCCGACCAAGACCGTTTGTCCGACATGGTCGCGGAAACCGCGCCGCAGCTCAACGCGGGTCAGCGGCAGGCCGCCGTCACCGCACTTCGTCATTCGATTTCGCTCATCTCCGGCGGAGCGGGCAGCGGCAAGACCTTCACCGTATCCGCCATCACCGGCGTTTACGAAGAACAGGGACTGCGCGTCATCCTGGCCGCACCCACGGGCAAGGCCGCCAAGCGTCTCGAACAAGTCGTCGGCCATCCGGCGGGTACGATCCACCGGCTGCTGGGTTTCAACGGCAAAGACTACGCCCGGGGACCGGACGATCCCATCGACGCCGACGTGATTATCGTCGACGAGGTCTCGATGGTGGATGTGCCCCTGGCTTGGCACCTCTTTCAGAGCATCGACCTTGAGCGGTCCGCCGTGGTGCTGGTTGGAGACCACAACCAACTGCCTCCCGTCGGACCGGGCAATCTGTTGCGGGACTTGGTCCAGTCGCGGATGGTTCCCACGGTGCTCCTCGACCAGGTGGTACGGCAGGCCGGCATCCTGAAGGAAAACAGCATCGCCGTCTTGAACGGCGAGGTACGCAAGACGAGCGACGCCGAACCCTCCGGCCGACGGGCCTGGTACGTGGTGGATCAGTTCACCGATCAATGGGACGCGCAGCGGTTCGTACTGGACCTCTTCGAAAATGTGCTCGTGGAGCGCCTCGGGTTCGACCTGTTGACCGATGTCCAGCTTCTGACTCCGACCCACAAGGGCCCGCTGGGTACGCGCGATCTCAACTGCGAGCTTCAACGTCTGGTGCAGCGGAGACTGTGGAATGTCGAAGCGCCCCCGACGCCCCCGGGCCGCAGGCCCAAGTTTCTCGCACATGACAAGGTCATCCAGACCCGGAACAACTACGAGATCGGTGTCATGAACGGCGCGATGGGCGTGGTTCTCCATGTCGGCCGCGACGGCTCTCTGAGCGTGGACTTCGACGGCATCCCGGTGGAGATCGAGGCCGGTTCGCCCAACCTGCAGGACATCCAACTCGCCTATGCCCTGACGATCCACAAGGCGCAGGGCTCCGAGTTTCCATGCGCCGTGGTGGTGGTCCACAAGGCCCACTCCTTCATGCACCACCGCAACCTTCTCTACACCGGCGTCACGCGGGCCAGACAGACGACGGTCCTCGTCGGCGACCGCTGGGGCATCTCGAACTGCGCCAGAAAGAGGAAACAGGACGACCGCCGAACGTTCCTCTCCCTCCTGCTGGATGCAGGTCGCCTTGAGGAGTCCCGTGTTCCCGCGACGACCGGTCAGTAGCGAATGGACATTCTTGGAGCGGAGCGCGCATGGCATTCGAACGTCAGGACAACGTGAGGGAGTATTACCGGCGGATCACCGAGGTCGACATCGGTATGGTCGCGCGGGAACTGCTCGGCGCTCACGTCCTGCATGAATCCGACCGCCTGCTCCAATGCGACTGCCCGAACCACAGCAGCCAATCGCACCGGTCCCTTCATGTCATGCTCGACAAGCAGGGTTGGTATTGCTTCGGCTGCGGCGTCGGCGGCGACGTGCTCCAGCTCGTGGAGTTCATCCAGTCGGGCCGGGTGACGCGGGGCCGGTCCGGTCCCATGCCGGAGAGCCATCAGCATGCCCGCGATTTCCTCGCGGCCAAGGCGGGCCTGCCGTCCTTGGCCAAGCACGGGCTCTCGCCCGAGGAATTGGCCGAAGCTGAGGCGGAGCGCCTGGTCGAGTTGCGCGTCCACGATGTGCTGACGACCCTGGCGGAACACTATCACGGACGGCTCAAGGACAACCCCGAGGTACTCGAATGGCTTCGGTCCAAATACGGCCTGTCCGCGGAGACGGTCGACAGGCTCCTCATCGGCTATGCGGACAACGACGGCGATGAAGGAATCGTCCGGAAGTTGACCTGCAAGGAACGCGGTTTTTCCCCGCGGGATTTGGCGGCATCCGGCGCGTTCCGTCCCACCAACCAAGACGGGCTCGATCCGTTCTTCGACCGGCGCATCGTATTTCCCTACTGGAGCCGCGGCCGGGTCGTTTTCATGATCGGACGCAAGACCCCGTGGACGCCTGACAAGCCATGGGAACAAGGAAAATACAAGAAGCTCCCGGTCCACGACGAAAACACCCGCAAGCACATCGCCCCGTGCATCGACAACAGCCACCTATACAACGAGGACTGTCTGCTCGCCGATCCGGAACGGTTGATCATCACCGAGGGCGTGACCGACTGCATCTCGCTCATGGAACACGGCTTCCCGGCCGTGTCGCCGGTGACCGTCCGCATCCGCGAAGCGGATTGGGAGCGGCTTCTGCCGCGCCTTCGCAACGTGAAGACGGTCTACGTCTGCCAGGACAACGAGATCTCCCAGGCCGGGTTGAACGGCGCGCTCAAGACGGCAGCGGTTCTTTCGGAGCATCGCATACAAACTCGGCTTGCGGTTCTCCCCCTGGATGAAAGACGCGAGAATGCCCGCCGCGAATTGCGGGAGCGGTTCGGTCTCGACGCCGCCGTGGGTGCCCGCGAGCTGACCAAGCGTCTTGAAGGCAGGACCACGGAGGAAATCCGCGAGGCCGAGCGCCTGCTCTCCGAAGCCAAAATCGACGTCAACGACTATTTCGTGGCCGGTCACTCCGCCCAAGACTTCGAAGAGTTGCTGGCGAAGGCCGAGACGCCTTTGGAGTTCGGCATCTCACATCTGCCGACGGACGTCTCGGAGGAGGAGCGCAACCGGCTGCTCGAACCGATCCTGCGCGAAGCCGCATACCTCACCCCTCTGGAGCAGAACCGCCATCTGAAACTCGTTCAGGAGCGGTTCGGCAAGACGGGACTCTCGCTGGCCACGCTGCGCGAGCAAGTGCGGGCGGTGCAGAAAGAGCAGAGGTCCCAGGCCAGGCAGGAACGGAAGCGGGAAAAGCGCTCATCGGACGCATCTCCCGGATCATGCCGGGCGCGCATCGAGGAAGTTCTGCTTGCGACCGAAGAGGAACGCGGAGCGCCCGATTTCACGCTCGCCGCCGAGGCTGCCTACGATTGGTTCGCGGCCCATGGGGCCCGGTTCTTCCGCACGCCCCAGGGCGAGCCGTTCATGTTCTTCGAAGACGCGATCTTGTGGATGGATACGCCGGACCGCGGCCGCAAGCGGCTCTATGCGTCCCTCATGTACAAGCATACCGGGATGGTGCAGACCACCGGCGGCGGCCGCACATTTTTCGAGGTGTTGTCAAACCTGGCGGTGGAGCGCGGGCAGGTGCGGGAGCATTTCTCCTGGCTACACACGGATGTGGCCAGGGAGACTGTCTATTTCAACCTGAATAACATCGACCACGAGATCGCCAAGATCACCCCCGATGGCGTCGAAATCCTCAAGAACGGCGGCAATGCGGACGGCGTCATCCTGGACGGCTCGCGGAAACTTGCTCCGATCCGTTTTCTCCCTGACGCCGATCCCGCGGAAGCCGACCGGCTTCTTGTGGACCTGCTGCTAAACAATCTCACCTGCGCGCCGGGGGATCGGGTGCTGATCCTCTCGTGGCTTTCCTGTTTCCTCCTGATCGATTTCGCCGGCACGAGGCCCATGACCCGGTTCGAGGGTCCCGCGGGCTCGGGCAAGACCACCGCGAGCAAGTTGATCTCGGCGCTGCTCTACGGCGAGCCCCAGCAGAAGAAGAGCACCGACGCAGCCAACTATACCGACGGCTCGCAGAACCCGCTCATCGTCCTCGACAACATCGAGGTCAAGCAGATGACCGAGGACCTGACGACCTTCATCTTGACCAGCATCACCGGCATCGCCAAGGAAAAACGCAAAAGCGGCACGGACACCGAGACGGTCATCGAGCGGACCAAGTGCCTGCTCAACACCACGGGCATCGAACCTCTGGGCGGGGAGCTCGCGGAAATCCTGTCCCGCTCGTTCATCATCCGCTTCGACATGGACGAGCAGGCGAGCGACTGTTTTCTTGAGGCAAAAATCTTGGCCGCTCTCAGGGAGCACCGCGATCTGATCGTCTCCTCCCTGATGAAGCGCACGAGCCACCTGCTGGCCATGCTCCAAGCCGGCGCTCAGGAGAAGGTGATGCGGCTTCTGCACCGGAGCCTCGGAAACCACAGCAAGCGGCGATGCAACGATTACCTGAGCCTCATGTACCTGATGATGCTCGCCGGGGAGCAACAGGAAATGATCGACCGGGCGCTGGAAGAACTCCATCCGCAGTTTGTGGGCCGGATCGCCACGCTCAACAGCGTCAGCCTCGAGACCGCCCGCGAGTCCAATCCCATCGCCACCTGCCTGGCTGCGCTCTTCAAGGCCTACCGGCACGCGCTCGAAGCGGACCGGGAGAGCACCGCACTGAACGTCGCCAAGACCAACAAGGCGGCCTTCCTCGAACGCTACCAGATCGATTTCCGGAACGAGACGACCGTCGAGGGCGCTCTGGCCCGCGACCTGTTCGTCGCCATCAAGCGGCTGTCCAAAGATTTCGGGTTGTCCTTCAGCATGAACTCGGTGCAGCAGTTCGCCCAGCGTTTCTCGAACGACCTGGACACCATCCGACAAGCCGGGTTCGAGATCGCCGTCAACCGGTCGGAGCATTCCGTCCGGCGCACCGCTACCTACGACATCACCTACCTCGTCTGATCCTTTCCCCTGACGATGCTCTCCTGTGCGAAGGGTACCCTTCGCAAACCGCGAAGGACCTTCGCACCCGTAAACCTCGTCATATCAAGCTGTTGCGCCGACACTGCGAAGGTGCGAAGGGTTTCAGGGGTTCACCCCCCCTTACTCAGAAAAAATATCGCTTGTCGTGACCCCGTGTCTCCCGACGGACCACCGGTTGTTTTTTCGGTCCGCGCGGGAGTGATTCTCCCGGTACCCTTCGCACCTTCTCCTTCCTTCTTCATATCTAACAGCAATATCAATCATCTACAGCACTGCGAAGGTCCCTGCGAAGGTTCGAACCGTATTCATCGACCTTCGCACCTTCGCATCCCGGCGGTACGGACCCCGCTCCGGTAGGTATCCCATGAAACGGAAACCACCTGATTGGAGCAGGGAACGTGAGCCTTCTCGAACTCATGATGCAACAGACAGCCGGAGGATCGGCCCCGGTCGATACGAACAACCCGTCAGTCGATGTCTCCAGGCCGGAGACATCGGAAGCAGCGGAGCGCAACGACCCGCGGGAAACCGCCGATCCCGATGGCACCGCCCTCTATGCGGCCACGAATCTGGACTCCTGGGAAACCGACAAACCTCGACACTTCGCACGGGACGTGGGTATCGACGGCGTCTGCTATCGCCGTCTGGACCCGGAATACTACGCCTGGCTCCGGCACAAGATGGCGCTGGCCAAAAAAGCGCTGGAGGCAGGACGACTCGATTCCGCCGCCTTCGACGGATTGCGAACCCGCTTCAACGACATCCATGCCTGGGCTGTCGCACGTTTCGGTGAGAACGAGCTTCTCGCCGCCGTTCGGAGCCTCGATCCCAAGACCTATCCTCCGCCATCGATTGACCCGGCCGCCCAGTGCCGTCCCGCTTGTGCCGCACCCGTCTCTCCGGTTGCATGTCCCCCTGGGCCGGCTGTCGAGCAATACCTTTACCCCAAGGACGGGGAGTGGCGTTTTACGGAGAAGGTCACGCAATCGGCCATCGACAAGGTCGATGCCATCCGCGACCAGGCGCTCTCCCTCGGCTGGTCCGAGGCGCGGCTCTATCAGAACCGGGGACGGTTCCGCTTCCCCTGCGGCGAAGATTTCGGACTCGTCTGTTTCGTCGGCTACAACGAGCGCATCGGCGAAGTGACCCGGCAGTACATCGAGATCATCGGCCCGCCACCGCGGGAGAACCGTCTTCGTTTTCACAACCCCGATGTGGATCAACCATGGCTCAAGAGAACGAATCCGGAAACATGAAACGGCCCTACGCCAATGCCAGGGATGTCCTGCCGTCCGAGGTGCTCGACACCGTCCGGCGGCATTTCACCGGTCTCCTCTGGGTGCCGAGCGACGTGGGCTTTTACGAGGAACGCCGCAAGCTCGTATTGGCGCTCAAGGATCAAGGCGTGCCTACCCGCGAGATCGCCCGGCTTTCCGGCGTGACACCCCGCCGGGTGCGCCAGATCGTGGCTCAGAGCCGCGAGGAATCCATTCCGACGCATCGCGATCCGCTCCGGTAGGTATCGAGGGGGTTTCCCCTGAAGATGGCGAAATTCGCCTTCCGCCCCGAACCCCGAGATGCCGAAACGAAAAATGCGGTGACCATGGCAGACGACAAGGCCCAAGACAGGATCGGAAAACACGACGCGGGTCAGCTCAAACGCTGGCACCGCAATGCCGCGCCCGAGCAGGAGGTCCGCAAGACCGCCAAGGCGCGGACCGGCAGTGGCGCGGCTCCGGGCAACCAGAACAGCCTGCGCCACGGCATCTACGCCGACCGCTTTCTCTCTCCGGAGGAGCGTCCGCTCTTCGAGGCCATCATCGGCCAGCTCTACCAGGACTTCGTGTTCAACAAGAGCTCGGACTTCATGCAGGTCGAGCTGGTGGCGGTCTACTTCCTCAAGCTGGGCCGGGCGCAGGAGTCCGGCGACTGGGACGCCGCCGAGCGGCTGGACCGGATGATCCGCTGCCACCTCAAGGACCTCAAGGCCACCAAGATCGCCCGTGAGGGTGAGGCATCCCAGGGACCGGAGACGACGCCCGCCGAGTGGGCCACGGCTCTGCTTGAGAAGCTGGCGGAGTCGCAGAAGAAACCGGCCCGGAAAACGACCCCGAGAGGGAAAACACGGAAATGAGGTCGGATAACACCACCGCCCGCCATGCAGCGACCCGCGAAACACGCGGACTTGCGGCCACCCCCGGCATGGAAATGTCGGATAAGACGTGTTCTCTGACATTCCGAAGCCGCCGGTCAGCGGAAGGTTCTATCAATCAATGCTTCCGCCCGGCTCCCGAAGGCTCCGATGCTGCCCGCATCATTGCCTGCGGATGTGTTCGGGGACGCGACTGTAGGCTGACTGTCTCTTTCCTCTGTCATTGCCTGTCCGAAGGCGGGAATGGAAAAGCGGCCCGGGTGGACCGCTTGGCTTCCATGGTCGGCGGCGGATCAGAGGCGCTCGAGGGCGTCCTCCAGCGCGCCGTCCACAAGGTGGGTGTAGACCTGGGTGGTCGACAGGTCCCGGTGACCGAGGGCCCGCTGGACCACCAGGATATCTCCGGTCCGGCTGTAGAGGTGGGTGGCGAAGGTATGCCGCAGCGCATGCGGACTGAGTTTCTTGTCGATGCCGGCAGCCTTGAGCCAATGCTCGAGTCGCCTGGCCACCTGCCGCTCGCAGAGCCGCTCCCCGCGGTTGGAGAGGAACATCGCCCGGCATTCGCCGTCGCCCCGGCGTCGGCGCTCGACCAGGTAACTTCGCAGGAGGGAGCGCAGAGTGGACTTTAGAAACTTCACTTGCGGGACGGAGCCCTTGGCGAGCACGCGGAGATGCTTGGCGTCGAGGTCCACGTCCTCGATGTCAAGGTCGACGAGTTCCTGCAGCCGGATGCCGGTCCCGAGGAAGACCTCGATGATGA
>Ga0209270_1002533_pt1 | contig 18967 bp, 19 predicted proteins | sample MTBAKSrepl1MetaG_FD_187456 | JGI IMG/M metagenome (GOLD analysis project Ga0209270, IMG submission 187456) | Enrichment culture microbial communities from Arthur Kill intertidal strait, New Jersey, USA, that are MTBE-degrading - MTBE-AKS1... | ecosystem: Environmental > Aquatic > Marine >...
CCCATGCCGTATGGTTTAAGCTTTGAACGTTGTTCATCGAAAGCCTCCTTGAAAGTGATCTTTGACCGGTTCACAATCTTGGAGGCTTTCGTATATTCCCGGAATTGTCAAACTTTGTGTGTCTCCCCGGCAAAGCCGGGAGTTTACTCGTATTAATTAAACTTTAGAACAAAGTAGAAACGCCCACCCTTAGGGTGGAGGTTTCTACTTTGTTCTAAAAAAGGAATATATGGAATCAGAGCTGGATTGAGATAAAAATCCGTGATATCGACAGAGAACTAGACACTGCAGGCGACGCTTGTACCTTGCGCACCTGAGCATTCGGTTCGATACAGGAAGAATGTGATCACTGGCAAAAGCATATGGAAGCCACTTTTACAATGGATGGTTACCGGAGAGGCGGGCCGACTTAGGATGTCGAGACGGTTACCGAAATGGCCGGGACGGCTTACGGTGCCCGGACTTTACCTCCATGTCCCCTTCTGCAAGAACCCCTGTCCATATTGCCCATACAATCGTATTAAATATGACGAAAGTCTCTTCATGGCATACGAGAAGGCTGTTAAAGAGGAGATCGATTTATATGGTCCGTACTTAGATGGGCAGGCGTTTTGCTCACTTTACATAGGCGGGGGAACGCCGACCGTAAACTGGCGTGGACTTGTTTCCATTGTTTGCCACCTGCAAGAGCGGTTTCAAAAAATCGGAGATATCTGTGTTGAGCTGCACCCCGGAAGTATGGAAGTGGACTGTCTTTCCGCGCTGAAGGATATAGGCGTTACTATGCTCTCCATTGGGGTTGAGTCCACCTCTGATGTCATGCTGAAGCGCATCAAGAGAAGTCATGATGCCCGCGTAGCGCTTGAGGCGGTGAAACGATCCATGAGAATGGGATTTAAATCAGTCAACGTCGACTTGATGTTTGCCCTTCCCGGCCAGACCCTTTCGGAATGGGAGCACGATGTTAAAACGGTTGTGGGACTTGGTGTCGATCAGCTGAGCACTTACCCGATGTTCTCATTTCCATACTCTGATCTGGGCAAGAGTAATAGCCTTCAGCAAGTGGAACGTCCATCTCATTGCCGCGTCAAATCTATGTTGGAATTCACCGACAAGCATTGCGAAGAGAATGGATTGCAGCAGTGTACTGTGTGGAGCTGGGTTAAACCCTGGAAAGGGAAGTTCAGTTCAATCACACGCCATCACTTTATTGGTTTTGGGCCAAGCGCGGCTTCCATGACAGGCGCAGATTTTTACGTCAATACTTTCGATGTCAAGGCCTACGCAACCACACTGCCATCAGCGCGACCCGTTGCGGTATCTATGCCGATACAGCGTCGACTTGAGATGGCGTATTGGCTTTATTGGCGCATCTATGAACTGGAAGCGTCTGGTGAAGAATTTCGTAGAGTTTTTGGCTCAAATGCCTGCCTGGATGCCGAGTTTGGACATTTGTTGCGCCCTCTGATACCGATGGGGCTGGTCGATCGCACGAACGACACCTACCGCATCACGAAATCGGGGGCATATTGGATTCACCGATTGCAGAATGAGTATAGCCTGAGCTACATTAACCACTTGTGGGGTAGATGCCGAAAAGAACCATGGCCAGAAGAAGTAAAACTATGATCCAATAGCTCGTGTTAACGCCGGTCAAAAAATGGATAAGTATGGCCGGTAGAAAAGTGGCCAAACTTGGCGGCTAAAAAACCTGGATTGTATGTTCTTCCTTTTTCTTGCTCTGTAAACCCTGCCTTTTCTTTCTGGATCTGCTTCTTTCTCTTTTTAATTTGTCTTTTCGTGCGATCTAAAAAGGTTAGACTTATAAGTGTTATGGTTGTCATCCACGGCGAGGGCAACCATGAACCAAACTGTCCGATGCGTCCATTTTGGATCTGTTTTCGAGCGTAATCCGCGCATCAAGATCCTACAGCTTCAGGCCAGATTACCAGCTGGAAAGCGTTTCCCTTGTTTTCGGATACCGGCCGGCATCCCCGAAGCTCTTCTCGAAGTCAGCGTGTCGGCGATGATCTGCGGCGATGGGCGATGGCGGGCCGTCAGGCGGATCCCGCCGAAGGCTTTCCTTTACGAGCCCTCGGGAAGTTGGGGTATCCATAGACAAAAAGACCACCAAGAAGAAGGTCCCACTCACCTGCAAACGTTCACTACAGGGCGGAAAACATCACGTAGGGTGGGTGGCGAGCCGGCCTTTTCCCATTGGCTATTGCGGCGGAGGTTCGCCGGCCTCATTCCAGCCGCGCGCTCGGTAGTACTCGGCCAGCATCGTGGCCATTTGAGCCTCGGTGATCCCCTTGCCCTCCTCGGGAAGGACTTCCTGGTGGAAACGGGGAGGGAGATTGTCGTCCAGCCTGGTCCAGCCCTCGCGGATGTTGAATCGGCGGGTGTCGTCTTTGACCCTGGCGGCGATGGCGCGCATGGAATCCCGCTCCAATTCGAGCCCGGTCACGGCTTTCAGAATGGTGGCGAGCTGTTCCCACTGGTAGAGGTCCCGGTAAAAGCGGCATAGGATCAGCGTGTCGAACACGGTCAGACGGTCTTCCCACTCGGCGAAGACGGCCGCTTTACCTTCGATGGTTTCCGAATCGACGATACCGGCCAGTTCCGGCTTGTAGAACGTGGCCCGGAGGTGGCAGGCGCCGCGTTCCGATGCGCCGTAAGCGAGTCCCATGCCCTTGAGGACACGCGGGTCGTAGCCGGCGGGTTCGAGCCCTTTGACATGGACGGCCTGGTCGGACATTCCCCAGGCCTGCGCGGCTTTTCGGATGCCTTGGGCCAGAAGGTCGCCTATCCCCCGCCGTGCGGCGATGTCTTCCAACAGCCGCGCGATGGCGTCCACGTCGCCGTAGTCGATGTGATACTCGATCCGCTTCTGCCGGGCGGCTTCGATCGTCAGTCCTGCCAGGTTCCCGGCGGTGATCGTGTCCAGGCCGAGGCGGTCGCACAGATCGTTGAGGTAGAGGATTTCCTCGATGCTGTCGATCTCGCACAGCCCGCCGAAGGCGTAAATGGTTTCATACTCCGGTCCCTCCAGGCGCAGGCCTTTGTGGCGGCCTGATTTCACCGTTGATAGCCGCCCGCAGGCCATGAAGCATTTCAGGCAGGACCGGGGCTGGACTTCACAGCGCTGATGCAGTGCATCGGCGTTGATTCCAGATGCTCCTTCGAAACGCCCCTTCTGCCAGTAACGCGTCGGGAACCCGCCGGCTTTGTTCATGATGTCCACCAGCATGGGCGTTCCTTTGGTCTTGTAAGCGATGACGCCCGCGTTGTCCTTCGACTCGGCGGCGATCTCGCGGATGAACTGCCTGAGCAGCGTGGCATCGGCGAACGATTTCCTGCGTCGGCCGTGAAAGGCGATGGCCTTGATCTTCTTGGACCCCATGACGGCCCCGACGCCGGTGCGGCCGGCGCTCCGCCAGTGATCGTTTTCGATCACCGCGAAGGCGACCAGATTTTCGCCTGCCGGCCCTATGCAGACCGTGCCGGTGCCGCCGCCGGCCGGGCGGTTTCTTTTGATCCAGTCGTTGACGCGGTCTTCGGTTTCATAGGTTTCCAGACCCCACAGATCCGAGGCGGGATGGAAATAGACGGTCTCCTCGTCGATTTCGAGCCAGACAGGGGCATCGGCGGCTCCGTGGACCATGAGGGCATCGAATCCGCAGGCAGCCATCTGTTCGGCCAGTTTGCCGCCGGAGTAGGATTCGGAGTAAAACCCGGTCTGGGGGGATTTGGTGAACACCCCGTGGCGGCACGATCCCCATATGCCGCTGCCGGATACCGGGCCGATGGCGAAAATGAGGCGGTTCTCCGCTCCCAGGGGGTCTACGCCTCCCGGGTTGTTCTCCAGCAGCAGACGGGTCGCCAGACCCTTCCCGCCCAGCGTTTCTTTGAGGAGGTCATCGGAAATCGACCTGGATCCAAAGGTTTTCCGCGACACATCGACATTGAGAACCGTGTTGTAAAAGCCGAACATGGGGTCTCTCCTGCAGGTGCATCGATGCGTAAAGAGGCTTCCCTGCGTTCAGGGCCTGTCGATCGGCGGCGGTGCGCTCAGCACCGGCCGTTACAGAACGCTCAGATAGATCCTCTCGGCGTCCTCCTGGGTCATGGTTCGGGGGTTGTTGGCCAAGAGCCGGGTGACTTTCATGACCCCCTGAGCCAGGTTCGGGATGTCCGATTCCTGGATGCCGAAAAGGCTCAGATGGGCCGGGATGCGGAGATCCGCAGCCAGGGTGCGCATGGCATCCACGGCCGCCAGGGCCATGTCGCGAAGGCTCATGCCCTCGATCTCCTCGCCCAGGAGTTCAGCCATTTCGGCGAATTTGGGCAGGTTGCCAAGCATGTTGAATTCCATGACCGGGGCCAGCATGATGCTGTTGGCCACCCCGTGGGGGATGTGAAACTCGGCGCCGATGGGGTAGGCGAAGGCATGCACGGCGGTCACGCCGGCGTTGGCGAAGGCCATCCCGGCAAGAAGGCTGCCTTCCAGCATGCAGGTGCGGGCCCCCAGATCCTGGCCGTTCGCAAAGGCGGTGCGGATATTGCCGGCAACAAGGCTGATCGCCTCGCGGGCGAGCATGTCCGTCATAGGGTAGGCGTTTTTGGAAGTAAAGGCTTCCACGGCGTGGATCAGGGCATCCATGCCAGTAGCGGCGGTGACCTGCGGCGGCAGGTCCAGGGTCAACTCCGGATCCAGCAAAGCCGCCGAAGGGAACAGATAGGGGCTGACCACCCCTTTTTTCAGCTTCTCCGCTTCGTCTGACAGGATGACGATCGGGGTCACTTCGCTGCCGGTGCCCGCAGTAGTGGGGACAATCAGGGTTTTGCGGCCGGGTCTGGAAACCAGGTCGACCCCGAAATAATCGGCCAGATCGCCGTCGTTTTCAACCATCAAGGCGGCTATTTTGGCGATGTCGATGGAGGAGCCGCCTCCGAGCCCGATCACCACATCCGCGCCCGAAGCGCGCAAGGCGTCTGCGGCATCCCTGGCGATCTCCAGCCTCGGATCGGCTTCGACCTTGTCATAGCGTGAGAAGGCCAGGCCGTCATCGCGCAGTACCCGTTCGAGCCGTTCGGAGATTCCCGCCTTCACCAGGCCCGGATCGGTGACGACCAGGACCTTGCCGCCGCCGAGCCGCTTGACTTCGGCGGGGATCTGGGCAAGACAGCCGGCGCTCATGACGATGCGCGGCGTGGTCTGAAACAAGAGTGTCTTTTGCATGATTGGCATTTTCCTGTCCATTGAGGGTTTGAGGACGAGTGGTGCCTGGAGCGTCAAACCGCTAGATATGTCTTCTGGATGTCTTCCGCCTGGCGAAACGCCTCGACCGTTCCACCATACACCACGTGACCCTTGTCGAGCAATACCACACGATCCGAAACGGCCATGGCGAAGCGCATGTTCTGCTCGGAGAGCAGGATGGTCGTCTTGGCCTCTTTCAGATCGAGGATCAGGCCCCTGAGCGTTCCTACGATGACCGGGGACAGCCCCTCGGAAGGTTCATCGAGCAGCAGCAGGTCCGGGTTGCCCATCAGAGCCCGGGCAATGGTGAGCATTTGCTGCTCCCCGCCCGACAGCGTTCCGCCTGTACGGCCGGCCATGACTGCCAGAACTGGAAACTGCTCGAAAACGGATTCGAGGTTCCAGCGGCCCGAACGACCTGGAATACGCCCCAGTTCGAGGTTTTCACGGACGGTGAACGGTCCCAGAATGCGGCGGTCTTCAGGGACGAACCCCAGGCCCATCCGGGCCATCTTGTAAGCCGCCAGGCCGGTGCATTCGTTGTCTTTAAAAAAGACCCGGCCTTCCCTGGGGGGAGTCAATCCGACCAGCGAGCGGAAGGTGGTGGATTTTCCTACGCCGTTTCGCCCCATCAGGCAGACGGTTTCACCCCTGTCCACATCCAGGCTGACATTGAAGAGGATATGGCTTCGGCCGTAATAGGTATTGAGATCGATGGCCCTGAGAATCCTTTCCATCAGAACTCTTCTCCCAGGTATGCGGTAATGACCTGCTTGTTGGCGCGGATCTTTTCGGGGGTGTCATCCGCCAGGAGCGTTCCCTGCTGGAGCACCCTTACGGTCTGGGCGATGCCGAAGACCATGTCCATGTCGTGTTCGATGAAAACGAGGCTCAGATCGAAATCTTTCCAGAGCTTGAGGATCAGTTCCTTGGTGTGAAGGCGCTCTTCAGGGGACATGCCGGCGGTTGGTTCGTCCAACAGCAGCAATCTGGGCCGGAGAGCCAGAGCTATCCCGATGTCGAGCAGTTTCTGGTCTCCGTGCGCCAGCTCGAAAGCCATACGGTGGGCTTGCTGGTCGAGTCCGAGGCTTTCCAGAACCGCATGTGCATTCTCGGTGGCCTGCTGGAAATGTTCGACCGGGTGCAGGTATTTCCGGGTCTGGCTCAGCTTGGACAGACAAGCCACGCGGATGTTGTTCAGGACGGTTTCATCCGGAAAAATGGAGGCGATCTGAAAGGCGCGGCCGATTCCCAGTGCAACGATCTGTTGGGGAGATTTCCCGATGATCTCGTGACCATCGAACATAATGCTGCCCCCGTCCGGTCTAAAGCGCCCGGTGATCTGATTGAAGAGTGTGGTCTTGCCTGCACCGTTGGGTCCGATGATGGCGGAAATCTCCCCCGGCATCACGGCGAAACTCACATCGCTGGTGACGTGGAGGCCGCCGAAGGACTTTTTCAGGGATGTTATTTGAAGGATGGGCGTCATCTTCAGCTTGACCTCCCCGTGTCGGTTTTACCGAACCGCACCTTGAGGCTCAACGCCTCGCCGACGATCCCCTTGGGAAAGATGATCACCATGAAGAGCATGACCGATCCAATGATCAAGGGCCAGTACTCGGTAACGGCCCCGATGTTGTCTTCCAGGAGGATGAAAACGGCGGCGCCGAAAAAGGGCCCGAAGAACTGACTGATGCCACCGAGCACCGACATGAGGATGGCCTCGCCGGAAGTGGTCCACAGAAGCATATCGGTGTGAATCGAGCTGTCGACACCGGCCATCATACCTCCGGCCAATGCCGCGAAGAAAGATGAGATCATGTAAATGCGCAATTGGTTCCGACGCACCCGGCGCCCCAAAAAGCGGATGCGCTCCGGGTTCTGCTGGATACAGCGCAGAATCATGCCGAACGGACTGTAGGCCATTCGCTTCAGAGTCCAGATGGAAATGAACACCAGCAGCAGCACGAAATAATAATAAACAATCCGGTTCTGGAGAATTCCAGGGGGGATGATTCCCTGGATGCCGTCATCTCCGCCCGTGAAGTCGTACCATTTGAAGGTGATCTGCCAGGCAAGCTGAGCGAATGCAAGGGTGAGCATGGTGAAGTAAACGCCTCCGACACGAATGACCAGAAGCCCCAGCAAAAATGAGAGCAAGAAGGCCATCAGCAGCCCTGCCGCCAAAGCAGGCAGAAACCAGGCGCTGCCCATGTAGTCTACCATGAGGCCGACGCTGTAGGCGCCCAGCCCATAATACAACGCCTGCCCAAAGGAGAGCATGCCTGTGATGCCCCAGAGCATGTTGAATGAGACGGCGAACAAACCCCAGACGAGGATGTGGCTTGCCACATTGAGCTTGTAGGGGGAATTCGTGATGACCGGTACCATGGCGAAAATCAGGACCAGAAGCCCAAGCGGGGAAGCCGGTATCAAACGGCGAGTGATCTTCTCTAACATAGGCCTACCTTGTCCGACGTGCGGAGAACAGTCCCTCCGGCTTGAAAACCAAGACAATCACCAAAATGAGAAAGCTGAAAAGGGTTGCCCATTTGGGTACGAAAGCCACACCGAAGGCCACGACTTCCCCTATTAGAATGGCTCCGAGCCAGGCTCCCCAGAAGTTGCCCATGCCCCCGATCACAACCACGATCAAAGAGTCGATGATTACCTCGATGCCGGCCCCGGGGGTGACTGTGCGCATCGGGGCGGCCAGTGTTCCGGCCATGCCGCCGAGCGCCGTAGCGATGCCGAAGACCATAGTCATGGTCATGGGGACGTTGACCCCCAGAACGCCGACGATCTCACGATCCACTGCGGCGGCTCTCGCTACGCGGCCGGCCCGTGTCCTTGATAGGATCAGCCATGCCAGGATCACCGCCATCAGGCCGACGCCGATAATGAGAAGGTTGTAGGCCGGAATAAAGATGTCGCCCAACTGGACTGCGCCATCAAATCCCGCCGGGCGCGCGAGGGATTTATACTCCGCTCCCCAGATCAGCTTGACCAGGTCGTCTATGATCAAAATCAGACAGTAGGTCAGCAGAATCTGGAAGCCGCCCTCATTGGCCCTGCCATAGATGCGCCTCAGAAACAAGAACTCGACCACCATGCCGATTAACCCGGCGCAGATCCCGGTCATGACGAGGGTGAGGAAAAAGTTGGATCCCCAAACCGCTGAAAACTGATAGCCGAAGTAAGCCCCGAGCATGTAGAAGGAGCCATGGGCAAAGTTGAAGACGTTGCCGACCCCGAAGATCAAGGTCAGGCCGCTGGCCACTAAAAAGAGGAGCGTGGCTATGGTCAGACCACTGATCAACTGTGTGAAGAAAAAAGACGTGTCCATGGAGTTTTCCTTGCCGGAAAGGAGGATGGGACGATTGGACACCGCCCAGGTTCCACAGTTGCGTTGCCTGAAATTCCCTCCATGCACAGGAAGGCCGGGCATACGGAGGGACGGTATTCCAGTCGCGGGTCGCTATTCGGCCTGGTGGAAATCCTTGCCTGCATGTCTGCCGGGCGGCCATCTAAACATGGACGGCCAAAATGCGGCACCTTTGCGAGGCTGCCCGAGGCGAAAAGAGGCGACTATCCCTATGAGGTTTTATGGCCGAAAAGAAGATTGGGGCAGCGCGTGGCCGCCCCTTTTAAAAACAGATTACTTACGCTTTTCCTTGATATAATCGGCTGGCGGCATGACATCTTCTGGAGAATAGATTTTCCAGTCGCCGAGCATCATTTTGGCTGGCGGGAAATCATTGTTAGGCATCGTTATGCCTATGGCCTGCATCTTTTTCAGCTGGTGGGTTTCAGGGCGCATATAGGAGGTAAAACCTTCAGGATCCCATGGTGCCTTGAGCTTCAAGTTTTCCAAAGCCTTGACCAGCGCCTCGGTGTCATCCGGATTGCCGACCGTTTCGACGGCCTTCGCGATCGCGTAAACACCTACATAGGCGCCGGAAGCCGCATAGGTTGGATAGCGGCCGGTACGTTTGTGGAATTCCTGGACGAACTTTCGGTTGAGCTCCGTATCCGGCCAGTTGTTATAATGGCGCGCGCCCAGCACGAGGCCCGCCGGCAGATCCGCCCCCATCGCGCTCATCAGTTCATAGTTGCCACCGGCATCCGGATGGAAGTAAAGCGATTTCTCAAGCAGGCCATACGGCATGGCCTGCTTGAGAAAAGCGACGGTGTCCCCGCCCCAGAAACCTGCTACGAGGATATCCGGATTGTCACGGCTCAGGGAAGTGATGTAGGCCGTGTAATCGGGTTCAAACAGTTTCGGCCAGTATTCTCCCACGACCTCGTATTGGATGCCGAGGCGATCCAGATTGTATTTTAGTTCGTTCCACTGGTCGTGGCCATAGGCATAATCCGGGCCGATGTAGGCGATGGTCTTCCAATCCTTGGTTTCCCTGAGTTCTTTCAGATAGAGCGCACCTGCAGCCATGGACATGAAGGTGTTGTTGGAAACCCGGAAGTAATACGGCTGCAATTTGTCAACGGTGAGCTGCGTGGATGCATGGTCGGTGCCGATGAAAATGGTTTTGTACTGCTGTGATATTTCGGTGATGGCCAGACCGACACCCGAGCTGACTACCCCGAAGAGGAAATGGACCTTGTCTTCGGTGATGTAGCGGGTGGCCACCCTCACGGCGTAAGCTGGCCTAGCCTTGCTGTCCGTAAAGGTGATGTCCAGCGTGTAGCCGTTGACCCCGCCTTTGCCATTGATTTCGTCGATTGCCATTTCGGCGGCGGCGACAGAGTCGATCCCGTACAGGCCGGCCCGTCCGGTCATTGGATACATGGCCCCGATCCGGATGACCTTGTCTTGTGCCTGGACGGCGAGGGGAACTGCAACAACCGCAAGAAACAAGGCCACAAAAAAGACGCAGGTAATCTTTTTCATCCCACCCTCCTCTCATTAACTCTATGTGTTATGATTGTTTTCCCTCAATTCGACCCTGTCCGCCAACCGGCAGGTCAAAGAGGTGCTGGCGAGTGAAATGGTGAAAAGCGGCTATTACAACGCATGTACCATAGGGGAAACAGACTTGGCTGTCAAGCTAAAGACGGGAGTGAGGCAGCAGGCCTTGAAACAGGGATCTCCGGATTTGCGCAATCGATTGCCCCAAGAGGGGCTGGCAAGCAGATTTGAGGCTTCAGCACGGAAGTTTTCGGCTGGATCCGTTCCTCGACCTTCAAGCCGGTTGTGCAGAGCGCAAGGGTCGATTGATTGCGATAGGCAAGGACGCTTTGCAAGATGGGACCGCGAAGCTTGGAAGTGAACGCGAAAACCCATCCTGGCCAAAATTCTGCGGAGGAAGCGGACCTGACCACGTGAGGGCAAGAGTCACTTCAAACGGTGTCTTTCTTCGCAATGATGGGGCTGGAGGTCTTTGAAGGGCGCCTTAGGGGTTGCATTTTGAGGTCAAAAAAGTGCTTCTAAGCTCGTGGAAGCAGCCCTTTTCCCTATGTTTTGTTTGTTTTTCAGTCATTTATCTTGGTCCGACCCCGATAACGAAAGTTGCTTGCAACCGATGCAAAAGAGCATGAAACTCAGAGTGTTTGCCTTCGCCGATACGTTCCCGTTCGAGCTGCTCAAATGCTTCAAAAAGTTCTTTGTCTTTATCCTGATGCAATTTCGCCTCCGCCATGGGGAAAAGAACCGTGTTTTCCTTGGTGATATGTTCATCGAGGAGAGCCACGTATTCTTTAATGATTGTCTGTGCTTGTTCCTTACGCAAGACGAGCCCGGACTCATGGCCGGCCAGGGCGTCTTTGAGCATGGCAACCAGTCTGCGGCCCTGTTCATGTTCCAGCAGCATAACCCCGATAGGACCTCCTTCACGCAGCACACCGACATTCTCCAAGGCTGGAAAAAGGAATTCTTCTTCCTTGGCATGATGGCATTTGTCGACGAAGACCGACAGGAACTCGAGGATGTTGGAGAGATCCTTCCCGTCCACTTCTTGACCGCGTCCGAACCTGTCCGCAACGGCCTGCAGGACTCGAAGCATGATTTCAATGCCGTGGTGTTCGTTCTTAAGTTCCTCAATCGCCTTCATCCTGGCACCTCCTTGGAACTAAGCGCGATGCGCAGCGAGACTGCGTCACGCATTTTTGGATGTTTTCAGGTTGTGCAGTTCAAGGAAAAACGCGTTTGCGCTCTTCAAGGGTTCTTGGGAAGAATACCGCCTCGGTGATCGGGCCTATCTTTTGTGAACGGAATTTATTTTCCATGAAAAAAGCATGCAAAGTCCAGGGCTTTTCTTCTCCGGTGCCCAGGTGAAAGAGGAGGATACCGATCAACCTTGGGTGCCGGGACCACCGCTCTCAAGGCGCCATGTTTGCATAATTTCCACAGCGGGGCTTCAGCGGCGAGGCGATCGGCCCTTCGAGGGGATGACCGGGGACTACCGGGTGATCCCTGGAGACATTAAAGCCGGGGATTTGGTGATGAGTCACATCTCCACCAATTATGACCGCACCGGTTTTCAGCAGGATTGGAATCTCGTTTTTCCCCTGGATCGCCTCCGTGAGCTTGATGCCGAGGGGATTATAGGCGCTGTGGCCGATTACCATTATTCTTTTATGGGAGCTGCCGATCCGGCAGAGATGGAACAGGCTGCCCGAAACTTGGCCGCACTCCTCAAAGGAGACGATGTAGATGCAGCCCTTTTGGTGCCGGTCTGACCGTTCTGTGCGCGCTGTGGGCGCGTTGGGCCATTATCTGGAAAGCGAATTGATCCCCACCACTCAGATCAGTCTGATCCGGGAGCACACCGAGGTCATTCGGCCGCCAAGGGCGCTCTGGGTCCCATTTGAACTTAGTCGCCCCCTGGGAGTCCCTGAAAATCCTGCCTTCCAGCGACGGGTGCTCCTCAGGACACTCGAACTAGCGAGTTCAGCCGGTGGTTTTGGCAGGAAACAGCCGCGGCCCGAATGCTGAGGTTGATTAAAGAAAGATGCCTGAAGAGTGGGGACCCATCCCTGAAAATGACCGGGGCCGTGTTTGTAATCCCTGTGGATCAGGGTTAAAGGAGAAAAATGGATTTTTGCTCTGTCAATACAGCCTGAAGCATTTCTCCGGCGCAGCCATCATGATGGCTGCCGAAACACATCGTGAAACCATCTAGATCCATCCGGAAATGATTTCGCGGTAGGACTAAGTTTCCAATCCGGAAATGAGGATTTTTCTTTACACGCTGCGCGTGCTCAGTCCCACCCCTGCGGGGCGGGTCCCGGTTTGGCCAATATCAAGGAAATTAAGCGCTTGCGCGGAGGTGACCTGCAGGTCGCCGCACAAGCAAACGTGCAGATTGACGCCGAGATTGGCCAAAAAGACCCTGTCCGGATGGAACTAAGCAGCATTTTCAGGTGGTATTCCGAGGACTTCAAGGATGGCATCGTCGGTTTTTTCAAACAGTATGCTGAAGGCGATCTCAGGAGCAGGCTACAAAAGCGGGGTGGAGAAATAGAGGTCGAATATCTCGACTACGACTGGTCTCTTAACGGAAAATAGTCCGGAAAGGATGAAGAAGCAACATGGCAACCTATGATTACGACATCGGCATTATCGGCGGCGGGGCGGCGGGCCTGACTGTGGCTTCCGGGGCGGCCCAGTTGGGGGCCAGGACCCTCCTGATCGAAAAGGAAAAGGAGCTCGGCGGCGACTGTCTTCACTTCGGATGCGTCCCGAGCAAGACGCTGATCCGGACTGCTCAGGTTTATCATACCATGAAAAACGCCCAGGCCTTCGGACTCCCGGCCATAGAAATGCCCCCGGTGGACTTCGTCAAGGTGAAAGAGAGAATCCAGTCCGTGATCGCGACCATTCAGGAACATGACTCGGAAGAGCGATTCTGCAGCCTTGGCGCCAGGGTGGAATTGGGTGAACCGGCTTTTGTGGACGAGCATAGCATTCACCTGAACGGGCAGCGCATCTCCTCAAAAAACTGGGTGATTGCCAGCGGCTCGTCCCCGCAAATCCCTCCCATCGAGGGTTTACACAAAACGCACCATATCACCAACAAAGACATTTTCTCCCTGGATCATCTTCCGGCATCCATGATCATACTGGGCGCCGGCCCCATTGCCGCAGAGATGGCCCAGGCCTTCTGCCGACTTGGGACAAAGGTGCATGTTGTACAGCGAAGTGGTCAGATCCTAAGCAAAGAGGACAGGGACATGGCCGATGCGGTCACTCAGGTCCTGGCCGCTGAGGGAGTCATTTTTCACTTGAATGTGGCGGTTCTTGAGGTAAGAGATGCAGGTGATGGGAAAGAAGTCCGCATCCAAAATAAGGATGAAGAGGTGAGTACGCTGAAAGCTGAACAGATCCTGGTTGCCATGGGACGCTCTCCCAATCTGGAGGGGCTTCACCTGGAAGAGATCGGCATTGAATTCGACGGCAAGGGCATCAAGGTAGATAAGCGCATGCGCACCACCCAGAAACATATCTATGCAGCGGGGGATATCACCGGGGCCTATCAGTTCACCCATGCTGCGGGTTACGAAGGCGGCATTGTGGTGAGCAACGCGATCTTTCATCTTCCCCGAAAGGCCGACTACACCTTCCTTCCCTGGTGCACCTATACCGATCCGGAACTGGCCGGCATCGGAATGAACGAAAAGGCCGCCAAAGATGCTGGCATTGAATATACGGTGTTCACCGAAACCTTCAAGGACAACGATAGGAGCCTTGCAGAAGAAAATAAGACAGGAAAGATCAAGATGCTCCTCGATAAGAATGAAAAACCGATCGGGGTTCAGATCCTGGGGCCTCAAGCAGGTGAGTTGCTGGGCGAGTGGATTGCCGTCTTGAATGGCAAGGTCAAACTCTCCACCCTGGCCGCGGCGGTTCATCCCTATCCGACCCTTGGCGAAATCAACAAGCGGGTCGCAGGCGCCTACCTCTCTCCCAAGATCTTTTCCGACACGGTCAAGAAGGGACTCAAGTTCTTCTTTCATCTGAAAGGCAGGGCCTGCGGATCGGGGGAGGGGAGATGATGAAAAACGGACGGGTTACAGGGGAGGCGTTCGGACGCCCCGGTACCGCCCCGGAGTGGGCATCAAGCACCAAAAAGGCGGTGGGTACCGCCTGTTCCAGATCAAGCCGCATCTGGTTTAGCGTGTCCCATGGGATCGTGAACGAAATCTAGTATCCGACCATCGATCATCCCCAGACAAGGGATCTGGAGTTGCTCATCATGGTCCTGTGCTCCCATCCGCTTTTACGACGCGGAAAAGATCAGCGAGCAACTGAATATGGCGGCAAAAAACTTTGTAAATAGCTCAGAAGTCATTGTGTTGCCTGAAAAAAACAAAATTTTCTTGTCTCAGATTTTTGATTGGTACGAAAGGGACTTCGGGGGGAAGGAGGGAATCCGGCGTTTTTTGCTTCGATACCTGGATAAGAACGACAAATGGGCCTTCATAGACCGGAACTGGTCCACCATCAAAGTGGAATACCTCTTCTATGATTGGAATTTAAATCATTGAGCGAAGCTTTTGAAACGATTAACTGATCAGCGATTCGAACCTTGCACCTTGGTCGCCATTGGAGGCTTCGGGGGAGTTGACTGCTGGAAAACGGTTGCCCGCGCTTTTCAACCTTTACCTCAGTGAGGAGCTACCCGCCCTTGACGCTTAGGAAAAGGTGCTGCTCGATATGATGGCAGGAGATCATATGCTCCTCTGGGGACAGGATGGGGTGGAGGTTTGCCGGTCCTTTCTGAGCCCCGTCTTGGAGGGGTTTGAGGCATGCGGCAACCGTGCGCAAAGGCTTCCTGCCCTAGAAAGCAGGAAACTGGGGTCCTGATGCGGCTAGGGAGCTTCTGAAAAGGAATGGTAGGGACGTCTCTGTGGACCATTTCTGAGTTCAGTTGGAGAGGAGAAACAAAGTGGATGAAATACCCAGTAAAAGAACCCCGGAAAATAAAAGGCGAGCCGTTCTCAAGGCCCTTGTATTCGCAGCCTTCATCGTCGCGGCTGTTTATGTGTTGAGGTTCACACCGGTAAAAAATTTCCTCACCGCCGAAATACTTGGCCGGTTCCTGGATAGCGCGGGCATATGGGCGCCCATCGCGTACATGGCCGTCTATGCCGTCGGCGTGTGTCTGTTCCTGCCCGGCACCCTTCTCACCGGGTTGGGGGCGGCGATCTTCGGACCCTACTGGGGCTTTCTGTATGTGTGGGTCGGGGCCATGCTGGGGGCGAGCGCGGCCTTTCTCATCGGCCGAACCCTGGGGAGGGAGTTTGCCGCATCCCTCATCGGAGACCGGTTAAAGAAATACGATGACGCCATTGAGCGGAACGGCTTTGCAACGGTACTCTACCTGCGCCTCGTCTATTTTCCATTCACCCCCATGAATTTCGGGATGGGACTGACAAAAGTGCGTTTCTGGGACTACATCGTCGGCACGGGCCTGGGCATCATCGTCGGAACCTTTATTTTCACGTTTTTCATCGGCACATTGAAACAGGTATGGGCCTCGGGAAACTGGGGAGAACTCGTCTCCTTCAAGGTGTTCTTCTCAATCGGCCTGTTCATCTTCTCTTTCTTCATTCCGAAGATCATTAAGAAGATCAAAGGTGAAGGAAAGCATGATAAAGGATCTCCAGCATGAGGCTGACGCTGGGAATCTGAGAAACCCGTAAGGATCGGTTTGCAAAGATGACAGAAGAAAAGACAAAGATAGTTCTGGCCGGCGATATGGGGGGAACCAAGGCCAACCTGGCCGTTTTAGCACTGACTCCGGTCTTCGTGCCCCCTTGGCAGAAGCGATCCTCCCAAGCGCAGATTATCCAAGCCTGGAAGTTCTTGTATAGGAATTTCTTTGCTGGTATCGAGTAAAAGTTGAACGAGCGAGCTTTGGTGCAGCCGGCCCTGTTGTGAACGGGAAGTCAAAGATCACCCATTTGCCATGGATGATGCATGAAACCCATATCGGGAATGCTCTGGGCGTTGCTTCCGTGCGCTTGCTCAACGATCTGCTCGCTCTCGCCTATGCGGTTCCGTTTTTGACGAGAGAGGATCTGCACGTGTTGAACAAAAGGCGGACGGTATCAGGCGGCCCGATGGCCGTAGTCGCTCCGGCCACCGGTCTTGGCGAAGCGTATCTGAGGTGGGATGGAACGACATATCGAGCCTATGCCTCGGAGGGCGGACACACTGATTTTGCACCGTCGAATGCCCTGGAGACGGGTTTGCGCCAATATCTCCTGAAGCGGTTCGAACATGTCACCTACGAACGTGTCTGCTCCGGCAGCGGCCTGGTGAACATCTATGATTGTCTGAAAGACAGCGGTTATGCTGACGAGCCCGACTAGTTGCCCAATCAGATGATTTTGGGATATGATCGCACGCCCGTTATCGTCCAGGCGGCCTTCGATAAAGAGCGGCCGTGCAGACTCTGCCAGGGCAGCCTCGAGATGTTCATATCCATTCTTGGTGCGGAGGCGGAGAACATGGCTCTAGAGGTGATAGCATCAGGCGGAGTCTACTTGGGCGGCGGGATTCCGCCTCAGATTCTATGGGCTATTGAGGACGGACCTTTTCTGGAATCCTTCGGGTGCAAGGGCCGGATGTCGGGCCACAGGGAAGATATGCCGCTCCACGTAATCCTGAATCCTAAAGCGGCACTGATGGGAGCGGCCTGCCACGCAATGGCCAAACACCACTTTACTGAAAACAGCGAGTGGGGTCTGAAGAGGAAATTGAAGATGGGATGGAAAATATCACCACAGGTCAGCGACATACTGGATAAGGCCCAAGAATTTGTGGGAATCAGCAGGGAGGATGCAGGGTTACTGTTAAGGCTTGACCTCGAATCCAAAGAGACCTACGCGGTTATGGAAACGGCCAACCGGCTTTCCAGAAAACAGTTCAGGGGTAAAGCAGAGAGCCATCTTCATATCGGGGTGAATGTAGCGCCCTGTCCCTTCAACTGCAGCTTCTGTTCCTTGACGGAAAAGGCCGGTATCTTCAAAGAAGATGTGGATTTTTCAGAAGAGACCATTTTGAGGTGGGCCAAAATGGGCGAGGTTCAGTCTGCGGATGCCCTCAACCTCATGACGACGGGGACGTTTTCCTTCGAGAGGCTGCTGGAGATCGGAAGGCTGCTCAAAAGGGAGGTCTCGGTCCCGCTTGTGGCCAACACACGGGACATTAACCACCGAGAGGGAGAGAAACTCCTGGAGGCCGGTTTTGTGGGGGCCTATCATGCAGTCCGCCTGGGAGAAGGCGTGGACACCCCCTTTAAAAGAGAGAAGCGTATTCAAACCATCCAGGTTCTCAATGACGTGGGGTTGCTGTGGATGAACTGCATCGAACCGGTGGGACCGGAACACTCCCTGGACGATATTGTGGACCTCATGTTCCTGGCAAAAAAGCATCGTGCCGTATACAGCGGAGTGATGCGGCGCATTAATTTCCCAAGATCTCCCATGGAAAGGTTCGGCATGATCACGGAGCGGGAGATGGCCCGAATGGTGGCGGTCAGCCGGCTGGTGATGGGGGATGTGCCACGCGCCCACTGCACCCACGAACCCCACTCGGCCTCTCTCATGGCGGGGGCCAACCTCTTTTTCCCGGAGGTAGGTGCCAGTCCCAGGGACGGAATGGCCGACACCGGGAAAGGGAGGGGGAAGAGCCTTGGTGTTTGTAGAGCGATCTTTAAAGAAATGGAATGGGACCCCGACTTGCCGTCCAACTGTTTTCCAGGCGCGGCTTCCAGCTAAACATTCATGATAACGGCGGTGGTCATGCCCACACACAAAAAACCTATGAGAGCGGCATGTTGCCGCGGCTGTTGAGGCTTCGAGTCTCTCTCACAGCACTCAACCTGCACGGTATCTTCACGGTAAGGATGCTATGTGACTGTATCTCAAGCTAGTTGCACAAACACTGTTTGCAGGACCAGAATCCTACCAGCTTGTTGGAGGAGCAAATTATGTTTTGGCCAAAAATATATTTCCGAGTAATCCTCGGAATGGCAGCCTGTATACTGATGTCCTTTTCAGGCGCCTCTCGGGCTGAAGACTTCCGTGTAGGGACTTGGAAGACGCCCCAGACCATACAGCCCTTCTTCTATGAGCGATTTGTTCCCGAAAACCAGAAGGTGACAGTCTATTCCTTCACCAATCCAGCTGATCAAAAGACAGCCCTCCTGGCCGGCAGCCTCGATATGTGCGGCACCACCTTGGCCCACGCCATTCATTCGGCCTCACTCGGTCAACCTGTTGTCGTGGTGGCGGCCCTCTGCAACAAGAGCTCGGCCCTGGTGGTCAAAAGGGGAGGAGCGGTCAAAGAGGTAATGGATCTGAGGGGGAAAAGGATCGGTTATGTCCCTGGAACCATGCACGAAATTCTACTCAGGGAAATCCTGACCCGCAGCGGTCTTTCCCCTGAGAAAGACGTCGTGTTGACGCGGGTGGATTTTTTCGACATGGGTATGGCCCTGGCAGGGGGCGGCATCGATGCCTTTCTTTCGGGCGAGCCACTTCCGAGTCTTGCCGTGGCTCAGAGATACGGGGAGATCCTCGCGTATCCTTACTATGACGAGTCGATCGGGGCCATGAACGCTGGCATGCTGGTGCGGCGGGATAGCATCGAGGGCGAACCGGAGCGGGTTCTCGAACTGGTCACGGCGCATGCGAAGGCTACGCGATACCTGCAATCCCATCCCGAGGTCTGGCTTC
>Ga0209270_1002536_pt1 | contig 18945 bp, 20 predicted proteins | sample MTBAKSrepl1MetaG_FD_187456 | JGI IMG/M metagenome (GOLD analysis project Ga0209270, IMG submission 187456) | Enrichment culture microbial communities from Arthur Kill intertidal strait, New Jersey, USA, that are MTBE-degrading - MTBE-AKS1... | ecosystem: Environmental > Aquatic > Marine >...
AGCTCGGCGGGGTTTGGAATCAGGTCCTGCAACCAGATTCCGAGAGGCCATACTCTCATCTCTCATGCAGCACCGCTGCACTCTATAAAGAAGTGCGCGTTCGTGGCGCACCGTTGTCGTAGGAGTCCCCCACGCTGCCCACCGAGGGCTCGACGCCCGCCTCGGCCAGGCGCTCAGTGTAACGAATCGAAAGGTACTGGGAGCCGCGGTCGCTGTGGTGGACCAGGCCGTCGAGGTTTCCACGTGCCCACAGCGCCTGCTCCAGAGCGTCTAGGGCCAGATCGGTCCGCAATGAATTGGAAGCTCGCCAGCCCACGATCATGCGAGCGAACACGTCGATGACGAAGGCAACGAATACAAACCCACGCCATGTAGCTACGTAGGTCAGATCGGCCACCCATAGCTGATTGGGACACTTGGCGGTGAAGTCGCGGTTAACCAGGTCAGCAGGGCAAGAGGCGCGGTCGTCTGGTACGGTGGTCCTACACTTTTTGCCTCGGATAGCGCCTTGCAGGCCCATGTCACGCATGAGTCGCGCCACCGTACAGCGGGCCACCTCAATCTCTTCTCGGTTCAATTGACGCCACACCTTGCGCACACCGTAGACCTTGAAATTAGCCTCCCACACCCGACTGATCTCAGGCCGCAGATACGCGTCGCGTTTGGCGCGCTCGGACAATCGCTCGGGATCAGCTTGACAGGCCTTATGCTCGTAGTAGGTCGACGGGGCGATCGGCAGCACTGCGCAGATCGGCTCGACCCCGTGGCCCTGGCGAAGGGCGTCGATGAAAGACACCATCATTTCAGTCGGCGGTCGAGCCCCGCCTGGGCGAAATATGCCGACGCCTTGCGCAGGATCTCATTGGCCCGCCGAAGCTCCCGGTTTTCTCGCTCAAGCTGTTTGAGGCGCTCGCGCTCCGACGTGGTCAGGCCAGCCCGAATACCCTGGTCACGCTCGGCTCGATGCAACCAGCTGCGAAGAGTCTCGCCGGTGCAGCCGATCTTGGCCGCGATAGAGCAGATGGCCTGCCATTGGGACGAGTACTCATCCTGGTGCTCCAAAAGCATCCGTACCGCCCGTTCCTTGACCTCTGGGGAATATCTGATTCGCTTGGACATGACTCCATCCTCTCAAGTAATGGAGTCTCCGGCAATCCCGGGGCGGTTCACCTGCCCCAAGGTCACATTGCCAGACGGCTGGGTGTTGTAGGTAGGTCATGCAGAGCGAACGCAAGTCTCATCCTCTCCAGTGAAGGCTTTGCTAATTAACCTTCATTCATCGTGAGTTGGCGATTTTGAAACTTATATATCCTCGTTTTTCTCGGACCGCCGACCAGGTCTCCCAGTTCCCAGCGTTAAAAATGTCATAGGACTATATATATTAAATCCCGAGCCTAGCTCACCTTGGCCCTGGGCCTATTTTATTCGGGCCTACTGCCAACTAGCCCACCACCCCACGATAACCAGCAACATCCTCAAAATCATATTCTGCGGTTTCCCATCCGCTCGTCACAGCCCTGTCCGGGTCCTCAACAAGACCTAACCCTGTCCCCGTCCTTGCTCCCAAGACCAATCCCTAAACCAATGCCTGGGCAGCTCTATTGCCCTAGCCGCTCAGTTGCAATCAAACGAACGGAGGTGAAGATCGTGCCGGAAGAGATCGTCGTGCTGTCGTCCAGCTTCTCGACCTATGTAAAGAGTTTCGTCAACGTCAAACTGGGCATCGTGGTGCTCACCAACCAGCGTGTCTTTTTCCGCGAAGGTTCCGATGTCCTATTCGATATCCCTCTTGATCAGCTCAAATCCTTCGCAGAGGGCAAACACGGGTGGTCAAAGAAAATCATCCTCCAGACCAAGGAGGGGGTTGAATATGGCTTTCTCCCCAAAAAGAAGCATTACGACCTGTGGCTGAAGTATTTGAGGGATCCCCAGTTGATCACCTCGGCTACAGAGGAGGTCAGTGCAAACAAGCCGCTTGTTCAGGAGGCCTTTGTTCCACCCAGAGAGGAAGCTGGGGCTTTCCATGAGGACAACCATGCGGAAGTGGCCAACCTTCCCGAGGTGACCCAACATCCCATACCAAAGGGAGCAACCGGAGAAGCTCTAGATGCTACCGATGGAGTGGTCCCTTTTTCGATTATCGCCCTGAACTGGATCACCCGCACCGGTGGAGGTGTGGGAGCCGTTGCTTTCGCAGTCTGGATAATCGGTGTGGTGGGCAGCTGGTTTGTGGAATCGTACTTAAGCAATCCCATTAACTTGGCCAACACCATGACCAATCTGTATTACTTCCAGTCGGCTCCTCCCCAACTCTGGATTCCTCCAGCTATGAAGTATTACGGATGGTGGACAATGATCTGGTCCTTTTCCATTGCTCTGGCCGGCATCATCGCTGGAACTGTGATTGAGCTCAAACAGGAGTCCTCTGCCGGTACCCCCTCCAAATAGTGATGACTGATCCCCGATGGAAACAGCTGATAGGAGGCGTCCTATGCGAGCCTTTATTCTGGCGCTCCTCGTGGGCGTCCTGGTCTATGTCTTTCCCAATCCTGCTTTGTGCCAGGGCAGCGACCTTGATCAAATCCTCGATCTGACCAAGTCCATATTAAGCGAACTGCAAACCGGTAGCCCTGGAGCGACGGAAGCTTTACCCGGCAGCCACACTGATCGCAGGTTGAAGCAGGGAGCCTACTGGATCCCCACTGGCAATCCTTGGCATGGTATTCTCCCGAGCGATATTGCCGGGCATTGGAATAGGGTCAAGGAAGCAAACGGTAAGAAGGTCTACTTCGTTCCCAACGTGGCCTACAACAAATGGCGAGAGCTGAAGCTAGATCAACGGGTAAAGCTCCGCAGGCTGGGCTTTAGAATTCCTGTTCCTCAACCTGGGGATCTGGTGATGACCGTCGAGGATGTCCAACAGTCCAGGGTCTATTGGGAACGTAGATCTGGCATCCCTTCCGACCTGATGCCGCACCCCCTGTTAATCGAGAATGAAAAAAACTACCCCTGGCGTGATCTGCTCAGGGGGGCAGGATGGCAGGGGGTGATGCCGAAGATGGGTAAGTAGCAACCGGAAATCAGACCTAGTTCACAAGGGCCTGTCTCCTTCACGGGAGGCGGGCCTTTTCCTTTGCCTTAACCAGAGGAGAAAGGAGTCGCAATGCTTCAAGACCCTGTTTCGGCCTGGCCAGGCCATCAGGCTTTTCCGTGAATGTCTCGCCTAGGGTGTGGGAGCTGGCAATCACCCTGGTCATCGAGGCCCTTAAATGGCTTCTCGCGGAGAAAAGGAGGAAAGAGTGAGCTTAAAGAGCGCAACCGACAAACAGCCCCAGCTGAATCCTGAATTTGTGCAACAGATCGACGGGAAGGACTTCGTGACCTACCAGGGCTTGCTGGATCTGGCCCATCAGAAAGGGTTGGCCAGCATCGTGACCCAAGTGTTGCAGTACCCGAACCAGGACAACGAGCATCTTGCCGTGGTCCAGGCGGTGGTGGAGTCCAAGGACGGGGAGAGGTTCTCCGACGTGGGGGACGCCAATCCTCAAAACTGCAATTCCCGCGTGTCCAAGCATCTGCTCAGAATGGCCAGCACCAGAGCCAAGGCCAGGGCCTTACGGGACCTGACAAACATCGGTCTTACCGCCCTGGAGGAATTGGCTGATCTTGGAGAAGTAGCCGGAGAACTGGAGCCTAGACAACAGAGGGTCTCGTCGAAGCCTAAACGGCCCGTCTCCAAGCCCAAAGTCGCGCCTAAAAATCCAGCTGCCAACCCGGTCCGTCAACCGGCCCAGAAGCTCTCAGAGGCCCAGCACCGGGCCATACTCAACCTGGCCCAGCGCAGAAATCTGAGCGATCAGGAATTGGATCAACTCTGCCAGGAAATCCACGGTGTCAAAGTGGAAGCCCTTACCTCCACAGACGCAAGCAGCTTTATCCGCCATCTCCAGCAAGCCGCGTAAGCATCCATCCGTAACAATCAGTCAGAAGGGAGTTGTCCATGGTGGACCTAGCAGAATTACGCAAAGAGCCCCACCTATCAGCTAGCTCGGTAAGCGGATACTTGGAGTGCGGGCTAGCCTACCGTTTCGGCAAGATCGACGGTCTCGCCCCCGAATTCACGCCCGACGTATTGGTCTTTGGCTCAGCCATCCACGAGGTTTTGGCGGAGTATTATCGCTCTTTAGCCCAGGGAGTGAGGCTGGCCGGTGAGCATTTGAAGGAGTCATTTGCAAAACAATGGAGCGAGCGAGCAGCTGATAACGACTTCATTCGCTACAAGGAAGGCACCGACTATCGCAGCTATCTGTCTCAGGGCCAGGAGATGCTGGCCGTATTCGCTTCCCAGGTGCCGGTGGAGGAGTGCACTGTCTTGGCGGTGGAAGAGCCCTTCAGCATGGATCTGGAAGGACTGCCGGTCCCCTTGATCGGTATCTACGACCTGGTGATCGAGGATTCGTCCGGGGTCATCACCATCGTCGACCACAAGACCAGCGCCAAAAGCTACAGCACCGCCCAGGTGGACCAGAACTTTCAGATGACGGTCTATCAGTCTGCGGCCAAGGGTAATGGCTTCGCTGGGCGGGAGATCCTGCTAAGGCTCGATTGCTTGATAAAGACCAAGACACCGAGGTTTGAGCAGTATTACACGACCCGGTCCCAGGAGGAGGAACAGGGGGCTCTGAAACGCGTCCTGGCTGCATGGGATGGAATCTCCAAGGGTGTTTACCTGCCAGCCAATACGGGCTCTTGGCGTTGCCCTGGCTGCGTCTATCAGGATGCCTGTGGGCAGTGGATGCGGGGAGAGTTGCCATGAACAAGGAGGAGATATCGGCCCTGCAGAAATGTCTGACCGTCTACAAGCAGGGGCTTCCCCGACCGATCGTGCAGGTGGAAAGGTTGATCCAGCGACATACACCACAAGCGGTTGAGGCCTATCTGATCAGGGTGCAGAGCGATTATCGCAAGAGGCTTTACCAGCTGTTCGAGGTCAACCCCAGGAGCCCGCAGCTTGACCATCTGGTGGTGGCAATTTTCCGTCTAGGTATGGCCCTAAAGCTTATGCGGGATCATCAGGCCAGAAAACAGGCCGCTTAAACGGAGACAGAATCCGACTGATTTTCGAAAAACATCCTTATAAATCCGTCCGCCCGTATCCTCAAACCGACCATGCCCGCAAGCTGATCCTGTCCCCCAACAACGCTCCTATCAGCGTTTTACGACGTTTAAACGTTGTTTCTCTCGATCATCTGAGCCCAATGATGCTTTCGACGTTGATTAGGCACGGTTCCGCCATTCCGTAAAAACGTTCACCAACGAGTCCGATCCTAATTGGCCTTTTCGTTTTTAAACGTCTAAAACGTCGATTCCGTCTAGGTCAACAGCCTCCCGAACATCCCATATCCCAAAATACTTTGGCTACGCAATGCAGACTCACGGATTTCCGTGTCCGTATCCGTGGCTCAGGAAGGAGATAACCATGGCATTCGAGTTGCTCCATTTTCGAGGAGCAGAGGAAATACTGAAATCAAAGCAACTGGACCGGCGGGTGCTGGAGACCGTGCAGTACCTGGATACGGTCATGGCCGGGGCTCGTTATCGCAGAGGGCTCCTCAGACAAACCCTGGCTGAAACCGGCTGGAGAGACGATCCCCAGGACCTGCGCTTCCTGCCAGGACGCAGATACGAATACAAAGGCTGGCTGGATCGCGTGGCCGTGGAGAGCGACGGCTTTTACGCCTATGAATACATCCTGCCCGGTCTGCTGCGCCTGCAGATGGGTTTTGCCACCGGTTTGATCGATACAGGAGTGCTGCTGCTTACGGCGGTCAGGAGCGCCAATTCGCCTTACGGGACTTCGGCGGAAATGGTGCATGAGGAGATGAAGCTTCTCTATCCCACCATCAACTTGCCGGTGAGCGTAGGCCTGCTGGACCTGGAATACAAGGAATTGGAGGTAAACAAATGCGCGGCATGACCACGATGGGAGAGGTTAGAGAACAAGTGGAGGCCATGGCCCTCAGCCATCATGATGAACTGGTGCCGGTGGAGGAAATTTCCTTCGACAACCTGGAGACGGTGGTGATCGGGGGCAAGAGTCATTACATGAGGCCCGTGGCCCAGAGGGGTATTTCGGCCCGGTGTGGCATTCCCTACACCTATCTGGCCCGTTGCCCTGGTTCCCTGCAAGCGGTGCAATTGAGGTACTGGCTGAAACATGAGAGGAATCAGGACCTGTTCTTCCGCTTTGATCGGCAGGAGGTCAGGGCGGTGTTTACCCCGCGCTACACCCCGGCTGACAACCTGGAGGTGCTGCGGCAACTCGATGAAGTCGGGATACGGTCGGACACCAAGGTCCAGGTGGCATTGGACGCGGAATTCATGTCGCTCAGCATCCCGGACCAGGACCGCACCTTCGCGGTGATGGGCGATCGGCTTACTCCGGGCATCTCGGTGTCCAATTCTGAGGTGGGGCTGGCCAGTCTGTCAGTGAAGGCCTTCTTTCTGCGCCTGGTCTGCACCAACGGGTTGATCGCGAAGACAGAAGTATCCTCCTCCTACCGGCATGTATCAGCGCGTATTCTGGCGGAGCTTCCCCAAGCGCTGGGCCAGGTGCAGGGGCAACTCGAGTCACAGCGTGACAAGATCAGGATCTCCATGGAGAGCCCGGTTGATGACGCGGATTCCACCTTCAGGGCCTTGAACCGCCAATTCCAGCTGGGCCAGCGTGAGCAGGAGGCTGTGGGGTGGGGGTTTGGTCGAGAGCCTGGGAAAACCATGTGGAATGTGGTCCAGGGCTTTACGGCCGGGGCCCAGTATCCTTCCCTGACCGCCGAGGAAAGCCACAAGCTACAGGTGATAGGGGGGCAGATTCTGGGGATGGTGCAGTAGGCCGATATCGGTGTGGCCCATCGGCTGGACGTAGGATTGGACGTAGCGCGTGATGCATTCTCATGCATTTTGATGCGAGGACGTACAGTGAGGTGCAGTTAAGTGCTTGAAATTAGGTGGAGTGCGCTCTCCGGTGTGGCCTCTCACGCCGAAGACACGGGTTCGAACCCCGTTGGGACTGCCAAATAATATCAAGAGGGTTCAGCCAAAGGGCTGTGCCCTCTTTTTTGAGTGGAGCCTCATGGCCCTGAACCAATTTTGACGATACTACCGGGCCTTGTACGCTACCCGGTGGCGCTCGTCCCACCGGATAGCACGAACACCGCCACCGGGTGGTGCAGCAGCCTTTTGCCGTGGTCAAGGACCGAAAGGCCGTTGATGTAGTCCACCAGTTCTTTCTTGAGCCCCGGGTCGAGGCGCCTGACATCGCACTCCAGGAAAAAGCTCAGCAGGGCCTCGCCTTCCTTGGAGCCCGGCCGCAAGCACTCAGACACGTCGATGTAACTGTCGATCTGCTCCACGCGGTAGGGGATGGCGACGCTGTCCATAATCTCTTGAATGTCCCGGCTGGTGTACATCTCCTGATCGGTGCCCTTGACCCTCTTGATGAACTTCTGCTGCACCTGGTCGATGCCCAGGGGCGTCTGATGAAAAATCAGCACCAGCCCCTTGTCTCCGGCCAGCCTGGCCGCGTTGCGTATGGCCGCCCCGCGGTCTGGAATGTAGTAGAGGCAGTGGGTGAGAAGCACCAGGTCAAAGGCTTGCTGCAAGCGGCAGGTCTCGAAGCAGGAAACCTCCAGGCCGAAGGCGACACCCTCCAAGGGCTCACAAGCCATGCGCTTTCGCAGATGAGCGCACATGGCCCCGCTGGGCTCCACGAAGACGTACTCCAGGCTATCCGCCTGGGACCTGAGCATGGGGAGCAGCCGCCAATCGAAATCGCCGTTGCCCGCGCCCACGCTCATGGCGCACAAACGCGGTCTGGGGGGAAGTAGGTAGGCGATTCTATCCCGGCACCACTGGAGCATGCCCAGCCACTCGGTGGAGTACTTGCGAAAGGTCAGGAAGCAGTGGGCATAGGCCTCGGCCGACAGCGGCGGGGCGTTTATGGCCTGCGTGCTCATCGCTCACCTAACTCTGGGGTTGGGCATGCAAACACCGTTGATTATGGCCCGCAATCAAGCCGCCAAGCCAAACACCCACGGAAGCCTAATTTAGCATACTCCGCCCTAGGCCAGTCCCATGCTCTTTGCCACCTGGGCCGCCCGGGCCCGCCAATCCTGTTGCCGGCCATAGGCCGCGATATCCTCGCCGCGCGGGCAGCCCTGCAGGCCCTCCCTGAGATGGCGGATGAAGCTTTCTGAGTCCGGGGCCACCCTGAGCGCGAATTGGTGCTCCGGGGGTATGTCCTTGATGTCAAAGGTGGAGATGGTCTGTTTGCCGAAGATGAAATACTCGAACAGCTTGGCGGGAAAGGCCCTGGTCCAGGCCTCGTCCTGGCACGAGGGGATCATGAACAGGTCGGCCTCCTGCAAGTAGGCGGAAAGCTCCTCCACCCTGCGGTGCCCCAGGAAATGGACGTTGGGGTGTAGGGAATGCAACTTTTTGGCCTGGGCCTGAAAATGGGAAAACACCACCCCCAGAAAGACGAAGTTGACCTGGGGGAACGCCTGGAAGGCAGGCTCCAGCAGATCGAAGTCGATCCGCTCGTGCACCGTGCCCGAGAACAGGATGCTGGGGCCGGGGGGGTAATCCGGGGGCCTGGGGATGGAAGGGTCGGGAGAGAACTTGCCGAGGTCCACCCCGTTGAGCAGGATCTGAGCCTTTACATCCAAAAAATCCCTTTCCGCGGCCTCGGCTATTTTATGGCCGTTGGCAAAAACCACATCCGCTTCCCCGCAGAATTTCTTCAGCGCCGGCAGCAGCTCTTCCCGGGACATCTTCCATTCTTCCGCGAAATGGGACCAGGGGTCCTCAATGTCGATGGCGTAAAAGGAGGGCCGCATCCGGCGCACGAAAGGCTGGGAGATCATGCGGCTGGACAGGACTACAAGCTCCCTCCCCCGGAAGGGGTCCTGTCCCAAGATACGCGCCAAAAACTCGGTGAAGGCCCTCTGCCCCCAGGAAGGCCCCTCCGGCGGGATGTAGAGCACGTCCCGCCAATAATAGGTGGGCAGGATCGGACCGCCCACGGTCATGTGCAGCCGTTCCTGGATGCGCACGAAGGGGCGCCGGCGAAAGATGCTCTTCACCCGGCTGAGATAGCGCCGCCCCAGCGGGTAGTTCACGTAGAGCACGTGATGGCCCTGCTCGGCCAGGGCCCGAGCCAGGGGTTGGCTGCGGTTTTCCCGTTCCCAATAGGTCCAGGGTGCGAAATATACGATCAGCGGCTTGAGGGGCTTGTCCATGGCGTATGTTTTTCCAGAGCACCGCGACACGGAGGTCAGGCGGGCCGGGGCTTGCGCTGTTGGGGTTGGGCGGAGAACTTGGCCTGGAAAGCCATTAGCGCCTGGGCCACGGCCTGGTCCATGTTCAGGTAAGCGTAGGTCGCCAAGCGCCCCAGGAAGGTGACCCCCTTTTCACCGGCGGCGAGGGCGGCGTATTTCCTGTAGAGCGCCTGGTTGCGGTCGGTGGGCACGGGATAATAGGGCTCGTTGTCCTGGGTGTAGTCCTGGGGATACTCCCGAACCACGTTGGTGTGCGGCGTGTCTTGGCTGGTGGCGTGCTTAATCTCCACGATGCGGGTGTACTGCTCGGAGTTGGGGTAGTTCACCTGTAGATACGGCTGCCAAAAGCCGTTCTTGCCCTTCTGGGCCAGGCTCCGGGCGCTGTAGGATTCCACCTCGAAGCGCAAGGAGCGGTACTCCAGGCGGCCGTAGCATGCCTGGAAGTATTCGTCTATGGGCCCGGTGTAGATCAAGTGGCGGTAGCTGAACGCTTCCTTGGCCTGTCGGAAGTCCAGGCCCAACCTCACCTCCAGGTTGTCTCCACAGGTCTCCACCATGCGCTCGAACATGGCCGCATAGCCGTCCAGGGGCAGGGCCTGAAAACGCTCGTCCAGATAGCCGTCATCCCGGGTGGTGCGGACAGGTATGCGCCCGCACACCGATGGGTGCAGATGCTTGGGCTCCTTGTTCCACTGCTTTTGGGTGTAGCCCTTGAAAAACTTCTCGTAGAACTCCGCCCCCACCGAGGCCAGCATCACCTCTTCCGAGTTTTGCGGCTCGGCTATGGGCAGCCTGTGCTCATCGAGCCAGCGGCGGAACTCATCCTGGCTGGACTCCCGGCCCAACAGTTGCTCGAAGGTCTTCAGGTTGATGGGGAAGCTCCAGTAGCGGCCGCCGGTAAAGGACCTGACGGCATACCTGGTCCGGTGCCAGGCGGTGAACCTGCTCAGGTAGTTGACCAACTCCGGGGTGTTGGTGCGGAAGTAGTGGGGGCCGTAGAGATGGGTCAAGACGCCGTTTGGGTCCGGCGCGTCATGGCAGTTGCCCCCGAGGTGCTCCCTGCGGTCGATGAGCAGACAGCGCCAGCCGAGTTGAGTGCACAGCCTTTCGGCCATCACCAGCCCGGAGAGACCCGCCCCGACCACCATCGCGTCGTACATCGGCTTTCCTTGATCTTAGTCGCTCTATATGGATTTGGTCCGCGCCGGGTTGACCGGCCTAATGGCTCGCGGCCCCGGACCACACCGCCACCCACGCGACAATGAAAGCCAATATTACTTTTTATGCGGGGCAAGGCCCAGCAAAACTTGGCGTTTTTTGCGGAGAAGGTCAGGGCCGCGGCCGGGGGATCTGGGGGCGGCTAGTCCACCGGCTCGAAGTACTGTTTCTCCGAGCCGCACAGGGGACATAACCAGTCCGCCGGCAGGTCGCCGAAGGCGGTGCCGGGCATCACCCCGTGCTCATAGTCTCCCTCTGCCGGGTCGTAGACATAGCCGCAAGGGCATTCGTATTTGGTCTCATCATAGTCGGCCATTGCTGATCTCATCCTGCTTCGGGTTTGGGCAGCGCCGATGCCCGAGGCATCGGCGGGACGTACCCTTAATATAACCATGGTTCGCCCAATTGAAAGGGGACGGGGGCAATCGCCCGGAAGCCCCTTTGCCCGGCGGCGCCGGAGGCGGGGGACGCCCTTGCCGGGGCGCGGGGACAAGGTCGGCCGGTTCGCCTACCGCTTGGCGCCCAGCTCGGCGGGAATGGTGGTAACGGGAAGCACCACGGTGAAGGTGGCGCCCTGGCCTTCCTGGCTGCTGACCATGATGCGGCCGCCGTGCTTGGCCACGATGCCCTGGGACACGCTGAGCCCCAGGCCGGTGCCCTTGCCCTTGCCCTTGGTGGTGAAGAAGGGGTCGAAGATGGAGGGCAGGATGTGGGCCGGGATGCCGCTGCCCGAGTCCATGACCTTCACGGCCAGATAGTTGGGCTCGTCGGCGGGCAGCACCAGCACCTGGATATGGCCTCCCTTGGAGGAGGCGTCGATGGCGTTGAGGATGAGGTTCAAGAACACCTGGCGCAGCTGCTGGCTGTCGCCATGCACCCGGGGCAGGTTGCCCGAGGTCTGGAAGTCTATCTTGATGCCCGAGAGCTTGATCTGGTTGCTGGCCAGGGCGATGGTTTCGCGCAGCAGCTCCGGCAGGTCCAGGGGCTCCAGCTGGCTGCCGCTCTCCCGGGCGAAGTCCAACAGGTTGCTGATGATCTTCTTGGCCCGCGAGGCCTCGCCCACCACGTCGTCGATCATCTCCAGCCGCTCCTCGTCGTCCAGGTCGGCGTAGTCTTCCTGGAGCATGTGGGCGGTGAGGGTGATGTTGTTCATGGGGTTGTTGAGCTCGTGGGCCACTCCCGCGGTCAGGGTGCCCACCGCCCGCATCTTGTGCGACTGCACCAGCACCGCCTCGCGCTTTTCCAGTTCCTCGATCATGCTGTTGATGGCCAGGGCCAGCTCGGTGAACTCGTCCCGGTAGCGCCGGGTGGGGGTGAGCGGGGTGAAGTCGCCCGAGGCGATGCGGTTGGCGTATTGGCCGAAGCGGCCTATGGAGCTGAGCATGCGGCTGCCCAGCAGATAGGCGTTCAGGCCCATGCAAAGCAACAGCAGGCCCACCGAGTAGAACAGCAGCTGGCGCGAACGGGTCAGCACCTCGGTGAGCGCCGTCTTTTCCTTGCTGAGCAGGCCCAGGGCGGCGGAGACCATCTGCTGGCCCTGGGCGCGCACCTGGCTCTGCACCCGGAGGCGCTCCTTCTTGCTCAAGGCCTGCTCGCCCTGGGGCTGCTGGCCCAGCTTTTCCAGCAACTGCTGATAGCGGTGCAGGTTGGGCAGCATCTGCTCGCGCCATCCCGTGCCCATGATGTCGGCCAGTTCCTCGGCGTTGCGGCTGAGTATGTTTTCGGCCTTGAAGACGTTGTCCTGGGCGTCGCTCAGGTTGGTGCCGTAAAGGAAGAAGTTCTTCTCAAAGCGGCGCGCCTGCTCCACCTCCATCACGTAGTCGTTGACGATCTCCAGGAAGCGGATCTTGCTTTCCATGCGCTGGAAGCTGGCCACCAGGGCGATGGCGATGGCGATGGCGATAAAAAAGGCCAGGGCGTTGCCCAGGAATATCTGCAAGCGCACGCTGAAGCGGGGGCGGTTGAGCAGGGCCCGGCGGGCCTGCTCCGCGTCGCGGGCCAACCCCAGGCGCCCCTGCACCTCGGCCTCTTCCGTCGCCTGCGGGGCCATCTCCGGGGGAGACTGGCCGTTGCCCTGCACCGGGCTCTCAACCATTGGCCTTTTCCACCTCCACCGCCTCGAAGTCGATGTCCGAGCCCAGGGCGTGGGCCGCCTTGGCGATCACCCGGCGCAGGTCGTCGGGCTTGAAGGGCTTGGCGATGAAATCGAAGGCGCCCTTTTCCATGGCCTCGCGGGCCAGGGACATCATGGCGTAGCCGGTTATCATGATCACCTTGCTGCGGGGCCAGCGCTCGCGCACGAACTCCAGCACCTGCATGCCGTCGATCTGGTCCATGCGGATGTCGGTGACCACCACGTCGTACTCTTTTTGGGCCATCTTGGCCAAGGCCAACTCGGGGTCCTCGAAGACATCCACCTCGCAGCCTATCTTGGCCAGGGCGGGCTTGAGACGCCGCCCCACGATAGGCTCGTCGTCCAGCAATAGGACCTGCAAATTATCTGACATCAATCCACCTCCTATGACGTTGCCCCACAAGGGGCCCGCCGGTCAAGGACCAGCCCGTTCAGCGCGAGCTTTGGGCCGCCTGGCCGACCAGATCCCTAATAATGTGCACCTCCACGTGGCGCACGCCCGGCAGCCCGCCGGCGATCTGGCGCACCAATTCCTGCTTCTTGCGCTGGTCCTTTTTTAAGCTTTGTATGAAGACCACCACCGTGCCGTCGTTGGCCTCCACCCGGATTTCCGGGAACTGGCCCATGAGCTCGCGGCGCACGTTCGCCGCCAGGGCCTTGTCCTGCATCAGCTTGCGCGAATAGGTCATGGGCTGGAACTTGCGGTAGCCCACCGTGTCGCTGATGATCTCCACCGCCTTGTCCAACTCCAGGGTGCCCAGGCTTATGACCATGTCGTAGAGCGAGGCGTCGGTCTGGTCCAGGTTGTAGGCCTCCTCGGACCAGCGACGCTCCTCCTTGGTCTGGCGCAGCACCTGCTTGCGGGCCTTGTCCACGGACAGCCCCTCGGCCTTGGCCAGTTCCTCGGCCCGCTGCTCCGGCTCGTTGATGATGCGCACCTTCAGGGCGTGGGACACCGCGCGCACGTACATGTGGGCCGCCAGGCCGAAGCACACCACGTTGTCGTCCAAGAGCACGTTGAGGCAGGCCGCCTCGATGAGTCCCAGCAGCCGCTGGCGGCGGGCACGCCGGGTCAACAGGCCGGGTGCCTCGTCCAGGGCCCGGGCCAATTCCTCCTCGCTCACCTGGTTCTCCGTGGCCACGTAGTGCAACAGGTCGCGGCCCAGATAGCGGTAGCCAAGGGTGCCGGCCACCTTTTGGGAGATCTCGTCTCCCTGCTTGAAGTCGTCGGCTGATACGATTATCAACGGCATAGCATATACCTCTCCGGCGGCCGCGGGGGGCCGCTAATCAACAAGCCTCCGGGGGAAAGGCCTGGCCTGAGCGCACCTCCAGGTGGTTTATCTCCGGCACTTTCTTGGTCAGAAGCTTGAGCTTATCTTCCATCCGGTGAAGCTTGCGGGCGTCCTGCTTGGTGTAGACCAGCACGTTGCCGAACTCGCTGGTCACCGCGATATCCACGCAATCGTCTTCGGCCAGGGAGGCCTTCACCCGGCAGGCCAGGGCCAGGTCCTGCATCTTCTGCTGGGCCTCCACCGTGGTCTTGAAGCACTCGCGCCCGGCGGCCTGCACGATGAAGTCCACCGCGTCGTCCACGGTGAGCTGGTTGATGTGAATCACCAGGTCGTAGAGCGAGGCGTCCCAAGGGTCCACGCCGTAGAGGCTTTGGGTCCACTTGCGGCGCTCGGCGTCGTCCTTGATGAGCAGGGAGCAGGCCTGGTTCTGGGTCAGGTTCTCGCGCTTCATCTCCGCGGCCACCCGGGCCTCCAGGTCGGCGATGATGCGCACCTTGAGCACATGGGGCACGCCCTTGAGCAGCAGGTGTCCGGCCAGGCCGTGGTAGACCAGGTCGTCCTTCACCGCCCGCTCGCTGAGGGCGGCGCGGATAAAGGCCAGGTAGCAGTACTTGCCGTGGGTGAAGCGCTCCAAGATCGAGGGAGCATCGTGGATGGCCCGCACCAGCTTGACCTCGGGAATGTGAAACTTCTCCGAGGCCTCCAGGAGCACGTCACGGCTCACTACCTGGTAGCCCATGCGCTGAGCTACCTTTTCGGCCACTTCTCGCCCCTTGCTGTAGGAGCCGCGGGATATGGTTATGATGGCCAAGGTCAAGACCTCCTTTTAGTAGAACAGGTAGAGCATGGCTATCATCACCACCAGGAAGATGATGCTCACCACTGTGCCTGCCTTCATGAAATCCACGCTTCTATAACGGCCCGGACCCATGTAAAGGGCGTTGACCTGGTGGGTGGGCAGGATAAAAGAGTTGCTGGTGGCCAGGCCCACCACCAAAGCGGCCAGGCGCGGGTCGGTGTGGGCGGCCAGGGCCATGTTCACCACCAGGGGCACCAGAAGCACCGTGGCTCCCACGTTGGAGATGACCAGGGTGAACACCGTGGCCAGCAGGCCGATGACCGCCAGGAGCACGATGGGCTCCACGGTGCCGATGGCGTTCAGCACCGTGTGGGCGATCCAGGCGGCGGTGCCGGTCTTTTCGGTGGCAATGCCCAGGGGGATGAGCCCGCCCAGCAAAAACACGGTGCGCCAGTCCACGGCCTGGTAGGCCTCGTCGATGGACAGAACCCGGGTGAGGATCATGCCCAGGGCGCCGGTCATCAGGCACACCGAAAGCTGAATCTTGAACACTATGACCATGATAAGGGCCACGGCCAGCCAGATGCCCGCGAACATGGCCTTCTCCGGGCGCAGCTGGTCCGCGTCCAGAGGGGTGGTGAACAGCAGGCTGCCCTCGGCGTGCAAAAGCTCCAGGCGCTTCCAGGTGCCGTGCAGCAGGATGGCGTCGCCCACCCTGAGCGGCAAGTCGCCCAGCTCGGCCCGGTAGACCACGCCCTGGCGGTACACCGCCAAGGGGGTGATCTGGAAGCGCTCGGCCAGGTCCACCTGGTTCAGGGTCTTGCCCGCCAGGTTGGAGCGCGGCGCCACCACCGCCTCCACCGTGCCGCTGGCGTGGTCGGCCAGCTCGCCCTTGAACAACTCCAGGTCCTCCTTGAGCTCCATTCCCTCTTCCGAGGCCATGCGGCGAACGTCCTTTTCCTGGCCATAGACCACCAGGTCCACCCCGGAGCGAATCTCCTGGTCCGGGGCCGGGCCCAGCACCTTGAAGTCCGGCGGCTCCACCATGCCCACCACGTTGATCAGGTAGCGCCGGCGCAGGGCGTCCACGGTCACCGGCTCGCGGTAGTGGGTGAAGTCCTCGGGGGTGGTGAGCTCCCAGGGGCGTCCCAGCTCGTCGATGATCTGGTTTTCCTCCTGGCGCTCCTCGGCGGCGGGGCTGCTCTCATCGCTCTTGCCGCCGCCGGGCAGGATGAAGCGGCCGAAGAACACGAAGCAGGCGATGCCCGCGGCCACCAGGGCCAGGCCCACCGGGGTCACGTCGAACAGGCCGAAGGGTTTGAGCTTGAAGGGAACCATCAGGTCGTTGAGCAGGATTAGGGGGCTGGAGCCCACCAGGGTCACCGTGCCGCCCAGGATGGCCGAGAAGCCGATGGGCATCAGAAGCTTGCCGATGGGTATCTTGAGGTTCTTGCTGATGCGCTGCACCGCGGGCAAGAACAGGGCGGCCGCCCCGATGTTCTGCATGAAGCTGGAGATGCCGGCCACGGTCAGGGAGATGAAGATTACGATGCGCGACTGGCTCTTGCCCGCCACCTTGAGGATGGGGCCCACCAGCCGGTTGACCACCCCGGTCTTGTCCAGGCCCGCGCCTATGATTATGACCGCGATGATCGACACCACCGCGTTGCTGGACAGGCCGGAGAAGGCCTCCTTGGGGGTCACCAGATGCAGCAGGGGCAGAGTCACCATCATCAAGATGGCCACCACGTCCACCCGCACCCATTCCACTATGAATAGAAACACCGCGACCCCGATCATGATCATGACCAGAATCATTTCAGCAGTTAGTGTAGGCATGAAAAGTCACCTTGCGCCGTTTGAATAAGTGGTTACCGATCCATGGGGCATAGCGGCCCTCAAGCGCCGGGCCGCCGGCTGCTGACCGTCCAAAGGGGGCATTCCAGGGAAGCCGCCGCCGTGTTCATCCAGTGGCCCCGCGGCGCGGCGCCGGGCAACTCTTCGTGGCTCCCCCAGATCAGGACCTGGAAGGGGGGCCGCTCGGCCAGGAACTTGAACAGCTCTTGTTTGGGGTCGCCCACTCTAAGCGCCGCGCTGGTGGCTATGCCCATGCGCAGGAACTGCTCGCTCAGCTCGGCCATCTGCCGCCCCACCCGGTCGTCCAACTCGGAGATGGCGCTGCGGCTGCTGCCCAGCCAGGTGCGGTCCAGGGCGGACATCTCCACCAGCATGAGGAAAGAAACCTCGGCATCCATGCGTTGGGCCAGTTCGCGGGCATAGTAGATCGCCTGTGAACTGACCTGCTCATTTTCCATGACTACCAAGACGCGTTTGAACATGGGGCTTCGCCTTTCCTGTGCCCAAGGCAACAGCAAAGGCCGTACCAACCGAGGCGTTTTGGCCAACTAGATGGTTTCAGTGGTTAATTAGATTTTAGGCGCAGGGGATTAGGGAGAACGAAATGTTGCTATATGCAATGCGATGGTGCCGGAAAGCTCATGCGCGGGGCCATTTCAAGGGCTGGGAACGAATTGTTGCGCAAACGCAACGGGCCGTATCTCTAATGTAACGCCCTATTCCAGGCCGTACTTCTTGATCTTGCGCCACAGGCTGACCCGGTCGATGCCCAGGATGTCCGCCGCCCTGGTGCGCACCCCGCCGGTGATCTCCAGGATGTGCTCTATGTAGCGGCGCTCCAGCTCTTCCAGGGTGGGCGACTCGCTGTCCGGCCGGGAAAAGCTGGCCAGTTCCACCGCGGCCAGGTCCGGGGGCAGGTCGCGCTCGGTGATCATCTCCTGGCGGCACAGGGCCACCGCCCGCTCCACGATGTTGGCCAGCTCGCGCACGTTGCCCGGATAGGCGTAGCTGGTCAGAAGCTCCATGGCCCGGGGGGCGATGCCCCGTACCTGCTTACCCATGCGGCGGTTGAACAGCCCCAGGAAGTAATAGGCCAAAAGCTGGATGTCGTCGCCGCGCTCGGCCAGGCGGGGCAGCATGAGGCTCACCACGTTGAGGCGGTAATACAGGTCCTGGCGGAAGGCCCCTTGGCTGACCTCGGCCTTAAGGTCCCTGGCGGTGGCCGCCACCACCCGCACCTGGAGGCTCACCGCCTGGGTGCCCCCCACCCTGAGCACTTCCCGCTCCTGCAGGGCGCGCAACAGCTTCACCTGCATGGCCAGGGGCATCTCGCCGATCTCGTCCAGGAAGATGGTGCCGCCCTGGGCCGCCTCCAGCAGGCCGGCCTTGGTGTCGCCCGCCCCGGTGTAGGCCCCCTTCTCGTGGCCGAACAGCTCGTTCTCCATGAGCTCGGCGTTGAGCGCGGCGCAGTTGAAGGCCACGAAGGGCCCCTGGGCGCACTGGCTCTGGGTGTGGATAGCCCGAGCGGCCAGCTCCTTGCCGGTGCCGGACTCGCCCATGATCAAAACGTTGCAATCGGTGGGCGCGATCTGGGCGATAACCTCGGCCACCCGGCGCATCTGGGGGCTGCGCCCGATGACCAGGGCGCCCTCCTCGGACCGGCCCTCTTGCAGTTCCAGATTCTGGGCCGCCTCCCTGGTCCGCTTGAGGCCCAGGGCCTCGGCCACCACCCGGCGCACCTGCTCCGGGGTGAAGGGCTTGGCCAGGAAGTGATAGGCCCCCTTCTTGGTGGCCTCCACCGCGCCGTCCAGGCTGGCGTAGCCGGTGATGATGATCACCTCCAGGCCGGGCGCGATGAGCTTGGCCTGGTCCAAGAGTTCCAGGCCGTCCAGATGGGGCATATGCAGGTCGCTGAGCAATACGTCGAAGGTCTCGCGCTTCAAGAGCTCCAGGGCCCGCACCGGGTTGCTGTAGGTGGAGACCTGGTAGCCCTCCTTCTCCAGAATACGGCGCAGGTTCTTGAGGGTGGTCAGCTCGTCGTCCACCACCAGGACGCGGCCCTGAGAGGCCGGGCCGTGGTCATGGTCGCTTGTGCTCATAAAAAAATCTCCGCCGTGCGCAGGACAACCAGGGGGACCTTAGCGGACAGGCCGGAGCCCGCCGGGAAGGCCCCCAACAATGTACATAGGGTAATCGCGAAAAGCTACTCTCCCCTCTGGCAGCGAGGTCTGGGATAATCCAGCCTCAAAAATCATAGCCTCGTGAAGGGAGAGCAGCCATGACCCATTATGTAGGATTGGACGT
>Ga0209270_1002538_pt1 | contig 18909 bp, 13 predicted proteins | sample MTBAKSrepl1MetaG_FD_187456 | JGI IMG/M metagenome (GOLD analysis project Ga0209270, IMG submission 187456) | Enrichment culture microbial communities from Arthur Kill intertidal strait, New Jersey, USA, that are MTBE-degrading - MTBE-AKS1... | ecosystem: Environmental > Aquatic > Marine >...
CCGGTCCTTTACGGCAAGCTCGCTTACGGCAAGGAATGTGGCTCAGGTCCCTTCTCCCTTCGGGAGAAGGACAGGATGAGGGAGGCTTTTCCGAGTCTGATGTAGGGTCATGTAGAGCGCAGCGAGAAATCGCCACAGGGGGCTCGGGGGAAGCGATTTCCCCGAATGATTTTGCACTTGTGTTTTCACCCTCCCCTGTCCCCTCCCGTCAAGGGAGGGGAATCCTTAAAACCTCCCTCCCCTCGTTCCCGGGAACTCATCCTCTCATAAAAGTGTTACCTATGTACCCGAACGTATGTTACCTATGTATCCCGTCTATACAGTCACAGGGGGCGCGCTCCGCGAATAGCGGGATCTGCGAGAGGGAATGCTTTTGTCGTACTGTGCATGCGCTTTCGGCTATCCTACAAGGCGCATGCCGTGAGATTTTCCAGCCACCGGGGGCGCGGGGGATGTGAATCCCCCGTGGTATTTACCCTCATCCTAACCTTCTCCCAGCGGGAGAAGGAATTCTTCCCGCAAATTTAAGCTTCTTGTCTTATGAAGTTCGCGCCGACTGGGGCTGCTGGGGATCTTCCTGGGCGGGGTTCTTTTTATCGAGCGCCCATTTTTGGACCATTTCGAGTATTTTTTCTTTTCTGATAGGTTTGGCCAGATAATCGTTCATGCCCATGCGCAGGCATTCCTGCCGGTCTCCGCCGAGCGCGTTGGCGGTGAGCGCGATTATGGGAAGTTCGGCGAACCCGGCTTCCCTGATGAGCCTGGTGGTCTGCAAGCCGTCCATTTCCGGCATTTGAATGTCCATAAACACCAGATCGTACTGGTGGGAGGCGGATTTCACCAGTTCAAACGCTTCATGTCCGTTATTGGCGACGTCCACCTGATAACCGGCGTTACAGAGCATCAGGCGGGCCAGCTTCTGATTGACCAGATTGTCTTCCGCCAGCAGAATCCGAAGGGACGGTTTGGCGTCTTCACTGACCGAAAGCGGCGTGACCGGCCCCCGTGGGTGGGCGGCTCTCTTTTGATCCCGGGCCTTGGCCAGCGTTCGTTCCATCAGTTCCAGGATTTGCGTTCTGGAGACCGGTTTTTGCAGATAGCCGTCGAATCCGGCTTCCTCGGATTTGCGTTCGCTCGAATCGGATGAAGCCGAAACGGCCAGCAGGGGCGTATGACAAAGCGGCGAATTGCAGGTCCTGATTTTTCGAGCCAGTTGGTAGGCGCTGGGCCAGCGCATTTCCGTGTCGAGAATGAGGACATCGAAAGGCGCGCCGTCCAGGGCTGCTTCTTTCAAGACGGGAAACACGCCCCGGTTGCGCGAAAACGTGGTCACCCGCATGCCATGGGATTGCAGGAGATGGCGCAGGATATCGAGATTGGTGTCGTTGTCGTCGACGATGAGCGCTCTTTTGTCATGCAATGAGTCCGGCGACTGTTTGCGCCTGGTTTTTTCCGCGGCTTTGTCGAACCAGGCGGTAAAATGGAACACGCTGCCCTCGCCGATTTTACTCTCAACCCAGATATCGCCCTTCAGAAGGCCGGCTATCTGTTTGCAAATGGACAGGCCCAGGCCCGTGCCTCCATACTTCCGGGTGGTCGAACCGTCGGCTTGCTGAAACGGTTCGAAGATCTGGGCTAACCGGTCTTGCGCGATTCCCAAACCGGTGTCGCGGACCGTGACATGCATTTTCACCCTGTGGTCGCGCGCTTCCTCGATATCCATGCTCAGTTCTATTTCGCCGGAATGCGTGAACTTGGAAGCGTTGCCCATGAGGTTGGTAAGAACCTGACGAAGACGTCCGGGGTCGCCTTTTACCTTGGAGGTAAGATGGTCCCCGATCCTGCACAGGACTTCGACCGGCCTTCGTCCGATTTTGGGACGGATCAATTCGCATACGTCATAGGCGATGAGTTCGGGGTCGAATTCTATGTGTTCGAAGTGCAGCTTTCCCGCTTCGATTTTGGAAAAGTCCAGAATGTCGTTGACCAGGGAAAGCAGCGCCTCTCCGCTGCGTTTGATGGTGTTGGTATAATCCTTTTGGGTCTTGTCCAGGCTTGTTTCGAGCAGTATGTCCGTAAAGCCGATGACGGCGTTCAGCGGCGTGCGTATTTCATGACTCATATTGGCCAGGAACATGCTTTTAGCCTGGTTGGCCTTTTCGGCCTGCTTGGCGAGGTCTTCGGCGTTGGTCATGGCCAGCCTCAGCTCCCGGTTGACCTCGCTCAGTTCCTGGTTCATGAGTTCGGTGTCCTGTTTTGCCTTCATGAGGTCGGCTTCGGTTTCCTTGCGGCCGCTGATATCGATCATCACCGCCATCATACCGACGACTTGGCCCGTACCGTCTTCAATGGGAGCGAGAGACGCGCTGACGGAGATGAACGCGCCATCCTTCCTCTGCCGCCGCAGGACCAGATCGGTCAGTTTTTTCCCGGCGGGCGCCTTGACCACTTCCCGAAACTTTCGTTGTTCATAGGCGGGCACGCCCGGATAGGGGCGGCCCAGGATTTCATACTCTTTCCAGCCGAAAATGCTGACCGCGGCCGGATTCCACATGGTTACGTTTCCATCCCTGTCCAGACTGATGACGGCCGCCGGCGAGCATTGAAATATGGCGCGGAGCGCTTTGTCGGTTTCCCTGAGCGTGTCTTTTACCAGTTTGCGGTCGTCGTCTTCATTGGCCAGCGTGGCCTCAAGCTCTTTTATCCGACCGGTCTGCCGGTCGACCAGGGTCTGAAGATCCTCCAGCGTTTGAAGGGGCTGTTGTTCTTGAGCCAAGGGCGCGGCTATTTCACGCGCCATTCCCTTGAATCCGCACATGCGGCCCTGTTCGTCTTGCATGGGCGATATGGAGCATTCAAGGATCGCGCGACCGCCGTCATCGGCGGCGACCCGCAGAACACACGCCCGCTCCGGCCGGCCCGAGACGTACACGCGATGTCCGGCCCTGAGCGCCCGGAAAGCGCTCGGTCCGTCAAGCGCGTCGCAAAAACGCGACCGGTTCAGATCATCCATGGAAAGACCGAATAAATCGCGCAGGCTTTTATTCAGATAGGTGAAGGCGCCGGTGGTGTCCAGTTCGAAATAGCCGTCGCGCAGGTCTTCGACTGGGTCATAGGCGGAATTGCGCGAAGAACGCCGTCGCTCGCCGTCGCCGTTATGGTAATCGGGGGTACACGATTGTCGCGTTATGTTTCCGTGGATGGGTCCTGGCCGATTTCGTGTTTTCCCGGTGGATGTGGTCGTTGACATGCGTGGTCTAGCTCCTGATACGCGCTCTGAACTAAGGGTCGATTAAAAGAACACGGGTAGTACGAGTACGGGTCCGCTCCGCTCGGGCGGTTTTGAGGCGAACCTCCAGATATTATGCAAAAAATGCGCCTTTCGGAAAAAACAGAGGCGGGTGGTTCGGCGCGCCGAAACAGGCCGTTGGCGGGGAATGCGGGAACAAAAATCGTCCCGGAACAACCGTTTCTTGACGTTGGCCCGTGGAATTCGCCATGAAAACAGCCGCGTCCCGTTTACGGCGCCCCCCCCCGGTCAGAAGAAAATTTCCGAGTACACGTTGGATCCGGGAAAGCGGTCGTCAACCAGCAGAGTAACGTCCCGAATCATCTCCCGGCGCCCGCACAGATAGAAATCGTACGCGCCCTGGGGAAACTCGCGCTCCAGAAAGCGGGTGACCCGTCCCGGATAGGCGCCCTGAGGCTGATCGCCTTCTCCTGTTTGGGCGCCGAGACAGGGAACGTAGCGCCGCGCAGCGGACCGCATAAGGGCCTCATAATACAGATCGGCCGCCGACCTGACGCCGTGGAGCAGAGTGAAGCCGCGCAAACCGGCTCGAGCCATGGAAACAAACGGCGCGATACCGGTCCCGGTGGCCACGAACACCGTATGGCGGGGGGAAGGATGATGAAGGAAATAACCGTGGGGACCGCTGAAGGTCAACCGGTCGCCCACCGCGGCCGCGGCGAGCAGGGAAGAGAACCGCCCTCCGGCCACAATCCGCGCGCAGAGGGCGATGACGCTCTCTTGGGGAGCCGAGATCAGGGAATAATCCCGTTCGATGTCCGCATGGATGAACCGTATCCGTTGTCCGGGTTCATAATGAAAAGACTCCGGCCGCGCCAGCGCTATCTCGACTGTTTTATCCGAGAGCCGGCGGCGGTCGAGTACCTCGGCGACATGGACCGCGGTGTCAGGTTTCTTGCGGCGAGCCCGCCCGTTTTCTTCCATTCGATTTCCGGTATCCCTTCGAGATAGTTGCAGTAAAGCGCGAGCATGAACAGATAATCCGACAAACGGTTGAGAAAGACAATGGTATTTTTTATCCGCTCGAACGCGTCCGGGCCGTATCCTTTTATCAGGCTTACCACGCGGCGTTCCGCGCGGCGGCAAATTGTCCGCGCCACATGCGACCAGGCCGCGGCAAGCGAGCCGCCGGGCAAAATGAACCCGTCCAAGGGCGGCAAGGCGGCGGTGTAGCGGTCAATGGCGTTCTCCAGAAAACGCGTCTGGTCATCCGTGACCCTGTCCAGAAAATCCAACACCGGGGATTCGGGCGTCGTAGCCAGCAGCGCGCCGATCTGAAGCAAGGCGCTCTGTATTTCCTGCAACTCCTCCGCGATATCGGGGTTCGAATCAGCCAGCATGGCGGCGATGGCGCCGATGGCCGAGTCAAGCTCATCCACGTCGCCAAAGGCGTCGATGCGCTGATTATCCTTGTCCACCCGTTCGCCGCTGAAGAGACTGGTCTTGCCCCTGTCCCCCATACCCGTATATATTTTCATCGTTTGCCTCGGTTTTCTTATTTAGGAACAATAGTGATTATTCTTAACAATATATACGGAAATTCTTGCGTCAAGGATGGCTCCCCGGATCCTCCATAACCCCGGATGACTGATTTTGGACGCCGCGCGGACGCGCGTTTTCCGCACGAGCGGCCGGGAGGAAGAGAAGCGGCGGTGAACGGAAGCCGGGCGGAAGTGGACGGAAATTCAGAGGAAGAGAGCGACAAAAAGGAGCGTAAGGCTCTCCAGGGCCAAAATGATCCCGATCCGCTTGAGAACCTGAATAAAAACAGTAGCTTTGCGCACGGATACGTAGAGAGCGGCGGCCCAATAGACGAAAAGAAACGCCGGCTCCGGGTAGGGCGCCAACCGGTTGATCAGGAGGTAAAATCCCACCGCGGGCGCGATGGAGAGAAGTCCGGCGACGCCCCACGCCCAATGCGGCAGATGGGATATGCTACGCAAGTGGCTTAAATAATTACCTTTGTTCGGGAAGTCGTCTCCCCGATGGTCGTCATCCAACGTTCAGTATTCCATTTTCCGGCCAATTAGCCTCGGTATATATGGATATTCGCCTGATTTCCCGCTATCCATTGGTCAAATTTTTTCCGCAGCCATCGTTTGAACGCGTTCCTGCTCACCGGAATCAAAAGCACGATACCGGCCGCATCGGTGATGAAACCCGGCGTCAACAGTACGATTCCGGCTAGAAAAATGATAAAGGCGTCCAGCATTTCCTCGGCGGGCATTTCCCCGCGATTGAGCGCTTCTCGGAGGCGGATCATGGTTTGAACACCCTGCAGCCGCGCCAGATTCGCTCCGACCAACGCGGTAATTATGACGACCAGCAAGGTATTCAAAAAGCCAATCTCACCGCCCAGCTTTATCAGTAAAGCTATCTCCAGGAAGGGGATAACGGTAAAGGCCAAAAAAAGTTTAAGCAGCATATTCCTTATCCTAAAGTGGTTTTTATTTGGGGCCTAACGCCTTCAAAACTTACCATCATTACGCCTATAGGCAAGTCATTTAAGAACTTATTAATTTTCTTTGCCCTGAATTCCATGCTAATCTGAAATACAGGGAAAAAGCGCCTCAGCGTTCTGGCATATTGGCCATTAAAAGCGACGAACGGAGATGATCCATGGGTGACGCAAACGGTTCGATCCACGAACAACGGCTTGGACATTATTTTTTGTTCGTTTTGGTCATCGCCACCATGGCTTCTATCATTTATATCCTACTACCTTTTATCCACGGTATCATTCTGGCCATCGCGCTCTATTTGCTTTTTTCGCCGCTGCATAATCGTATCCTCCGGACTATTGGACAAGAGCGCAGGAAACTTGCTTCAATGCTATCTTGCGCGACAATTGTATGTCTTGTCGTTATTCCGTTGTTTTTGCTAACCGCAGCGATCGTCGCTGAAGGAGCGCGTTCCTTTAATACCATAGCCAAGTGGGCGCAAGAAGGCGGCTTAAACAAGTTAAGCGAAGTAAAAATCATATCCATTATTCAACATTATATTCATCAATACCTTGGTTTTATTGATTTTTCAAAGTTCGATCTACACGGTTCCATCCTCAGCGTTTCCAAACAGACCGGGCAATTCCTTCTTGCGCAAAGTTCAAACATCCTCGGCAATCTCACCAGTATAATCGTGACGTTTTTTCTAATGATTTTTATCCTGTACTATTTGTTTAAAGATGGACAGGCAATGGGGGAGAATTTAATTCACCTCATTCCGCTGAGTAGATCCCAAATACGGAGGCTCTCGGACAATATCAGGGACCTTACCCGTGTCACGCTTAAGGGAAACCTCATTACGGCGCTGGCGCAAGGCCTGGCCGGAGCCATCGCATTAGCGATAGCCGGATTGCCCGCCCTTTTCTGGGGGGCGGTGATGGCCTTCTCCTCTTTGATCCCTGTGGTGGGAACGGCGCTGATCTGGGTTCCGGCGGCTATTTATCTGGCTTTCAGCGCAAGTTTGGGCATCACGCTCTTCTTTGTTCTGTGGAATATTATCGTTGTCGGATCTATTGATAACTTTTTACGTCCCTATCTGATTGGCGGCCAAACTGGGTTGTCCCCGGTTTTTCTGTTTCTCGCCATTTTGGGCGGTATAACCGTGTTCGGTTTTGTCGGCCTGCTCTACGGCCCGTTGATTTTTGGTCTTTTCGGCGTATTGCTCTATCTCTATAAAATCGAGTATGAAGAGTATTTAGACGAACTGGATGAACAATAGTCTCTGGCGCGCTCTGGGGAGAAATGAAACTAACGATTGCCGCAGAAAGGTTACGGGCTGCTATAAAGATGCGCTTTGGCTTGGTGATGGACGCTATCAACGATAACTCGGAAACGGAAACTGGCTATGGGCCGATCTCAATCAAACGCGCGGCCCCGTGAACAGAGGAGTGGAACCCGTCCCACTCGGAATAACCGGAATCAAGCGCCTCGTATGCTTTTTGCTGATGAGCAGGGCAACATCTACGATCATCCGTATCTACTCATGGCCGGATTTGATGGTCTTAAGACCGTGGCGCCACGTTCCGAAGAGCTTATTCCCCTTCCTGAGTTGAGCAAGTTTTTTTATCTGCCCCAATGCCCTCCCATCGGCTTTGATCGAAAAGCGCGTAAGTTTGTCAGGCTTACCCACACTAAAATAGATGGAGTAACAGTTCGCTGCAACGCGGTGGCCGCCTTTATGGAACCGGGTTTCGCGCGTATTTTGCTGCCTGCGGCGGACTACAGCGGCAAAAACTACAGCCTGCCCATGTGGGCCTACACTGCCGCCGGATTTGGCGAAAATGGGTATGTGGCCAGCGGTTTCCAGGTGGAATACAATCATACCTGGGACCCGCTCAACTATGATGATCTTACGCTTCCCGAAGCTGTTTCCCATATGAGCGACAAATACCGTGACAATCGTCTTGTGCGTCATCTGGCTAACTGCGCGGTCCATAATCATTGCTTTGCGGCCAAAAATTTCTTTTGGCGCAGATGGGAAGCGCCGTTGCCAGTCAGCCGAGCCTGTAACGCGCAATGCCTGGGATGTATCTCGCTGCAGCCCACCGGGTCGTGCGCGGCGTCGCATGAACGGATAGCCTTCCGACCTTCGGTAAAAGAGATTTCGGAAATCGCGGTGGGTCATCTTAATGAAGCGCAGGGACCCATTGTAAGTTTCGGACAGGGGTGTGAGGGGGAACCGTTAACCGAAGGAGACTTAATTGCGGAAAGCGTTCGCGAGGTCAGAAAAAGGACCGATAAAGGCTCCATAAATTTGAATACCAACGGGAGCTTTCCTGAAAAAGTGTCGGCCATTATTGACGCCGGGCTAGACTGTATAAGAGTGAGTATGAACAGTGTAAGACCGGAATTATACCGCGCATACTACCGGCCGAAGGGATACGATTTTTCCGATGTTGTCAGGACCATTTCGCTGTCCGTCGACCGCGGAGTCTACACCATGATCAATTATTTGATCTTTCCGGGTGTAACCGATCAGCAGGAGGAACTTGAGACGCTGTTTGAACTCATTCGCAAAACGGGAGTGAACTTTATTCATTTCAAAAACCTGTGTGTCGACCCGGATCTGTATCTGAACGCCATGAAAAACCGGGGCGATTCACCGACCGTAGGTATAAAGAAAGCCTCCGTCCGCATACGTGAGGAATTTCCGGATCTGCAGATCGGCTATTTCAATCAACCCGGCTTTAAGGTGCGAAGTTCGCGCTAAAGAGTCGGGGCTTTCAGAGCGAAAAAATAATCAAGGTGTCGCCTGTTTCAACGGTGTCGCCTTGCTTTATGGGAACCTGTTCAATGACCCCCTCCCAAGGGGACGCTATCACGCTCTCCATCTTCATGGACTCTATACGCAGAAGTTCATCGCCCTTGTGCACGGACGCCCCTTCCCTGACTTTCACATCGGTTATCAGACCCGGCATGGGGCATCTGAGCATATTATCCTCAATTGTTTTCTTGTCTCGCAGCATGTAGGGCTGGAGATTCCATTCCCGGGGGCTGTAGATTTCCAATGTCCTGACGATTCCGCAGAAAAAGGCGACAATATGATTTTCACGGTACTGCAGACGAAACATATGCGGGACGCCGTCTATGGTGAGTTTTAGTCTGCGCCGGTAATATTCGAATTCGGGAGTCACCACTGTGTAGCTGTTTTCGTTGACGGAAACAGTCCAGGTCCGGGAATGCTCACCCCTTTCCAGTGTGACGGTGAACAGGTCCTCCTCCGCGCGTACGATATAGGTGTCCGGGCGCCGTTGTGAAGAGGCCGCGCCTACCAACGGACTCATGGGTTTCAAGGATTGTCGCACCAGGTTTTGCCGGTTGTGGTAAACCAGTACCGCGGCCATGGTCATGAAGTGCAACTGCTCCACCGGAGGGGAAAGCGTGCTCTGACCGTCAATGAAGCGACTTTCGATGAAGTTGGTGGAAAGTCGGCCCTCGATGAAATCCGGATGATTTATAACCGCGTTTACAAAATCGACGTTAGTCGCCAGACCTTCCAGATGAAAGCCGTTCAGCGCCTCCACCAGCCGGCTCCGGGCGGTTTCCCGATCTTCCCCCCACGCTGAAACCTTGGCCAGGAGCGAGTCGTAAAAAATGGTGATAGCGCTTCCCGCTCCGACCCCGCTGTCCACTCGAACATATTTGCCCCGTGGTTCGGAATATCGGGTGACAATACCGATAGTGGGCATGAAGCCTCGGCCGGGTTCTTCGGCGCAAATTCTCGCTTCGATGGCCCATCCGTTAAGCGCTATATCTTCCTGGTTAAATGGCAGTGGTTCGCCCGCGGCGACTCGGATCTGGATCTCAACCAGGTCCAGAGATGACGTCATCTCGGTTATGGGATGTTCCACCTGGAGCCTGGTGTTCATCTCCAAAAAATAAAAATTAGAGTCCGAGTCCAGGATGAACTCGACAGTGCCCGCGTTCTGATATCCAGCCGCTCGCGCCAGATCGCAGGAAACCTGTCCCATTTTCTCGCGAAGCGCCGTAGTCAGAACCGTTGAGGGCGCCTCCTCGATAATTTTCTGATACCGCCTTTGAATCGAGCATTCCCGTTCACCCAGATGAATAACCCCGCCATGGGAATCAGCCATAATTTGAAATTCAATATGCCGCGGCGCTACCAGATACCGTTCCAGGAATATTCTATCATCGGCGAATCCCTTTCGCGCCTCTTCCTGACACGCGGCGAAATTAGACGCCAGTTCTTGCCGCGTGGCCACGACGCGCATACCTCGCCCTCCTCCGCCCGCCGCGGGTTTTAATAAAAGAGGAAATCCGATGTTCCCTGCGGCTTCGAGAGCTTCTTCAATGGACAGAATTGGTTCCGAATATCCCGGCACAATAGGCGCTCCAACCTTTTGCGCGATCGCTTTCGCCGCTATTTTGTCGCCAAGGGCTTCAATAACGGGCGCGGGCGGACCGACATAGGTTAGTCCGGCCTCCGCAACCATGCGCGCGAAATCGGCGTTTTCGGAGAGAAAGCCATAGCCGGGGTGAATGGCGTCACAACCGCGTGATACCGCTTCGGAAATAAGCCGTTCCTTATTCAGATAAGAGTCCTGAGCCCTTGATGGCCCGATGTAGGCCGCCTCGTCCGCCTCCAACACGTGAGCGGAGCGACTGTCCGCGTCCGAATAGACCGCTATGGTCTCTATTCCCATTTTTTTGCACGTACGGATAATACGAGCGGCTATTTCGCCTCGGTTCGCTATCAGAATTTTCGATATCATGCCTTTTCCGCCCTATAGAGGTATGTTGCCGTGTTTTTTTACCGGTCCTTTTTTTCGTTTGCCTTCAAGGAACTGGAGGCTGCGAATGAGGCGGGCCCGTGTGCTTCGGGGAAATATAACATCGTCGATATAGCCTCGTTTGGCGGCCAGGAAGGGATTCACAAAAGCGTCGCGGTACTGCGCTTCTTTCTCTAAAAGCGCGGCGGCTGGATCGGCTGAAGACTGAATATCCTTACGATAAATAACCTCTGCGGCTCCTCGGGGACCCAGTACGGCGATTTCCGCCGTCGGCCAGGCGTAATTGATATCAGCCCCGATGTGCTTTGAGTTCATGACCACATACGCTCCACCGTAGGCTTTTCGCACTACCACGGTTATGCGCGGTACCGTCGCTTCTATAAAGGCGTAGAGCAGCTTCGCGCCGTGGCGAATGATTCCTCCGTGTTCCTGTTGCGGACCCGGCATAAATCCGGGCACATCCACAAGACATATGATCGGAATATTGAAGGCGTCGCAAAAACGCACAAATCGAGCGCCTTTCACCGATGCGTTGCTGTCCAGTACCCCCGCCAGAGTGGCTGGTTGATTGGCGACGAGCCCCACGACTCCGCCTCCGAGCCGGCCGAAACCGGTTATCAGATTGCGCGCGAAATGTGGCTGGATTTCAAAAAACTCGGCGCCGTCGAGGATGGATTGAATGAGAATCTTCATGTCGTACGGTTGATTCGGTTCGACGGGCACCAGGTAATCCAGGGTGGGGTCGCTTCTGTCAGCGGGATCGCTTAGGTCGAGAAAGGGTGGCTTCTGCCGGTTATTCGATGGCAGATAGTTGATCAGGCGGCGAACTTCGCGGAGCAGCAGTATGTCGTTAGGCAGCGCAAAATGGGCTACGCCGCTTTTTTCGGAGTGCACGCCGGCCCCACCCAACTCCTCTAAAGTGATGTCCTGATGTATGACGGTCTTTACGACATTGGGGCCGGTGACGAACATGTTTGACGTATTTTCCACCATAAAGACGAAATCGGTCATGGCGGGACTGTAGACGGCCCCTCCGGCGCAGGGCCCCATGATACAGGAAATTTGGGGGATCACGCCGCTTGCCATGACATTGCGGTTGAATATTTCTCCGTAGGCGGCCAGGGCGTCCACGCCTTCCTGTATGCGCGCCCCCCCGGAATCGTTGAGTCCGATGAAGGGCGCTCCGACTCGTACCGCGTGATCCATGATCTTGCTAATTTTTTCCGAGTGCGCCTCACCCAGAGAACCGCCGATGACGGTAAAGTCCTGGCTGAAAATGAATACTTCACGACCGTCGATTTTCCCGTGTCCGGTGATGACACCGTCGCTGAGGTATTCTTTTCCCCCTTGGAGGTGGCCGCCGCGCCCCGATTTCAGAATGTCGAATTCCTCGAATGATCCTTCATCCACAAGCAGATCCAGGCGTTCGCGGGCGGTGAGCTTTCCCTGCTTGTGTTGTTGCTCGATACGTCCGCCGCCCCCTCCTTGGCGAGCGTCCTCACGCATCTTCTCAAGGCGCGTCAGGTTTTCCTGTTGCGCTTTCCAGGCCTCTGCGCCGCGGTCTATGAATCGTTTTTCAATTTTTGAATTCTGTTTCTTTCGAGTATCGTCCCCGATCCGTTCCATTGCTTTCTCCACACTTAATGAATGTTCAATACCTCATGGGGGCTGATTCTCCGCAGTATTCCCTACGGTGATATTTACTGTAACGTTCTGTCAGGATTTATCGCATCCGGATCATGGATGGGCGCTACCTCCGTCAGTACCCTACTGCGGCATTCGGGAAATTGTATCAGACGCGCCTTGGAGCAATTGTTCTACACAAAATTCGAACGATCTATGAGTTGTGACCCCCGCATATATAGGATAGCGTAATGATTTGTCAACATTGGAGCCATTTCTATCGTCGGCCCATCTATTACAGATTGAGCGTCGGAACGCTCGATGGCGCGGATAAGTCGGATTATTCCAATCATATACCGCGACCGGACCGCATTTCGAATCCTGTTGAACGATGAAACCTTTTAATTCTACTCTTCAAGCCATATAATCGCGAACCCTGGCGCGCGGAAGACCAGAAGCCAACGCTTATGGATGATCGGAGAAAGGAGCCGGCGCATGAAAAAAGACCGTGTTTTCAGCGATGACGAATTGAAAGAAATGGGAAAGAGAACCAGGGACCTGATCGATGAAGCCATAGACGACGGCAGGCTGGAAGACGCCAAACGTCTGAACCACAGGATGTACGCGGAATTCCTCTCCATGCACGACTTTTTCAGGGATTGGATAACCGGGCTGCTGAGTTACGTCTATGAAAACCACGGCGCCGAAGCGCTGGAGCAATCGATGGAACAGAGTCTGGCGGCCCGATTCAAATCAATGGTCGAAGCCTACGAGCGCGCGGATTTTCGAAAGAAGGTGGACATGCTCTGCATGGGATTGAGGGGGCATCTACAACCTATGGAAATAACTGAAGATGATGAAAAAGTTTGCATAACCATGGTTCCGTGCGGCACCGGCGAGCGGCTTGTGCAAGAAAAGGCGTACGAGCCTCCCAAGAATTTCAGCGTGGTGGAAAAGCCTGGAACCATAACCTATGGCAGGCCCAATTGCCCGGTTTATTGCGCCCACGAGCCCATGCTGGAGATACTTCCCATGGAGTGGGCGGGGCGTCCCTTATGGGTGGTCTATCCCCCTGAAGACCGCTGGGGCGGCTGCCGTTTCTGCGTTTACAAGCGCCCGGAGGATATCCCCGCGGAGGTCTGGGAGCGGGTTGGAAAACGCAAACCGGCGTCCTTCTGACCTTCCGTTTCGCTTCCTATAACTTCCCACTATGTTCCGCGTGGTTCCGTTTTAGTTCCGCGCGGTACCTATCCTCTACCGCCTGGGCCTAATTGAGGGAATTGGTCCTCTTTTTGGGGATACCCCTCGGTCTGCTGATATCCAATTTTTTCATTCTGAACGTCAGGGTGGACGGGTGGATGTTCAGGAGTTCGGCGGCGCCGCCGGGACCTCGCACTTTCCATCCGGTTTTATCCATGGCCCACAAAATGTGACGCCGTTCGTTTTCTTCCAACGTCAATTGGTTTCCGTTATCTGTGGACGGCTGATGGCTCTCGGACAGTTCGGGCGCCTTGAAGATATTGCCCGAGCTTAAAATGATGCCTCGTTCGATAATGTTTTCCAGTTCCCTGACATTGCCCGGCCAGTGGTATTGAATCAGTCTGTTCATTTCCTCTTCGGGGATCATCATCAGCGGCTTGCGCATCTTTTTGCTGTAGATCCTCAGAAAATAGTACGCGAGCAGGGGGATGTCCTCTTTGCGCTCCCGGAGCGGGGGAACGTTGATGGGAAACACATTGAGCCGGTAATACAGATCCAGCCGGAATCTCTCCTTGTCGATCAGCTGCTTGAGGTCCTGGTTGGTGGCGGCCACGAGGCGGAAATCCGACCGCAGGGTTTCGGAGCCCCCGACGCGCTCGAATTCCCGGTGCTGGAGTATCTGCAGCAGGCGGGTCTGGATGTCCAGGGACAGCTCGCCGACTTCGTCCAGGAACAGCGTGCCCGTATCGGCCAGTTCGAACCTTCCGATGCGTCTGGTGGTGGCGCCGGTAAAGGCGCCTTTTTCATGGCCGAACAACTCGCTGGGGATCAGGCTTTCCGGCAGGGAATTGCAATTGACCCGAATGAACGGCCCGTCGCCCCGGGCGCTGAGCCGGTGTATGGCCCGCGCCACTAATTCCTTGCCCACGCCCGTTTCTCCCAGGATAAGCACCGTGGCGTCGGTGTTGGCCACCTGGTTCACCTGCACCAGCACGTTTTTTATGGCCGCGCTTTCCCCCACGATATCCTCGAAGTGCAGGCTTTCCATGTGCTCTTCTTCGTAATAGAGCTTTTCCTCCTGCAGCTTTTTATTGAGCCGCTGCACTTCTTCCCAGGCCCGGGCCTTGTCCAGGGCGAATCCGGCGAAACTGGCGAAATAGGCCAGGAGTTCAAGGTCGGACTTTTTGAACGCGCTGCTCAGGAAACAGTTGTCGTGGTACAGGACCCCTATGACCTTGTCCTTGAGGATCATGGGCACGCAGATCATGGACCGGATGATTCCGGAGGCGGGAGCCGGGCTGTCGGATTGCGGATTGGCCTGCAGGACGCGGCCTTTGCCCGTGTGGGCCACTTCCTCCACCAGCTTCATGGGCGCTTCGAAACTGGGGTCGGAAATCTGTTCCATGGTGAGGTTCTTGGACGCCCTGAGCTGCAGCTGCGGGCCTTCCCCCACGTCCTCCAGCAGGAAGATGGCCCCGCGTTCCGCGCCGGTTATGCGGTTGACCGTGGAAATGATCTGCTGAACCAGTTCCTTGTCGTTGCGGATGGTCACCACTTCCTGGCCCAGCTTGAGAATCTCCTTGAGCAGCCCTTCGTCGTGATGCTGCATTTTGATCAGGGGCCGCAGGTCATAGGGGAACAATTCATTGTTGAACGCCGAAAGGATCTGGAAGGCCTTTTTGGCCGTCTTCTCCGCCACCTTGGGCGCGCCAAGGGTCAGGTTCAGCCGCACCGACTCCACCAGGGAACTGGCCAGCTGAATCTGATGGCCCGACTCTCCCAGCCACTTGATGGAGGTGTTGAGCGTCTGAAGTATTTTCTGCGGGGCGAGTCCCTCCTTCCTCTGCGACAGGGCCTTAAATTTGTACGCCACGCCACGCATGAATATATTCTCGTCCTTGATCATCCGGGCGAGCGTCTTTTCAAATGAAAGCCCCGAAACGGGCGGGAGCTTGCCTTCCTCCATGGACCACAGGATGGCCAGCAGGTAGGGGTAGGGCTGCACCGTTATCTTGACCTGGCTGGTGTGATCGAGGAACTCCTTCAGGTAGGTGACGGTCTTGTCCCGGTCGCCTTTCAGGTAGTGGGCGTAGGCGAACAGCAGCTTGCAGGAGATCAGGACAAAGCTGTTGGACCCCCGGGCCGCCTCGTCCATGGCCACTTCCGTGTAATGGAGCGCCTTGTCGATTTCTCCCATGTCGAACATGATTTTTCCGATGTTCAGACTGGCCCTGGCCGCGGCGTTCAGATTATCGGTGTCCACACAGTGTTCGTGAATGGAATTGAGCATGCCCAGGCCCTGCGTGACCTGTCCCACCAGACAGTAGCAGTAGCCCGCCAGCGAAGCCGCTATCAGCGGATACCCGCCTATGGGATATTTTTCCACGTCCGGCACCGACATCTCATAGCTTTCGACCACTTCACGGAAGCGCCCCTGCCAATACAGGAAAAAGCTGCTGAAGGTGTTGGCGGAGCGGAGCAGCTTGGGATCGTTCAACTCCTTGGCAATGCCCCATCCATGTTCAAAATGTTTCAGAGCGCTTCGATATCGGCTGAGCAGCCATTTGTTTTTGGCCACGTGCATTTCCAGGAGGGATTCGCAGGAGTGTTTTTTCCAATGTTTGGCTCGATCCAGCGCGCTGGACAGAAAATCCAGGATCTTTTCGGTATCGTCCTCGCCGATCGATATCTTGGAGTATTTGACGACCGCCTCCACGAAGACCGCGTCGATTTCTTCACCGCGTTCGTCCCGCAGATCGTCCAGAACCTTTTTATAGCAACGCAGGGCCTCGTCGGTGCGGAACATCTTGAGGTTGAGGTCGCCGGCCCGCAAAAGCCAGCGGGACCACTCCCGCACATTGGACAGCCGGAGCAGATGACGCCCTATGACCTGGGCCTTGCCGGGGTCTTCGTCAGGAAGCTCGCGCAAGAGCAGCTCCACGATCCGCAGGCGGCCGCGCTCTTTTTCTTCCGGGCTCAGCCGCTCCAGCAGTTCATTTTTCTTCTTGCCGTTCTTGAACCAGTAGATCCCGGTCCCGTTGGTGGTCAAAAGCCCCTTCCGGACCTGTTGTTCCAGCATGGCCAGGGTGTCGGATATCTTGTTTTTGGTCAGCTCGACGACCCAGTCAATGGAGAAGCTTTCGTCGAATAAAACCAGAAACGAAGGGAGAGGGGTGTTCAGGTCTTGCGGCGATTCGGAAAAACTATACGCTTTCTTCATGCTGCGCCCTTTCAAGAGCCCCGGTTATGAAGCGCCTTTCCGCCACGGCGCTGGTGGTTCGGTTTATTGCTTCGGACAAGTTGGGAGACTTCCATCCGGCCGTCTGGCGCGGCCCGCCCTTCATGAGCGCGGCGGCCTCCCTCGGCGAGGGTCGCATGGCCTTCTGGCCATACAAACTATGGAAACATTCAGCTCCCACGCGGGCTTTCAAGACCTTGACGGCCCCAGGCTCCCGCCGCCGGACCTGAACATCTTCACGTGGCGTTCGGCTTTCGAGATTCCGAAGTGGGCGTTCTCACGGGACTTTTCCTCAAAGGTATTGCATACAGTCCACCTTATCCTTACGCTAATAAGAAAAAGATTTCAAGCGGGCAGAACAATATTTCAATTTCCCGGCGCAAAATATGGAGCTTAGCTTTGACGCCATAATCCGTAAATTGCGCCATTGCCGCAATTGGTAAGTATATCGCCAAGTTGCCATTGGCTCCCCGGTCCCCGGAAAGGAAAGCCTCGGTGTTGTATTTTTCGTACGGTTCCAACATGTCCGTCAGACGTCTCCGCCGCAGAGTCCCGTCGGCCCAAGCAAAAGGCCCGGCAGTCCTGACCGGCCATCAGTTGCGGTTTCATAAAAAAAGCAGGGACGGTTCCGCCAAACTCGACACCTTTGCAACAGACCGTCCCCAAGACCGGGTGATCGGCGTGTTGTTCGAAATCGACAAAACCGAGAAAAAACTCCTGGACGCGGAAGAAGGGGTGGGACGCGGCTATGAAGAAAAAACCGTCACCGTGGAAAACGCGCAGGGAAAAACGGTCCGGGCCTTTACCTATTACGCCACCGACATCGACGCCTCCCTCAAGCCCTACCACTGGTACAAGGAACACGCTCTGCGCGGCGCGCGCGAAAACGGATTGCCGGAGGATTATGTACAAATGATCGAATCCGCTGAGTCCGTGGACGATCAAAACCCGTCCCGACGTGAAGATGAATTGAGCATATACGAAAGAGAATAACGCAAAGCCGTTCAGGCGGAATTTATGCCTTCCCGATATTTTTGCGCGTTAATGCGGGAAAACCTTTTTAGAAATGTTGCTATGTCGTTAACTCCGAAAAGGCGTACATGGTCTCCTTCTCCCTCTGGGAGAAGGCCGGGATGAGGGTTGATACATACATACAGCGGGGGAATCTCTCCCCCCGCGCCCCCCGTAAGCGATTTCTCGCTGCGCTCGAAATGAGAGGCGGCGCCTGAGCGCGCATGGATGGCAGCGCAGACAAATGCGACCAAGCAAGATTGACATCGTCTCGCAGGTGGGAAACACTATTTCGGAGTAAAAGCAACAGCCACATTTGGAAAAAAAGGTTTTCCCGCACCCTTTCCAAAAACTCTTCAGCTGCCCGCCTTCGGCGGCCGTGGGCGGGGATAAACTCCGCCCGTTCGGTATTGGCGGGTTTCGCTTCGCTCTACGCCACCCTACAGCGGAATAAGCAAGATCGGTGGTGAGGTCAATTGATTTAATTGATAATAGCTGATGCAGTTATTAAAATAATAAAATGTGCTTTTCTCTGAGGTTGGTCTTGAACACTATAACCGGAGGTTTTACAAAATGGCGGACGCTAAAACAAAGATGGAAGTTGTTGCGACAACGGCGCAGGTTATGGCTGTGGTCGTGGGTGTTGTTATCAGCGTATTGAGCTTCAACGAAACCCGTCTGAAAGAGGCGGAGGCGAGAGAAATGGAAGCGGCTAAGCCGTTTTACTTATTAAGACAAGAGCTTTATGCCGAAGCCCTCAAGCTAGCTGGGATTCTCTCGAATCCGGAAGTCCATACCGAGGATGAGATTGCAAGGTCTCGCACACGGTTTCGGGAGTTATATGTCGCAGAGCTGAGCATGGTTGAAGCGCCTGAGGTCGAATCACAAATGATAGCATTGGCGAAACAGATTGATCCAGAGCTTCTGAAGTTGAATGAAGCGCAGCGCGCCGCCTATAATTTGGCGAAAGCGCTTCGTAAAACATTCACCTATTCTTGGAAAGTAAAAAGTAACTGAATTACCGGCTGTTGGGTCTGGCCTTTCCTTTTAGCGAACAACCCTACGGTTGTCCTTGAAGGCCATGTTAGCGCCGGTCAGGGCCGCGGCGCCTTTCGCATCACTCTACACCATCCCCCGTCAATCGCGGGAAACGCCCTCTCATCCTATCCTTCTCCCCGCGCCCCCTGTGACTGTATAGACGGGATACATAGGTAACATACGTTCGGGTACATAGGTAACACTTTTATGAGAGGATGAGTTCCCGGGAACGAGGGG
>Ga0209270_1002539_pt1 | contig 18901 bp, 20 predicted proteins | sample MTBAKSrepl1MetaG_FD_187456 | JGI IMG/M metagenome (GOLD analysis project Ga0209270, IMG submission 187456) | Enrichment culture microbial communities from Arthur Kill intertidal strait, New Jersey, USA, that are MTBE-degrading - MTBE-AKS1... | ecosystem: Environmental > Aquatic > Marine >...
CCAGCCGAATGGCTTCGATTTCCTCGGGCCGGTAGCGGGACAAATTGGCGATGGTCCGATTCTTAACCCGGCCCCCTTCACGATAGGACTCCCGAAGCAGGACGCTTTGGTAGGTCTTGTTCTTGCCCTTGGATTGGATGACCGTGATATACATGACTACTTAATTATCATATAAAAACATCTATGTCAAGATAATTTATTTATATTAGTGACTACATATCCCGGCCAAAAATTAAACTATAACTAACGCATTCAATAACTTAAAAAAATTTTAATGATGAACTTCCGATTCAAATGACCAGCGGGAGAAAGAGGCCGACGCCTTTGCGGCCAATACCTTGATTCCTCCGGCGGCGTATAAACAGTTCGTGGAACGCGGCCGGTTTTACTCCGGGGACATAAAGTCCCTGGCCCAAGCCGTGGGGATTCACCCCGGCCTCGTGGTGGGGCGGCTCCAGCACGAAAAACTTCTGCCGCCGCAATATGGGAATAACCTGCGGGAAAGGTATGAATGGGCGGGACCGGAATAGGCAGGATTTTTTCTCATTCTTAATTAATCACCAGCAGCCAGGCGCTAGGACGCCGTGAGGGAAAAGTAGTTTCCCTGCAGATTAAGGAGGATTAAGAGACAATGACCGGCGTCACCACTATCGAACTAAGGGGAGATATTCAAGATTTTCTTGACAAATCCGACTGATCAAATCAAACTATTAAAAACTGACTGATCGGCAAGACCTTTAAGTCCGAAGCCGTTCCAAAGATAATTAATCTTTATCGCTAAATAAACAGCCCGGCCCGTCGGGCGTGAACCGTAACGGGCGACTGACCTGCATTAAATAAAACCTCCACTCCGGGAGGCGCCCATGAAATACCCTAATTGGCCATCTAAAACTCGATGGTTTTTGTGGGGATTTTCGGTCTTTGTGGCTTATGGTTTATCGCTGGTCTCGTCGGAAATCCTTTTTGGCGGTTCAGAACCCATGCTCATCATGATTCCCACCGCCTGGATTGGCACGTTCACTTGGTTTCTAATCCTAGAAAAACGATTCTACCACTGGCACGAATTCAAAAGAAACAACCAACTATGGGGATGGACCGCTTTTTTTGGCGGACTCGGATTAATTCATCTAATAACCAAGCTATTGATTGAGGCCGGCTTCCACAGATATTTTGCTATATTGCCAGCTATACCGATCGGGTTCTTTATGCTTTACTTTTGCCATGAGTTTCTCATGAAAAGAGAAAAATAGCGACCCTTTACGAACTCATTTGCAAAAAGGGGTTCCAATGAATTCGACTCCAAAAGCCTTAGTCTTCCTTGCCCTTGCCTGGCTTATTTTTTCCGCCAACCAGACCCAGGCCGGTGCTTTAGATGAATGTGTAGCAGCCTTTGAGAAGGCCAACTATGACACTGCCGTAAACTGTTTTCGTAACGCTGCGGAACAAGGCGACGAATTAGCTCAGTGCATGTTAGGTATTATGTATGCCGAAGGCGAAGGCGTGCCCCAAGATTACAAAGAGGCCATCAAGTGGTATCGCTTAGCAGCTGAAAAAAGTGTCACGGTTGCGCAGTATAATTTAGGTTTCATGTATGCCATAGGACAAGGAGTTTCAAAAAACAACAAAGAAGCCTACAAGTGGTTTCGTCAAGCCGCAGAACAAGGTCACACAAAAGCCCAGATTTTTTTAGCTGTTATGTACGGAAATGGCGAAGGAATTATCCAAGACTATCAAGAGTCTGCCAAGTGGTACCGTCTGGCTGCGGAACAGGGACACCCAATTGCTCAACACCAAATAGGTATTATGTACACCTTGGGAGAGGGCGTACCACAAGATTATGTTCAGGCCCACATGTGGCTCAATCTTTCTGGGGCGCAAGGTAATGGAGAAGCCAGAAAAGCACTTGAATTAATCGTTAAAATTATGACACCGGCTCAGATTGCCGAAGCCCAAAAGCTGGCCCGGGAGTGGTTGGAGAAGCATTCTCCCAAAGTCGAGCTTGACCTCACCGGGATACCGGACGATCCTAAAAGACTGAAATGACGCTATTTGACCTCATTCGCCAAAGGGGGCCCAGGACAAAATGGAAACACCCGTTGTTTGAGCAACTTCACTAAACCCTCAAGAATTCATCAATATCCACTCCAGCTTGTCTCAGGATAGCCTTAACGGTTCCCTCGGGAATATCGCCGGGATGATTCGGTATGGTGGTGTACCGGCCTGTTTCTATATTAAACCAGATTTCGTGGCTCCCGGCCGCCTGGCGGTCGAAAGCAAAACCCAAGGTCTTAAGCTTCCTGGTCAGGTCCCGATACTTGAAACCTGACAATCGTCCCATCTTAACTGCTCACCAGCAGCGGGTAGTCAAATCTCTCGGCCACCGGAGTAAGTTCCGGGGGTGCGTCACGTTCGGAGCGGGCTTCCAACAGCTTGCGGGCCACATCCCGGGCTATTTCTATGGTTTCGGCCACGGTTCGCCCTTGGGCCACCAGGCCTTGAAGATCGTCCGAGGTAGCCAGATAGTAACCCTCGGGCAGTCTCTCGATGTGAATGGTCACCATCAGTTCCATTTTTTTACTCCCATAGAGTAATCAATATCAGACCGGGATACTTGATAAGTATTTATGATACCCGAAACCGAGTCGACGGTAAAGGGTCAGGCCCATCGAGCATTTTGCGTTGTGGCCTATTCCCGGAAATAAGCCGGCAGCGCCTGGGAGTGATAAACAATAGGCCTCTTGCGCCTGCGGTAAAGGGTTAGCTTGCCTATCTTTTGAGTTCCGGCTCAACCCCGCGCCCGGTCCAGGGTGCGGTAGCCGATGGCTTCGCTGAGGTGATGGACGGCGATGTCGTCCGCGGCTTCGAGGTCGGCAATGGTCCGGGCCAGCTTGATGATCCGGGTGTAGGCCCGGGCGGACAGTCCTAAACGCTGCATGGCTGTCTCCAGGAGCTTCCGGCCGTTTTCTTCCAAGGGGCAGAACCGGCGGAGGTGCTTGTTCTGCATCTGGGCGTTGTTGAAGATTCCGGACGAAGCCAGGCGGGCCGTCTGGCGCTTCCGGGCCGCCTTGACCCTGTCCCGGATGTCCTGGGAAGGTTCGCCGCTGGTTTCGGTGCCCAGTTCCTTGTATTTGACGGCCGGGACTTCGATATGGAGGTCGATCCGGTCCAGGAGGGGTCCGGAGACATGGGCTCGGTACCTTTGAATCTGGGCCGGGGTGCAGGTGCATTCCTTGACCAGGTCGCCGTGATAGCCGCAGGGGCAGGGGTTCATGGCGGCCACCAGCATGAACCGGGCCGGGAAGGTCAGGGACATGGCGGCCCGGGCCACGGTGACCCGTCCGTCTTCGAGGGGCTGGCGCATGACTTCCAGGACGTTTTTCTTGAATTCGGGCAGTTCGTCGAGAAAGAGGACGCCGTGGTGGGCCAGGGAGACTTCACCGGGCCGGGGCAAGGCCCCGCCGCCGATCAGGCCAGCGTCGGAAATGGTGTGGTGGGGGGCGCGGAAGGGTCGGGTGGTGATCAGGGCCCGTTCCGGGGGGACCAGGCCCACGGCGCTGTAAATCCGGGTGGTTTCGAGGGCCTCATCGAAATTGAGGGGGGGCAGGATGGAGGGCAGCCGCTGGGCCAGCATGGTTTTGCCCGAACCGGGCGGGCCGATCATGATCAGGTTGTGGCCACCGGCGGCGGCCACTTCCAAGGCCCTTTTGGCGTGTTCCTGACCGCGGACGTCGTGCAGGTCGGGCAGGGTTATATCGGTTTCGTTGAAGACCGCGTCCAGGTCCACGGTCAAGGGGGTCAGTTCGCCGTCTCCGCTCAAAAATTCGATGACGGCCGGCAGATGGTCGGCGGGCAGGACCTGGATGTCCTGGACCACGGCGGCTTCCGGGGCGTTCTCGGCCGGCAGGACGATGCCGGTCAGGCCGGCTTGTTTGGCGGCCATGGCCAGGGACAGGGCCCCGTGGATGGGCCGGAGGCGTCCGTCGAGGGACAGTTCGCCCGCCAGCAGGTATTGGGACAGCCGTTCCGGTCCTAATAGGCCCTGGGCGGCCATCAGGCCGACGGCCATGGGCAGATCGAAACCGGCCCCGGATTTTTTGACGTCGGCCGGGGCCAGATTGACGGTGACCCGCTCCCTGGGGAAAGCGTACCCGCAATTTTTCAAAGCCGATTTGACCCGGTCCTTGCTTTCCCGGACCGCCCCTTCAGGCAAGCCCACGGTGGCGAAATAAGGGAGGCCCCGGGCCAGGTCCACCTGGACCTCGACCACGTAGCCGTCGATACCTAGTAATGCGCCGCTCAAGACTTGAGATAGCAATTGATCGTGCCCCTGATAAAAATGGCCCGCCGGGGTTGAAACCCGCGCGAAAATGATTATCCCTATATACCAAATCGGCAGAAAAAATGGCAAGGAGGAGTTTCGCGCTGATTTTATAATAATCTGAACCGATTCCTCAAAAGTTCCAGCCGAGCGCCCTTTACATAAGCAGTCCCTTGTGGTAGAAAATTTCTTTTTAAACAGTCAGGGACCATGAGTTTTAACCGGCGAAGGTGTTAGCCGAACGATCATGATTGAAGTTGACCAAGTTTCCAAATATTTCGGGCCGATACCGGCGGTGCGCGAGGTGACTTTCCGGGTCAACCCCGGTGAAATCCTGGGCTTCCTGGGACCCAACGGCGCGGGCAAGACCACGACCATGCGTATTCTGACCGGGTTCTATCCGCCCACCGGCGGCTCGGTGCGGGTGGCCGGGCTGGACGTTTTTGAAAACTCGCTGGCCGTCCGCAAAAAGATCGGTTACCTGCCGGAGAACGTCCCTTTGTACGGCGAGATGACGGTCAGGGATTTTCTTTTTTTTGTAGCCGACATCAAGGGTTTGGGAAAAAACAAGCGCCAGGGGGCGGTGGGCCGGGTCATGGAAGTCTGCCGGATCGAGGCTATGGCCGGCCGTTACATTAAAAAGCTGTCCAAGGGTTTTCGCCAGCGGGTCGGCTTGGCCCAAGCCTTGGTCGGCGACCCGGAAGTCCTGATCCTGGACGAACCGACCATCGGCCTGGACCCCAGGCAGATCAATGAAATCAGGAGTCTGATCAAGAGTTTCGCCGGGGAAAAAACCGTTATCCTGTCCACGCACATTCTGCCCGAGGTCTCCATGACCTGTCAGCGGGTGGTGATCATAAATCAGGGGATGGTCGTGGCGGAGGACACCCCCGAGAACCTCAGCGCCCGGTTAGGCGGGGGCCACAGGATCAGGGTGAGGATCGGCGGGCCGTACGGCCGGGTCAGGACCGCCTTGAAGGAACTGCCCGGAGTTCGGGCGGTAACCTCGGTCGACGGGGCCGGGACTTACCTTCTGGAGGCGGAAGCGGAAATCCGCCCGCAACTGGCCATGGCCGTGTGCAGCTCCGGGTGGGACCTTTATGAAATGGTCCAGGTGTCGGCCACCTTGGAAGACGTGTTTTTGAATTTGGTGACCGAGGAGAAGACCGAGGTCGAGGATCATGCGTAATTTCTGGACCATCTTCAAGAGGGAGCTCCGGGTTTATTTCACTTCGCCCATCGCTTACGCCCTTATGGTGATTTTCCTGGTGGTGGCCGGATATTTTTTTTACAACAGCCTGGCCTATTACTCCCTGCTCAGCTTCCAGGCCATGCGCAACCCGTACCTTGAAAATCTCAACCTGGTGGACATGGTGCTCAGCCCGCTGTTCGGAAACATCAGCGTGGTCATGCTTCTGATGGTCCCGGTGCTGACCATGAGGCTTTGGTCCGAGGAAAAGAAGAGCGGGACCCTGGAATTGCTGTTCAGTTATCCGGTTCGGGACATCGAGGTTTTGCTGGGTAAATACTGCGCGGCCTTGGCCGTGTTCATGATCATGGTCGGTTTGACCGGATTTTATCAAATAATCATTTGGTCCTTGGGGCAAAGCGCCCCCGGAGTGGCGGTCTCGGGATACCTGGGCCTGTTTCTTTTGGGCGCCGCCTTCATCGCCCTGGGCGTTTTCGTCTCTTCCTTGACGGAAAATCAGATCGTGGCCGCGGCCGTCAGTTTCGGGGTCCTCCTTCTTTTCTGGGTCATCGGCTGGTCGGCTTCGACGGTGGAGGCCCCCTTGAACCGGGTCTTTGAATATCTTTCCCTGGTCAAACACCTGGTCAATTTCGCCAAGGGGATCATTGACACGGCCGACGTGGTCTATTACCTGGCCATGACTTTTTTCTTCCTGTTTCTGACCATGCGCAGCCTGGAGTCCAAGCGGTGGAGGGGCTAGGGTGAAGAATTTCAGCCGGCGTCTCGGCCTGGCCGGTCTCATCCTGGCCCTGCTGGGCGGGCTGGGATACGCCCTGGCTCCCCAATTCAAGGGATTTTACGTCCTTCCCTGGGTCGTGGCCGCTCCCTGTCTGGCCCTTTATGTCGTTTATAATCTGGAGGCCGTCCGGAAGTTCCTGGCCGGCCGTTCGGTTCGTTATGGAGCCGGATCGGCCTTGTCCGTGGTGCTGGTCCTGGGCATTCTGATCATCGTCTCGGCCATGACGGCCAAAAACAGCGTCCGCTATGATCTGACCCAAGACCAGCGTCACAGCCTGGCTCCCCAGACGCTTAAGGTTTTGGAGGGGTTGTCGGTCAAGGTCAAGGCCACGGGGTTTTTTCAAGGCGAAGGGGGGTTCCAGGTCCGGGGACGGGACCTCTTGGACCAGTACGCTCACGTTTCCTCGAAGTTCGAGTACGAAATCGTTGACCCTGACCGTCATCCGGCCCGGGCCAAGGCGGCCGGGATCACCCGTTACGACACCGTGGTGGTGGAAGCCGGCGGCCGGAGTGAAAAGATCAATAATTTATCGGAGGAGCGCCTGACCAACGCCTTGATCAGGCTGACCAGGCCAGGGAAAAAGGTGGTCTATTTTCTGACCGGGCACGGGGAAAAAGACGGGGCCTCCAGCCAAAAAGACGGGTACAACCTGGTCAAGACCGCCCTGGAGGACCAGAACTACGAAGTTAAAAGCCTGTTGCTGATGCAGACCGGGGAGGCGCCCAAGGACGCCGCGGCCCTGATCGTGGCCGGACCCCAAAAGGCTTTGTTTGCCGAAGAAATCGCCGCCCTCGACCGGTATCTCCGTCGAGGCGGCCGGGTTCTTTTTTTGATCGACCCGGAAACCGCCCCGGAACTGGCCGAGTATCTGGCCGGACTCGGGGTCAAGTTGGGCCAAGATATCATCGTGGACAAGATGAGCCGGCTATATGGCGCTGACTATCTGATCCCCTTGGTGACCAAGTACCCCCGGCATCCGGCGACCAAGGATTTCAATCTGGCCTCATTTTTCCCGGTGGCCAGGTCCGTTTCGGCGGCGGACAAAAAGATCGAGGGCGTGAGCGTCGTGCCCCTGGCTGAAACCAGCGACCAGTCCTGGGCCGAAACCGATTTGAATCGACTCAAGCAAGGCCAGGCCCAATTTGTCCAGGGTCGGGACCTCAAGGGCCCCCTCCCGGTGGCCGTCGTCGGCACGATCAGCCCGGGAGACGAGGAAAAACCGGAGAACGAAACCCCTCCGCCGGATGACCTGGAGGGACGGAAGAAGGAAGGCCGGTTCATCGTCTTCGGCGATTCCGATTTCGCCGCCAACGCTTATTTCCATCTCCAGGGCAACGGCGACTTGTTTTTAAATTCTGTAAACTGGCTGGCCGAGGAAGCCGACCTGACGGCCATCCGGCCCAAGGAGACCAAGGCCCAACCGCTTATGCTTTCAGCGATTCAGGCCCGATTGATCTTTTGGTTCCCGGTGGTCGTTTTGCCCTTGGCCGTTCTGGTGATCGGAGTCCTGGTGTTGACCCGTCGGAGCCGGGGGGAATGAGGCCGCGTCAACTGCTGATCTACCTGGTGATCTTTCTGGCGGTGGGTCTTTTTTACTATTTTTTTGAAATCCGCCCGGATAAGAAAGAAGCGCAGTTAAAGGAAGCCCGGACCAAAATTTACAATCTGTCCGCGGATCGGATCACGGCGATCAAGTATCGCAACGGGGGGAAGGAGTTTCGTTTGGTCAGGTCGGCCCCGGATGAATGGCGGTTGGTCGAGCCGATCCAGACGCCGGCCGACCGGTGGGAAGTCGAGGGGATGCTTGACGCGGTTTTAAAAGGAGAAAAGGACCGGGTCTTTGACGAACCGGTGGAAAACCTGGCCGAGTTCGGCCTGGACCGGCCGGAGATCGCCTTGACCTTGATGTCCGGGTCGGAAATTTTGGCCCCGACCTTGGCCCTGGGCCATAAGAACCCCATGGGCTTTCTTTATTACGCCCGGTTGGGCGAGGCCGGGGAAGTTTTCACCGTGGTCGCGCCTTTGCGCCAGGAGCTGGACAAAAGTCTGTTCGATTTGAGGGACAAGTCGGTCATCCTTTTTCCCGGGGAAAAAATAGACGGGTTGCGGATTATCGGCCGGGAAGAGATAGAATTAAAAAAGAAAGGGCTGCGGCGATGGGCCGTGGTCAAGCCTGAAGCCGGCCCGGCCGACAATGACGAGGTTCAAAAGATCGTTTACCGGGCCTTGAAGGGACGGGTCAGGGCGTTCAAGGAAGCGGCCGGGGACGGGGAAAAGTACGGCTTTGACCAACCCAAGCTCAAGGTCGAAGTGCTGGCCGAAGGTAAGACGGCCGCCGAGCTGATTGTCGGCCGGGGCCGGGCCGCTTTGTCCGGCGATCAATCGGAACCCCAAGGGTATTGGGCCAGGAGCAGCGAGCGGCGGGAAATCTTTATAATCGGCCAAGAAATCATCGAGGCGCTTGACCGGAACTTTTTTGAGATTAAAGATAGACACGTTTTGGATTTTGAACGTTATAATGTCGGAGCCTTGGAGGTCGGTAAGGGTCGTGACCGGTTCTCGGCGGAAAAGGTCCAGGGCATCTGGGAGGTGAAGGAACCCAAGGACGGCGTCAGTGATGACCGGGCCGTAGTTTCGTTCCTCATGGCCCTGGAAGACCTGAAATATGTAAAGAACCTGGGGCCGGCCGAGGAGACGGTCAAGGATTTCGGTCTGGACCAGCCCGACCTGAGGATAAAATTGACCGACGGTGATCAGGTGGTCGCCGATCTGGCGGTTTCCCTGGTCCCGGTGGAAGAAGGCCGACTGGCCGCTCGCCAGGGCGGCGGGCCTGTGGTATTAATTGATAAAGAGGCCTTGTGGGCCGCTCTGCCCGAGGAAATAAAGCCGCCGGAGGATCAAGCCGGGGGAAGGCGATAGAAGGAAAATCAAGGAGATTAAAATCATGGCCAGAGTGACGATCGAGGATTGTCTTAGAAGGGTGGACAACCGTTTTCAACTGGTTCATCTGACCGCCCGCAGGGTGCGGCAGATTCGCCGCGGTGCCGAGCCCATGTCCGATCGGGACAATAAGGACGTGGTTTTGGCTTTGAGGGAAATAGCGGCCGACGCTGTTTCCCTTAAAAATATAAACGAACTTGAACCGGGACCGCGGGAGCATCTTGAATTGGAGGAACCGTTCGAGGCTTTTTCTGAAGAAATGGAGTAAACCATTCAGGCGGCCGGTTTCTGAAGCAAAGTAATCGAGATCGACGGGCGCCGCCAAATAAGCGGGATGGTCGCGTCCGGATCGACGGGCGCCGTTTCGTTAATCTTTTAAGGACCGGCTAACCAGGGAAGAGGATGGAGAAACGAGATTACTATGAGGTTTTGGGGGTCGGCCGCGGGGCCGATCCCGAGGAAATAAAGAAGTCTTATCGAAAGTTGGCCTTGCAGTATCATCCGGACCGCAATCCGGGGGATAAGGAAGCGGAGGAACACTTCAAGGAGGCGGCCGAGGCCTATGAAGTTTTGCACGATCCTGAAAAAAGGCGGCTTTACGATCAGTTCGGTCATGAAGGCCTGGCCGGCACCGGATTCAGCGGCTTTGGCGGGTTCGAGGACATTTTTTCCGCTTTCGGCGATCTATTTGAAGATTTTTTCGGCGGTTCTCGTCGGCGGCGAGCCGGGCCGACCCGGGGGCGGGACCTGCGGTACGATCTGGAGATAGAATTTGTGGAAGCGGCCACAGGCAAGGAGACCGAGCTGATTATTCCTCGGGATGAACCCTGCGATAACTGCGGCGGGAGCGGGGATATGTCCGGGGGGCGTCAGACCTGTCCCACCTGCGCCGGCCACGGGCAGGTTTATCAGTCGAGGGGCTTCATCCGCCTGGCCACAACCTGCCCACACTGTCGGGGCGAGGGCCGGATCGTGACTGACCCGTGTCCCCAGTGCCGGGGACGCGGCTTGATCCAGCGGGAAAAAAAGGTCCAGGTGCGAATTCCGCCGGGCGTGGACACCGGGTCCAGGCTCCGCCTCCGGGGCGAAGGCGAGGCCGGTCGACTGGGCGGGCCGGCGGGCGACCTTTACGTGGTCCTCCATGTTCGTCCCCATGAATTCTTCCAGCGCGAAGGCGATCATGTCATCTCCCGGGTCGACGTTTCCATGGTCGAGGCGGCCTTGGGCGCGGAAATGGACGTTCCGACCCTGGACGGGACCCGGAAACTCAAGATACCCAAAGGGACCCAAAGCGGGGATGTTTTGCGTTTTCCCGGCCAGGGTTTTCCTAATCTCCGGGGCTTCGGCCGGGGGGATCAGATCATGGAAATCCAGGTTCACACGCCGATCAAGCTGACCAAAAGACAGGAGGAGCTTCTCCGGGAATTCGCCGAAGAGGAAGAAAGAAAGAAAAACAAGAAATCCTGGTCCCAAAAGGCCAGGGAAAAGGTCAAGGAGGCTCTGGCTTGAGTCGGAACGACTCCGGCGGGTTATTGACCCACGTGGATAAGACCGGACGGGTCAAGATGGTGGACGTGGGCGAAAAGGAAGTCACTTCCCGCCGGGCCAGGGCCCGGGGCGAAGTCCTTATGGCTGAGGAAACCTTGCGCCTGATCCGTCAAGGGAGCCTGGAAAAGGGCGACGTCATCACCACGGCCCGGCTGGCCGGCATCATGGCGGCCAAGCGCACGCCCGACCTGATTCCCTTGTGCCATCCGTTGTTGCTGTCTCACGTTGAGGTTGAAATCCTGCCCAAATCCGACCCGAGCCGTCTGGAAATCACGGCCGAAGTCCGCTGTGAGGGACGGACCGGGGTGGAAATGGAAGCCTTGACCGCCGTGGCCGCGGCGGCCCTGACCGTTTATGACATGGTCAAGGCCGCAGACAGGAGTCTGGTTATTTCCAATATTCTGTTGCTGGAAAAAACCGGGGGCCGCAGCGGACCTTGGCGGCGGGTCTGACTGGGCGGAAGAACCAGACCAGCCTGGGTGCGGCGATGGGCCTGGGAAGTTTTACCGTCAGTCCACGGCCAGACAGGTGAAGAAATTTGGTTTGAAAGTTGCAAAGAACGGATTGACTTTTTCGTTGGTTTACATTACAAAGTCGGCCATTAATTTTGGATTTTCAAACCAGTCCCCTCTGTCTCGGGAGAAACGATTTTGTTGCTCTAGTCTTTAGAGACAGAAGCCGATGAGGAGAAGGTCCGGATAAATGGATGAAAAACAAATCGAGTATTTTAAAGACCTGCTGACCACCCGGTTGGAAGAGCTTTTGGGTCAGGCCGACGCCACGGTCAATGACATGACCGATCAGAAGGAAAGCTATCCTGACCCCACTGACCGGGCTTCTTTGGAATCAGACCGCAATTTCACCTTGCGTATTCGGGATCGGGAAAGAAAGCTGATAGGGAAAATCAAAGAAGCTCTGGAAAGGATCGAGGAAGGGACTTTCGGCATTTGTGAAAGCTGCGGCCAGGAGATAGGCATCAAAAGGTTGGAAGCCCGTCCGGTGACGACTTTGTGCATTGAATGTAAAACCAAGCAGGAGGCCAGCGAGAAGGCTCGGGGCGAATAGCCCAAAACCCTTGGGCGGGCCGCGTTGAGGTGAGGTTGGCCTTTGGCCTAAGGGGCTGAGGGGTTCCGCTTCCGCGCCGGTTTCAGGCGAAACAGTATCTCGCGTGATGGTTTCATTGGTAAATAGTTTTCGACTTTCGGGTGTAAAAAATTGGCGGCGGGACGTTTTCAGGGCGAAACTCAGTTGGACGAGAGAAAAAAATGAGCCTTATTTTGAGTTATAACGTTTCGATCGGCCTTTGGTGGTGGTCCCGGAGCGGAAGGGAGGTCTGTCCACCGCCTGGACCGTAAGGACCTCTTGATTGGAATTTGAGCCGGGGCAGACCGTTGGCCGCGGCTTTTTTTTGGCCCGAAATCCATCCGGGCGGAAAAGCCAGGTCCAAGGCTTGCCGCTTGGGGTTCAAAACATGGGGAGGTATGGATCATGAAACTTCTTATCGCCGAGGCGGTCCAAGGTAAGGGCCTGGATCGGGAGGAAATGACCGAGGCCATGGAGTTGATCCGAGCGGGCAGGCCCGCCGGCTCTTTGATGATCTGAGGGCCTTCACGGCCTGGGGCGGGGGCTGTCAACACAAGGATGTAAGTTGAATCCTGAGTTTTTTTAAAGCCGCCCCGCAGACGGGCGTTTCAGTTTTTCGGGGCGACGGCCGAAAAATATTATGAGGGCCGGCGGGAAGAAGTCGGTTTTTGGAGGTTTTATCGGCCGGTTTGTTGGGAGCCGGCCTTATGACCTTCCCTGGAGACCGGAGTCCGAGTTCTGCCGAGAAGTTCCGACCGAGCTGGGCTCCAAAGATTATTCATCTGATCTGGAATGTTGTTCTGGGGTATAATAAAATATATATTCGAAACACCGGTAAAGAGGCCCAATCATGACCGGAGAAGAATTTGAAGTTAAATCAGGGGAAACCGAAATAAATTTCAATCCCCAGGCCAACCAGGTCGTGGAACAATTGCGCGGTTTTTTACAAAATATTTTCGCGGACCTGAATGTTTCCCGGGCAAAAGTCAACGCCGTGGTGGAACAGGGTCGAGCCTTGGCCCTGGACCAGCGGGTTTGGCTGAAAGGTCAGGAAGAAGCCGAGGAATTTTTATCCGTTGTGGAAAAACTGGAACGCAAGATCAGCCAGACCCTTGATCTGAAAAAGATGAAGGAGATGGGCCTGGTCAAGGCCGTAAAATTTTAGACATAGATAACTGGTTGTCAAATTTAGGAAAATATTTTAAAGTCGTCTCTGACTTTAGGATGCGGAGTTTGGGTTGTTCGAGGCTTGGCCGTTAGATTTATTTCTTCCCCAAGCCGGGGTGGACCGCGAGGCCCTGGAGACGGTCAAGAGGGGGTTTGGCCCCATGTTGGAAGGGCTGAGTTCCGAGGAATGGTCCTTGGCCCTTCTGGTCCTATTGGCTTTTATTCTGCTGGCTATTCTTCTTTGGGTTATTTTTCGACCCAAACGCCATAGTTTCGGGAAATTGGAAATAGACCGGGTGGAAGACCCAGAAGTGATTCGGGAGGTGATTCTGAAATCCGTGGACCTGCGGTCCGTTTACGATATCGAGGTTTTTGACCGGGCCTACCCGGAGATTTATAAGGGCCTCGTTCTGGGGATAAACCGGGAGGGGTTGGTTGAGGTTGAATTGTCCAATTTTACCGATGCCACTTTGGATTTCAGGGACAAGGAGGTTCGAGTCGCCTTTCGGATGTCACGTCTGGGCCAAGAAGAGTATTTTCAGTTCGACACGGTCTCCAAATTCGTCAACTTGACCGACATCCAGGGACGCCGGGAAAAGTCCGTCCGTCTGGTTTCACCCCGGACCATGATCAGAAGTCAGAAAAGGCGCTTTCTTCGGGTGCATCCCCGGGGAAAATTGGCCTTCAAGGTCGATTATTTGGCTGGGCCGGCTTCGGCCGGGCCCCTGCCCGTGGAGGCCTTTCACCTTTTACATCAGGCCGATATCAGCGATTTAAGCATCGGCGGGTTGCAGGCCGTCGTCACCTGCCGGGGCCGGGAGCTCAGGATCAGGCCCCAACAACAACTATACGCCCGTTTTCGTCTGCCGACCGCCGGACTGGATGTCTCAGACCTGCCGAAATTTATCTTCATTCGAGCCAAGGTTCTCGAAATCCAAAGAAAGAGCCGCGGCCGGCGAGTCATGTCCCGAGAAGCCGACGCCAATATCGTCGGCCCCCATCTGATCCGGGTGACCTTCACCGGGCGCGGCCTGTATAACGACGAAGACAAGACCCTCTCCTTCCGCCCGGCCACCCCCTTCATTTTCGATGATCTTTCGCGCTGGATTCACGCCTATCAGAGATACGTCATCCAGGAAGAAAAGGATACCAAACGGAAACCTTCACCGGTAAAAAATGTGTATTCCCAGGAACCTCTGGAGGTGACCCCTAAATACCCGCCCCAGAAGATCAACCGGCGTTCCGATTAGTCCCTGTGGAAAAGCGCCGCCGAACTCCAGCCAGGGACCGAGTTTTGGGGGGTTCATTTCAACCTCGAGTCAGGGAGGACCGACGCTATGGACCTGCTTCAAATCACAGGCAGTTCCCCGACCTTGCTCCATGAGCTGCTATCCGCTCTTCCTCAGGCCGTTGTTCTGACCGACTTGGAGGGCCGCATCCTTTTCGCCAACCGGATGGCGGCCACCTTGACCGGTTATGACGCCGACGGGCTGAAGGACCGGGAATTGTCCATTTTTTTCACCAGGGAGGATTTGGGCTACCTCTATCCCAACCTCTTTTATCTGGCCCGACGTCATCTGCCTTTTGAAGGCGAAGTCATGCTTAAGCGGAAGAACGAAACCAGGTTTTTCGCCTTCCTTTATTTCACACCCTGTTCCGATTCGGCCGATGGCCGGACCGTGGTCAGTGTTTCCTTTCAGGACATCGACCGGCAAAAAAACCTGGAAAAGGTGCTCAGGGAAACCCATTTTGAAGACCTGGTCCAGGTGGCCAACGGCATAGCCCACGAGCTGCGGAACCCGTTGGTCGGCATCGGCGGGTTTGTCAACCGGATTTACAAGGTGTGTCCGGCCGGAGAAGAAATCGAGCGGTATTATTCATATATCATCAACAATATCAAAAGGATCGACAACCTGGTCAAGAAGGTCGACCTTTTGGTCTCCCTGCCCAAACCGGACTTGACCCAAGAAAAAATCTCCGGACTTATCGAGGAGGCCGTCGATACCTATCGGGAGCGGATCGCGTCCAAACAGATTGAATTCATCAACAAGGTCCGGGAGGAAATATTTTTGGTGGACAAGAATCTGTTCATCAAGGCTTTTTCCATTTTGATTGAAAACGCCCTGGACGCCCTATCTCCGGGGGGCAAAATTGTCATCGACAGTGAAACCCGGGAGAACCAGTGCCGGATCGAAGTGACCGACACGGGGACGGGTATCTCGGCGGAGAATCTGCCTCACATTTTTAATCCGTTTTTCAGCACCAAGCCCGACGGTTCGGGTATAGACCTGGCCGTGGTCAAACGGATCATGGAGGGTCACGGCGGCCGGCTCGGGGTCCAGTCGGAAGTGGGCCAAGGGACGAAATTCTGTCTGTTCTTTCCACTGGAGCGCCGCCGCCTGATCCGCATCTCCCTTTTCGGCGAATAAGGAGCAGTTTCAAAACCAGCCCCGACGTAAACGGCGGTCAAGCCGAGGCGCCTCGTTCCAGGGAGTCGGCCATGGCCGGGGGCAGGTCCGTCCGGCGAATGAACTCGGCCACCTCGTCCACCGGGTAGACCACCCGGCGCAGTTCCGGTTCCACCCGCCCGGTCGCCAGGTTCAGGATCAAATAGCCGGCCCGGGGATCACCGTCCTTGGGTTTGCCCACGCTGCCGGGGTTGATGACCAGCCGGCCGTCGACCGGGCGGACCATGGGCTTATGGGTGTGGCCGCAAAGCAGGAGGTCGGCGCCGGTGGGGGCCAGCAGGTCCCGGAGTTTTTCCTCCGGGACGTCGGGATAAAGATATTCCCGGATGCTTTGGGGCGAACCATGGACCAGGGCCAGGCCCAGACCTTCTATTGCCAAGTCCAGGCGGAGAGGCAGACCGAGCAGGAACTCCCGGTCTTCCACGGAAACCCTGTCCCGAGTCCATTGGTAGGCGGCCCGGCCGACGGGCGAGATGCCTTTCTTGAGATAGGTTTCAATCGGGTCCGGGTCCCGTCCGGCCACGGCCAGGTCGTAATTGCCGGCCAGGCCGGGTATCTTTTTTTCCCGAACAAAGGCCACAGTTTCCGCCGGGTAAGGATTATAGCCGACCAGGTCGCCCAGGTGATAAACTTCGCTTATTTTTTCCCGCTCCAAATCGGCCCAAACGGCTTCCAAGGCGGGAAGATTGGCGTGAATGTCCGAAAGAACCGCGATTCTCCTCATCATTATCCAATTTCGCTTTGTTTTATTCGGTTGAGATATTCAAAGCCCAGATCGGCCCGCAGTAAACGGTCGAATCACCCGGCCGGGGACCGACGCCGGCCGCGGCCAGGAAGGCCTCTTTCAGGTCAAGGCCCGGCAGCAGATATCCGGTCAGGGTCATTGCGGGAGATTTTTGGTTCGGAGAAAGCCGGGCTTCGGCCGCCGCGGTCAAGGCCTGGGCTTCCTCCCGTAATGCGGCCAGTTCTTCCTTGGTCCAAGGCTTGCCGGCCGCCCGAGCCAGGAATTCAATAAATTCCGGCGGGAAAGGCCGGCGGCTCTCGATCTCTTCCAGGGGGATCAGGTCGGCCGGCGCCTCCAGGGATATTTTTAAAAACTCTTCAAGAACATCCGTGGCCCCCTCGAGTAACCGGTAGTGGCCGGGATAGGCCCGGGCCAGGTTCAGGTCGAGCTGGGCCACGGCTTCGGGGCTGTCGGTGAACAGGGCTTGACCCGGTTGGCCGTAAGCGGCGTGCAGCCGGGCCCAGGCAGCCAGGCGCAGGGGCATCAACTCACCGCCGGGTTCGTCCGGGGGAGACAATGGGGGTCCGCCCGGTGTCCCTCCGAATTCGGAACCATTCTCCTCCAGGGCCGCTTCCTCCACGCCCATGATTCGGCCCAAAAGATCAGAACGTTTTTCCACTTCGGCCAACAGGGCGTTGACCTCGCTCTTTTGCCGGTCAAAATGTTGGGCCAGGTGGAGGAAGATTTGGGCCTCCCGGTCGGGGTCTTCCCGGGCGGCCGGGTCGGCCCGGCGGCCGCGGATAGCGGTCATCAGGCCCGAAGGTGAAGTTTCGAACTCCGGCGCGCTCAGTTGATATTTCAGGGAAGACAGACGGAGCGGGTCGCCGTGAAGTTCGGCCCAGCGGCCTAATTCCGCCAGGACTTTTTTAATCTCGTTTCGGTCCCGGATAAAGTCAGCCTCAACTAAGCGGAGCCGGTCCCGGTCTGCGGCGGCGGCCAGATACTCATCGGGGTGGCCGTCAGGTAACGAATATAATATAATGGTTTTAAAGAACAGGAGAGCCCGCCCCAGGGAAAGCGGCTTGATGTCGGTAAAAGGAAAATAGCAGGCCGTCGGGGCGTTCATTGGCTTTCCTCCCTCCCACGGAGATAAAAATGGATGAACATTTTCACGCGGTCATGGATCGGAATATTTTCAACCTCAAACTCAGCGTCGAAGCCGCCTCGGCCTACATCCTGGTGACGGCCATCGTGGGGGAGAACGTCTCTCCTTCACTGGAGAACATTCGGGACCGTTGGACCAAGTCCGAGGGGGAACTCCACGAGGCCCTGACCGAACTGCTGGACCGCAATGTGCTGCAAGTCCGAAAGGGCTCCGACGAGCAGAGCTTCTACTATCCCAATCCGTCCTCGGTCTGGCGTTAAGCCTAAAATACTTGTTGGGGAATATAGGCCAAAGGCCCGAATCTGTCAATCCGGGCCGCGGGAACAGTCGGCCCGTTTCCGGCCGTCCTTCCTGCCACCGCCCCCGGCGGCCGGCCAAGTTCATTAATTTTTTGCTTTACTATTATAAGGGAAATAGCTTTAACTGATTCATAAAACTCCTGTAGCCCGACTAGTTCCAGGTCTGTTTTTGACCTGAAAACGCGGTCTTTTGATCTAAGTCAAGGCCCATTTTTCGGGCCGCGCCCATAATTAAGAACCAGGATGCGTCGAATGCGGTTCGATTCGCATCACGGACTTTACGGTCTTCAATTTGAAAGGGCCGGGCCGTCCGAATCCCGAGGAAAGGAGCTGTACCAGCGGAACCATGAAAAAAAAGATCGGCTCACTGGTTATCATCCTTGTTTTATTGGCGGCGGCCGGGACCTTTGTCTACCTTCGTTTTTTTCGGACCCTGCCGGTGACGGTCCTGGCTCTGGAACACGACGTCCCCATTCAGGTCTTCGGCCTGGGCACGGTCGAAGCCCGGATTTCCTCAAAAGTCGGGTTCAAGGTTCCCGGCATCCTGGTCGAACTCAAAGCCGACCACGGCGATTTGGTCGAACCGGGCCGGCTGCTGGCCAAGCTGGATGACCGGGAGCAGAAGCGGCGGGAAGCCAAAGCGGCCACCGGCGTAGACCGATCCAAGGCGGCTATGGAAGCGGCCAGGGCCAAGGCGGCCAAGGTCCGAACCAACCTGAACCTGCAAAAACAGGTCAGCCAAAGACGCCAGACCCTTCTCCAGAGAAACATCGTCGCGGCGGAAGAGGCTCAGGAGGCCAAGGCGGCCTATGAAGCCGTCCGAGCCGATCTGGCCCAAGCCGAAAGCGAGGTCCAAGCGGCTGAAGCGGCCATCAAGGACGCCCAGGCCCAGGCGGCTTTGGAAGAGGTCATCCTTGACCAGCACCGGTTGTCTGCGCCTTATCAGGCTCTGGTCGTGGCCAGGCACAAGGAACTGGGCGCGGTGGTTATGGCCGGCGAGCCGGTCTTCACCCTGGCCGACCCCGAGACGATCTGGGTCCTGGCCTATGTGGACGAGGAGCTGGCCGGCGATCTGCGGCTCGGCCAGCTCGGCCGGGTGACTTTACGTTCCCAGCCGCATCAGACTTTCCCGGCCAGGGTGGCCAGAATCGATTTGGAGAGCGACCGGGTCAACGAAGAGCGCCGGGTCTGGCTGGCTTGG
>Ga0209270_1002548_pt1 | contig 18864 bp, 23 predicted proteins | sample MTBAKSrepl1MetaG_FD_187456 | JGI IMG/M metagenome (GOLD analysis project Ga0209270, IMG submission 187456) | Enrichment culture microbial communities from Arthur Kill intertidal strait, New Jersey, USA, that are MTBE-degrading - MTBE-AKS1... | ecosystem: Environmental > Aquatic > Marine >...
GAAACGCTTCGATTCAGGAGCGTAATCGGCGTAGGTCTTCCCGGTGGTCACGCCTCCCGGGCCGATCGCGGGCACGTCCCTGAAATGCTTCGGGATCTCGTAATAAAGATTCACATCCGTAAAGGCGACCTGGCCGCCCCGGCCTCCGGCAAGCTGGTTGAACTCGAAAATCAGCACCTGGGCGAGTTGCTTCAGGCGTTCGTCGGATTCGCCGACAATATACGGCGCAAAGAAGACGTTGACCGCGTCCCAGCCGATCGCTCCCGCGAAATTGTTCTGCAGGACCGATGTCATTTTCAGCACGTGAGCGAGGAGGACGTCTCCATGCTTGGCGGGGGCGGAAATACTCGTGATGCAGGGGAAGTTAAGCCCGTATTTCTCAACGTAGGCCATGCTTTGCCCCGAACAATAGGGACGGTTGATCATACCCAGGTCATGCAGGTGAAGGTCACCCGAAAGGTGAGCCTCCGCAATGTCTGGCGAGAAGACTTTTGTCAGGGCATATTCCTTCAGGACCATCTCCGCAATCGACAGATTGATCGATTCCGGGTTGTGCGTCGTATTGCTGTTCTCATGGTTGGGGGACAACATCATCGATTCAAGGTCGTACAGGGGGATGCCGATGCGGCTATGATCCTTCAGCTTCGCGTCGAGTCCCCTCTGGAAGAGCTTGACGTTGACCATTTCCCTGATCAGTGTTGTCGTGACCTGTTCCCTGTTGCACCGGATCAGGTCCTCTTCCACTTCGGCCGCAATTTCGCCTGCCATCTGGGGCTCGACCCCTGCCTCCACGATCAGGGCTTTCTGGATACGTTCGGCTTTCCATGGGGAACGTTCCTCCTGTGCGAGCGCATCCACCATGAGAAGGAGGTCCGTCGATTCGGCCCGGCTTCCGAAAAGCTGCATCTGCCGCCCGGCGAGGATTTCGGCGTTATCGGCCATTCTTTTCATCCCTTTCTTCCAGGAGTTTTGAAATTTCGTGGGTAAAACTGGATAGGTCGGTGAATTCCCGGTAAACAGAAGCAAAACGAACGTACGCAACCTGATGAAGTGCCCTTAGCTTTTCCATGGCCAATTCTCCGACCCGGACGCTTGAAATCTCCCCTTGTCCTGCATTTCGCAGGGAATCCTCGATTTCTGCCACTGCCTCTTCGATCTTCTCAAGCGGAACGGGAAGCTTCTCGCACGACTTTGCCATCCCCTTGAGGAGTTTCTCCCTGTCAAAAGCCTCCCTGCGCCCATCCTTCTTGACAACCCAGAGAAACGTCCTTTGTTCCAGCCTTTCGTAGGTCGTAAACCGGGAACCGCATGAGACGCACTCCCGCCTCCGCCGGACAATCCGATCCTCGTCAGCGGTTCTTGTTTCGATCACGCGGGTATCACCGGCTCCACAAGTAGGGCATCTCAACACAACACCCCCCAGATATGGTGGCTGATCCATTATAATCCTCTTTGAATTTTTTTGTCTGGGTCTTGGGATGGGAGTTTCCTGCAATAAATGGGACCAAGAGACCGTGAGGAAATGAATGAACGGGGGGACGCCTGGAAAGCATCCCCCCGCAAAACCACCCGTGCAAGGACCAGCTAGGGCTGGACCTGTTCGAGGACTCTGGAAACCGCGGCCCTTACCCGGCCGCCTTCTGCCCTGCCCTTCAGCTTTGGCATCAGGATTCCCATGACACGTCCCATGTCTCGGGGCCCCTGGGCTCCGACTGAGAGAGCCGCTTCCAGAGCCATAGATGCGATTTCTTCATCCTCAAGCTGTTCAGGCATGTACTCTTCCAGGATACGGGCCTCGTCCAGTTCGCTATCCGCTCTTTCGGTCGCACCGTGAGCACGGTACTGTTCGCTCGCTTCACGCCGCTGCTTGATGAGCCTCTGGACCACGGCCAGGATTTCATCCTCGGCCAGTTCCTTATCCTTGCCTTTTTCCACCTGCGCCAGCTGGAGCGCTGCCTTGAGCAAGCGAAGCGTGCCCAAACGCATTTCGTCGCGGTTTTTCATGGAGTGAACGAGATCTTCCTGGATGCGCTTTCCCAGGTCCACAACGAAACCTCCCCGCTAAGTGCGCTTGCGCTTTTTTGCCGCAGCCGCTCTCTTGAGTTTCTTCGCCTCACTTGGCTTCTGGTAGTGCTCATGGCGTCTCGCCTCACGCAAAACCCCCACTTTGGAGACTTCGCGCTTGAAACGCCGCAAGGCATCCTCAATCGATTCGTTGTCCTTGCGAACGACAGTCGTCATCCCGAATCCCCCCTTTCATGCCACCCACGCTCATCCCGGTGGCCAGCGGAACGATCGTCCCGCCAACAGGTGCACGTGAAGGTGGGGGATAGTCTGCCCCGCCTGCGGGCCGTTGTTCACAACCAGGCGGTACCCCTCGTCTTCGTGTCCGAATTCCAGCGCCAGCTTCCCCGCCACGGCCATCAGCTTCCCCCACAGCGCCGGGTCCGTAACCGCCGAGACCGCGGGAACATGTGCCTTGGGAACGATCAGGATGTGGGTAGGGGCCTGGGGAAGGATATCCCTGAAAGCCAGGATCTCGGTATCTTCGTAGAGTATCGCGGCCTTTCTGCGGCCCTCGACGATTTCACAGAAGACGCAGCTTCCCGGCAAGGCGTTCACCCCGTCCATGCAGGATGGAGCCATTTTATCCCAGCTTTCGGGTTGGAACAATAGCCCCGCCGGCCAATAAGGGGAAATTCATGCGAAAAGCTCTCCCTTTTCGACACGCAGGACCTTCACTTTCTCCATCTGGCCGGCCGCACTCTTTCCTTTCCAGCGCACCGGAAGGAAATGCGGCGTCAGTCCCCTGAGATCCCCGTTCCTTGCCTTTTCGACAAGGACGGAAACCGAATCGCCGACAAACCGCCCGGCATACTGCCCAAGAAGCCTTTCCCCCACCGCGATGGCTTCAGTGCACCGCTCCCTTGCGACTTCTTCGGGCAAATGGCGCTCCATGGAAGCCGCCGCGGTGCCGGGCCTTCGTGAATAGGGAAACACGTGGAGCCGCCCGAACCCCAGTTCGCTCACCAAAGAGAGGGTTTTCTGGAAAGCCTCTTCGCTTTCACCAGGGAAACCGACCAGGATGTCGGTTGACAGATGGACAGGCTCCGGCCAGAGTTCCCTCACCTTCCCAACGATCCGGGCAAAACCGGCGGAAGAATATCCCCGCCTCATGGCCGAAAGAACCCCATCATCCCCGCTCTGGAGAGGGAGATGGAGATGGGGACAAAATGCCTCTGTCCGGGCAAGAACCCGTATGAGCGACTCATCCAGGGCAAAAGGTTCTATCGACCCGAACCGGATGCGCAGGATTCCCGGGACACGGGATATTTCCTCGACCAGGCGGGCGAGTCCCCATTGTCCGTCTGGTCGGTAAAGCCCCAGGTGCACACCCGTCAGCACCACTTCACTGCAGCCCGATTGGGCAACCCTGCCGATTTCCGCGAGGATGTCCGCGGGGTCCCGACTGACGGGTGCCCCTCGCACGAAAGGGACGATACAGTAGGAACAATAATGGTCGCAACCATCCTGGATCTTGATAAAAGCCCGGGTGTGAAGGACCGGCTTCGCCAGTTCCAGCGGGTCCCATCCGCCTGCCGGGGGAGAGGGCAAACGCAGGAAAACGGGCTTTTCCGGTCGTCGTCCGGCTTTGAATAAATTTTCAATCGTTTCCGGTATCGAGGATTTCAGTCGGTTCCCGACCACCGCGTCCACACCGAGATCGGCCGCTTCAGTCTCCCGTATCTCCTGGGCCCAGCAACCCGCCGCAAGGATCAGGCCTTCCGGGTTTTCGCGCCGGAAACGCCGAACCTGCTGCCGGCACTTCCGGTCGGCTTCGGACGTAACGGTACAGGAGAGAAGGATCGCAAAATCCCAATCATCTTTCGAGGGAATCGCTCCACGAAGCGTCAGTTCGGAAACGAGAGCCTCCGCTTCATACTGGTTTGTCCGGCATCCGAGGACCCTGATCCGGAATCTTTTCCCCCGAAGTTTCTCCACAACGCTGTCCCTCCCAGGCCAGTACGAGATACGAGCATGCGACGATGGCGGCGGTGCAGGCCTTCAGCACAAGGGGCCCAAGGCTGACCCCGGAAAACCCCGCTTTCCGCAAGATTTCTTTTTCATGGTCATCCCAGTCTCCCTCGGGGCCAATGGCAATCGCTGCTTCGTCTGCTGGAACAAAGGTCGCAAGCGGGGCTGTGCCTTCTTCGAGAATTCCCGCAAGGCGCAGGGAAGGGAGGTTCATTTCAAGGGCTCTTTCGAGAGGAACCGGGACCCCGATCGCAGGAACCCGCGATGCACCGCACTGGCGTGTCGCCTCCTCGAGGATCCGCTCCCACCGGGCAACTTTCTTCGTTTTTTCTCCCGTCTTGATCCGGGGTACGGATCTTGCGGCCTCAATAGGGATGATGGCGGACACTCCGGTTTCCGTGGCGCCTCTCAGCAGGAGCTCGAAATCTCCCCCTTTGAGCAACGACGCAAGGAGGACAATCCGCGGCATCGTCGCCCTACCCGGCAGGGGAGACAGAACCCTCGCCAAGAGGCCACCCTCGGATGCTTCAAGCTTAAGCAGAAACCGGTCTCCCTCCAGGAGTCCCTCTGCATCCCCGCCTGCGGGCATTCTCAAAACGTTCATGAGGTGGTGGGCCTGGGTTTCGTCAACCCTCCAGGTCCCGTTGCCCAGGTTCGTGCACCTTTCAAGGCGCAATCTGGGCAGAGACACCCCACCACTCCCCTTTCTCCAGCTCGTCAAGCTTGACGAGGCCGTTACGGCCCAAAGCATCAAGGAAGGTTTCCCGTTCTTTCCTCACCAGTCCCGAGAAAATCGCAATTCCTCCCGGCTTCAGTGCTCCTGGAACATCGGGAAGCAACGTCAGGAGAGGCTCGATTACGATATTGGCCGTCAAAAGGTCCACTCGGCGGTTAAAGCCCTTCAGCAGATCCCCCTGCTCGATGTTGACAGACCTTTCGTCAATACCGTTAAGCAGGCAATTTTCTCCCGCCTCCGCCAGCACAGCCGGGTCGATGTCACGCGCCCAGACCTTTGTCGCCCCCAGCTTGACGGCGCCGATTGCGAGGATTGCCGAGCCCGTTCCGATGTCTGCGGTTTCCATTCCCGGCCTTAGAACCCTCTCCATCAGTTCAAGGACGATCTGCGTACTTTCGTGGTACCCGGTTCCGAAAGCGCTTCCCGGGTAAATGTAGAGAACTGTCTTTCCGGGCTGCTCGGAATCCTTGTGCCACGGGGCCATCACGACAAGGTTGCACCCGACCTCGAGAGGGGGGAATGCTTCTTTCCATGTCGTATGCCATGCCCTGTTTTCGATCTTTCCCATGTCCCTAACCGAAATTTCGGGCCAGGAGGCCAGTACGTCTCCCACCCTCTTAAGCCAGTAGCCCAACTCGAAATGACTTCTGTAATAGGCCCGAAGACCGATGCGTCCGTTTCCTTCAAAGACCTCCGAACCGATACTTCCGGAAAGATCCGCAAGGGAAGCCAGAGTTTCTTCGCTCCCGCTTTTGGTCTCCAGGGTGATATACCACCAGAACGATTCTTTTTCCCCCACAGGTTTCACCCCCCGCATAGCCGAGGGAGGGAGGCTACGCCTCCCTCCCTTGAATGCTCACCGTGGACATCCTACCACGAACCGCCCGCCTTCAGCAGCCTCATGAGAGCCATGTCTTCAGCCTGTCCAGAAACCCGGATGGCTGAACTGGCGTTCCCATCTCGGCCGCCAATTCTTCGACCAGGTTTTTCGCTTTTTCGGAAAGGTTCTTCGGAACGTCGACATCCACGTGGACGATAAGGTCGCCCCGGCCGCCGCCACGAAGACGGGGCATCCCTTTGCCCTTTAGCCGGAAAGTGTCCCCGGGCCTTGTCCCCGCCGGAAGGTCCTTCCTTTCAAATCCGTCAAGCGTGGGAACCTCAACCTGGCACCCTAGCACCGCCTGAGGAAAGGAAACGACGGATTGGGTATGGAGATCGTTCCCGTCCCTGATGTAAAGAGGATCCGATTCCACTTCAAGATGGACGTAGAGATCTCCCGGTGGTCCACCATTGGCTCCTGCTTCTCCCCCGTTATTGATGCGAAGCCGTACCCCCGTGTCCACACCGGGCGGAACCCGCACTTCGATTTCTCGCTTGACGCGTTTTTGTCCTTCCCCGCGACATTCCGCGCAAGGGGTCTTGATCATTCGCCCGGTTCCTCGGCAACGCGCGCAAGGAACGACCGTTACAAACTGGCCGAAGGGCGTACGGGCAGCCTGTTCGACCTGGCCGCGTCCGCCGCAATCGGGGCAGGTTTCGGGTTTTGTTCCCGCCTGGGCGCCTGATCCTCCGCAACTTTCACAGCGTTCCCTGCGCGTAACGGAGACCGTTTTCGACACACCTGCCGCCGCTTCCCGGAGAGAGATGTTGAGCGAAACCTCCAGATCGTTCCCCTGCCGCGGGGCGTTAGGTCTTGCCCTGGCTCCGCCCCCCATGAAGGTTTCAAAGATATCTCCGAAGATATCGCCGAAGGGATCCTGCCCCGAAAAGGGCCCGTACCCACCCGCGCCGTTTCCTGCCGTTCCGAAGCGATCGTATTGTTCCCTTTTTTCCGGGTCGCCGAGTACGGCATAAGCCTCGTTGACAAGCTTGAAATGCTCTTCCGCCTCGGGGTTTCCGGGATTGGCATCCGGATGGTAGGTCCGTGCAAGCTTTCGGTAGCTCTTCTTTATTTCTTCCTGGGAAGCCCCCTGAGGAACCTCGAGAAGGCGATAAAACCCCTTCGGGTCATCTACGGCAGCCAAGAGAGCGCCCCCCTATCCCTTGAGCCGGGGCTCATTCTTCATAGCGACCCACCCTGACCTTGGCTGGACGGACAACCCTGTCCCCGAGCCTGTACCCCTTCTGGAGAACTTCCAGGACTTTCCCGTCTTCAGCCGGTTCTTCCACAGGAGAAACGAGTATCGCTTCGTGCACTTCGGGATTGAAGTTTTCCTCCCTTGTGGGGATTTCTTCAAGCCCCATCGACTGCAAGGCGGCAAAAAACTGGGAACGAACCATTTGCACCCCTTCCAGAAGCGCTTCCCCCTGTAGTGTTTCGGCAGAATCGATCGCCCGATCGAGGTTGTCGAGGACAGGAATCAGGTTCACCACCGCGCTTTCAGCCGCCAAGGCCTTCATCCGGGCCGAGTCGCGCTCGATACGCGCCCGGTAATTGATGAAGTCGGCCTTGACCCGCAGGCCTTCCTGCCGAAGTGCCTCAACCATGCTTTCAGCCACTTGGAGCTTTTCTTCCAGTGCCGCCTTATCGGCAGCTATTTTTTCAGGACAGATCCTTTCGTTCTCATTGGGAGATCCCTCATCCCGGCATGCTCCCGCCTGGTGCTTTTCACACATCGAGATTCCTCCTTACCGATCAATGTCCGTCCGGGTCGCCGTCGCCGGACAACCCGTCCCAGACCGTTTCAAGGGCTGCTATCGCCCTCTCGTAATCCATTCGAACCGGGCCGATCAGGCCAAGCACCGTGCGCGTTCCCTTCTCGGTGGAAGATGTGAAGAGCGCTGAAAAGGACCCGAGTTCCGAATCCGGATCCTCGTTCCCGATGATCACGTTCAAGCCGTCTTTTGCGGAATACCGGCGAACCATTCTCGATAGCGCGTCTTCTTCTTCAAGAAGGCAGAGCATTGCCTGAAGGCGTCCAATATCCTGGAAATCAGGCAGTCCAAGTATATGGTGCACCCCCGTGGTGAAAAAACGGAAATTCTCGGCCGACAGCAGGCTGTCGATCTCGGACATCGCTATCCGGCAGCTTTCCGAAACCTCCGACAATTCCTTCACGATAAAGGACCGAAGCCCGCCCCTGACCTCGCTCCAGCAGCGTCCTGAAGCAACCGTGTTGATTCTCCTTGCGATCTCGTCCAGGGTTTCACGACTCATTTCGCAAGGAAAAGCCAGGAGTTTCTGGTGGATGAGCCGACCTTGCAAAACCACCAGCAACAAAGCATGGTTGAGGTCTATGCTGACGAATTCGACCCGCTCGAGCCTTACTTGAGCCATGGGAGCGGAAGCCGCGAGAGCTACCGTCTGGGTTGCACGGCTCAGAAGCTGCGAGGAGTAGGCCAACACTTGCTCGAAATCTGCACGCTGCCTCTTCAGGTCGAGAAGTCGATCGGCCAGTTCGGGGCTTCTTTCACGCTTGCCTTCCAGGATGGAATCGACATAAATGCGGAAGGCCCGGCTTGTCGGTATCCGCCCGGCAGAAGTGTGGGGCTGCGTGATGTAACCCATTTCTTCCAAGTCGGCCATCTCGTTCCGGATCGTTGCTGCGCTGATCCGGGTCAGGTATTTCTTGGAAAGGGCCCGCGATCCCACGGGGTCCCCCGTATGGATATACTCGAAGACGATTGCCATCACGACTTCGTATTGGCGCTCCGTAAGCATGAACGTCACCCCCTGCCCGGAGAATTGGCACTCTTGCCTTGGGAGTGCCAAGGTCCACCCGTCCGGTAGGTTAGCAGTCACCCAGCTTATTGTCAACACAGGTCAGACGAAGGCTGTCAGGAATCATTACAATAGTGTAGGATAACATTCTTGACCTGGAGGAGGAAGGGAATTGGCCGAGCAAGGACTTCGTACGACCATCTTCATCGTTAGACACGGGGAATGCGCAGGTAACCGGGAAGGCCTGTTCCGAGGCCGTTGCGACTTCCCGCTCAACGAAACCGGTATCCGGCAGGCTGAAGCGCTGGCCCTCGAGCTGAAAGGCCTTGGATTGACGCGCATCTACACCGGTCCTCTTGCGCGCGCGACAGAAACGGCAAGGATAATAGCGGATGCCTGTGGAGCGGATTTTGAAACCAGGGCCGGGTTCAACAACATGTCCCTCGGCGAGTGGGAGGGGCGCCCCAAACGAGAGGTCATGGAAGAATTCCCTGAAGAGTGGAGTTTATGGATCGAACATCCGGACCGCCTACACGTCCCGGGCGGAGAATCCCTTCCCGACGTCCAGAGAAGGGCTTTCTCCAACCTCGATCATCTTGTTAGGACTCATCCAGGGGAAACTTTTGCGGTCGTATCCCATCGCGCTGTTATCAAGCCTCTGCTTGCGGCCTGCCTGGGCATCGCGGAACCGTCCTTCTGGAAACTGCACGTGGACACGGCTTCCTATTCCATCCTCGTCCATGAGGAAAAGCGCGGGTATTGCCTGACACTGCTAAACCAGAACAAGCACCTTGCCGAAGTGATCCAGGAGTGGGTGTGAAGGATCCTGTCGCCCCTCGCTTGACCCCTTCCTTCGCAGGGGATAACATCATTGGTCGGCAGTTCATAATTTTTTTTACATAACGAGGGCCGATGAAACTTTTTTTACTGGATGAATTGAACGAAAAAGAACTCCTTTCCGAAATGAACCGGATCGGGGCAGACCAGAGGAGTTTTCCCTATTTTGCCGCAAAAGGCGAGACCCTTCTCCTTTCCGCGAGCGATATCGATGTCCGTGCCGCGAATGCACTGAAGCAGGAAATGCTCTCCAGGGGCGGGGACATCATCGTCCACAAAAGGACCATCGATTGTGGCGTGCCCCGAACCGATGCCCTCCTGATCGGTACGCCGGGACAGTTTTCCCGTTTGCTGGAAAAACTCGAATCAATGCCTTACTGGGGCCTCGGCGAGTTCAAGACAGCCCTGAGCACCGCCTTGACCCGTGCACGGAGACGGGCCTGGAACATGTCCCTTCCCGGAGGGCGGATCCTTCCTCTTGGAGGCAGGACCCGCATCATGGGAATCGTTAACGTAACAGGGAACTCGTTTTTCCAGGGAAGCCGCCGCCCTGCCCCTGAAGATGCCGTCACGGAAGCCCTGGCCCAGTATGAGGCAGGGGCGGACCTTGTCGATATCGGGGGGGAATCCACGAGGCCCGGGGCCTCCGATGTGCCGGCCCCGGAGGAAATCGCGCGCGTGGTTCCCGTCATTTCTGAAATCCGTCGGCTTCGGCCGGACAGCATCCTCTCGATCGACACCCGAAAGGCTTCGGTCGCCCGTGCGGCTGTGGAAGCCGGTGCCGATATCGTCAATGACGTTTCAGGGCTTCGGTTCGACCCCGAGATGCCCCGGACCCTCTCGAACCTCGGCGTGCCTGTCATCCTCATGCACAGCCGAGAGACACCCGGCACGATGCAGGAATCCCCTAACTATGCCCATGTTGTTTCGGATATCTGGGAAGAACTCGAACAAACCCTTGAAAAAGCCGTCCTGGCAGGCATCCGTAGAGAATCCGTCATCCTCGACCCAGGGCTTGGTTTTGCAAAGAATTCGACACACAACCTGAGTCTTCTGAAACATCTTAAAGCCTTCAGGACCTTGGGGCGCCCCCTTCTTGTGGGTCATTCCCGAAAAAGCACCATCGGCCAGGTCCTATCGCTGCCCTCTCCCGCGGACCGGCTGGAAGGGACGCTTGCCGTATCTGCCTTATGCGCCTGGCAGGAAATTCCGATCATCCGGGTCCACGATGTCAATGAAAACCTACGCGTCGTCAGGATGATCGAGGCGATAAGGAACGCTTCGTGAGCCAGTTCATGACGAGCGCCGCCATCGGGCTTGGAAGCAATGTGGGGGACCGTCTTGCCAACCTTCGCAACGCGGTGGCCTGTCTCTCCGATTCAGGTTTTTCGATTGCAGCCAAAAGCACGGTCTACGAAACGCCCCCTTTTGGCCGAACGGACCAGCCCTGCTTCCTCAACGCCGCAGTCATCGGTGATTTCGCCGGAAATCATCTCTCTCTCCTTGCTCTTCTCAAGGGCGTGGAAAAAAGGATGGGCCGACAGGACAGGGGACGCTGGGGTCCAAGGGAGATTGATCTCGACCTCCTTATGATTCCGGGTTTGGTCTACAGAGACGAACAACTGGAGGTTCCGCACCCGGGGCTCGCCGAAAGGGCCTTTGTGCTTGTTCCCCTTGCTGAAATCGCTCCCGGCTGGGTTCACCCACTCCTGGGAGTGGAAATCGGTGTTCTCGCGGAAAAATTCGATTCCGAGGCGCGGTCATTCTGCCGCATCACACGCCTGTAATCCTATGCTGCCGACAGGAGGTTCCCCTTGAAAACCAATCGCCTGATTTTCTCCACCCTGGTCTTTGCCCTATTTCTTGGCCTTTCCTTTTCCCCTGCCATGGCAAACACCCGTATCCTGTCGGTACCGGGGCATCCGGTTTTCCTCGTGCTCCAGGAGGAATCGGGTGTCGTGACGCAAGCGGTCCTCCGAACCCCTGGGAATCTACAACCCGTCACCGAGATTGTCGGGCTCTCCTTTGCGGGAGAAAGCACTTCAACCCTGAAAGTGGACCGTGATTCCAAACCCGACTTGCTCTGGAAGCTGACCTTCCTGAATCAGAAAGACCGTTCCCAGGGCACCGCTCTCTGGGTTTGTTCGATAACGCGCCAACCCCGCGTTTGGCTCGCGGTCAGCCCCGTCGGAGAAACCCTTTGGGATGCGATCCGCCCAAAGCTGACCGTGCCTCGCGGAACCCTTCTCTACGTTTCACCCATCCTTCCGCCCTTTTTCAACTTGCCCCAATACCAGGGAAAGGATGTTCTTACTTACGTCTATTGCCTCGTGCTCGATGAAACAGGACCTGGAATCGGTGTCCAGCCGGAGGTGTACAAACAACTCCTCAGGATTGTGCAAACCGTCAGGGAGCATGAGTTCGACGCCGGAAGGAAAAAAGCCTACGAAGCTCTTGAAGCGGATTTCAAGACCCTTTCAGAGGGGGGAAAGCCTTCCACCGGGGCAATCCTGAATTTTGGTTTCAAGAAAATCGCCGAAATCTCGTGGCTTCCGTAATTCATGAAAAAAGGGAAAAAGGGGGGCGGCAAAAATGCCGCCCCCCTTTTTCCCTTTTTTACAGAGTGAAGGATTTCTTCAGGCTTCCAAAAATGTTGCAATCCGCCTCAACCTGGATGGTCTGCCCTTTCGATAGGCCTATAACGGGCACTTCTACCTCAAGGCCGGTCCTGTCGGTTTGCTCCCCGAAATTCTGTTCCGCCAGTATTTTCCCGTCCTTCGTGATGACGACCCGGTTGATGAAATGCTTTGCGGGATCATTGACCGTGTGTGAAACCTGAACCCTTAGTTTTCCTTCCGGCAACAAGGAAACGTCAAGCGCCACAGGTGGATGGGCAAGCGCGATTCCTTTCAGGGCCATAAGAAAGCCCAGCCCCAGAAGAGGCCATAACCATTTTTTCATTCAAATCACTCCCCCTGGTCCGAACCCTCCGGGTTTCAGGCGTTCTTAAATTTACGCAGGGTCCCCAATACCTCTTCAGCGTGCCCTGCCACCTTTACGGAAGGCCAAACCCATCTTATCACTCCTGTCGGGTCTATGAGGTACGTCGATCTAACGATCCCCTCGTACTCCTTGCCGTACATCTTTTTCTTCCCCCATGCTCCGTAGGCTTGAATGGCAATCCGATCCGTGTCGCTCAGGAGAATCACACGAAGGTCATTCTTCCTCGCGAAGCTTTCATGGGATTTTTTCGAGTCGGCACTGATGCCGATCACCACCGCTCCATCCGATTCGAACTCGGGCAAACTGCCCGAAAAGGCCTTCGCCTCGTCGGTTCAGCCTTTTGTCCCATCCTTGGGGTAGAAATACAGCACAACCCATTTCCCTTTGTAATCCGAAAGGGCATGTTGCTGCCCACCCACTCCCTCCAGATTGAAGTCAATCGCCCTTGAACCCGTTTCGAGCATTTTTCTCCCCCCTCAAAAACAGGGTCATTCGAGATGCCTGTCAGACGTGGATTGGATGCCCGTGTTCCTTGAGTCCCCCATACAAAGCGGTTTTCCTTCGAGATCCACCATGCACTGCTTCGGCGAAACATTACTCTCGACGCCAGAGTGGTGGAGCTCTTTTATGAACCCGATGACTTCCTTTAGATCCGGGACTTGAGGCAGGGGATAAATTTTCACGAAAACTACGACGCCCTCTTCATCCACAAGAACATTGGCCCGCTCTGAAAAACCTTCTTTCTCCCTGAATAAACCGAGTTCCCTGGCCACTTTGCCATGAGGCCAGAAATCCGAGAGAATCCTGAGCCTTGACAGCTCAAGCTCACTCGCCCATGCGGATTTGCAGGGAACGGAGTCAACGCTTATTCCCACAGGAACCGTGTTCAGGTTTTCCAGGACAGCCATTTCCTTCTCAAGGCAGCGCATCTGGTCAGCACAAACGGGTGTCCAGGCAAGGGGATGGAACGAGAGGAGCACTCTTTTCCCCTTGAAAGCCGAAAACTTCCACTCGACCTTATCCTGGTCGATCAATGAAAAGTCGTTCAGTATGTCACCTACGGCGATCCTTTTTTCCACCATGAACCTTCCCCCCTTTTTGCGTATTTAGCGCAGGTCCTCGATAAAAGCCTTAATCCGGCTTGTGGGAGGCATTCGCTTCCAAAGCGGACGCTTTTCATCCCGGTATGCCGGAAGCTGCTCTTCGAACGTCGTCCTGCCCTCTGGCTCCCTGAAGAGTATTCCCAGGGGATAGGGTGGTCCTCCAAGCGCAAGTTCCATAGCCTTACTCCGTTCGTTCTGACCTTCATGATTTTCTTCCAGAAGGAACGTGTTTTCCTTGAACCACTTGTACGTGTTCACCTTGTTGAAGGAAACGCAAGGCTGGAATATATCCACGAGGGCATATCCCCTGTGCAGAATGGCGGCTTTCATGATCTCTCTCGTTAGGTCGGTGTTTGCCGAGAAGGTTCTCGCCACGAATGAGGCTCCCTGGGAGAGCGCAAGCGCGAGAGGGTTAAGGGGGTAAGAGAAGACGCCTTCGACCTGCACGGGGGTCTTGAGCCCCACCGGGCTCGTGGGTGAAGCCTGCCCCTTCGTCAACCCGTAAACCATGTTGTTGTGGACGATGTTTGTCAGGTCGGGGTTTCGCCGAATGGCGTGAAGGAGATGGTTCCCTCCCTCCCCGTACATATCCCCGTCTCCCCCTATGGCAATGACCGTCATTTCAGGGTTCGCTGCCTTTACGCCCGTCGCTACGGGAAGGGCCCTGCCATGCAAGCCCTGGATGATATGCCCCTTCATGAAGTGCGGCATCTTTGCCGCCTGCCCGATCCCCGAGACAAGCACGACCTGCTGCGGGGAAAGTCCCAACTCGGCCAGTGCTTCCTTCAGGGTGGAGAGGATTTGAAAGTTGCCACAGCCCGGGCACCAGGACAAATCCACATGTTCGACGTCATAGTCACGGGGATTCATCGTCCTTCGCCCCCTCCAATAATTTTCTCCAGAGCCAAAGCCAGTTCCTCAACCGAGAACTGGTGGCCGCGGAAATTCAGAAGCAGCCGGTCAGCCTTCCGACCCGTATAAAGCCTGACCAGCTTGGCAAACTGCCCCGTCGAGTTCCCCTCCACCACGATGAGCGTGCCTGCCTCGGCCACAAGGCTGCCTATCGAAGAATGAAGAGGAAAAACCTGTGAGAAATGCACCAGGGCGACATCCTGCCTGTCCAGCGAAGAAACCGCCTCATCCAGGATGGGTCCTGTGGATCCCCAGCAGAGGACAACGTTTTTGCCCCTGGGGTTCCCGCTAACCTTCGGCGGCAGGGCAACCCCTTCCAGCAACTTGAGTTTCGACATGCGCTTCAGCTGCATCCGTTCCCGCATATCGAAATCTTCTTCTATGTGGCCGCTCTCGTCGTGTTCGTGGCTGTCGATCCTGATAAGCCCGGTCCCATATCCAAAGACACCCCTGGGGGACACCCCGTCCTCTGTCAGCCGGTATCGCAGGTAGCCCGGGCCGGATTCTACAAAGTGGTGGGAGAACCCGGTTTCGTCAAGCGGCAACCCCTCCTCTTCGAAAACGCTATCCAGAAGGTATTCATCCGTGAGGATGAATACGGGAACCTGGTATCGGTCAGCCCAATCGAAGGCAAGCCTGGAAATTTCAAACGCCTCGTGCGCGTCCCCGGGGGAGAGAATGACGCGCGGAAACTCTCCATGCCCGGCATAAAGGGCCAGTTCAAGGTCTGCCTGCTCCGTCCGCGTTGCCATCCCCGTGGCGGGACCCGGTCTTTGCCCAAGGTGAATGACAAGCGGGATTTCAGTCACCGCCGAAAGGCTGATCCCCTCTTCCATAAGAGCGAATCCCCCGCCGGATGTCGTCGCCATGGCTCGCGCCCCGGCAGCCCAGGCCCCTATCGCCATATTGACGGCCGATATCTCGTCTTCCACCTGCTCGACGGCGATCCCGAACCGTGCCGCGCTTTGGGCCATAAAGGAAAGGACCCCGGAACCCGGCGACATGGGGTAAGCCGTCACGAAGTTGCAACCGCCCGCAAGGGCACCCAGTGACACCGCCTTGTGTCCGTCAATCATCACAGGTCGCCATGAAGGGTCAGCCTTCGGCAGCGGAAGCTTTAAGACCCCTTTTTCCAGGAGACCGATCCCCTCGCGATATCCTCTATCCGCGGCGGCGAGGTTCTTGTCCAGGATTTCCGGCCGGGCCCCGAAGCGTCCTTTTACCAATTCTTCCAACACCGGGTAATTCACGCCTAGAAGGGCACACAAGGCCCCTGCTGCAACGCTGTTTGCCATAACCGCCCCGCCGGCCTGGCGTGCCATTTCGAGCAGCGGAATATCGATGAATCGGCAGGAGCGCCCTTCAAATTCGCCCTTCAATTCTTCCCTGTCTCCGAGCACGACAGAATCTTTTCCCAGCCGCTTCCAGATATTGGGCCGAAGTCCCCCGTTCAGTGCGACCAGGAGATCGATCCTATCCACGAAAGCCCCGATGTGTCTTTCGGATATGCGAATCTCGGTGGAGTTGCTGCCCCCGCGGACCCGCGACATCGACTCTTTCGTGGCAAAAACGTGGAAACCGGAACGGCCCAAGGCTTTTACAAGCAAATTCTCCACCGTCTGGACGCCTTGTCCTGCGGCACCGCAAAGAACAATTGAAAGTCCGCTTCCCATGCGTTCACCTCCTGGCACAGAATCATCCCCCCAAAAATGGAAAACTCCGCGGCTATGCCGCTTAAACAGCCTTCTCCGCCGGGTAGTCGATGGTTTCCAATTTAAGGCGGGTAGACTCTTCGTCCTCCTGGTTCACTGAAACGGTCTTTGTGTCCAGGTCAACAAGGCCTGACACGCCGATCTCCTCCAGAGCGTGCCGTATCCTTGCCACACAATGCCCGCACGACATGTCGGGAACTGAAAGAACAACCTTCATGCCTTTCACCTCCAAGCGGTTTGCCTTTTGTATTATACCGCGGTCTGTATGTTTATTGCTATGAATCAGGCTTCGTTCCTGCTAAAATCCAATAGAAGAAGGAGAGGATCGAATGAAGAGAATACTCGGGATCAGCTTGCTGGCTTTTGCCTTGTTTTCGCTGGGATATGCCGGCTGGCTGACATGGGGGAAGCCTGGGGATTTTCCTGAAACCCCGCTGGAGAACAAGGCAGGTAAGGATGCCGTTCTCGTCTATTTCATCCATGGACGAGCGAAATGCCCGACATGCGACCAGATCCTCGCCCACACACGGTCGGCCCTTGAAGAGTCCTTTCCAGAAGAAACGAGGAACGGCGAACTTGTCCTCGTTCCCGTTGACGTTGAAAAACCGGGGAACGAGCACTTCATGGACGATTTCGGGCTTTTCACGACATCGGTCGTTCTTTTTGCGAGGAACCCGAACGGAAAGGAGCGCTGGACCAACCTCTCGAGAGCCTGGGAGTTGGCTGGAAATGCCGCGGCGTTCAAATCCTACTTCGTCGATGAGGTTCGCCGCTTCCTGCAGGAGAACCGCACTTGAAGCTCTTTCTTCTTGCGGCTTCAGCTTTCTGGCTTGGACTCCTGTCGAGCCTGAGTCTCTGTACGATCGCGACGAACACGGCCGCTTTTTCTTTCCTCGTGCAGAGTTTTTCCGACTGGAAACGCCTGCTCCGAGCCTCCCTGAGCTACACACTGGGCAGGGTCTTCGTCTATATTCTCCTCGGTTATGCCCTGACGCTAGGAGCCCTCTCCATACCGGGCGCATCTACCGCCCTGATGCGTGATTTCAACCGTTTTCTCGGTCCAATCCTCGTTATCGTGGGCGTTTTTGTCCTCGATTGGGTCCCGCTTCCGTTTCGGCTGCCCTTCCGTTTCAATCCGGAACGGATTTTCAGGCCGGATGTCCGCCATTCGTTCCTGATGGGAACGGTTTTTGCCCTTGCCTTTTGCCCTGTTTCGGCAGCACTGTTTTTCGGCGCACTCATCCCTCTGTCTATCGAGAGCCGCTCCCCTTTCCTTTTGCCCGCTCTTTTCGGAGTCGGGACGGGACTCCCTATTGTGGGACTCGTTTTCTCCCTGCGCCTCGGCACCCTCGCGTTCAGGAACCGCCTTTTCGTCCTCTCACGCTGGGAAGGTTTCCTCCGCGGGCTTACAGGCGTCGTGTTCGTCGGCGTTGGCCTTTACCAAATCCTGACCGTCCTGTTTCCATTGTTCTAGGGGGGATCCGGGTGTTCTGTCAGCGCTTTTCCCTTATAATGGTATCGTCGTTAGGATACAGACAGGCAAAGGAGGTGGGTTCCCCATGCTCAAGTTCCGTTGTCTCAACTGCAGCCACGAATTCGAATTGGAAGATAAGCCTTCCACGCTGAGGTGCCCCAAGTGCCTGAGCCGATTTGTCCAGCTGCTGGAAGGAAAGCCTCTCAAGGGGAAATCCTGGGGAGCAAAGAGCTTCAGCGTTCCGGGAATGAAAAAGTAAACCCGAAACAAAAAAACGGGAAGGGCGAATTCGCCCTTCCCGTTTTTTTGTTGGCCGTTTCTTTTAAGCCTTCTTTATAGCGCCCCAGGCTTCCTTGACCAGCATCACCGCGAGAAGCAGCAGGACCACGGAGATCCCAGACAGGAACAGGTTGCTGATGTTGTCCTTGATGAGAAGGAAAAGGGCAGCAATTGTCGTGACGAGCATGAAAGCCATGGGGATCATGACGAAGTTCGCGTTCTTCTTCAGCCCCTTGATGATCCAGACGCCGATCGCCAGCAAGGCCAATGCGGCCACGAGCTGGTTCGATGCGCCGAAAACGGGCCAGATCAGCTGCCAGGCAGGTTTTCCACCGGTCTTCATGAAAACAAGGCCAGCGGCAACAGCCACACCGATTGCCGTGGCCGTGTACTTGTCCACCTTCATGTCGGTGAACTCCTGCAGCTGGTAGCGGGCCAGACGGGTTGCCGTATCCAGGGAAGTCAGGATGAAGGAGTTCAGGGCCAAAAGCCCAAGGGAAGTCCCGATCTTTTGCGGGATACCGATGAGAGCGGCGAACTTGCCCAGGCCCACGCCGTAAGTGACCGTGGGGCCTCCCTTAAGCATGCCTCCGCCGATCATGATCGTCCCGATCGCGATGACCGCAACGAGACCCTCGATCAGCATGGCGCCGTAGCCGACCCCGATCGCGTCCGTTTCCTTGCGGAGCTGCTTGGCGGTCGTTCCGCTGCCGACAAGGGAATGGAAGCCCGAAATGGCCCCACAGGCCACAACGACGAAGAGAAGCGGCCACAGTGGTTCTCCCTTGGGTCCGGAGAACCCGGTAAAGGCCGGAAGCGCGACTTCGAAGGTCTTCGCGCCGAAGATCATTCCGACAGCCCCGATGAAGAGGGAGAAGTAGAGGAGGTAGGAAGCGAGGTAGTCGCGCGGCTGCAGGAGAAGCCAAACGGGGAGCACCGAAGCCGCGAAGATGTAGACGATCAGGACCCAGCGCCAGGTCGTGTTCGGAAGCGCGAATGACTGCTGGACCCATTCGGCCGAGTTTCCGTAGAAGACCGCGCCGATGACGATGGGAACCATGACCAGGGTCATGACGAGCAGGGAGACGCCCTTCCTATAAATCAGGACGCCA
>Ga0209270_1002553_pt1 | contig 18822 bp, 24 predicted proteins | sample MTBAKSrepl1MetaG_FD_187456 | JGI IMG/M metagenome (GOLD analysis project Ga0209270, IMG submission 187456) | Enrichment culture microbial communities from Arthur Kill intertidal strait, New Jersey, USA, that are MTBE-degrading - MTBE-AKS1... | ecosystem: Environmental > Aquatic > Marine >...
GCTGCAGCAGGAGATCCTGCGCTTGGTAACCCTGGTTGAAAATCTTCAGCAATTGGCCAAAGCGGATGCCGCCAAAGCTTTTTTGAAACAGGAGGAACTTTTTCTGCCAGAGTTGATCGAACAGATACTGGCCATTTATCAGCCTAACCTGAAGGCAAAAAACATAACCGTTGAAACGCAATTCAACCCCAAAGCAGGACAAGTCGTAGCGGACCGGGACAAGCTCCTTCAGGCTATCCGCAACCTGATCGAAAACGCCTGTAAATACACCCCCCAGGACGGCAAAGTGACTCTGGCTGTCGAAAGTCTCCCTAAAGAAGTCCGAGTCGCTTTTTCCAACACCGGACCCGGCATCTCGAAAACAGATCTTCCTTTTATTTTCGAACGGTTCTTTCGCACCGACCGGTCCCGTTCAAGGGAAGCGGGGGGCGCGGGAATTGGCCTGGCCATTGTCAAAGAGCTGATCGAGGCCCATGGCGGCCGGGTCGGCGCAGAGAGTTCCGCTAGCGAGACCCGCATATGGTTTACGCTGCCGGTCTGAAACGAAAAAAAGATTGTTGAAAAACCACCCGGCTTAGCTTTACAGAATCTTTACCTCGCCTTTATTCCTCCTTTAATTCCCTTTGTTATGTTTTTCATAAAAGAAACCCCGCCCTGAGCAGGAAAACAACCATAACAAAGGAGAAACTTAAATGAAAAAATCATGGAAAAATTTCTTGGCCGCGTGCCTGTTTTGCAGCCTGGGTCTGATTCTGACCGGTTGTTCCGGCACTGGAAAAAACGGGGCAATGGAAAAGAAAATGAATGACTCCATGTCGGTTCCATGGAAATGATGGAAAACGATAAGATGCAGGACCCCATGCTAGGTTCCATGGAAAACATGGAAAGTGAAAAAAGGGATAAAATGAAGAAAGGGACCATGCAGGAATCCACGAACTGAAACCTCCAGACCCTGTGAACAGAAAAAAGCATGAAGTTTGGATAAAATCAGTTAAGCAAAGGAGGTCCCCATGAGGTGGACCATTATCGTTGCCGGTATGATCCTGGCTTTTTCGACGTCCATGACTTGGAGCCATGCCGAGCAGCCCAAAGACAAAGCCCAGGCCACATTTAGCGTACATTGCTATGATGTCGGCGGGTCCGCCCTGGAAGGACTGCCTGGTGTAATATCGGTTGAGAAGGGATGGCTGAATTTCAAGGAAATCAACCATGTGGTTTATGATCCGGCCAAAATATCTGTGCAACAAATGGAAAACCGGCTCAAGAAATCCGGAACCTATCTTGGAACCGTGACGGAACATTTTCCGGGAAAAAAATGAAAGGAGATCCAGGAATGAAACGCCTTGTTCTTTCTGTAACCATATTGATAGTAGGTCTTTTCGCCCCGCTAAGCTTCTTCGGAAACCCCGGCCTGAAGGCTGGAACCATAGAAAAGCTTAAAGTATTTTCTATTAAGGAGGATAAATACGTGACTACGGAGAAGGTCATCCTGTCGGAAGAAGAATGGAAAAAAAGGCTCACTCCAGAGCAATACCACATTTTGCGCCAGAAAGGGACCGAGCGCTCATTTTCCGGAGAGCTGCTGCATAACCACGCAAAAGGGGTTTATCAGTGTGCCGGATGCGGTCTCGACCTGTTCCGCTCAGAAGATAAATTCGACTCCCGTACCGGCTGGCCGAGCTTTACCCGGCCTGTAGCCCCCGAAAACATCGAGACCGCACCGGACAACAGCCTGTTCATGCGCAGGACCGAGGTATTATGCCCGCGGTGCGGCGGTCACCTTGGCCATGTTTTCGACGACGGTCCGGAGCCGACGGGCTTGCGTTACTGCATGAACTCCCTGGCTCTTCAGTTTCTGGCCCTCGAACCGGGTGGCGCCAAATAATGATAACCATGGAAATGCGAGGTGAAGCATGAGGATATTCTGGATACTTATTATCGGGCTTCTTGGTGTCGTTGCCGCCCAGAATGCATTCACCGGCAATGACCAGGGAGGAAAAAGCATGAAAGAAAATACCGCCAAACTGGAAAAAGCCATCTTTGCCGGCGGATGTTTCTGGTGTATGGAAAAGCCTTTCGAGCAGCTCGAAGGGGTTTCTTCCGTGATATCAGGCTATACCGGCGGCAAAACCCGAAATCCTGATTATGGGAATTATGCCGCAGGTGGGCATATCGAGGCCGTGGAGATCCATTTTGATCCCGCCAAGATATCCTATCAACAGCTTCTCGATGTCTATTGGCGGCAGGTCGACCCCACGGATGCCGGCGGACAGTTCGTCGACCGCGGCCATGCCTATACGACGGCTATTTTTTATCTGAATGAAGAGCAGCAGCGACTGGCAGAGGAGTCCAAACAGACCCTTGAAAAAAAAGGCCTTTTCGGAAAGCCGCTTGTAACGCCCATTATTCCGGCTGCGGAATTTTTTGCAGCCGAGGAATACCACCAGGATTACTACCGCAATAATCCCGTTCGCTATAAATATTACCGCTGGGGGTCGGGCCGGGACAAATTTCTGGACAAGATATGGGGGGTCAAACACTAGCCTGATTCACCACCTCCGTGGCCAACTTAAACCAACGGCGGCGCTGAGGAAACGACAAAAGCCGGACGTCAATGCCCGGCTTTTGTCGTTCATTTATGGAAAACCCGGAAATAATTTCCAAGGGGATTTCGTTTGTAAAAAACCTGACCGCTAAAAAAGAAGCTTCATTTTTTCTCTTCTTCAGTTGAAAAACCTGCCGAAGAAACCGCTTTTCTTATTGTTGGCCTTGGCGCCTTTGTTATTGTGACTGTTTATGGCCTTTCTTTGACAAAGGACCTGACAAATTTTTTCATAATGTTCCTGGCCGGACTGAAAGCGCTTGATTTTTATTCCCATGCCATTGTCTTTGATGAGCCATTTGACGTCATCGCGTTTTTTCACACTCCACTGAACAATTCCTTCCAGGTGGATATAATCCCGTTCCGGGGTTAATATCTGAATTTTCAATACCGAGCCATCCGGTAAAACCTTGGAAGTCATTATAAAAAAACCAAACATGGAAATATCATGAACAACACCGGTGTAGCTTATTTCATTTAGGCCGTACTTGACATTTAAACTGGTTCTGTAGCGTTTTCCCCAACGACTTTCAGTGTCCATAATGTTCAATCCCCTGGCGACTGGTTTCTTATTTGATATTTTCAACTAAAACCATGGATTATCATTCTCCTTGTTTGCAAATTACTCGCCAGCGAAAACAGGGGGAATAAAAACTGATGAAAACCTGCATGTGAGGTCCTTATCGGGGGTTGCTGTGACTTTGAACGGCAGAATAAATTCCGCAAAATCCATCCCTTTGAAAAACAGGCCCTTGCTGTAAGGAAACCATTACAGGCCCCTTGCTGTTTTGTGTCATTGTTGACATCCACCCCTTTATACATGTAAATTAACGAAACTTTTTCTCATTCCGTAGCCTTTACCTGAGCAAGAAAAATCGGGAGAAAACTATTTCTCCGATTATTTGCAGCCAAAAATAAAAGGAGAATCTTATGAAATACCAACTCAACCAGGAAGAGCAGGCAAAATGCCCCCACGCCAAAGCATGGATAACCCATGAATTAATGTTAAATAAGTGGAAAACAGGCGATAAAATCTGCAAATGCGGAAAAACCTTCGCCCCCGGTGAAGAGATCATTCCCGTTGAGTACCGCACCCAAATGATCATGACCCCCCATGCTCTTCTTACCGCGGTGAAACTTAATGACGACCTCGAGCTGCTCCATAATCCCGATCCTCCGGTCCGAAAGTTTGCCTGGGCCCTGGTCAGCAAAAGTACGGGAAGAGTCATGATGGGCGTAGCCTGCGAGGTTGCAGAAGACTGTGTCGGCAGAGGTTATATTCAAAAAGTCGAGTTCACCCCTCCAGTCCCCGAAAAACCCGCCCGGAGGAGGCGGATGTAAATCAAGCGACACCCTCCAAAAGGGCCGGACAATTTGGAACAGTTTTGCGACGAGTATAAGGAACAATCCCTGGTCAAGGCCACCATCGTGGCCAGATACTTCGACACCTGGGCCAGATCGGCCATTGCCGGACAAAAGTATTCGGGTCGGCGAAACAAAAACCGGATTGCCTATGTCGATCTTTTTGCCGGGCCGAGTCGCCACACCGACGGCACCCTTGCCACGCCTCTGAAAATATTGGGAAACGCTATTCGCAAGCCGGTTATCCGTAACCGGCTTGTTGCCCTTTTTAATGACAAGGATGAAGACAACGCCAGCTCCCTGGAAAAAGCCATCGCCGCCCTTCCCGGCATTGAAAAACTGAAATACCGCCCCCGGGTCGAAAGCAACGACGCCGGTCAGGAAATTATCCGACATTTCGAAGAAATGAGCCCTATCCCGGCCTTGTTTGTCATCGATCCCTGGGGCTACAAAGGATTATCGCTTCAGCTGGTCGACTCCCTGCTCAAGAATTGGGGTTGCGACTGCATTTTCTTTTTCAACTACAACCAGATCAATATGGGCTTGGGGAACCCCAAGGTTCGGGAGTATCTCGACACCCTTTTCGGCGAAGAGCGTGCCAAAAAATTGAGAGCCTGCGTCGATGGCCTGCCTTCCCAAAAAAGGGAGCTTTTGATTATTGAGGAGCTTTGCCAGGCCCTCAAGTCCTACGGTTGCCGCTACACCCTGCCATTCAGGTTCAAGGATGAACTGGGCCGGCAAACCAGCCACCACTTGATTTTCGTCAGCCGCAACTTCCACGCCTACGAAATCATGAAGGACATCATGGCCCGCGAAAGCACCAGCGAGGAGCAGGGCGTCCCTTCCTTTGAATACAGTCCTGCCGATTTCCTTCCCCGACAGAGCTTGCTCTTCCTCCTGTCCCGCCCCCTGGAAAACCTCCAGAAGATGCTCCTCCAGGAATTTGCCGGCCAGACCCTGCCCATGCACAGGATCTATCGCCGGCACAGCGTTGACACCCCTTTCATCAAAACCAATTACAAAGAGGCCTTGCTCGCCTTGGAACAGAAGGGCCATATCAGTGCCATAAAGCCGGACGGCCAGAACCGCCGCCCGGGCACCTTTGCGGACCATGTCATAGCGGTTTTTCCGGCAGCAACGGGTTGACGGGGATGGTAAATTTTCTTTTTAAATTCCTGCTTGTCAACTTTGCCGTTCACCTGGTAGTTTTTCTCTGGCTGGCATTGACGCGCAAAAAGGATTATCACTTTGTTCTTTCGCTGACCTTCTTTTTCCTGACCCTGTCATTTGCTTTGCGCCTGTGGCTGCCCGAAGCTGAGTTTCATGGCCACAAAATTTTCTGGTATTTTCGGATGTCAGCCTTGGCCACCACCGCAGCGGCTTTGTTTCTGATCTTCCGCCGGAAACAGAAAAAAACTGCCGAGATAAGCTCGCAAAATTAAGTTTGCCGATATTTAACATAACATTTCACATCAGGTGCGGAGAGGATTAAACATGAATCATCACAAGCTGGTGCTGCCCGAACACATCAACGACCAGGGCAATCTCTTCGGCGGCTACCTGCTCAAATGGATTGACGAGTTCGCTTACATCACCGCCTCTCTCGACTACCCCACCAATCGTTTCGTCACCGTCTCACTGGACAACGTGGTTTTCAAAGAGCCCATCAACTGCGGAGATATCCTATGTTTCACCATCCAAGAGGAAAAACTTGGGAATACCTCGGTGCGCTACGCGGTTACGGTCGTCAACGAAAGAGACTCTGAAGAAAACCGCAAGGTCCTGTTTCAAACCGGGATCACCTTTGTGAATGTTTCGGCTGAAGGGAAAAAGGAAAGGATTCGGCGATAAATAGAGTATTTGGCAATGGCCGATCAGACCAAATTCGCCTCCTGATCGCCAAAAAAGCGGCCCGGTTGATGTACGAAGAAGGTGTTCGGGAGTATCGGGACGCCAAGCGTAAAGCTGCACGTCGATTCGGCCCGGCAAAAGGCCTTGCCCTCGGTAAGTAGCTCCCGTCCAATGCGCAAAGCCACCGGGAACCGCAGCATCTGATCAGGCTTTACGAAGGGGAAGAACAGCCGGAGGGAGTATTTCAAATGCGCCCCCTGGCTCTGCAATATATGGAGCTGCTGAAGCCGTTTAGACCCTATCTGGTCTCGGTTCGGTTCTTTCCGGTGCCGTCACCTGCCGAAGCGATATCGACCTGCACTTTTTTGCCGAAACAGTGGAGGAGGTGGATAATCACTTGAATCAGCTGGAAATTCCTTTTGAAACTGACATTGTGACAGTGCACAAGGGAGGGGATTTTCTGGATTATCCCCATATCTATCTTAAGGAGGATGCGGTCGAAGTCGAATGCTCCATCTACCCACCGGAAGCTATCCACCGATTTCCAAAAGCAGCATAACCGGCTTGGCGGCAGGATCCAGACATAAAAGATGGCCCTCTGGAAACTTTATAGGAAAACAGAAACGCTCCCCAGTTTTTGGTGTTAAAAAGCCATCAGTCGCGGACATCCTCTGCTTCACAATCAATAAGGAAGAGGTTGGAAATACGTCAATTTGCCATAGTGACAAAGAGAACCTGAAAAAAAAGGAAGATTTTTTTTCAGACGAAAGATAGATTCGTGAAGATTTCAACCAAGAGAAAAAAACTTTTCAGGAGATATTCGGAACCATTGTCAACCTGAAGGAAAACATTGAAATTGGATTTTAAAAGGATTTCAGGTTGCCTTCCATGAAAAATTTTAATATGGTGGCTCCTCACTTATTAAATGAAAATATCGCCCCAGGTGGAAAGTTTTCCGTCATCTTACCCTTATGCCACCTCTTGCAACTGCCAGTCTCAATCATGAGCATCTTACAGGAAAGTGAGGCTCGCACGTGAATCCCGTTCTGGAAAAAATCCTCAAAACCGGCCGCACAATGTCTCCGGATGGAGAGTCAATCGAGGTAAAAACTTCCTCAATCTCCTTTCGGGAGGGCGAATTTCTGCAAAAGCTTATCGGCGAATTGCAGCCGGTAGAGACCCTGGAGGTCGGTCTGGCCTACGGGGTATCGGCTCTTTTCATCTGCGATGCCCTGCAAAAAGTGCCCAACTCCCGCCATATCATCATGGACCCATCCCAGCACAACGTGTGGAAGGATATCGGTCTTCATAACCTGCGCGAGGCCGGTTATGAAAAAATGATTGAGTTTTATCCCCTGCCATCTCATCAAGCCCTGCAGCAGCTCGTAGCGGAGGGGCGGAAGATTGATTTTGCCTTTGTCGACGGGTGGCATACGTTCGACTACACACTGGTCGATTTTTTCTTCATCGACAAGATGCTGAAAGTCGGCGGAATGGTCGTCCTGGATGATACAAACTGGCCAGGCATACGAAAGGTGTGCCGGTACATTGCAACCAGCCGCGCCTACAGCGTCAGATCCATGCGTCCTGCTGACAGTTCCAAGCTGTCGATAAGACATCTCCTGCTTGACAACATACTGCGTATTCCCGGCATTTCAAAACCGCTGCGAAACATCCTTAAACCTGAACTCATTGAAAGCGACATCAAGCTGGGCCTTCGAGGTTCGTGTATTGCCTTCAAAAAAGAGGCTGAAGACACGCGCCGCTGGGATTTTCACCAACCTTTTTGATCCTTAGTGTGCAAATAGTTCGTAGCCTTCGTGCCGAAGCGAGGCACAAGATCGGGCCGCCGTACAAGTCCTTGAAGAAGTTTTCCGTCCCTGGAACTTTCAATACCCACCAAAAACCAAAGCCCTCTTTCGGCTGCTTCCGGAGGAGGGCTTTTATCGTTTGTCAATTTCGCTTTTTAACAGGGTGCGTTGATCCTTTATTCAAATATCCCGGACCGCTTTATTTTTTCTTTTCGGCTGTGGTTTTTTTGCCGGGCTTTGGACGGGTTTTCCCTGTGGTACCCCGCCAAATCTTGCCGCGTTTTGTCTTCTTGTCACCTTTTCCCATGATTGTTCCTCCTTTCAATTCCTGTTTTTTTATTAAAGCTCAAGGCATTTTGGCCCAAAATTGTTTCTGTAATTTTAGAAACAAAAACAGCTTTCTTCAAGGGGGGAAGATTTCAAGAACCCGGTTAACTTGCCAGATTCTGGGCAAATTAATTTTCCGCAGTCCCCTCCGACCTCTGTGACCCCAACTGGTCTTCGGACTACGCTTGATATACTTACTAAGGCGAAACTTGTTTACTCGACATCAAACGATAGCAAACCATGGGGTTGGACTGCCCATGAAAAGGGCATCTGCCGCCCGGACGGCGGCAGTTAAGCGCCCATGGATGGGTTTATGCGGCCCTTTGAATGGGGAGCCCAGCCCCATAACAAAAGTGTGGCTAATAATTAACGTTCGCCTTAGTACTATCGCCGGGGCTCTCAAAAAAACTTTGAATAAACGACTTTAAAAATCCCGGCAAAAAAAATTCAATTACCAGGTACTTTTTTCAACTTCGTGAAATAGAATGAATAACCTGTCGATCATAATCCTGTCCTCATGGCTGGCTGGTGTGGCCGCTTTTGTAGGTGGTGTCTTCGCCAGCATAGAAGGCACGGCTGAAACCGAAGGCAAACGTGAATTGATTCATGGCGTCGTTGCTTTTGGCGGAGGGATTCTTGTGGCTGCGGTCGCTTTCTCGTTGGCGCCGGAAGGTATAGAGGTTCTTTCCCCGCCTGTTCTGGCTGTCACCTTTTCCCTTGGAGGAATCGCCTTCTGCTGTTTGGATGCTTATCTGAGCAAACGCGGTGGAAGCAAAGCTCAGTTCATGGCTATGATAATGGATTTTGTCCCTGAAGCTATTGCCCTTGGGGCATTGTCTGTCAAGAGCCACAGTGCCGCAATTTTACTCGCCGTCTACATTGGCGCACAGAATCTGCCTGAGGGTTTCAACTCCTTCAGGGAGTTCAGGAAAAATCGTGTTTCGCCCCGCACAACGTTACTGGCATTTTTGGCGATCAGCCTGTTGGGACCGATGGCGGCATGCAGCGGTTATTTCCTGTTGCGAGCTCAACCAAGACTGACAGCAAGCATCATGAGCTTTTCAGGCGGCGGGATTTTATACCTCGTTTTCCAGGACATAGCACCAAAGTCTAAAATGCGGAGGCATTGGGCGCCGACCCTGGGGGCAGTGTTGGGATTTTTAGTTGGCATGATTGGAAAACAGCTTCTGGGTTGAGAGCAGCAGGGGGAAGAAATGTGGGGATAAAAATTCCCAAAAGTCATTTGCAGAGTTGTTTTTTTAGTTGTGCGCAGTCATCCAGCAAAAGTTCATCAAGCTTGGCCGTAATAGCCCTGTTATCCTCTGCTCGATACCGCTTCAAACGTTCGGAAAAATCGGGCAAGCGATAGAGAAAATTGCCAATGGTCTCCGGGTTGATACGGCGAACATTGGCCCCGTATTGCAGCTTCTCCAGCAGGTGGCCATTCAGTTCCTGTTCAAACTGACCGCGCATCGGCAGCGCCAGGTAAGGTTTGCGGAGATAAAGAGATTCCGTCATCAGGGTAAACCCTGCCGTGGCCATGACCGCCTTGCAGGTCGAAAGGTCTGCTAAAAAACCTTCCCGACTGGCTGCTTTGTAAGTGAAGTTTCCCACCTGCTCATCGCGGTTATAGCCGTAGACGACAAACTGTTCTCGCGTGAAATATTTTAATAAATCGAGAAACGACTCAAACCCGCTGGTCAGGTAAACCAGGATATGGCCACCATTGTCCGGCTCAAGTGACAGGACCTCTTTTCGTAAAATCGGGGGGAAGATAAAGGTCCTGTTGTTTTTCGGCTCTCCGAAATAGAAGGAGGTAACCAGCGAGACATCCGGTTTCGGCACCATGCCGCGGATGGCGCTCTCGGTGATCAAGCGCTCTTTTTTGAGTTTCGGCGGGCAGGGATAATCCATGTACCTCATGCGGTGCTGGTTATCGATGGTAATCAGGGGGATGCGGTAGTGATTAGCCAGATAAGCCGTCATCGGCTCAAAGTCGGTTATAACGCAATCGGGCTTGAAATTTTCAAAAACTTCATGACGAAGGGCTCGGAGCTTTTTATGCCCATCCGACAGTTTTTTCATGTTGTCGGTCAGGGTTTTCGCGATGGAGACCTTGTTGTCGGCACTGGCAATGTGGAGGCCCTCGGTCTCAAAAACATCGAAGTCGTCCTTGAGGCTCCGGTAGCCCCGGTCATAACTGACGACCTTGACGGTGTGGCCGGATTTTTCCAAGTGTGAGAGCATTTCCCTGGCTCGCGAGGAATGCCCGAATCCTTCGCCGGATACGCCATAGATAATGTTTGCCATGTTATTTATTTCTCAGCGCGATATCTTTCAGTTCCTGGGTCAGGATATGCCATTTCGGCCGTTTCCAGCTTGTGCGGAAGGCATCTTCATCCTTTTCGACAGCCTGCTGTTCCCCTTCATCTCCGTCCAGAAAAGCAATAAGCTCGAATTGCTGCTTTTCCTGCCCGTATTCCTGGTCAAACAGTTGAGCGATATCATTGGGCGAGGTGATTTTTCTGCCAAGGACTTCTTTGGTGGCCAGTAAGAGCCCTTCATGGCTGTCGGATTTTTCATAGGCCTTGTATATCAGTTCCGAGCAGACCAGTTCGGAATCGGTCTGAAAGTCAAAATTAAAGTCATAGGGTCTGCCGCTGTAATGAAAAGCACGCATGATGGCCTGGGCTTTGGCATTTTTGGATAATCTGGGCCGCAGCACCGCCAGGGAGTCGGCCGCAGCGGAATGTTCCAGGGTGGTGAAAGAGACCCCTTCTCCTATGGCTTCCAGAACTCGAGGCCGATGATGGTCTTCCCGGGGGGCTTTACTCAACTTGTACTTATCTGGATAGCGCTTGCGAAGCAGACTCTCAAGAGAGCCACCTTCACTTCCCTGAGCCGCCAGCCAGTCAACAACGAGAGGGTCGGAAAAAAACTGTTCCCGTTCTTCGGGGCCGCCGATATACAAGGCTGCATGAGCCCAGAATCCGGGGATGCCGATATTGGAGGCATACCACTTGCGGCGTTGCAGGAGAATGTCTCCAGGCTGAAGCTTTTTCTGTAATTTTTTTATCTGTTCAGGTGAGACAAAGGTTTTTTCAAGGCGCCAGACCTTGATATTACCCATCAATTTCGAAACCTTTTTCTGAACAGGGAACCATGCGGTAAACCCCAGGTCCTTGACGATACGGACGGCATTAAAAACCGTCATGGTGGGGCCTTTCCCTTGCCCTGCCTGCCAGATGGCACGGTTATCCTCATCAATCATACTTTTAAGGGGATGGTTTTCTTTATCCGCATAGTTCTTATATACGATGTTAAGGCGCGCAAATTCAGCCCCCCGCAAGGCATTAAGAAAGCGAAACTTGAACAGCGCATAGGTCCCTTGCTCCAGGCCCAGTTCCGGCACCGCTTCATTCAGCATCACATGCATGGCCGGGTTTCTTTCCATTCTTTCAATAAAATCGAGGGCGAAACGGTATTCAGCAAGAAAGGAAGCAAGGGCGATGAAAAAAGCGGATTCCTTCTTCTTTTCCTCCTCCTCAGCCAGCATATAGATTCCGGAGTACTCCTGTCCCAGGGCATCACAAAAAAGAACATGGTCCAGAAGTGTCTGCCAGGTCTGCCAGACGATCAATCTCTCCTCACGATTGAGAAGCCGTCCGTCTTTAAGCTTTGTCGGTGGGAAAATATCAGGGTGGGCGTCAATGTACTCAAGGGTTGTTTTGAGCCCTTGGCGAGAGGCCTGCAAAGCCCGAATGTCTACGTCAAGACCTTTGCCAAAAGCTGCTTCTGCAGTATCAACTCCGTTGCTTTGCGCTGGGGTTGCCAACATCAAAACTGCCGCTAATGAAAAAATGAGTCCGTAAATTTTGAAATTATTGTATTTTTTCATGTAGACTCCATACACTTGCAGTATTACTAAGGCGAAACTTGTTTACTCGACATCAGACAATAGCAAACCATGGGGTTGGGCTGCCCATGAAAAGGGCATCTGCCGCCCGGACGGCGGCAGCTAAACGCCCATGGATGGGTTTATGCGGCCCTTTGAATGGGGAGCCCAGCCCCATAACAAAAGTGTGGCTAATAATTAACGTTCGCCTTAGTAACTCAACAGCTGTCCGGCGGTAAAATTTCCTTGCTCGAAAGCGTTTTGAAAGGGAAGAACGCCAGGATACTTTTTTTAATCACAAGAGAATCGTTGTTGGTCTGTTTTCTTCCCCTGGCAGGGCAATAAACAACCACTTCCGTTCACAGGGGGCAATTGTCATGCCAGACTTATAAGGAATATTTCCTGGGATGGCAGGAGCGAAGACGGTAGGGATGGGCGAAAGAATCATCGAATTTCATAACGCACCTGTTGTTTCTTCATGGGTTATAAACCCAAAATCGTCGTTTGTTTCAATGGACATTTCAGAAATTTCTAGATGTTCTGAGATTTATAAAAAATGATATCTCAACAGAATATTAGCCACGCTAATCACTGGAGGACGGTTCATTGTTTAGCAATTATTGCTTTAGTTATCAGGATAATTGCTGCCTTCACATCTGAGCAGATTCATCATCCCGATGAAATTTTTCAGTATCTTGAACAGGCTCATCGCCTTGTTTTCGGGTATGGTTACATTCCGTGGGAATACCGTTTTGGCACCAGGTCATGGATATTGCCCGGTTTCATATCAATTTTTTTGTACGTTTTCAAACTGCTAAAAATTGACGAGCCGGTATTATATATTAATTTTATTAAACTGGTTTTTTGCTTTATTTCCACATCCCTTGTCTATTCAGCCTATATTGCCACCAGAGGACTGGCTTCCGAAAAAGCGGGCCTAATCGCTGCAATTTTTGCCTGTTTTTGGTATGAGTTGATATTTTTTGCTCATAAACCCAACCCGGAAGTATTAGCCACATACCTATTTGTAGCTGCCTTGGCGATTGCCGTCAAAAAATCTGATAATTGCAACCCTTTGTGGTTCGGTCTATGTTGTGCATTAATTATAATTTTACGACTTCAGTATGCAATTCCTGTAAGTTTTTTGATTATTTATGTTTTATTCACGTGGAGGGGAAAAGACAAATTAAAATCAGCACTTGTTTTTCTGGTAGTAGTAATTGCGGCTGGCAGCCTTGACTATCTTACATGGGGGAAGTTTTTTTTATCCTACTATAACAACTTTGTTTTCAATACCATTTATAACGTTGCCTCAATATTCGGCACCTCGCCTTTCTATTATTACCTGAATTCCATAACTATTTCGTCCATGGGGATTTTTTCCATAACCGGCCTGCTTGGTTTTGTTTTTTGGCGGAAAACATGGCTCCCTCTCCTTTGCGCGTCAGCTGTTATCCTCTCGCATTCAGCAATAGCCCACAAAGAGCACAGATTCATATTTCTTGTGATTCCCCTTTTTTTAATATTGACAGCTATTGTCCTTACAAAATTCCCATTGAGAAAAACCCACCTCGAAAGAAAATTTATCGTATTATTAATGACTGTCTTTTTTACAGTATCCTTTCTTGGATCCCTTAATAAATTACCTTTCGATAAATATATTTACAAAAAATCCATATTTTATAAAAACGAAAATTTGAAGGCCTATTTGTATCTTTTTAAACAGAATGATGTATACGGAATTTTAAACTTTACTCCATGGTCTATAACTGGGGGTTATTATTATTTACATAAAGATATACCAATATATCCACCTGATTATTTTAAATTAAATGACGGTAAAAATTATCTGCCTTATATAACTCATATTATTTGTCCAACTTATCAAAAAGAAATTTCTGGCTTCAAAACCTTGATCAAGTTGCATAAGGTTGAAATCAGAAAGCAGGTAGCCCCGCCTCCTGAATATAAAACTTTTCCCGATGACACAAAAAATGTTATGCAGGAAGGCGTTGATGATAAATATGTACCAAATTTATAATGGCGTAACATAAAAGTAACTTTTTAATTTACATATTCTCGATGCCAAGGTTCTCGACTTAATGATTTCAAACTGATGAACCGGCAAAAGGTTCAACCGAATTGGGCATTTATCACAACGTCCCCCTTGATGTCGCTGTTATATGGAGAAGAAACCTGACTGCTCGACCTGGTTCGGCAGCAAACAGATGGGCTAGGGGAGTGGGTGGTGAATTTGACGCCCGGATGGTGGCCGTTGAGCACCCCAGGATGGGTGGTTTATGCGGCCCTTGGAATGAGCGGCCCTATCTCATCCACCGGACAGAAGAAAACGATAATTTATTGCCCGGAAGAAAGGGTGAACCAGGTTGTCTCAATATGCAAAAAATGCGGCTTGAAATATTGCCGCAACCTAAACCAAGGTTGCCGAAAAAAACCTGGGCGCAACCAAAGCGGCCCATGTTGAAGCACTAAAAAGGATTAAAAATACTTTGAAAAATAAGGCATTTTTGATGGAAACCGGCCCCCGGGGAAGCGGCATGAAAAGGCTGGCCAGCTTTTAAAGGACTTTTGATGGCCGGCTCATAGCTTAGGGTCGCTACCCGGCGGGTTAAGGGCAGCATAATCCACAATAGAATTTAGGAGGAACAAAAATGAAAATCTTAGCCATAAATGGGAGCCCGCGAAGCCATGGCAACACTGCTATGCTCATCGATACGGTTCTGAAAGAACTGGGAACGGAGGGGGTAGAGACCGAACTGGTTCAACTGGGCGGCAAAAAAATTCATGGCTGTACAGCTTGCATGAAATGTTTCGAAAATCGAAACCAGCGTTGTGCAATAGACGATGACATCCTGAATGAGGTTGTTGGCAAGATGGTTGCCGCGGACGGCATTATCATAGGCTCACCAACCTATTTCGCCAATGTCAGCACGGAAGTCAAAGCGCTCATCGACAGGGCCGGGCTTGTCGCGATTGCCAACGGCCACATGTTGAAACGCAAGGTTGGCGCAGCTGTCGTCGCAGTACGCAGAGCCGGGGCAACCAATGCCTTCGACGGAATTAACAAATTCTTTTTCATCAACCAGATGATTGTTCCTGGTTCGGTCTACTGGAACATGGGATGCGGGCTTGGCGAACAGGATGTAAAGAATGATGAAGAGGGGATGAAAACCATGACCATTCTGGGTGAAAACATGGCGTGGTTATTGAGGAAAATAAACACCTGAAAATTCACATTTACACCTTTCCCGGAGGGGGAAGAACAAAAAGGATCCCTCCTTTCAGTAACTGAAACCAAAAAAGGTGCCCACTGTGTGTAGCACCTTTTTTAATTGGCATTCTTCAACCAGGTTTTCAGATTATCTGGCCCCTTTTTTCACCCTGTTTTCTCCCCGGCAGCAGCAGATTCAAAAGCACACCGACAACACCCGCCAAGCCGATACCTCCCAGTTTGACAACGGCCAGGTCGAAATTCATCCCGCCGATACCGAAGACCAGAATGATGGCGGTAATGGCAAGATTGCGCGGCTCCATAAGGTCGGTACCCGCTTTGACCAGGGTATTGATGCCGATTACCGCAATGGCGCCGAACAACAGCACCATGATGCCGCCCATGACCGGTACCGGGATGGTGTTGAGAAAACCGCCCAGCTTGCCGATGAAGGCCAGCAGAATGGCCGTAATCGCAGCCCAGGTCATGATCGCTGGGTTGAAGGCACGCGTCAGGGCAACGGCGCCGGAGACTTCCGAATAGGTGGTATTCGGCGGGCCGCCAAGGAATGCCGCCAGACTGGTGGCGATGCCGTCCCCAAGCAGGGTGCTTTTGATGCCCGGATCCTCGAGGTAATCCTTGCCGGTAATACCGCCGATTGCCAGCACATCACCAAAGTGCTCAATCGCCGGGGCGATGGCGACCGGGACGATAAAGAGGATAGCCTCCAGATTCCAGACCGGCAGCGTAAAATCCGGCATGGCAAACCAGGGCGCCTCAGCGACCTTTTGCATGGAAATCAGGGTTGGACCCGTCCAGTTCTGCAGACTGCCGGGATTAAAAACGGCCTGGGTAGCGGCGCTGAAACCGCTCATATCGAGAGCCAGCGCCGTCACGTAACCGGCAAAAATCCCGCAGAGGATCGGAATCAGCCGGAATATCCCTCTGCCGAGCAGAGAAAAGATGATCGTCACCGCCAGGGAGACACCGGCAATGATAAAGGCTGTGGCTTCCGGCACCAGCCAGGCAGAACCGTCCCCGGTGCGTCCCGACGCCATATGCACGGCAACCGGGGCCAGCACCAGGCCGATGACCATAATGACTGGTCCGGTTACGACCGGCGGCAGAATCCTGTGCAGAATGTCAGAACCGAAAACGCGGATCAAACAGCTGAAAAGGACATACATCAGGCCGGCCGCGGCCAAACCGCACAACGTGCCGGGGACGCCCCATTGCTGAACACCGTAAATGATCGGAGCGATAAAGGCAAAACTGGAAGCCAGAAAAACCGGCACTTTCCCCCGCGTGATGGCCTGGAAAACCAGGGTTCCGGCTCCGGCCGTAAACAGCGCGACGTTGGCGTTGAGGCCGGTCAACAGCGGCACCAGAACCAGCGCGCCAAAAGCGACAAACAGCATCTGCGCGCCGAGCAGGCTGTCCTTAAGGCGAAACTTGTAATCGGTTGAGGTCAAACTCATCTGTAGCTCTCCTGAGAAAAGGGCTTATTTAGTGCCAAAAATTTTGTCTCCGGCATCACCCAAACCTGGCAGGATATAGCCATTTTCATTGAGACACTCATCAATCGCAGCAACGTAAATATCAACATCCGGGTGTTTCTCCCTGACTTTCTGCAAACCTTCGGGGACCGCAACCAAAAACAGGCCCCGAATGCTGGTGCATCCGGCTTTTTTCAACATGTCGACACAGGCGACCAATGAGCCGCCGGTTGCCAGCATCGGATCGAGAATCAGGGCGGTACGATCCTCCATGTTGCTGGTCAGCTTCTGAAAATAGGCTACCGGCTCCAGGGTCTCCTCGTTACGGTAGAGGCCGACCACACTGACCCTGGCACTGGGGATCAGATCAAGAACGCCATCCATCATTCCCAGGCCGGCCCGCAGGATCGGCACCACTGTAATTTTTTTGCCCTTGATGCGCTCAACGTTGACCGGACCATTCCAGCCCTGGATGGTCTCCGCTTCCAGCTCAAGGTCCTTGGTCGCTTCATAGGTCAGAAGCCTGGCGACCTCCGAGGCCAGTTCGCGAAAATCCTTGGTACTGATATCGTGTCGGCGCATGAGACCCAGCTTGTGCTTGATCAGGGGATGATTTGCTTCGAAAACAGCCATACCTGCTCCTCAATCTGTTTGTGAATTCAATCTGCAAGAGGACGAACGCGCAAAAAGAACCGTTGGCCAAAAATGCCAATGCAAGATAAAGGTAATCCTTGACGATGGTCAAGTGTTTTTGAAAACTGAAGAACTCGACCCCTTAATCTTTTTAAACCACGGGACTCTCTGTTACCCTATAAGACTCCGAACCTCTTTTTTCGCCGGGAGTTGAATATTTTAAATCCATTTTTTCATGGTTTCGCCCCGGGCGTTTGAAATTACCCCAACGCTCATCACGCTGGATGTAAAAAATGGTAGTTAAAATTATAATTCTCATTGGCCTGGCAAGAGTACTTGCAGCCACAAGCAAGCCCTTGTTGTGCTCAGGGATTTATACAGGCATTGTCATAGCCTTCACCCTGCTTTTTGAAAACATAGGCTTTCAGGTTCTATTGATCGAAGGCGTTTCCATTTTTCTTTTGTCGAGTGCTTATTTTTGGTTGCTTGATCGATTCGAAGAAAATATGCCTGTTTACTTTGGGGTGCTTTCGGTGGGTCTTGTGATTGGCCTGGTTTAGAAAAACACCTCAGGGGCCAGGGGTTTAAAAAGGAAACGGGTTTCCGCCGGTGGGGTATTGCTTAAGATAGAACGCTTGGATATCATAGGATAACCATGAAATCCCGGCCAGGTTTATGACAAAAGACGCCATTTGCAGCGAAATACAGCAGTTTGTATCCGGATATCAGAACCGCCAAGTGACGCAAACCAGGTGGCAAACGCCCCTGGTCGGTTTTGCATCGGCAGCCGACCCCCTTTTTCATGAATTTAAAAGAGTCGTCGCCCCCAGCCACTTTCTTCCTCGCGATCTCCTGTCCGATGCCGAAACCGTCATCGCCTTTTTTCTCCCTTTTAAAAACTCCGTCGTCACCAGCAACATTAAAGGGCGGTTGGCATCCCCCGAATGGGCAAAAGCTTATGTGGAGACCAACGCCCTCCTTCAAAATTTGGGTCAACATCTGGGAGAATTCATTGAACAACCCGGCCAGGCCGTTTACGTACCCCCCCCCACCCATAACTTTGACCCGAAAATCCTCTTGAGCAACTGGTCCCACCGTCATATCGCCTTTGCCGCGGGCTTGGGGCGATTCGGCCTGAACAATATGCTGATTACTGAAAAAGGGTGTTGTGGCAGGATCGGGAGCTTGATCACAAGCCTGGCCCTCGAGCCTGACAGCCGAACAGAGCGGGAAGCCTGCCTGTTCAAATATAACGGCAGCTGTAAACAATGTGTCCGCCGATGCACCAACAACGCTTTGTTGACAACAGAATTCCATCGCCATAAATGTTATGACCTGCTTTTGGAAAATGAAGAAAAGTATAAATCCCTTGGCACAGCTGATGTGTGCGGCAAGTGCCTTGTGGCCATTCCCTGTGCCAGCAGAGATCCGGTAACAGAAATGATAAAATCTTCCCGGATTGCATAAAGGCTTCTGCCGCAAGCGGCGATGGGTAAGCATCCCCCGGTCAAACCGGGGGCTTTATGGGTGAACCGCTCAAAGCGGTAATTAAAACCAGGAGCCGCCTGAAGGCGGACTACCTGAGCAGTTTCAATTGATCAATTCTATGGTCT
>Ga0209270_1002554_pt1 | contig 18804 bp, 10 predicted proteins | sample MTBAKSrepl1MetaG_FD_187456 | JGI IMG/M metagenome (GOLD analysis project Ga0209270, IMG submission 187456) | Enrichment culture microbial communities from Arthur Kill intertidal strait, New Jersey, USA, that are MTBE-degrading - MTBE-AKS1... | ecosystem: Environmental > Aquatic > Marine >...
TGCTTTTTTACCATGCACTTATAAAAAAGGCCCGATTTGCCATAGGGAAAACCGATTCCTGGCCTGGGGTATGCCCAATGTCCCCGCCTGCTCGGCCTGAAAATTCCCGGTTTTCGTTCAGACACTAGTTAAAGGGAAAAGAGCCAGAGCAATAACTGACCAAGAATTCGCTGTATATGTTGACAAATATATCACTAATTGGGAACGGGCCTTCAAGGAAAGGCAAGAGAAAGGATTGATTTCAAGCCTTGCAAAAACAAAATTACACAGGAAACCTGTTGTGAATTTTGCGGACAAGTGCGTGATACTCGAAGCTTCTATTGAGATTGGAAATATTATTAGTACACAAATAATGTACTCGGCATTTTTTCCAACTGGCAATCTTGTTGTTCTTTTTACTCCTGTTCTGAAAGACGATGAAAGAGATTTTAGTGCATGGGCGCAACAGATTCTATCTTTTCAGGACAAAGACGTTCCACAACGTTCGAAAAACAATGAAAACACGACAAAGAATGAGACGATTCTAAGCAAGGTTGACACCGATACTATCTTTAGCCTTACCAGACAAAAATGGGAAACCTACATTGAAAATATGGTCCACCCAAATGGTTGGAAGGTCCGATACTCCAAACACGATACTGGAAGCGCAGTCATGGCTTATGATTCCAAGACTGGCTATGGACTATCTATTCAGCCATTTTACAAGAATGATGACACGCCGCCGGATATTCTTATCGTAAGCAGCTACTACCCTTCAGGAACACTTCCAAGATTTACCGATGACGTTAAGACTGAAATCGAATCCGAAGCAAGAAGAGATCTTGGCTCCAAATACGCCGTGTCAGCAAGCTACACGAAAATGCCACCTTATGAGGGAATTGAACTCATGATTACCAAAGGAGCCCGTAAATGATAAAGGATAACTTATTGGCACTCTTAGAAGCAGAGGCCCCTAACCACCTCTTCAAGCGGATCGCAAAAAGCCGCGCCCGCTGAAGAGCGCGTTATGTTTCTGAGAAAGGAGGGAGATGCCAAAGTATATCAAGTATTTTCCTAAGCCGTTTCTGGATGACTTGATTGAAGGACGTTGCGTGCCTTTTGTTGGCGCAGGGTTCTCAAGAAACGCGACCCTCCCACCAGGTAGATCGATGCCGCTTTGGGATGAACTGGGTAGGGTATTTGCCAACGAAATCCAAGATTACGAATATTCGGGTGCCGTTGATGCTCTATCGGCTTTTGAGCATGAGTATTCGCGCCCTAAATTGGTTGAAAGGCTTCACGAAGCTCTCTTGGTCGATTCGGCGCAACCAGGTCCAGTCCACAATGCATTTTGTCGGTTGCCATTCGATCTTTGCGTTACAACGAATTTCGAGTTTCTATTGGAACGAGGCTACGAAAGCGTTAATAGGTACTGCCGTCCCATCATCGATGAAGATCAGCTATCCATAGACGCAAAAGGCCCCGGGATCAAGCTGCTGAAGTTCCATGGAGACTTACATCATCCGGCCAGGCTTATCGCCACAGAACGTGATTATGAAACCTTCCTGGACAGGTACCCTCTCTTGGCGACTTATCTGGGCAATCTGCTGATAATAAAGACGGCCTTGTTTATCGGCTACAGTCTCGGTGACTCTGATTTCCGAAATATCTGGCAACTGATCGGCGACAGACTGGGCAGGTTGCGTAGACAAGCATATACCATATCAGTTTCCGCTTCCGCTCCGAGTATTGCACGATTTGAAAGAAGGGGAGTAAAGGTAATAAACATTCCCGGGAAAGCTTCGGACTACTCTGCAATTCTTGCAGGCATATTCGGTGAGTTGAAGGAGTATTGGTCAGACAAACTCATCGAAGTCAGTACCAGCACTGAAGAAGAGTCTCTTGCAGAATTTGCTTTGCCAAAGCGTGAGGTCAATCGCCTTTGCTTTTTCGCTGTCCCTTCCCGTCTTTCCGCCTTCTACAAGTCCTTTGTCTTCCCTATTGTGGAAAGGCATGGTTTTGCGCCCGTAATTGCAATGGATGTCATATCGCCAGGTGACAACATTGCCGCAAAAGTCTCAGCCCTTATCGATCGGTCAGAAATAATCGTTGTCGATGTATCCTCTCCAAACACTGAAATGGAGTTGCAGCTGGCACTGGCGCGAAAGCACGAGAAGGTATTGGCAATTAATGAAGAGTCAGCGAGAATACCTACCGATGTAGCCGGTGTGGTGTACCTGAGAAGACCACAGGGTCAGGCATCCGAGAAAGAGGCGTTCTTGCGCCTCATAGACAATTGGTTTGCAGAACAAGCGGAAAGACTTAGTAGTGAGCTATATCAGGAGCCTTTACGTCTATTGAGCAAGAAGGAATATAGGGCTGCCGTCATTTCAGTGATGACGCTTCTTGAGAATGAGTTGAGAAAGGATCCTCGGATGCAGGAGGCAGTTTTGGTAAATAGCGATAGGGCCGTTTCGCTTGGGCGGCTCATTGAAAAAACCGTGGGAGCCAAACTGCTGACGGAAAAAGAAAGGCAGATGATCAGGGAATGGACAATGGTCAGGAATAGGGCAGTGCACACGGCTGAAGAAGTCACTGCGAAGGAAGCCCGCAGCATAGTCAAGAGCGTGATGGCGATAATTGGTAGGCTAAAAACATAACGACCGGGTGCACCCAATCGGCGGGAAAGGGCGCCCGCCTCTGGATGACATAGGTGTTGGACGGAATGACGATGAACATACATAGCCAGTTACTTGCTTTGATTGAAAGGATTCCGGCTACCTTCTGGGGAGTCGTCATCGGATCGTTCTTTTCGCTTGGCGGCATTGTGATAGCTAATCGCGCAAATGATCGGAGATTACGAGAACAGCTCAAGCATGACCGGGAAATGCGAAATCGTGACCGGGAATTATCATTGCGGAAGGATGTTTACCTATCGGCTGGGGCTGAAGGGGACGTTGTTTCATTGTTGACAAGATAGAACTGATCTGGTATTTGGAATATATGGCCCGTCAAGCTCGCATAGATGCTCCTGGAGCCCTGCACCACGTTATCATCCGAGGAATTGAACGGAACCAAATTTTCAAGGATGACAAAGACCGTGAGGATTTTATTGAACGGTTGGCCGGTCTTTTGGAGGAGAAGGCGACGCCGTGTTATGCATGGAGTCTCATGACCAACCACGTACATCTTCTTCTTCGTACCGGGGGCGTTCCTGTTGCCTCGATCATGCGGAGGCTGTTAACCGGTTATGCGGTGCGTTTCAACAGGAGACATTTTCGACATGGACATCTTTTCCAGAACCGTTATAAATCGATCCTTTGTGAGGAGGATCGATATCTGGTGCAACTGGTGGCATACATTCATCTGAATCCGGTGAGGGGTGGGATTGTGGGGAATATGGTGGGGTTAAGGGTTTACCCTTTTTCGGGACACAGTGCATTGATGGGGAAGGTGCCACGTCCCTGGCAGGATACGGAATATGTACTGGCGCTTTTTGGGAAAACCCTTGGAGAGTCAAGGAGGAATCTGGAGAGGTATGTTGCCAAATGGTCAGAGAGAGGGCGCTGTCCTGAATTGACCGGCGGGGGGTTAATCCGTTCGTCCGGAGGCTGGGGTCCAGTCAAGGAAGCTTTCCGGTACGGGATTCGGCTATCCAGTGACGAGCGCATTTTGGGAAGCAGTGAGTTTGTTGAAAAGACATTGAAAGAGGCGGGTGAGGGGTATGATCGAAAGATGCGGTTACAGGCTTCCGGTGTGGGGCTATCCGATGTGATGGCCGCTGCCTGCGCCCATTTTGGAAGCGATGAGAAGGAACTGGTTGGTGCCTCTAAGCGTCAAAAGGTGGCAGATGCCCGCGCTGTAGTGAGCCACATCGCTACACAAGAACTGTCGATCTCCGGCAGCGATGTAGCCCGACGCCTGAATGTAGATCGCTCAGCGGTAAGCCGCGCTGTCCGGAGAGTGGGGGATGACCCTGACTTGATGGAGGCAGCCGGATCGATACTGGAGAAACTGGGTCTTATTGATCCAGCGACAAGACAACATTGAAACAACATCCCCTTCCGCTCACTAAATATCGCCCGCCTCATCCCTCCCTCTCATTCGGTTCCCAATCCACGGGAGATCGAAGGGTGGCACTTCCGCAATGCGGACAACTCCGGGCCCAACGAGGCTGGAGACAAAAATGTCAATGCCCTCGGCGAGAAAAGGGAGTTCATTTTTTCCCCTGCCGTCGGCAGGGGGACGTTGACGATCCTCCGCTACCAACTGGCGGATCTCGAACCGGGAAAACTGGCCCGATTCCAATGGATGCAATTTGGGGTTGAATTATCGTGGGCGAATTCAAGGCAAGCGGATGATTTAACGATTAAGACCAGCCCTTTCAAGGTAGTCTTTAACTGGAAATAAAATTCTGGTATCATTAGATATTCCAATTTGTTGGTGAGTTTTCTATTTTGAGCTACCTGTCAATTTGCAGAAACGGATTGTCCGCCAGGCCGTCAAAATACTCTATTTGATGACCTCTATCCGTATCGGCGTCTTAGATAGCGACCACATGGATCAGGATGTTTACTAACGTTTGCACATATGATTAGCGCCATTACCAAGCTAAATCAATATATTATGTAGCCTGAAGTGCTACCTTGAAAGGGCTGCGATTAAGACTACATGGGGAGGGAGGCCGGTGTTCCCAATGATTCTGCAGAGATCGCGGCTGGCTTCATTCCGCATACAATCGGGTCGAACTGAGTGGCGGGCTTTGCTATGGGGATCCGGTTGCAGGAGATGCCGCTCGTGGAGAGGGGCATGTTGTTGCGATGAAACAACGCATCCCTGCCTACACCAGGCCTTTCGGAACCGGAAATACGTCAACATTGAACCAATCTCCCCTCCAGCCTATTTGTTTGCTCTATGGCCTACTTTCTGTTGACAACCTTGAAACATCTCGCCAGGCAGAAGGCCCCAGGATTGACTCCCAGGTCTATTCTTGAAAAATTCGCCGCTCAAGCTGCTACTGCCGGAACAGCCTCCCCCAAGGATTGGACTCTGTTCCCATCAGGCAGTCTGTAGTGCCGACCTTGGGGGCCGCGTATAGCAAAATCAATATGTTAGGCGACCTCACGCCCCCGAATTGCGAAAGATGGGCTAAACGAGATCCTGAATGGAGAACCGGAACCGCTCAGCATCGAAGACTTCAGGCAGAAAGAAGCTTACAAGCTGAGGGCCTGGCAGGACGAGATGCAGCGTGTATGGAACATGGCTACTGGTGGATAAACCCCAAGATCCGGGAAAACCGCACTTCTACGTGATATTTTGACACGGATCCCATCAACATCTGGGGGTTGGACGCTTGGGATATCCATTCCTCAGGCGGCCTGGGTGAAAGTGGGGAGATTGATTCGGGTGCAGAGACTTTCATTTTGAGATCGATGGTGTCACATTTCCAGTTCGTAGTGTCGCCGTCAGGCGATTTTTGATGGCCTAACCGCCCCACTACAAACGGATGGCATCTGCCAAGAAAAAAATGAGAATTGCTGTAAAATCATCCTTGAACTTCTGAAAAAGGCCTATTAAGATATTGATGGAAGAGAGCCAAACCCATCGTAAGATGGGGACGGAAAGCCACGGGTCCGAATATGGATAGCCGGGTTGCCTGGAAAAGGGTAGCCCGGCTTTTTCATTTCACCATTAGCAATCCAACGGCGCCATCGCGACTCCGGCTATCATCCTATATAAAAATATTTTAATTAATTATAAAATAATTTAATAATAATTATAATAATAAATGATTGCTACAAATACATAATGAAGCGGCATTTAGCGTTAAGAAACAAGTTTTATGACATCGGAGGACATGACATGAATGCACAGCAGAGGTTGATCTGCCGGATAGCCCTTCCTTTGTTATCGTCCCTTCTTTTTTGGTCTGCTGTGGCCCCAGCGGCCACCATTTCCTACACCTATGACACGGCCGGCCGTCTGATCAAAGCAGATTACGGCGTTGGGACATTCATCTCCTACACCTACGACAGCGGCGGAAATCTCCTTCAAAGAAATGTGACCCAGCCATTTACCGCCACTGTCTATGTCAGTGCTGGAAACTGTGGAGGACATGAGCCTTGTTACCACACCCTAGCCGACGCAGTGAGTAACGCTCCGAACAATGCAGTGATCAAGGTGGCTGCGGAAGTATTTGTTGGGAACACAATGGTGAACGCCAACAAAACACTCACCTTTGAATGGGGACATAACTCCGACTTTACTGCCAACACCGGTGTCACCCAGGTCCAGGGGAGTTTCACTGCCAAGCATAAGACCGTGATCCGGTCAGGGACCCTTCGGGCAAAATCACCTTAGATCAATGGCTTTTCAAATAGAAATCGAGAGCAGGAGTAACGTTGCGATATGGCGAACTGGCCGCCGTCTTTTTGTCAGGCAACTTGCCATTATCTTTACCATTGTGCCTGGCTTGTTGGTCACGCGCGATGGGCAATTTCCACAGTAGCAGAGTCTTCTATCCTTCTTGAAGATGAGAGGTAAGGAGGAAAACAGTATGATGTCGATGAATAAAGAATCGAATCCCCTTTGGGCTACCGCAGGGCTATTGTTGATGTTGTGTGCGATTACAGCACCCTTGATATGTTGCGACCCGGTCCTTGCTGCGGATCTGGTGGTGCCGTATGGCGGGCAGGTCGTCCTTTCCCCTGGGTCACATGCCTACTCCAAAGCGTTGATATCCGGTGAACTCATCCTTCAGGGCGACACGGCGATCACGTTGACCTATTGCAAAGACAACCCGGACCAGTGCTCCGGATCAGGTCCTGTGTTGAGCATAAAAGCCGGAGGCAAGATTCGGTGCGACGTGCAGGATGGAGAAGATGGGCTGAACGCGCAAAATTATGGTGAAAGCGGCGGAAACGGCGGCAACGGCCAGAACGGGTACAACCTCACGATGGTTGTTCACGGGGATGCATCCATAAACGATAATCAGACGGGGTATTCCGACCCTGAAATCGATCTCAGGGGGTCTGCCGGTGGCGACGGCGGTTACGGAGCGGATGGCGAGTGGGGCAGAAATGCCTGCTGCCGGCCTGGATGCGCCGAGGCGTATCCAGCGCTCCCTGCAACCCCTGGCGGAAATGGGGGAAACGGTGGTTACGGCGGAAATGGCGGGAACTTGAATCTGACCGTGTATGGAAATCTCATTACCCGCTACACGGTTTTCTATGTTTCCGGCGGAGATGCCGGATCGGGAGGAAGCGCCGGACATGGTCGCACGGGTGGCAGGGGATGTAAATCAAACAGCTCGGAATTCGACGATTTTTTTCTTGGACAAGGCCCTTCTGTTCCCGGAACACCCGGAAATACTTACAGGCCGGGCAGGAGCGGTTCTGTCGTGATTCATGCCAACACTGTCATCGGAGACGACACTGGAGGCTTTTCGATAGCTGCCAAACCCGGTCGACACGGTGGACTTGGAAAAGGCGGCAATGGCGGAGGCGTCCGCATAGAATTCAATGAGGATTGGGTCCCGACTGCCGGAGGCAGGGGAGCTAGAGGGCACGAGGGATTGTCCGGCGGAACCGTTTTTGTGCAGGCTTCCTGCGAAGCTACCAACCTTAAAATTTTTGCCGAAGGTGACAACGGAGGGGGCGAGGGCTCTGCCGGGTCAGCGGGTGGTTATGACTGTCCATTTTATGATGCTCCCCTGCGGAATGGTCTGGACGGCCTAATACCCCTTGGTGCATTCCCGGGAGGAACTGGCGGGTCGATTTCTATCACGTCAAACACGTTCATGGGAAGAGTTTATGCAAATGGTGGTTCCGGTGGAACGAGTAGTGCCGGCGCTAGCGGTGGTGGCTGCAACGGCGGGAAAAGGGGCACTGCATTTCCGGGCGCCAATGGCGCATCCGGCGGAGCAGGCGGCAATGTACGGGTGATGGCATCCACTATTCTGCCGGGCACCGTGGTGGAAGTGGACGGCGGTGGGGGTGGGGGAGGCGGATCTGGTGCCTGCTGCAACTGGGATGATGAAAATGGCTGGGTGAATAGTCCCAAAGGATCTCCCGGACCAGACGGAGCAAGCGGGATCTACCAAAAGACCCTGGCATCCGCCCAGGCCCTCCGGACACTGACGGCGGTAGACAAATCCCAGGCATTAGCCGGGGATGCCATCGAATACGCGGTCTCGGTATCGGCCGCTTCGCCGCACACGAATGTCGCGCTTACCTTTCCTATCCCCGCCGGCATTACGATTACCGAGGTCAGCGGAGAACACACCCAGAGCAATGGTGTCATTCGCTGGACGGTTCCTGCGCTTGCCGCGTGCAAATTTTCGGTCTTCACAGTCAAGGCCCTGATCACTGGACTTCCCGGGGAGGTGATCACGGCATCGGCATCGGCCGCAAGCACCCAGCAAACCGTTCCCCAATCATCGAATGTTGTCGAAACCCTTATCCTTATCGATGATCCAATCTCCCCTGTCTTCACCATTCTCCCGGAAAGCCTGTATGGACCTCAACCCGACGATGTCATCGATCCGGTCAACCCGGCCACGGGCAATTTTACCTTCTCCAATGCGCTGTTCGGGTATGTGGGCAAAGGGGTGCCATTCGGCTTTGTGGTGAACTACAACGCTCTGGATAGCGCAGCCGACGGGCCCCTGGGTTTCGGCTGGACCCATTCCTACAACATCTTTTTAAGCAGGAGCGGCAACGACGTCACCATTTCCTGGGGAGACGGACACAAGGAATTTTTCAAGGACATGGGAGGCGGGGTTTTTGAGGCGTTCAACTGCCGGCCGAGTGTCAGCCTGGCCATTCTTGGCGCTCAAGGCTACGAGGCCACGGCCCGTTCCGGTTTGAAGTACAGATTCGACGACGCCGGCCGGCTGTCATCCCTTACCGACCGTAACGGCAACCAGATTACGCTCAGCCATTCCACATTCCTCGATTCCATCACGGACACCGCCGGTCGAGAGATCACCTTCATCTATGACGGAAGCCGCATCAGCCAGGTGTCCGGGCCGCTCATCACCTGGATGTTCGACTACGACGCTAACGGAGATCTGACGGGCATTACCGACCCACGGGGCAATACCCGTTATTTCACCTACGACACCGCTCACCGCATGCTAACCGATGTCGATCCGTGCGGCAATACGGTGGCTTCGAATATTTACGATAGCGATGGACGGGTTGTATCCCAGACAAATGCGGTGGGAGGTCAGACGACGTTCGAATACACGGCCGGCGCTTCGGGGACGACGGTTAAAATTACGCCACCCTCGGGGAATGCAGTTTGGCAGGTATTTGATACCTCGTATAACCTCATCCTCCCCGTTGACGGAAACGGCGCACAGTCGAGCTTTTCCTTCGACAACAACGGCTTGCCGGTCAGGATTGCCGACAAGAACGGTAGGGCGATAACGTGTTCTTATGATCCCAGCGGAAACCTGATTTCTCTGACCAACCGGCGTGGGAATAAAACCCGGTTTCGTATGGGAGTGAACAATCAACCGACCAGACAGACCGACGCCCTCGGCCAGGCATCTGAATTCACCTATGATCCGGCGGGGAACATGACTGCATGGAAAGATACGCTCGGAAAGCAGTCGTCTGCTTCCTACGACAGCTCCGGGCAGTTTCTGAGCATGCAGGACCCTCGTGGCGCCACCTGGCAGGCCGACTATACCGCCGAAGGATTGATGGCCCATCGCAGCAATCCGGCAGGAAGTACCGTTGCCTATAGTTACGATGCTGCAGGCAGGCCTGTGGTGATTACGCTGCCGGACGGCAACACGTGGCAGATGACCTACGATCCAAACGGGAACCTGGCATCCCAGACAGACCCCCTGGGTCACGTCGTCACCCTTGAGTATGACGCCAACAACAACGTTATCCGGCGCACCTTTGTTCCAACCGGCGCCGTCACGGAGCATGCCTACGATGCGATGAACCGGCTGGTGATGACAACCGACGCCCTGGGGGGAAAAACGACCTATGCCTATGATATCGAGGGTCGGCTGGTGTCTGCCACGGATCCCGACGGCGTCACCACGGGCTATCAGTACGACAAGAGCGGGCGCGTCACCCTGATGACCGACGCCGCTGGTGGCACGACAAGTTACGGTTATGATGCCTTGGGGAATGTCGTCAGCATTCAGGATCCGCTCGGAAAAACCTGGACATCCGCGTTTAATGAAGAAAACCAGGTGGTGCAGAGCACGGACCCCCTTGGCCACTCGAGCAGCTACACCTATGATGAATTGGAACGGGTCGAGACCATTACCGATAAACTGGGCAACGTCACCACATTGAGCTACGACGCGGAAAGCCGCCTCGTCAAGGTCACCCATCCCGATGGCAGCGCTGCCGCCTACCAGTACGACGCCAACGGAAATATGACCAAGGTCACCGACGGCCTCAATCACGCCTGGCAGTTTGCCTTTGACGCGGTCAACCGCCTTACCGCGGCCACCGACCCCGTAGGTCGTCAGGAGACTTTCCGGTATGATGCCTTCAATCGGGTCACCCGGAAGGTGACTCGCAAGGGAGAGACCATCACCTACGCTTACAATGCCGCAGGCGGACTTGTCTCGGTAACCCTGCCTGGACCGACACCGATCACCTACGGCTATGATGCGGCCGGAAACCTGACTGCGATCACCGATCCTTCCGGAACCACATCGATGACCTACGATCTGCTCGGACGACGTATTACCCGCACGGACCCGAACGGAAAGACCCTGGCATTCAGCTACACGGCCGCAGGACGATTGAAAACGATCCGTTACCCCGGAAACCACGACGTGACCTACGCCTATGACACCGCAGGCCGCCTGGCAACGATCACCGACTGGCTGGGACACCAGACGCACTTTCAGTATGACATCGCCTCCCGTCCGACGCGGATCGATCTGCCCAACGGCACCCGCAAGCTTTTCACCTATGACGATCGCGGCCTGGTAGCAACCCTTACGGAGGAGAAATCGGACGCCACCACCATTGCTGGCTACAGCTTCCTTCGAAATGCCGGCGGCCGTATTACCGGCGAGACCCGAAACGAAGCGGTCACCGGTACTTTCATTTCTTCTCAATCCACCTACACCTATGACGCGGCGAATCGGATGCTGACGGCTGTGAAAAATGGGGTATCCACCGCTTATGCCTACGATTTCAACGGCAATCTCGCATCCAGGACATCAGGCGGCATCACCACGGCCTACACCTATGACACCCTCAACCGCCTGATCCAGGTGAGAGATGGCGCCAACACCACCGCCTATGCGTACGATGGAGCGGGCAACCGCCTCGCCAAGACGTATAACGGCGCCAAGACGCAGTACCTTCGCGAGGGGGGACAGGTCTTCTGCACGCTCGATGGCGCAGGCAGCGTCAAATCGTATAACATCTTCGCCGGCATCCTGCTCTACAGTCTTGATGCCGCCGGCAAGATGGCAGTGTATCACGATGACGTGCGCGGGAGCGTTTCGGCCATCACCGATGCGGCCCAGGGGATCGTGCGGGCATACGCCTATGACCCCTACGGCAATGTGATCGGCTCATCGGGCACTCCGGCCGGCGATGTGCGCTTTGTCGGCACCCACGGGGTTCTTGCCGACGAGAATGGGCTCTACCACATGCAGGCCCGTTACTACGACCCGGAAACCAGGCGCTTTATCACCGAAGACCCCATCGGACTGTCCGGAGGCCTCAATCTCTACGGATATGTAGGGAGTGATCCGATCAACCGTATCGACCCAACGGGACTCAAACCCCCCTTTGAATTTGTAATTGATTTGAGTAAGCCATCTGGTGGAGGGTCTTTACCTGCACCGAATCCCGTGCCTGTCGAGGCAGCGCCCGTAGTCGTCGCTCCTTCGGCGACTGCGACGGCGACGGCAGCCGAGGAGGCAGAGGCCGTCCGGATCTGGCTCTACCAGGGTCAGGAGTTGTTTGGCCGAGACGCGGCCGGCGGGATCTTCATGGACGAACCGGTCATTATCAACGGCATTAAGGTCAATGATAAAATGGTCGCGAACTACTTAAAGGAATATACCCCCGAGGAATTTTTGGAGTTTACGAAACGGGACATAGCCAAAGAGCGACTCCTGTGTAAAACCGTCCCGAAGCAGACCGCCACGGCACTCGAAGCAACGGGAGCAAGCACGGCGGAATCTTCCCCCGGCCTGCTTGGCCGTGCCTGGCGATGGGGCAGCGATATCATTAAACCTGTAACGGAGCATCCGGTGGGAAGAGGCGTCATTCGCTATGGCACGGCAGTGATTGAGAACCCGGTCACCAAGGGTATCATTCGCTTCGGCGGGACGGTTTTGGTAGTCTATGTTGTGGTCGATACCGGCGTCAGGTCCTATTTTTACGGCCGGGAGCATGCCTCAAAGGATCTATACTACGACAACATGTCGGGTCGCTGGGTCACATTCGACCAGTACTATACCGAGGGCTATCTGCCGATTTTCCAGTGGTATTACCAGGTGGATCCCATGGACCAGCTCAATCCCAGCTTTATGTGGAAAGTCAAGTTCCGCAAGGAGCACCCTGAGCTGTACGAGCGATTGAAGAACCGGTGATGGAACGGCGGGTATCGGGAATTGTATACGGTTTTGGATTTTTTTCCGATTAGCCGCTGTATAAAGGAGAAGAGGAAATGTCCAAAAGTGTTGACATGGGTGAGGTGGGGGTCGGGCCAAGCTAACTACCAGGGAATAAAACGAATACTCTCGAAATGGCCCCTCATTTTCGGGCTATACCGCGCTTTTTGACAGGGAAAACGCAGTATTGGAATTGAACCATGGCGAGAGCTAAACGGCACTATATTCCGGGGCAAATATGGCAGGTAACCCACAGATGTCATAAGCGAGAGTTTTTCCTCAAGTTCGCCAAGGATCGTAAGAGATGGCTTCAGTGGCTATATGAAGCGAGAAGGCGTTATGGTTTCGTGGTTTTGAACTATGCGGTTACATCCAACCACATTCATCTCCTTATGTTTAGGGGCCAAGAACTCGATGTTATTCCAAATTCAATTAATCGGAAGCGAAGGGTTTATTGAAAATTTGAAATCCTTGATGAGAGGATTGGCTATAGGACGGAAAGGCATGGAAACTGGAGCTTCGTATCAACTCCGAGAACCTGCTGCGCCCTATCTGACTCATTTCGGGAGCAAAAAGGACGATATGGGGCCTGAGAACACCTATTTATGGGATATTAATCTTTAAAAATCAATAGGTTATCTTGACATGACCCCGATAGAATGCGGTGAAAAGTCTGCCCGGAGGTCTACTATAGGATTGTACCCATCTGCACATGTCTGGACTATGGCACGATCTTCAGGTTCTGCAGCGTCAGCGACCCATGGGGGGCCTTGGGGGCACTCAGTAAAATCGTTGTTCCATTCTGATTCTCGAAAGACGCATCCCACCCGCCCTGGAGCGTCAGGGCCTTGTCCTCATCAAGGCTGAAGCTTCCATTTTGTTCTTCAGCGGCAATCAATATGAGTGCGCCGCTGCTGGCCGCAGCCACGGCCTCCTGAATAGTATCGTCGCATGGCGTGTTGCCTCCGCAATACCCATCGCTGCACACATATCGGGTTAGGGTCTGTTTCAGCCTCTGATAAGCGGCCCACGCATCGACACGACCCCAACCGAAGGTGTTGTTGGGGACCTGAGTTCCAGGCACGCCGCCACAGGTCTGGGTGGTGGTGAGCGGGGTGGCGGTCGTTTCAATCAGGGTCTCCAATTCACCCACATTGAGAGTGGGGGCTACGGACAGCAGCAATGCCGCCAGACCGGCCACGTGGGGCGCGGCCATGCTGGTGCCTGACATGTTTCTGTAATACGTTGGGGGAATAGAGGAGCGAACCAGGTAGCCGGGTGCCGAGACGTTCGGTTTGAGACGGTCGCTCCCATCGACCGTGACGGGTCCGCGGCTGCTGAAGCTGGCGATGTTGTCCGACCTATCCGTCGCGCCCACTGTAAAGGACTCGGTGTAGATGGCTGCCGGTGCATTCACCGTCTCGCACGCGCTGCCCGTGTTGCCTGCCGAATGCACCGTCAGGATGCCTGCGTCGCGCACCGCCTGCGCCGCTGTCAACAAGACATTCGGATCAGTACAGCCTTCAGAGGCCGTGCAAGACCAGGAGTTGTTGATGATGTCCGGGGCGAGGTCAGGCCTTGGATTCTGCCCGTTCAGGTCCGTGGGGGCGATGAACCACTCATAGCATTCGATATATCTCGCAGGCGTCCCGTAACCGCCATCATCCATGTTGCGGCAGCCGATCCACCGGGCCCCCGGGGCGACACCGATGGAGTTGTCGGCCCCATCATCGCCCACCATCGTCCCCATGGTGGGCGTGCCGTGCCCATAGGGATCTATAGGCGATTCCGGCGATCCTCCTGTGGCATCGTGCCAGTTGTAGGCATGGTCCGCAGCACTGCCGTTCCAGCCACGGTAATGGCCAAGGAGGGCCGGATGATCCCAGGCATATCCGGTGTCGGCGCCACCGACCACCACGCCCTGTCCCGTGAAGCCCTCGGCCCACACGGAATCGGCCTTGATCTTTAGAATGTTCCATTCGATCGCCTCGTCCGCACGACGCTTGGCCGGAGCAGCCTCCGCCGGGAGTTCGAGTCTCACCAGGGGGTTAGCGTAAACATGGGCGACATCGGCACGCTGGGCCAGGGCTCGGATCGCCGCCAGGTCGCCCTGCACCCAGAAGCCGTTCACGACCCAGTACGAGCGGTACTGGACCCCCAGGGCCTTGAGCGCGGCGATCACGGGTGCCTGAGTCCGTGTAGCGGTATCGGTCAATTGCTGGTAGACATGTCGGCGTCTGGCGGCCTTCGTGGTCATCGCCCTCGCACCGCCCAAATCACCCTTGGCGCTGAGCAACACCAAGAATTCGGTCGGCCCCTTACCAGCGGAATCAATCACCCACGGGTCGACCTTATCCTCCCACGGGTCGGCCGAGGCCGATTCGGGCGGGAAACAGCCCAGTCCCAGGACCGACAGAAGAAGCAAGAATAGACGCTTTTTCATTAGGACCTCTCTATGGTCGGCGAGCATTGCCAGCCCATACCTTGAACTTGTCTCTGTCAACCAGACACCCCGGAACGCTGCAAGCAGGGTTTATCAGGGCCGTAGCAGCATCCGGCTGGAGATATCCGCACCGGCGTATGTTGGGAACTCGTTTTCTTGAAAGGGGAATGTAGCTGAAAGGGGCCTTGGTATCAATAGAAAAGTCATAACCACCGGCATAGCCGGAGGCTTGATTAGGCCTGAAAGGGCGTTTTGACTTGCACCCCTTAAGGAGTTATCGAACGACCTCATTACGACAAGTTTTGGGGACAACCCGTGAAAGATTTCATCCTTTCATTATGCAATTAAATTGGCATGTTGTGCTGGCACCCTTAAAAGGGGTCACTCGAATTATTATCATATCTATCTTGGGTGGCGTCAGCCTCCTGCGGTTCTTGATGTATCTCCTGACCTTGGCTTCATCAAGGCCAACAGTACTGACACAATAACCACGCGTCCAGAAACTGTGCCCTTTAAATTTTCTCTTTACCCTGCTGAATTGCTCGAATACTATCATGGTGCTTTTCCCTCTCAGATATCCGACAATCGTTGCTACGGAATATTTGGGCGGAATTGATAAACAAATGGGAAAACCCTGTCGCTCACTGCCAGCGCCGGCGGTCCAAAACCCAGCCAGGGTTTTGGTGGGGGTTTGGTGGGAATCGAACTAAGATAACTACCAGGGACCAAAACGAATACTCTCGAAATGGCCCCTCATTTTCGGGCTATATTGCGCTTTTTGACAGGAAAAACGCATTATTGGAATTGAACCATGGCGAGAGCTAAACGCCCTATATTCCGGGGCAAATATGGCACACCCCGGTTAAACAGGCTTCGAGTTGAACGGGGCAGATGCTATTTTCAAATGAGCCGAGGAATGTGGCGATTTATCTGCTGAGGTCTCTGAGGGGAGACAATTTGGAGGAGATCGGCAAGGAATTCAATATTACCCGATTCAGTTCGGTCAGCAGTGTTGTTGAGAGGATGAGTGGGAAGGTATCCGGGGATCGCCAATTGAGAAACTGTGTGGAGGAGATCAAAACCGTCTTACAGATGCGTCAAGCGTAAACCCTTTTACTTCTAGGAGTCTGTCGGACTTACTTTGTAAGTGCTTGATATTATTAGATGTAGCTTTTTTGCCTCAAAAATAATATCTAACAATATCAAATTGTTGCAGATCTGCATTTTTTAAGACCGACAGGCTGCTAGCCTGGATTCCCACGGATTGCAGTTTCCCTAACAACGTGAGCGACAGATCAGGTTTGCAGGCCGTGTTTTGGCCCAGAAAAAGTTAGTCAAATTATTAACTTTTGAATATTAAGCCAATATGTTAAACTAATATCCCGTATTTGAACCCCGATATATTGTGCAGTTATCCGCCTAAAAATACAATATATCCGAAGTAGTTTGGCAGTGATACATTTTTTTCTTTACAAAGGAGAATATTTATGACATAGTGGACACATGTTAAACAGTTCACCAAAACAACTAACAGAATGGCGCCGATTCTTTCTGGAACCCAAAAACGCCACACATCGGCAATATGAGGCCTTGAGGGCTTATTTCATCGAGGGCGTCGCCAGCAAGGAAGCCGCCAAGAGATTCGGCTACACCGAGGGGAGCTTTCGTGTTCTGGTTCACCAGTTCCGGCAAGACCCGGATCGAGAGTTCTTCCTGCCGCCTTCTAAAGGGCCCCATATGGCCCCTAAACGGGATAAGGTCCGTCATAACGTGATCGCCCTCAGAAAACAGAATTTGTCCATTTATGATATCAGCGATGTCCTCGCAACAAAGGGTCATAAAATGAGCCCGGTCGCCGTGTCTTACATCCTGAAAGAAGAGGGGTTCGCCAGACTCCCGAGGAGGTATGACGAAGAGCGCCCTCAATCCACCAGACCGATTGCAGCCGCTGTGGCCGATGTGAGACAGCTGGACCTGGCTCCCCGACGGATACACACCAAGTTTGGCGGCCTTTTCCTGTTTATGCCTTTTTTGGCAGCCATCCCTCTTGATAACATCCTCGACGAAACCGGATTCCCGGGATCAAAAATGATTCCTGCCGGACACACCATGCGTTCCCTTCTGGCCTTGAAGCTTTTTGGATCCGCCCGTCATAGCCATGTCATGAGCTACGTTCTGGATGAAGGATTGGCCCTGTTTGCTGGTCTGAATGTGATTCCCAAACGGGCTTTTCACACCGAATACAGTTGTCGGGTAGACCCCAGATCTTACCCTCGACTGATGCGACGCTGGTTTGACGGTATGGCCAATCTGGGTCTTGAACAAGGCACCTCTTTTGACCTGGACTTTCATACCATCCCTTTTCATGGAGAAAATGCTCTGATCGAGAAGCATTATGTCTCCAAGCGGAGCAGAAAACAAAAGGGGATACTGGCTTTTGTAGCTCAAGATGCATCGACCCGGGTCTTTTGCTATGGCAATGCCGATGTACGAAAAGACGACCAAAACGACGAGATCCTCCGCTTCATTGATTATTGGAAAGAACGAACCGGTCATCTTCCCCGGGAACTCATCTTTGATTCCAAACTGACAACCTACGCCAACCTGAATACATTGAACCTACAGGGGGTGGATTTCATGACCCTGAGGCGCCGATCCAAAAACATGCTTCAGCAGGTTCACAGCGAGCCTGTATCCGCATGGCGACGCATTGAATTGGAAAGCGTGTCCCGCATCTATAAGAACCCCAGGATTCTGGATAGCAAGATCATGCTCAAGGACTATGAGGGGCCTATCCGTCAGTTGGTGATTACCGAACTTGGCCATGAAGATCCCACGTTCTTATTGACCAACCAGATGAATCGATCGGCCCGTAAATTGATTCAGCGGTATGCCGAGCGAATGATTATTGAGAATAATATCGCTGACGGTATCGATTTCTTTCACATGGACGCCTTGTCTTCCACGGTGGACATGAAGGTCAACCTCGACCTGCAACTCACACTTATGGCCAGCAGCCTCTACCGCTTACTCGGTTCCAAGCTCGGCAACAGATATCAAAAAGCCAAGTCTCGTCATATATTCAGAGACTTCATAGATGCGACCGCCACACTGGTCATCGCACCAAAAGAAATCCTGGTCCAGTTTCAGAAGAGGGCCTGTAACCCCTTTCTGATCGCTGCAGATTATGAGAATGTCGATGTCCCCATACCCTGGCTCGGGGGGAAAAGGCTCCATTTTGTCTTTGGCTAAACCTCCATGGTGTTAAGTCAAAAAACTAACGTGGGAATCCAGGCTAGAACATGCCCGAACTGAAATGGCGCTTCGGTTATTACCTGGTCTGGGGCGTCATGCTGTGTGTCGGGATCGGACTGATCGGTTACTTCAAACGAAGAAAATGGATTTGATGAAGTAGGCACTTTCAAATTTGAACCAGAGTGAATGTCGCCGGGAAGGCAGGGACGCGTTGGATGGAGGAATATGTGAATCTTGATAAGGCCAAACAGGACCTGGTCGATTACAATTACGTCTTGTGTATGGGACTCCTAACCTCCAATACCATCAGGGGCGAATTCTTCAATTGCTATAAATACAGCATTTTCAACAGCGGCGTCCCAAACAGGATGTTTAACGTGTTTTTCATTAAGGAAAAGACGTCGAACCCGGGGAAGCTGTTGCAGAAATGCGAGCGGTTCTTTGAGGCCTGTAAATTGCCTTACCGTATCTCCTTCAAACAAGGTCTCGAAAAAGACTTTTTATCCATTCT